>VFSW01016664.1_pt1 | contig 10012 bp, 10 predicted proteins | sample 5358111 | NCBI WGS metagenome assembly VFSW01 (sample SAMN11554181, study PRJNA540505) | mine drainage metagenome | isolation source: sediment from site ElyBrook_90M | place: USA: Ely Copper Mine, Vershire, VT | collected 2017
TTTCTTCGGGTCCGCGAAGCGGATTTGCCCTGGCCTTTGACTTTGGGGCCCGGGGTGGGCTACGGTCCGCCATTGCGTGGGCCGTAGCCAACCCGGAGAACCCCCGCATGGACATCGTCGCATCCCCTGAGAGCCCGTACACCCTCGTCTTCGAAGTCGCAGTGCGTATGGCGGACGAAGGGATCCCGGTTCGAGCTATCGCGCGAGCGACCCACCTGCCATCCGAAGATGTCTACCAAACCCTGCGTGACGCCATCGCGAGGGGCTCCATCGTCGAGATGCCGAAAGACGACTGGCCACCAGGGTCGAACCGCAGCACACGCTCACCCTTCAACGGTACCCACCTCGAAAGCGAAGACGCACTCCGCACCGCCTGCACCCGATATTTCAATGCATCACCGCTCGAAGCTGCCATGCTCGCGCTGATGTTGAAGAGAGACGAAGTCACCAAGGAGCAGCTGCACGCCGTGATCGAGAACGCCAGGCCGCCCGGCCGCGAGATCACCGAGATCAAGATGGTCGACGTCATGATCTGCAAGCTGCGCAAGAAACTCAAAGTCCACGAGATCGAAGTGAAGACAATGTGGGGCCTCGGCTACTACATCGCGCGCATCCACCGCGACCGCGCAATCAACCTCCTCCTCGCCATGCAGGAGTGAAGATGGCCGATCCCGTATTCGACGAGGACTTGATCGTGGACCTGTTGAAGAGCTCCGTCACCCGAGAGAACACCGGCCGCATCCAGCAAGGTGCCGTGCATCTGCTCGTCGACCTGTACGACCGCGGCGTCACCCGCGACGAGTTCACCACCGCCGCCTCGCTGAGCCTCTCACTCTACGCGCAGTGCGCCAAGCTGTGGGTGCTGGGTAACATCGAAGAGGTGAACATCGCGGAGGGCCTCACACCTGAGCGTTTTAAAACTGCGTCCGCACAACTTGAGGACGTTATCCGCAAGCAGTGCCTCGACGCCATCGAGATCCTCAAGCGCCTCAAGGAGTGTCCGCTGTCCACGGACAAGATCCACTGATGGCAGACGAACCAGTCGATACCGGGTTTGAAGATGTCGAAGCCGGCAACGTCTGGGTCGCGCCTGATGTCCACGTGGCCGTCGGCACCGAGGCCGTCGACGAAGTAACCGCCACGGTAACCCCACCTCCCCACCTTCCACCCGCGCCGTCTCCCGATGAAGGGTTGACGCCCGCCGGCGTGCAGGCTGCGAAGGCTCTTGTGAAGCTCCCGCCGCATCTCGACTGGCCGACGCTCGCTGCGCTGGCGCGCGAGGTGGCGATGAACATCAAAGAGCGCACCGTCATCCTTACCGACTTCAAGCTGACCGAGAGCCAGTATGACTTCCTCGAAACCTACAACGAGTTCTACCGCTCCGCCCTCGCGGCGGCGTGCAAGGAGTGGCATGCTCCTCTCAGTACCCAACAGCGAATTGAAGTGGAGGCTGCTGCCATCCTCGAAGACAGCCTCCTCATTCTGGGTGCTCGAATGCAAAATAAAGGGGAGGGTCTCCCCGGTGTTATCGAGGCTGCAAAGTTCTTTGGCAAAATCGCCCGTGTTGGTGAGCGCGAAGCTGGCCCGACAACTCCTGGAGAGCGGTTCTCTATTAACATTGACCTCGGCGGAGACAAAAGCATTGGCGTTACCGTTGAGGCGGCTCCGCGCGTCGATGCTGGCGCGGGTCCACGCCTCCAAATTTCGGATGACGGGGAAACAACGTGATCACCACACCAGGTATGGCAAGAGCCCCAAGGGTAAAGAGCGCAGCCGGCGCTGGAAGGAACGCCCGAACGGGCGCGAGGTGGAGCGGCGTTACGACACCTCGACGTTAGGAAATGAGAGACACCATCGCGCTAGACATAGCCCCGCCGGGGTGGAGCGCAGGTTCCGTGGTAAACTAAAGCACAGTGGAGTGAAGAATGGCCGTCGCCCGTAAAACCGCCGAAGAGCAGCTCGCCGACGCGATGGCGATCATCCGCGAGAAGAACAAGATCCTGTTCGACAACAAGAAGCAGATCGAGACGCTGACCAAGGAGCAGGACAGCGCCCGCACCGTGCGCGAGAACATCTACAAGATCGCAGCCTACGACCCAGACCCACCTGAGTGGCTGGCGCGTGAAGGTCGCGCGGGTGCCCGCGGCGTGCCATCCACTATCTGGAGCGACTGGCATTACGGCGAAGTCGTCCGCATGCCCGGCATCAACGCATTCGACAAGAAGGTCGCGCAGAAGCGGGTCAAGCATCTCGTGCAGACCACCGTCGACCTCGCCTTCAACCACATGGGCAAGGCGAAGATCACCTACCCCGGCTGCATCGTCGCGCTCGGTGGCGACATGCTCGGCGGCGACATCCACGAAGAGCTGATGAAGTCTAACGACCGCACCACGCAGCAGTCGATCGAGGACCTCATCGACATGATCTCAGGCGGCCTCGAAACGATGGCAACCAGCTTCGGCAAGCTCTTCGTGCCGTGCGTCGTCGGCAATCACGGGCGCTCCACCAAGAAGATGCAGATGAAGGAGCGCGTGTTCACCTCGCACGAGTGGAACGTCTACTGCGGCGTCGCTCGGCATTTCCGAAAGAGCAAGCATGTCCAGTTCTGTATCCCCGAGACTGCGGACTGCGCTTTTAATTTGTTTGGCCACCGCTATCTTCTCACTCACGGTGACAGCCTTGGTACAAAGGGCGGAGATGGCATTATCGGTGCGCTCGGACCGATAATGCGCGGCAGTCTCAAGACCCATCGATCCGAAGCACAGATCGGGCGGGACTTCGACACCCTTCTGATCGGGCACTGGCACCAGTACATCACGCTGCCCGGCCTGATCGTCAACAACAGCCTCAAGGGCTATGACGAGTATGCGCACCTTGTGCTGCGCGCGCCGTACAGCCGACCGTCGCAGGCGCTTTGGTTTACCCACCCGGAGCACGGCGTTACGGCCCACTGGCAAGTCTACCTCGAAGGCCAGTTGAAGTCGATTTCTAAATCGCACGAGTGGGTCTCGTGGCAATCATACACGGACACGACGCCCCATGCCGGCAGTTAGCGCAAAGGCGAAACGCAATCGCCACGAGTACCATCAGGGTTGGCGGGCGAGAAATCCCGGCAAGACCCGGGAGTATTGGTTGAAGCGGTATGGCATCACCGAGGCGGAGTACAATGCGCTTCTGCTTAAGCAAGGGGGCCGCTGCGCGTTGTGTGAGAAGCGCCCGGCCGACGAGCCGCGCGGTGTTTTAAATGTCGACCACTGCCACACGACGATGCGCGTGCGCGGCCTTTTGTGTATGAAGCATAACAACGGCCTTGGGGCGCTCGGGGACGACGAAGCGGGCCTTCTCGCCGCGCTCGCATACGTAAGGGGAAGCTGATGCCCGGTCTCGATTATCAGGCACCCCCGACCTGCGCCACGTTCATGAAGAGCGAGGCGTTCGGCCGGCTGATCGCGGGACCTGTCGGCTCGGGGAAGACCACGGCGACCGTGATCGAGCTGCTTCGGCGCTCCATCCTGCAGGGCAAGGCACCCGATGGCTACCGCTACACGCGGCACGCCGTCGTTCGGCAAACCCTTAAGCAGTTGAAGGATACGGTGCTCAAGGACTGCCAGAACTGGCTGGGCGGCCTCGGGTATTGGAAGGTGTCGGAGAACACTTTCCACGTGGAGTTCGACGATGTGCGGTCGGAATGGATCTTCATCCCGCTGGAAAATTCCGAAGATCAGGCACGCCTGCTCTCGATGCAGCTCACGGGTGCTTGGCTTTCTGAGTGCATTGAGATGGACCTTGACGTTGTCGCTCCTATTAGTGGTCGTCTTGGTCTATATCCGTCGGGAGCTCAAGGCACGCCTACATGGAACGGGTGGATCGCGGACACGAACTTCCCCACGGAAATGAGCCCGTGGCACAAGTTCATGGAGGACCCGCCGCCGAACATCCAGATCTTCAAGCAGCCGTCGGGCCTCGCGGTGAACGCCGAGAACCTGAACTGGCTGCTGCAGAACGAAGAGACCATCAAGCTGCCAATCGACCACCCGGTCCGGCTGGCGAAGGGTCGTGAGTATTATGAGCGCTTCATCAACATGTACGGCGAGGAAAGCGACTGGGTCCGCCGCTATGTCAAGGCCGAGTATGGCGACGACCCGTCCGGCGCCGCGGTGTTCAAGAACACGTTCAAGTCGGACTTCCACATCGTCGAAGACACGCTGCTGATCCCTGGACATCCGATCCTGGTGGGTCAGGACTTCGGCCGCAACCCGTGGAGCCTGATCGCGCAGATGGACCACCTCGGCCGGCTGATCATCCACGAGGAAGTCCCGGGGACGAACGTCGGCCTGGAGAAGCACGTCGAGACGTCGCTGCGTCCGCGGCTCTACTCCAGCAAATATCTGGGCTTCAACGTCTGCCTCGTTGGAGACCCCAGCGGTGTGGCGAAGGGCACCATCGGCGAGGAGAGCTGCTTCGATGCGCTCAAGCGCCTCGGCCTGCCCGCGTTCCCAGCGCCGACCAACGACATCGAGCCCCGCCTGCGCGCGGTGGAAGCCCTCCTCGGCCAGCAGGTCAACGGCGGCCCGAAGCTGATGATCTCGCGCAAGGGCGCCCCGTTCCTGTGCCGGGCGATGGCGGGCGGCTACCGGTTCACTAAGCACAAGACCGGCGCGCTCAAGACGGCACCGGACAAGAACGACAAGGAAGGGTTCTCACATGTTGCGGACGATCTGCAGTATCTCGCTCTTGTGGTCCATGGTGGGATTGTGCCGGAGATCGCGCGTCGCCTCCGTCCTCGCACGAAGAAGCGCGGCTCCGTTACAGCCGCCGGCTGGACTTAAAAGTCCGGAGCGTCGAAGTTTTTCCCGCCAGGAAGAGGATCGCGGGCTTGCGCTTCCAGCATTATTACTCGCGCCTTCATCCGAGCAATCTTCCGGATGCGACGGCTGGCCACCCAACGTTGTACCGTTGCGCTCTCGTAGATCTGGATCGAGTACCACGCAGCAGCCACCAGCGCGCCGATAGCCGGGGCCCAGCCGAGAAATCCGCCGACGATCGCGAGAACGCTGGCGCCGTTGCCGAGCCACTGACTGATGGGGTGGTTGGTGTCCATGGGAGTGCTCCTCTTCACCCCCCACGGATGGCAGTTCGCAGTTAACATTTTGCTAGGGCTAGTGTCGGCCCGTTAAGGTCTTTTTAGCACCCGCCGTGCGAGGGGGTTATGTTCAAGTCGCGGGAATAGTATAACTCATGGCAGACCACCTCGGAAATGCTGGCGTAATTCAGTTCACGCCACCGGCCGCGCTGGAGCAGCAGCTCGATGCCGCTGCCGCCGCGAAAGCCGCATCCGCTCAGCCGCAGCCCCAGGAACAGAAATATCCTGAGCTCGCCGGATACGTGCGCGCGCAATTCGAGATCTTCCGCAACCATCGCAACACGCAGGCCGGCTGGAGCAATCGCATGCTCGCCGCTCTGCGCTCCTTCAACGGCCAGTACGATCCGACCAAGCTGGTCGAGATCACGAAGTGGGGCGGCTCGCAAGTCTACGCGCGCTTGATCGCGCAGAAGTGCCGCGCTGCTTCCTCGCTGCTCCGTGACATCTACCTCGGCCAGGACATCCCGTGGGCGCTCGAACCGCCGAAGGATCCGGAAGTTCCGCCCGACATCGCTGACAAGATCAACAAGCTGATCCAGGCCGAAGCGCAGCAGGTGCAAGAGAAGCTGGGCCAGCCCCCGAGCCCGAGCGATCTCGAAGAGCGCCGGCGCGCGCTGATGGAACAGGCCCAGGATGCCGTCCGCCGCAAGGTGGCACAGCAGGCCCGCACTTCCGGTGACAAGATCCAGGACATGCTGACGCAGGGCGGCTACTACCACGCCCTCGCCGAGTTTCTCGTTGACCTGCCGATCTTCCCGTTCGCCTGCATCAAGGGGCCCGTCGTCAAGGTGATCCCGACCGTCGTCTGGGATCCGCAGGGCGGCCAGCCGCAGGTCAAGCAGCAGCCGCGCCTGACCTGGAACCGGGTCTCGCCGTTTGACATCTGGTTCACCCCGGGCGTCTCGGACATTGAAAACGCAAACGTGATCGAGAAGCTGCGCGTGACCCGTGCGGAGCTGAACGACCTGCTCGACCTGCCCGGCTATAACACCGAGGAGATCCGCGCGGTTCTCGACGAGTATGGGCGCGGCGGGTTGTACGACAATTGGGATACAACCGACGCCGAGCGCAGCGTGCTGGAGAACCGCGAGAACCCCGCCTGGAACCGGTCGGGGATGATCTCAATGATGGAGTTCAACGGCAATGTTCAGGGCCGCATCCTGCAGGATTACGGCATGCCTGTGCCGGATGATCTCCGCGACTATCACGTCCAGGTCTGGGTGGTGGGCAGCCACGTCATCAAGTGTCACATGTCGCCGTCCCCGCGCCAGCGCCATCCTTACTTCATTACTTCGTTCGAGAAGGTTCCGGGCACACCCGTCGGCAACGGCCTCACTGACCTTCTACAGGACTTGCAAGAGAGTGCGAACGCCACGCTGCGCGCGCTGATCAACAACATCTCGATCTCGTCCGGTCCGCAGGTGGTCATCAACGACGACATGCTGGCGCCGGAAGAGAACGGCGAGGACATGTACCCATGGAAAAGGTGGCACACCCGCAACGATCCGATGACGAGCAACGGGAAGCCCCCGATCAGCTTCTTCATGCCGGCGTCGAACGCGCAGCAACTTATTTCGGTCTATCAGGAGTTTGGGGCCATTGCGGACGACGTTTCGGCCATCCCGAAGTATGTCGGTGGGTCGGGTGGTGGTGGTGCGGGTCGGACAGCGTCTGGCCTCGCGATGCTGATGGGCAACGCCAGCAAGATCCTCCAGACGGTGTCGGCGAACATTGACCGCGACGTGATCGAGGGCTCGATGATGCAGTTGCAGGATCTGCTGCTGCTCACGGACAAGAGCGGCTTGCTCACCGGCGAGGAGCGTCTCACGGTCCGCGGCGTCAACGTCGCGATCCAGCGCGAGACCCTGCGCCAGCGCCAGATCGAGTTCCTCACCGCGACGAACAACCCGACGGATCTAAAGATCATGGGCATCAAGGGCCGCTCGACGGTCCTGCGCTCCGTCTCGACCACGATCGGCATGCCGGGCGAAGAGATCGTCCCGTCGGAGAACGAGATCGAGAAGATGGTCAAGGAGGAGATGCGCGCCAAGCAGTCTGGGTCGATCGACGCGGCGGTCGCCAAGGCGGTCTCCAGCGGCGTCGAGGCCGGTGTCAAGCGCATCACCACCGAGCTCACCGCCGGCCAGCTGGCCGCGCACGCCCAGATGCCGGAAGGCAACCCGACGCACATCGGCACGCCGGGTGATCCAACGATGGGCCAGAGCCAGGCAAGCGATCCAAATATGGACCTTGGGCAGCAGCAGTCCTCGCCGCAGCAGCCCGGCTCCATGGCGCACGGCGCCGCGCAGGCACAAGGTAACAAGCCAGGAGCGTTGTCGAACTCGATGGGTCCGCAGACGCATCTCATGGGCCGCGGCCAGCCCGCGCCCGGTGGCAAGGTAACGGGGGGTGTCGGCTAATGGCCACCCTCAAGAAAGTCAGCGTGATTGCAGGCCCGACAGGTCCGACCGGGACCTTTGAGGGCGTCCGCATCTTTGCGAACATTACAGGCCCGACCGGGCTCTATCCGCAGTGGCAACAGGTTAATGGGCAGCAGATGGGTACGGGCATGACCGGCCCCACCGGCGGCCGATATCAAACTGTCTATCCGGTAGGCGCGTCGTTCGCGAACGCCCCCACTGGCACGTTCAAGACCGTGATCATCTCAGGCTACACGGGACCGGCTTAAGCACTTGGTTACATTTCAACCGTAGAGAGGAACAGGCAAACGCCTGTCGGGAGTTATCAGATGCCCATTCTTTCCAGCGCCAACTATGACCGCAACATGATCGGCAACGTGCTGAAACAGGTGGTCGACGTCATCAACGCAGGCTCCGTAGGGGGCCCGACGGGCATCTCTGGCGTCACTGGTCCCACCGGATCATCGACGGGCGCCACGGGCAACACGGGTCCGACCGGCGCCGCCGGCGTCACGGGTCCGACCGGAAGTTCACAAGGTCCCGCAGGTCCGCAGGGTGCGGCCGGCAACACCGGCAACACGGGTCCGACTGGTCCCGGAGCGACCGGCCCCGGTGGTCCCGTCGGTGCAACCGGAGCCGCCGGCGCAAGCGCGGGTGCCACGGGCAACACGGGTCCGACCGGAACAGGCGTCACCGGACCGACTGGTCCGCGCGGCCTCACTGGCCCGACGGGCGCAACGGGTCCGACTGGTCTGATCGCCGTCATCATCGTTCCTCCGGCCGCCGACCCGCGCGTTGTGGGTCAGGTCTGGAACAACGCGGGCGTCCTGACCGTCTCGGCCGGCTAATAGGGAGACGACCATGGCTCGCGTTCCTCCGATCCTTCCTGTGCCGCCCGCAATCGGCAAGAACACATACGACGACAACGAGATCCCCGTCATTCTCAAGATGGTGGTGGATCTCGTCAACGCGCACCAGGTCCCCGGCCCTTCGGGTCCGACGGGTCCGACGGGTCCGCGCGGCGGCATCGTTGGCGGCGTCACCGGTCCGACGGGCAACACCGGCGCCAGCGGCTCTTCGCCGACCGGTCCGCGTGGCAACTCGCCGACTGGCAACACCGGATACCAGGGACCGTCCGGCCCCGTGGGTCCGACCGGCGCTGCAGGAGCCACCGGCGCGACCGGCGACACGGGACCGCAAGGTCGCACTGGCGGTCTGACCGGGCCGACCGGCGTGACCGGAGCGAGCTCGGCCACTGGCAGCACGGGACCGACCGGCGTCACGGGCATCCGAGGCACCATCGGTAATTTTGGTCCGGTTGTGACGGGCACCGGAAACAAGTGGATCCCGCCTGTTGACAACCCGCACATCAACGGTGCAGTTTACAACCCAGGCGGAAAGACCGGCGTCGGAGTGCTTCGCATCTCGAACGGCTAACGCTTCCACCATAACCCTGAACCCCAACTCAGGATGCCCAAGATGCCAAAGCCATCCCTTTGCTTGAACATGATCGTCAAGAACGAGGCAGCACGTATCGAGCGCTGCCTCGTTTCTGTTTTGCCATTCGTGAAGTGCGCGGTGATCCTCGACACGGGATCGACTGATGACACCAAAGCCATCATCAAGGATGTATGCTTGAACCATGGCGTGCCGGTCGAGATCCGCGACGGAGCCTTCATCGACTACGCCCAGGCCCGCAATCTCGCATTCAAGGTCGCCAAGGATGCACGCGACGTGCTGCCGTGGTTCAATTTCGTTCTGCTGATGGACGCGGACATGGAGCTCGTCGTCGACGATCCAGCGGCGTTCGCCACGCTCGACGCCAACGCACCCTCCTACGACATGATGCAGAAGGGCGGCAGCGTCTCCTACGCCAACCGACGCATCGTCAACATCCACTGCAAGGACGAGATCTACACCGGCGTCACGCACGAATATATCGACATCCCCGCCGCCGACATGATCAAGGGCGCACGCTTCAACGACTACGCTGACGGCGCCAACCGTGCCGACAAGTACCCGCGCGATGCAGGGCTGCTCGAAGCGGCGCTGATCAAGGATCCGAACAATGGGCGTTATCTTTATTATCTGGGCAATACGTACCGCGATTGGGGCCGACCGATCGAAGCCATCGGGGCCTACGACCGGCGCATCGCGCTAGGCGGCTGGGACGAAGAGACCCACAGCGCGACCATGAACCGTGCCTTCTGCTGGAAGGACCGCGGTGATCACGACAAGTTCATCGCAGGCATGATCGAGGCCTACAACTTTCGCCCACGTCGCGCGGAGCCACTCTACGATCTCGCGAAATATTATCGCGAGAAGGGGCAGACCGGCGCCGCGCTGATCTTCGCCAAGGCTGGTCTCGGCGCTGAGCGCCCGGACGACCTGCTCTTCGTCAACGACTTCGTTTACGAACACGGCATGAAGTACGAGTTCTCGATCGCTG
>VFSW01016665.1_pt1 | contig 10011 bp, 7 predicted proteins | sample 5358111 | NCBI WGS metagenome assembly VFSW01 (sample SAMN11554181, study PRJNA540505) | mine drainage metagenome | isolation source: sediment from site ElyBrook_90M | place: USA: Ely Copper Mine, Vershire, VT | collected 2017
GGATTAACTGGTAATAGTGGTACTACAGGAAATACAGGTAATCAAGGTAATACAGGTACTACTGGCTCTACAGGAACTCCAGGTACTTTTATAGAAAGTCAAAATACTTTACTAGGACGTGGAGCTACAGCAGGAACAGGTTCTCCGCAGGAAATTACTTTAGCTACAGATTTATCTTTAACAGGAACTGTATTAGGTAATACATATTCAACAGTTAAGGAACATGGTATTTATTATGACCATGCCAATAAAATATATGATTTTACTATGTCATATAATCTTTCAACTAGAACTTTAACATTAACACCAACGGGATCTTCATTTGAAGTTTGGATTAATGGTATATTATATACACAAACAGGTGTTCAAACTATTACGCATGCTGCTACTGAAGGTGGATGGTTCTTTTATTATAGCTCTTCTGGTATTTTAACAACTTCTCAAACGGCTTGGAACTTATTATCACAAGTACCAGTATCTTTTGTTTATTATGATGCTATAACACCAGATTATTTATTTTTAGATGAAAGACATCATTGTGATACTAACGCTGAATGGCATCAATCACAACATTTTTTAGCAGGAACTTATGTAAAATATACAAGCGATTTTCCATTAACTGGGCTTATTTTAGGAGATGGTTCAGCTAATACTAGTGTACAATGGGCTCTTGGGACAGGAACAGTAGTAGATGAAGATATTAATGTATCTGTTTCTAGTGTTTCTTCTGGAGGCCCTTATCAGATTTGGTATCAATCCGGGACATCTAATGGTCAATGGAAACGTATTATTAATACTGTACCATATGTCTTTGGAACAACCTATTTACAATATAATCAATGGACTGGAACTACTTGGCAATTAACAGAACTTGGTAATAATACATATGTAAATTATTATATTTTTGCTACCACGGGAATGGAAGCGGCGAAACAAATAGTTATTATTCCAGGACAAACTACATATTCATCTCTAGCATTAGCAGAGGCAGAAAGTGTATCAAGTTTAAATCTGACGAGTTTTCCATCTCAAGAATATGTAGCAGTTTATCAAATAACTTTAGAAACAAGAAATGCTAATAGTACATCTGGTTCAGCTCAAATAGTAAACACAGTTAGATTATCTGGTTCAAGAGTTTTACAGGGTTCTGGGGGAGGTAATGGAAGTGGAACAGTAACCAGTGTTTCAGTAACTTCTAATAATGGCATTACATCTTCTGTATCTAATCCTAATTCTGCCACATTAATTACATTAGGATTAGGTGCTATTACTCCAACTTCTATTAATACTTCAGGTTCTATAACAGCATCTAATTTTATTGGCAGCTTTCCATGGGGTTCCATCACCGGCTCCTCCCCCCAGGCAAGTCCTAGCGGAGGGTGGAGCACGGCGGCGACATTCAATACGGGACTCGCAACGACGAGCGAAACCATCAATGCCGCTGCGTCCGGGACGATTCAGTCATTCGTGGGAACTGGTGGAACGTCCGGTGTCGTTAAATTCGCGGATACTCAAATCTCGGGTCAGACACCAGGACTCGCCTATCTCCAGTGGGACCGTGGCGGTTCCCAGGATCGTAACTTCAGGATTTTCACCTGTGACTCAGGCGGCACATCGCATCAAGCTCTGGTTCTGGACTCCAATGGAAATTTAGTAACACAAGCATTTGTCTCATACACAGCTTACAACGCTGGCTGGGGGGCAAATTCATCGCGCTTCTACTTGAACAAATCGTGGAATGGAACCTATGGGGATTTTCTATACCTGAGTTCCACGGGAAATAATAGCAACACAAGTCATGGCGCTTTAATACTCTCAGATGCCGGGACCTTCGTCGCCATCGGGAAGGGCAACGACACAGCCGATTCACTCTCGACGACGTGGTTTTCGTTCAACTCTTCCGGCAGCGCATCGTTTAACGGCAACGCCGTCTCCATGGGCGCTCTCACGACAAGCGGAGTCGCTAATTTCGGAAGCACGATCATCCAGGGGGGTGGTGGCGTTTCCGGTTTTACCATGGACTCCAATACCGGAAGCCCATGGTCTCACAGGATCAAATTCGGCGATGGTTCTGGCTGGAAGATGGGGTGGTTCAGAAACTCTGACAATGCTCAGTTGGTGACGATCCAGGATAACGGCTCCGTCTCCATGGGTGCGCTCACTTGTACTACTGTCGGATTTAATGGGAATGCGGCTATTTCAAAACCAACAGTTTCCGGTTCTAAAGGTGGTAATGCTGCTTTAGCAAGTCTTCTTACAGCATTGGCTTCTTATGGACTTATTACAGATAGTACCACATAATTAATATAAGGAGATAATTTATGAATTTTATACCAGGAGATATACTTTTATACACAGCACCAGCCTTACAGTTTTCTAATATAATACCAAAACTTATAAGATTAGTTGAAGGTTCTCAAGTAGAACATGTAGCTATTTATTTAGGATATAATAAAGGTCATGTGATACTTGAGGCATTATCAGATGGTGTTAAAATTAAAACATTATCTGATACAGAGATTTATACACGAACTATAAAACCAGCTAATGGTTTTGTTTTATATGGTGTTTCGAGATTACAAAACATAGAAGTAAGCTCTAAAAATACTGTTTTTACTATATCTGCTGCTAAGTATAATCAATCTCCATATGGATATTTAACAGATATTAATATGTTATTACAACATGGAAAATGTATATTATTTCCAAAAAAACCATGGACTGTATGGTTCAAATCTAAAAAAGGTTATATTTGTTCAGAAGTAGCGCAACTAACAATGGGCGATGTATTAGAACTTAATAATATACCATTACCATTTAAGAAAATAGCTTGTTTAACCCAGCCCTCTGATTATTTATATGAACCATGGCAAGTTATAATTAATAACAATTAAGTTTATATAGGATAAATATAAGATGTCTGTCGTACTTTCAACAATAACAGGTCAAACAACAGTTTCTGAATATGCCGCTACTTCTATAACTTTTAATAGAAATATGGTATTAACAAATGGTATATTAGTTCCAACATTTACTGGCAACATTAATTATAATAGAACTGATTATTTATTAGATGCTTCTGGTAATAAGATTTCTACTATACAACAAAACTCTCCGGGTGGTATGGGGTCGAGTAATAATAATTATTGGGGCAATATAAATATATCAGCTGCTCAATTAGAAACATTAGCTATAAGTTTATCTGGTTCTATAACATCTACATCTAATGTTATAGAATTAATAGCCGCTGCTGCGGATAGTTTAATTCAAGCTGATTTAGTATCGCGTGGTATATTACAAGGTGCTACAGGCTCAACTAGTAGTACGGGTTCAACAGGCTCTACTGGAACAGTTTAGCTTTAATAGCATCTAATACCGTATCTACTGTAATCCCCGACATACAAGCATGTTGGGGATTTTCGTATGTTTGCCCTGGTGGGTTATTACAGCAACCTCTTGGGTGAATAGACATACGTGGATCTTCTTTAAAACAAGGTTGGCAAGGTAATCCAAGATTTATGTTTATATTTTCTTCATAACCAGATGCCGATACTTGTGTAGAGCCCCATAGTATAACAGCTGGTGTTCCTGTCATGTGTGTTAAATGATTGCTAAAGCTATCACCACCCATATGTAATTTGGCATTAGCGATTAATGCCATGCTATCCATTAAAGGTATATTCATAAAAGAATGGTCGCAACCTGTTATTTTTGGGTCTGTAGAAACACCTATTTGGATAAACTTAACAGGTATTGAAGAGCCTTCTTGTATTTTAGCTACAAGTTTCTCCCATTTACTTACTGGCCACTCCTTGTATTTGGACCAGCCCGTGAACGGGTGTATCGTTATGTAATCACCTTCTATAAGAGGCTTAAACTTTAATTCTAACTTTGGTAAACTCATGCCATCACCTCATTTCTAAAGTACTCTAATAAGTGTCTTTCCATGGGCTTATCAGGATATCCTTCTGATTTAATAGGATATCCTATTATATATTTTATTTCATCGTATGTGCTTTCTAATACTTGTATAGTATCAGAGTCGTAGATATTATCTATACCAGATTGTTTCAAAATTGGACCTAAATCTTGTATTTTAGTAAAGAAGTCTATTCTCGCATCTGGATATTTCTTTCGTAATTCTGGGATAGAATTACAAATCATTAAGACATCACCAATAGCCCCTGGCCTAACTAAAGCTATCTTTTTAGATTTTTTTACTTCATTCTTTTCATTAACAAGAGATTGAATATAGCTTATTCTCGCATCCCAAGAAGCATCTGGCACATTAATTGATTTTTTTGCTTCTAATGCCCAATATAAGGCTTCATCGTTATTACCTAAGTTGGTATATGAAAAGGATATTAAACGTCTTGGTTGGTCTTCATATTTATTGTTCTCTCTCCATAATTGAGTAGGGACATTTTTACAATTAGCAGCTATTAAACTATAACCAATACTTTTTTCATAATTACCTGCGTCATACTCTAAATAACTTAACTCCATCCAAAACTCTGCCCAGTCTGGAGCCTTACTACAAGCTTCTAATAGTGTAGAAATACATTCTTTAATCATACCAGCAGCTCGTTCACTACGGGCTTTATAGAGATAAGCAAACATCCACTCATCCCAATAGCCAATACCATTTTCTATTCTCGCTTTATAATATGGAATAGCTTCTTTAAATCTTCCAGCATCCTTGTGCGTATTAGCAAGATAAAATGCTGTTCTTAAATCTTTTGGGTTTTCTTCAAACTCTGCTTCAAGTATTCTTAAATTGCGTTGATTGCTATCTTCTCCAATACCAGGAGCAGCATCATGATGAATAATAGTATCTTCAAGAATAAATGTACTATTATTACCAATTACAGGATATTCATGTATTTTGCCAGCAAAATGTATGTCTTTCTTTGTTTTCCACATCCTGTGGTGAACCCATTTTAATCCGCTATTTTCAATCATCATACCAAAAACACCCCAATTACTTAAATACACAGCTTTTTTTAAGTTATTAGGTGTTAATAATGTATCATCAGCATCAAACCAGACAAGATAATCAACATTCTCCATTGCTTCTATTTTATTAACAAACTCATTACGAGCTTTACCGAAATCCCACAGTTTCCAATCACCAGAATTATCTTGTTTAGATGCTCCTGTATATGTTTCATAAATCATTGGTTTAGACCAGCAAGCTTTAGCATTTTCTTCGGTTTTATCAGTACTTCCAGTATCTATAATTACTATACCATCCACTACATTTTGTATAGTTTTAAGACATAATGGCAAATCGCGTTCTTCATTTTTTACTATCATACCAGCCCAAACTTCTGGCTTTTTCTTTAATGGTTTAAGAACTAAATCTGTTTGTCCAGCACCGTTCATAGGAGATATATTATCAATAGTAAATAAATCTTGACCTTTTACTAACAGTTCTAATAAACTTGACAAAGAATAAAAATATGGGTGTATAGCATAACGAGTTTCATCTAAATCTTTTTCATACCCAGATACATCATAAGTTGGTAAACGTAAAAATAAAACGCCATCCTCTGTTAATAATTCTTTAAGCTTTTTTAAAGCTGACAGAGGGTCATACAAATGTTCGTACATATGTATTAGTGTAATGAGTTTAAATTTTTCGTTATTACCCGTAGCTGTTAATATATCTTTAGCTGACATTTTTTCGAAATCACCAAATATCATAGGAACATTTAGTTCTTTGCTATATTCATCGACTTCTTCAATAGCATCCATACCGTATGGAGTACATCCTAAATCGCCTAAACATTTACTTAAATAAGCATACTTGGAACCAATATCAAAACATTTTCCTGGTGTAGAGCCCATAAAATTAGTAAATATATGATTAGCTAAAGATTGATTAATACTTTTTTCATGATCTTCCATTCTTGCTGAATGTCCTGTTTCATCCTTTTCATGCTGTCCTTCAAAGGTTTTAGGGGGTAATGGTTCTTGAAACCACAATCCACAAGTAGGACAATCCCAATAAGCAGATGGTCCTTTTGTAAAAGGATTGATAACTTTTTTAGTTGATGGGGTATTACATATATGACAATTTGGCATTTACGGTCCTTGGAATTAAACTATATAGAATATATCGAAACCCAATACAGCACAGGAAATGAAAATGCCAGTAGAGTTCAATCCAAAAGAAAAACAGAATAAAAATTGTGATATAGAAATTGATAAAGAAGGATTTGATAACCTAAAAAAAGATTTAACTAAAGCTCTTATGGCTTCATTAAAAGACCAAGTAATATATATGGTTATACCAAGTTTATCTCCTGGCAATTTTCGTGGAGAGGCCATTAATTATATGAAAGAAAATAAAATACCAATAACGGAAAAGGGCATACCAGCAGTAAAAGGAGTTAGTGAAGAAGTGTTAGGTATAAAACAGTATTCTGAACTAATGTATAAAGCATTTAAAGATAATGTAGATAATTTAATTATGTACGATGAAGAAAATGATATTATATTAATAAGTCCTTTTATTGATGCTTTAGAATTTGGGGATTATTACAGGCCTCTATTAAAAACAATTACAAGAGCTATTGAAAACTGCTTTATAGAACGATAACTAAATTAAATAGTAGAAGATATAAATGGTGTAGCATTGACCGGAAAACGAAGTTCTTACAATTATAACCAGGGATCTCCTGCTCTAAATAAAGATTATAATTTCGCAAATCAAATTGATGTGGAACAATTTAATCTTAAAGGTGTTCCTGTATTTTATTATAAAATATCAGATAATCAACCTAATTACGACCCTCTATATAGAGATTTTATATCAGATCCAGTATTTGATAATCCCGTTGAAGTAAGAGCTATTCCGCAAATAGATGAAAACGTATCTCACGGAATGACTGAAATTGGAATAGGTCAAGTTGCTGAACGTGAAGGTTCTATATATTTTAATATAAGTTTAATAGAAAAAACTTTAGGAAGACCTCCCATTCTTGGGGATGTAATCTATTTAAGACAGTTAAATCAAAGATTTCAAATATATCATATAGCAAAAGATGCTTATAAATTAAGTTTTCCATTAAGATATTTATGTAAAATAAGATTATATCAAGACAGTAATTCATCTGGAACTGATTGGGATAATTTACCTTTAATAGAAGCTCCTGTTATTCCTACTGGCTCTACAGGTTCTACTGGAAATACATCAATATATGGATTAACTTCCGTTAGTGGTTATGTGTGGTATCGTGGTAATACTGGACCAACGGGACCTATAGGATTTACTGGAAATACTGGATATATAGGATTTACTGGTATGACAGGCAATACTGGTCCAACAGGCGCAACTGTAGGTAGTACAGGACAAACAGGGGCTACTGGAGCTACAGGTCCTACTGGTTCTGGAGGTGATGGTTCTTCTTTAACACAATCTATTACTCAAGCCAACACTTTTACTGTTGGCCAAGTAGTATATGTAAATAGTAGTGGTGTATATACATTAGCGCAATCTAATTCAAATACTCCGAATATTCCAGTAGGCGTTATTTCAGCTACTGGAAATCCATTTACTTTAGTCACATCTGGTGTTATTACAGGATTATCTGGATTAACAGCTGGTTCAATGTATTATGTTTCTGATGTAACTGCTGGATTATTGCAGTCTACAGTACCAACTTCTGTCCCATCAACTACAATACCAGTTATGATGGCAACATCAGCTACTACTGGTATTGTATCTATATCTATGGATATGATGTCTTCCGATGGACCTACATTACAAGGTTCTATGACTATGATAGCACAAGCATCTAATCCAGCAGCATCTGCTACGAATACATTAGAGTTTTATGCTAAAGATGTTGGTGGTAGAATGCTACCAAAATGGATTGGACCTTCTGGAGTAGATAATCCAGTTCAACCTATTCTTGCTATGAATAAAATCGGTTGGTGGAATCCTCCTGGAAATGCCACTACTGTTCCTGATGTAGTTGGTTTTACAGCATATACTTCTGGTGGTACAGCTACAGCAAGAAACGTTGCTACTACTAATCTTTTCACAAGAATGAAGAGATTAGGATATGTATCTTCCGCAGCTGCTGGAAACTTGGCACAATTTAGAGTAGCAGTCGCACAATACACATTAGGTGTTCCTGGTACTGTTCCTTTAGGAGGTTTCTTTAAAGTTATAAGATTTGGAACTTCAGATGCTGCCACAGTATCTGGAGCAAGGTTGTTTGTTGGTATGGCTTCTTCAACATCTGCTGCTACTAATGTTGAACCTTCTACTTTAACTAACGTAATAGGTGTAGGACACGGAGCTTCTGATACTAATATGAAAATATATTATGGCGGTTCTGCTGCCCAAACTCCTGTAGATTGCGGAGCTAATTTTCCTGTCAATACATTATCTGTAGATGCGTATGAGCTAATTATTTACGCGTCTTCTATTTCAAATAATTCCGTAACAGTAAGATTAACAAGAATTAATACGGGTAATCAATTTCAACAAACTTTAACTGGAACAGCAGGAACAGCATTGCCAGCAAATACGACATTATTAACATCTACTTGGTGTTATAGAAGTAATAATGCTACAGCTTTAGCTGTTGGATTAGATATAATGTCTGACTATATTGAAACGGATAATTAACATGTCTAATTATACATCTCGCCCTTATTTTGGTACTATTATTAGAAACAGCGATGGAAAAATTATAGCTCCTTGTCAATCTGACCAAGACCAAGATTTTATAGAATATCATAATTGGATTAATGATGGTAATGAACCAGACATTGATTATACTATGTCATTAGATGAAACAAGTGTAATTAATGCTGTACAGTTTATGCTAGATAGTACAGCACAATCTCATGGATATGATAACATATTATCTTTATGTACTTATGCCACATCTACAGTGGCGAAGTTTAAAGCTGAAGGGCAAGCTGGCATAGATTGGAGAGATGCTGTGTGGAATGCTTGTTATACAATTTTATCTCAAGTTCAGCAAGGAACAATTCCGATGCCTACAAATATAAACGATGTATTAGTACAGTTGCCAAATATAGTTTGGCCTGACTAATATAGGTGATTGTTGTTATTAGAAAATACAAATAAAAAAATAGCTTTAGTTAGAGGAACTGGTATAGGTGATGTTCTTTCGATAATAAACTTATTACCAGCTACAAAAAAATTATATTTTGATTATGAAATAGATTTTTTCACTTTTTGTTTAGAGTTAGAACCAATTCTTAAAGGCGCTGGCATTTCTAATGTATATGATTTTTCTTTAATAGATGAAAAAGAACAAGAATATCAAAATGTATTTTGGTTAATAGGTCATACGCAAGGTACAGAAGATAAAGTACACCCACATATAGACCCTAAAACAAGTCATTTTTTAGATTTTGTTTCGCATGAATTGTATCTAAATATAGATTTCCGAACGCAACCAAAAATAGATTTAGGTTTAACGCCTATTTTAGAAAATAATAATTATATAACTATACACCCATTTACAGGCGGAAGCATATATAGAGAATGGTTTTTAGATAGGTGGCAACAAGTTATAGATAATTTTCCAAATGAGCATTTTATTCAAATAGGATTGCCTGAAGATAAAAAATTAAAAAACTGTGATACAAGTTATATGAATATACCACTTGTGGATTCTATTAGACTTATAGGAAATGCTAAATTACATCTTGGTGGAGACACATTTAGCGACCATGCTACATTTTTAACTAAAACTCAGGGTATAATTTTGTGGGGAGCTACTAGGCCTGTAAACAGCGGATATGACCAAAACATAAATATATATCTTAATTTACCATGTTCTCCATGTTATAAAGAAAATCCATTATCAGAAGCAATACAAAATGACGAAGAATTACACGATTTTGTACAAACAGTAGTTGGATTACCTTATTATGAACCATGTAATAACCCTCCAAACCAAACAAGAGAAAACCCATGTCATAAATGTATGACTGGCATTACAGTACCTATGGTAGTAG
>VFSW01016666.1_pt1 | contig 10011 bp, 7 predicted proteins | sample 5358111 | NCBI WGS metagenome assembly VFSW01 (sample SAMN11554181, study PRJNA540505) | mine drainage metagenome | isolation source: sediment from site ElyBrook_90M | place: USA: Ely Copper Mine, Vershire, VT | collected 2017
GGCGATAATTTGCAACACGCACTTCGCCAAGCGATGGGCGTGAGAGCGATGACAGGATGCGCAGGAAAGTGGTCTTGCCTGCGCCGTTGGGACCAAGCAACGCGACGAACTCACCGGGTTGGACTTCGAAGTCCACGCCGCGCAGGACGGTCTTCATTCCAAAGCGTTTAACCAGTTTTTTGACAGTGATCATGGTGGTGTTTTGTGTAAAGGCTGTAGGGGCACAGCGCCGCTGTGCCCCTACCGTTTACGCCATCTCTTTGAGAATCTCTTTCAATTCATCGCGGCGCTTTTGATAAGCTTCATCTGATATCTTTCCGGCGCGGTGCAAATCATCCAGGGCCAGCATGGCATCCATGACATCATCTGCTGATTCGTACTCATTTTCGTCGTCATCTTCTTTCCTGCGTTTTCGGTCGCGCAGATAGAGCCAGACGCCCGCCACGATCAAAGCCAGTCCGAGTGCGCCTGCGCCGACCAACAGCCCTTGTTGTGTGGTAGACGAGTTGGTTGTGGTGGTTGCGGTTGCGGAACTTCCTGGGGTAGGCGAACCGCTTACAGTAAAGTTCAGGGTGTCGCCTGCCTTAAAGTCTTTGACGGAGAACTCCTGATAATTATTATTCTGGATCGCCTGCACGCCCATATTGGTCAATTGCTTGCTATCCACTTTCATGCCTTCCGGGATGAGAAGAAGAACCGAGGCCGCGTTGATGGCGAAGGGTTGATTAACCACCACCTGCTTATCATACGGCAGGGTGAAATAACCGATGATCGAATAGGGCGTGTCGCTCGGTACAACTGCAATGCCCTTATCGGCGGAGACAAATGGGGCGCTATTTTGTCCGGCTTGATAACCAGCGCCTTGCGCGCCATTCGGCAGTTTGATGAATGGGATGCTCAGGCCATCAGTTGAAATGATCACAGCCTTATCACTGTTATTGGAAAAGGAATAGATATCAATGAACTGGGCCGAGCCTTGTGTGGCGAAGTCGCTGTAAAGATGGACCTGGTCAACGGTCAACAGGCTGGGGTCTGAGGATGTTTCATATAATTTCAAGACAGGCAGGGCAAGTTTTGTATCACTTGCCTGGACAGCCACAAAGTTCGATTGGTATTGAACGCCAGCGTAACTGACCTCGGCAACGTAGATGCGGTTGACCGGCAAATCTATATTCTCGAATACAAATGTGCCGTCCGCCGCAACGGTTCCAGTTTTGGTCACAACTTCCTGCGGAGAGGTCGTTTGAGTGGTTGGATCTTGAGTATGGTCATAACCGCGCAGTGTGACTGTCAGATTGGCGGGCAGGCTGCTGCCGTTTGCCATCTGAACGGAGCCGCTGATATTTCCAACGGCGGCGACGGGTGTGCCCGGTGTGCCGGTTGTTGCCGCTTCAGTTGCGGACGATTGAACGGTTCCCGTTACCGATGCTTCTGGTGTCGCTGGAGTTCCCGGCGTTGACGGAGTCCCGCTGACAGTTGCGGAAATCTCCGTTGAAGCGGGAGCCGTTGTCGGCGCGGAAGTAGGCGAGGTGGATGCGGTGAGCGTGGCAAATGTCAAAGTTCGCAGATAAGCGGCAACAGCAGAAGCATCGGCGTCGGAGAAATTACTTCCAAAAGCGGGGATATCGCCACTGCCTTTGCGGATGATGCCAATCAGATCGGCCTCGGAGAGCGCTGACATTTTCTTTGGATCGGTGAATTTGCTGGCGCAGTTCGGACAATTGGTATCAAAGAGCGACTTGCCCTGTGCGATTTGATCGGGCGTTGTGTGTAAAGACATCACATAGGAGACAACATCCCAACGTTGCTGGTCGCTCAATTTGTCTGCAAAGTATGGCATGTAACGGCTCATGTTGCCTTGTGTGACAATTGCGAACCATTGTGCGGGAGAAGCATTCAGAGCAATTTCAGGCAGGGCAACTGCCGGAACAGTAACACCTTGAAGTTGCATTCCCTGCGGCCCATCACCCATACCTGTATTGCCATGACATGCAGCGCAGTGTTGCGCGTAAAGTATTGAGCCATTTTGTATATCTGGCGCGCTGGCCGGATATAACGGGCCAAGCGTTGGCATAGGTGTGGGCGGAACGTAGTCGGGCGGTGGGGTAATGTCAGACGCAAGAGAGCAGGCGCTGAGCAGGAACGCGGCAGTTAACGTGATAAATGCAATTCGAAATTTCATTGAATATCCTTATCGCGTGATAAGTAATTCGTAAAGCGTAAGTTGGATATTTTCATTACGCGCCACGAATTACGCATCACGTTAATTGATGGCTTTCCCACAGTTGGGGCAGAATTTATCGGTGGTCAGAACGGGCTTGCCACAACGCGGGCAGAACCCGGATGATTTTGCACTACGTTCCTTGCGACGCGCGGCCAGCATTGATTCGATCTCATCGTCGCTGACCGGTTCGGATTTTGCGGCCTGGGCGGCTGAGTCGGCGCGGCGGGCGGCCACTGCTTTTTCGAGGCGAGCCTCGGCGTCGGGTCCGGGTAAAGAGGCGGCTTTCAAAGCGTCAAGCTTCTTTAAAACATCCGCGCCTTCTTGCAGAAGTTCCGCGCGTTGAGCCGGATAGTCTTCATCCGGAATCTTACCGAGCTTGAAGTCGAAGTCCAATTCCTGAAGCGCGTTGATCACACGGTCACGTTTAGCCATCAGTGTGGAGCCTTCCTGAGACTCTTCCGTGACGCGACGGGTGCGTTTGCTCATCAGCGGCGCGGCCAGATATAAGCCAACGCCAATGAGTAGTGCGAGAAGTATAAGAATTGCGCCGATATCCATGTCGCTCCTATTTCAGCATTGGGTCAATGATGGCTTGAATATCAGCCACGGATGTGAACGGGCCGATCTGAGCGTATTGCAGCACGCCGTTCTGATCGATAAAGTACGTTTCCGGCACGCCTTTGATGCGGAACATCTGCGAAATTTTTGTGCCGATGTCAGGCCCGTTGGAAAAAGTGATGCCGAATTTTGCGAGATAAGCGCGTGCTTCAGGTTCGGTGTCTACATAATCCACGCCGACGAAGACCACTTTGCCGCCGCCTTTGTAGATTTCCCAGGCTTTTTCCAGATCGGCGGCTTCCTGTTCACATGGTTTACACCAGGATGCCCAGAAGTTGACCACCACCACTTTGCCACTCAAGTCCGAAAGCTTGACTTGAGTGGCGCCGTTGTATTCAAAACCGCTGAACAGAGTCAGGGTCAACTGATTGATCTTATCGCCTTTTTGTACCTGTCCCTCCTGGGAGTTTTTGAGTCCGATAGCCACCAGTACCAGCAATCCCACCAGCAGAACCCAAACGATGATCTGTGCCCAGATCTTAACGCCGCGGCGCGGGGCCGTTTCTTTAATTTCAGTAATAACATTCACCTGATGCCACTTCCCTGCGCCGACATCGGCGCAGAGCAAGCCGCCGAGAACGGCGGCTTGAGCATTGATTATTTTCTTTTCTTTAATTCTTCTTCCAATCGTGCGACGTATTCATCCTTCGGCGCTTCAACATCGGACCCGGCAGCGGCTGCGGCCTTCGATGACTTTGTCCATGCCCGTAAAGCCCGGAAAAGGATGAAGGCTCCTATCAGGATAATGACAGGCGGCAGGATATAAACCAGCCAATTCAATCCGGTCGCAGGCGGTTCTCCCACCACGCGCACGCCATATTGGTTGATGAAATATTGTTTGATCTGGTCTTCCGTCCAACCCTGTGAAAGTTGTTGGCGGATCAGGTCGCGCCACTGGCGGCAGGCTTCCGTGGAACATACATCCAGCGGCGTGTTCTCGCAGACCGGGCAATATAACTGATGGGCGATGCGATTGACTTCGTCATCGGTCGGCGTTGGGTTTTGCGCCAGCGCCGGACGATAAATTTGACTTGCCAGAAAAACGCCGAGCGCCAGGGCGATCAAAGCCAGAAAAGTAATGCGCAAGTTTCTATTGTTGAGTTTCAATTCCATGAAAATTTCCTTTTCACTCTTTACGCATTACCGGTTAATCAGCCGCGCTGGGTTGATGAGATTCCCGCGCATGAACAGGTACAACCTCGGCTTCGCGTTCCGGCCAGGCGGCAATCAGGATACCGAAGATGAACATAATACTGCCGATCCATAGCCAGTTGATCAACGGATTAACGAAAATCTTGAATGTCGCACCATCAGCAGAGACAGGTTGCCAGTCTACCAGCAATACATAAACATCATCTTTCAGGCTTGAAAGCAGGCCTGGGATGGTCATGTTTTGCTGTGAAGCATAGTAATAATCTTTGCGAGGTGCCAATTCAGCAAGAAGAACATTACCTTTGTAAACATCCACTACAGCACGCGTGTAATTAACGGTTTGTTGCGCGTCATCCCACGAGGCGAGACTTTTATATTGAATGGTGTAGCCAGATAAATTAAGAGATTGTCCTACTGCTATTGAGCCTTGTGTCTCAACCTGGAAGATATTGATGCCAAGAATGCCGATTGCCATCAACATCATGCTGATGTGAATAACATAGCCGCCGTAGCGTCGGCGATTGCGTCCCACTAATGTCCAGAGAGCGACGATGAAGTTTTCACTTTGGGTCTTCATGCGAGCCGCTGTTGCACGCCAGAACTCAACCAAAGTTACCAATAAAACAAAGGCGATCAGGAAGAAGCCGGTCAGGGCAATGGCGTTCTTTGTGTATGTAAAGAAAAGTACCACTGTAATGACAAGAGCGGCCAAAGCGGATTTCCATAGAGCGCGACCAAGAGTCGTAAAAGTCGAATGTCCCCAAGCAGAGAGTGGGGCGATGCCCATCAGGAACATCAAGCCAGCGAAAAGAGGTCCGGTAGCTCTCAAGTAAAAGGGCGGTCCAACCGTGACGGTTTGTCCGGTAACGAGTTGGGAGATAAGCGGGAAGATCACGCCCCAGAAGCAAACAACCAACACGCTCATGAAGAGCAGATTGTTGAGCAGGAACAGGGCTTCGCGCGAGAGCATGGATTTCATTTCGGTCTCGCCGCGCAGTTCAGGCCAGCGATAGATCACAAGCGCAATGGATGTAATGAACGTTACACCAATGAACGCGAAGAAAGCTGGTCCGATCGCGCTTTGGGCGAAGGCATGCACCGATGACAGCACGCCGGAACGGGTCAGGAAGGTGCCGAAGATGACCAATGAATAAGTCAGGATGATCAGGATCATATTCCAATGTTTGAGCATTCCGCGTTTTTCCTGGATCATGACGGAATGCAGGAATGCGGTCCCGGTCAGCCATGGCATGAGAGCCGCGATCTCAACCGGGTCCCAGCCCCAGAAGCCGCCCCAGCCCAACACATCATAGGCCCAACGGCTGCCAAGCACGAGACCGGCGGACAGGAATAGCCACGCTACCAGTGTCCAGCGGCGCGTAATGCGGATCCAGCGATCGTCAGTGCGGCCAGTAATCAAGGCGGCCATTGCGAAAGCGTAGGGGATCACAAAAGATACAAAGCCGAGGTACAACATCGGCGGGTGAATGATCATGCCGGGATGACGAAGCAGGGGATTCAGGCCGTTGCCATCAGATGGAATGGCAATGGTTGCATTCGCCGCTGGCGCAAAAAAGCTCTTGATGGCATTTCCAGTTGCATCAGCGATAAGTTGTCCGTTTGGCCCATACCAAAAGTGTGAAAAAGGATTCTCATAGAAGACTGCCAGTCCGATAAAAAATGCGGTTGTAATGGATGTAACCACAATTACCCAGGGCAGGAATTCGCGGTCGCGGTCCCATTTGCGGAGGGTGACCAGCGAAGCAAAGGATGACATGAGCCACGACCAGAAGACTAGCGATCCGGCCTGTCCGCCCCACCAGGCGGTTATCTTAAGATAGGTAGGCATGTCACGGCTGGTTACTTCGTAAACAAACGAAACTTCAAAGTGGTTGGTGACGAGTAGATAGATGAGGCAGGCGGCAGAAAGCGTAATAAGGGGCCATAGTAACAGCATGGCGCGCCGCGCAGACTCAACAATGGCGGCTGATTTTTTTCGTTCGCCATAAACAGCCGCGCCTGCGCTATAAAGTGCAACAAAAAAACTAACCGCTAAAACACCATAACCAATATCAGCAAACATACTGTCTCCTACTAATTGGGTTGAAAGAAAACCTGGCAGGCCTCTTGACCCGTCAGGTTTGGAAATTACTTACTTGTCTGCGAAGGTACCGCATCCTGGTATTTGGTTGGACATTTTAGCAGGAGTTCGTCGGCATGGAAAACGCCGTCAGCACCCAATTGGCCGGTCATGATGGCCTGGGCCTCATTCTTGAGCAGGTCAGGCTTGGGGCCGGAGTAGGATATTTTGAGGCGTGGCCGGTTTGGGTCAATGACTGCGGCGTGGAGCACGGCAGCCAGTCCGCCCTCAGCTGTAACTTGGTTATTGTCACCGGTGACATGTGCGATCTCAAAAGTGAGTGTCAATGTTTTGGGGTCATATTGAATGGTATCGCCAATGACCGCGCCTGAAACGCGCACATTCTGCCCGACAATACTCGCGCCTTTGGCGTTGAGTTCGTCAACAGTCATAAAGTATTCGGCGCTGGCTTGGGTGGATGAGAAGATTAAATAAACAACTGCTCCCAAAATGAGCAAGCCGCCGATTATGAATTTCATACGTCCCATGGGGAACCTCCAAAGGTTGATTGAAAAAAACTATTATAACAAGTCTCATTCTACATGATGACATTAAGATACGCTGAAAATTGCCCAGACATTTGTCACGAAACCCACCAGATTCTATCCCAGTTATATTATTAAAAGTTAAGTGTGATCTGTGAAATAGTCGCCAATTCTTTAGTGAAATTCACCTTGAAACCATTTCTGATATTTTGAAGATGTGACTTTTGTCATGTTAGTTTTGCTCAATTTTAACTTGTGATTAATGTTACAAAAGTATACAATCTTGCCTGTAAACCCCAGATTTATATGAATAATTCCTTGTTGTAGGAGGTGGCTTGCCAAGAACATAGTAAGGAAGAACAAGTTGTAACCCAATGATAGGAGAATGCAAAAATGTCTTTCAAAAAAATGTTTATTTTGATGGGCGTGATGATTGCCGCAGTAGTTGTTTTGACAGCCTGTGGCGGTAAGGCAACTGCAACCACGCCTGCAACGACCCCAACTGCGGCCCCTGTTGCCCAGCCCACTCTGGATGTTCCGAATAAAGATGCCTTTTTAGGCTCGGGTCATGCCAAGGCGGATGCGCAAGCGTTTACTCACTGGAACAGCGCAACTCCGGCCGAGGTTCCGACTTCCTGCGCCAAGTGCCATACCAGCGCTGGTTTCCAGGATTTTGTGACTAATGGCAAGGTTACTGCCGCCGTACCTGCTCCGCAGGGCACATTTGCCTGCACAACCTGCCATAACGCTGCTGCTGAGGCGCTTACCTCAGTGACCTTCCCTTCTGGAAAAGTTATACAAACTTCCGAGGAAGGCGAAGCGATTTGCATGACGTGCCATCAGGGACGTGAGTCCAAGGTCAGTGTTGATAAGACAATCGCCAATTTCAAAGTTACCGATGTCGATGCTGTGGTCGCTCCGATCACGGATGCGAGCGGTAATAAAACCAGCTTTGGTTTTATCAACGTTCACTATTTTGCTGCTGGCGGTACGCTGTACGGCTCGCAAGCCCAGATGGGTTACGAGTACGATGGCAAAACCTACGATCCCAAATTCCGCCACGTAGATGGCATGGATACCTGCGTTGCCTGCCATGACCAGCACGCCACCACGGTCCGTGTTGACAAATGCGCTACATGTCATACGAACGTCAAGACTGTTGATGACCTCAAGAACATCCGCATGAACGGATCGCTGGTTGATTACAACGGCAATGGCGATGTGAAGGAAGGTATTGCTGCTGAGATCAGTGGCCTGCAGGATACCCTGTACAGCGCGATCCAGATGTATGCAACCGAAGTTGCTGGCGCGCCGATCGTTTATGATGGGGCGAACTATCCGTACTTCATGGTCGCAGGGTCTGATGGCAAACCCGCCAAGGACGATAAGGGCAACACGATTCCTTACAACAAGTTCACTGCCCGTCTCTTGAAGGCTGCCTACAACTATCAGGTAACGGTCAAGGATCCAGGCGCGTTCGCTCACAACGCCAAGTACATCATTGAACTGCTTTACGATTCGACCGCCGACCTGAACACCAAGTTGGCGAAGCCGATCGATATGAGCAAGATGGCTCGCGATGATTCCGGACACTTTGCCGGCGATACCGAGCCGTTCCGCCACTGGGATTCCACCGGTGTTGTTGACGCTGGTTGTGCCAAGTGCCACAGCGCGACTGGCCTGCCGCAATTTATTGCCAACAATGGGACGGAAGTTATAACCAAGTCTGGCGTTCAGATTACCGGCGTGGTCGCCCAACCGGCCTCCAATGGCTTCATGTGCACCACCTGCCACACAACCGCTGCTGGCCCCGACCGAATCGCAGTCACTTCTGTGCCGTTCCCCAATGGCGCAAAGCTGACCTTCAGCACCGAGAAAGATGCCAATGGCAACTTGAAACCCGTGGATGCCAACCTGTGCATCGAGTGCCATCAGGGTCGCGAGTCCACTGTGACCGTAAATAATTATTTGGCTGGCAAAGCGGCTGATACGGTGGATGCAAAGATCACATTCAAGAACGTTCATTACTTTGCTGCCGGCGCTACCCTCTTTGGTACGCAGGCCCAGGGCGCGTATGAGTACGCTAATCAAAAGTACCTTGGTTACAACTCCGCTCATCCGCTCAACAAGTGCACCGACTGCCACGATGTTCACGCTTTGAACGTCAAGACCGATGCTTGCAAAGCATGCCATACGAGTGTGGCTGGTGTTGCGGATCTCGAAAACATCCGCATGGCCACCGACACAACGGATTGGAACGGCAATGGCAATACCACGGAAGGCATTGCCAAGGAAATCGATAGCTTCCGGACTGCCTTATATGCTGGTATTCAGAATTACGCCGCCACAAAGGCTGGAACGCCAATCGTTTACGATGCCGTAAATTACCCCTATTTCTTCGTAGCAGACAAAGACGGCAATAAAGTCAAGGATGCCAACGGCGCTTTCATTAGCTACAACGCCTTTACTCCTCGCCTGTTGGAAGCTGCCTACAACTACCAGTATTCTGTCAAGGATCCTGGTGCGTTTGCCCACAACCCCATGTATGTCATGCAATTCCTGTATGACTCAACAAAGGATATTGGCGGCGACGTTTCGAAGTTCAAACGCCCATAGATAGCGTTTGAGCGCAAAATATCTGGGGATGAATTTGGATGGCGGGCGCGATGCGCCCGCCATCTCTTTGAAAAGTGTGCAACCACTAATCATACCGAATTGGTGATATTCAGCACTATTCCAGTGTGAGAAATCATATAGAATTATCTCAGCCGCCATTAATCTAGGCGAGCGTTTTTTTGAACTAATTTGCTCGGAAATTAGGAGAATGCGATGATCAAGTCGTTCTTACATCGGTTCAGATGGCCTCTTTTTATTGTTGGGGTGAGTCTGATTCTCGTGGCGGCGGCCGTTCTAACGTCAAGAGTGGCGGCGGAAAATATCTCCAGTCCGGTCCTGCATTCTACTTCGCAGGATAAACCGTCCAATGATTATTGTCTGGGTTGCCACAATCAGCCTAATTTGAGCAAGACTCTGCCCAGTGGCGAAATACTTTCGCTATTCATTGACTCAAGCTTGTTCGATCATGGTGTTCATAATCAGGAAAACATCGCCTGCGTGGATTGCCATACGAATATCAGTACTTTCCCGCACCCGGATTTCAACGCAGAAAATCTCCGCCAGGTTTCCATTCAGCTTTATACCTCCTGCCAAAAATGCCACGCAGACCAATACAACAAGGTGCTGGATAGTGTCCATCAGAAAGCGTTGGCGGGCGGAAACTTCAATGCCGCGGTTTGCACGGACTGTCATAACCCGCATCAGCAGACTCGCATCACCGATAAACAAACCGGCAAGCTTCTGCCGGAAGCCCAATTAAGCATCCCGCGGACCTG
>VFSW01016667.1_pt1 | contig 10011 bp, 6 predicted proteins | sample 5358111 | NCBI WGS metagenome assembly VFSW01 (sample SAMN11554181, study PRJNA540505) | mine drainage metagenome | isolation source: sediment from site ElyBrook_90M | place: USA: Ely Copper Mine, Vershire, VT | collected 2017
CCCCGCAACCAGTCCCGTCTCGTCGTTTCCTCGTTCATCGCCCCGCCGCCCCCGCTGGCGCCGCGCCGCCGCTTGGAATAGCATGTTTGTTAACCGCCATGTCCACACAACGTCGTGAGTTCATCAAAACCGCGGCCCTCGCCGCCACCGCCACCGCTCTTTCGCAAAGCCGCGTCCTCGGCGCAAACAGCCGCGTCCGCATCGGAGCCATCGGCACCGGAGGCCGCTGCCATTATCTCCTGAAACTCCTCAACGACATCGGCGGCAACGAAATCGCCGTCGTCTGCGACGTCTACGAGCCGCACCGCGCCTCCGCCCGCCAGGAGCTCGCCCCGAAAGCCCGCGAGGAATCCGATTACCGCAAAGTGCTCGACGACACTTCCCTCGACGCCGTCGTCATCGGCGCTCCCGATCATTGGCACGTCCCCCTTACCATCGCCGCGGTCCAAGCGGGCAAGGACGTCTACGTCGAAAAGCCCGTCACCCATTCCATCTCCCAAGGCGACCTGCTCGAAAAAGCCGTCGATCAATCCAAACGCGTCGTTCAAACCGGAACGCAACAGCGAAGCTGGCCGCATTTCCAGGAAGCGAAGGCGCTCATCGGCTCCGGCGCTCTCGGCCAAATCACGTTCATCGAAACCCACTGGTATCAAAACCTGCTCCATCTCCAGAACGGCCCTCCGCCGGTCGATGAATCCAAACTCGATTGGAAAACCTTCCTCGGCGACGCGCCCGGCCAGCCCTTCGACGCCTTGCGCTATAGCAACTGGCGCTGGTTCTGGGATTTCGGCGGCGGCTCGCTTACCGACCTGTTCACGCACTGGGTCGATGTCGCGCAATGGTATATGGGCGGCGACACGCCCTCCACCGCCACGGCCATCGGAGCCAACCTCGCCATCCCCCGCATCCAGTGCCCCGATACCATCAGCGCGTCCTTTCTTTATCCTGGCAACTTCGAAGTCGTCTTCCGTTGCTCCATGATCGGTTATCTCCAAGGCGGCGGGCTCACCTTCCGAGGCACCAAAGGGATGCTGCGCATCGACCGCAGCGGCTACAACTTCTATAACGAGCCCACCCACTATACCGAGACACTCGATCTCCCCGCGCCCGCGCAGCAGGCCAAATCCTCCGGCGACGGAACGAAATATCACATGAAGAACTTTCTCGATTGCGTTCAATCGCGCGGCATCCCCAACGCGCCGGTCTCGGTCGGCATCGCGGCCGCCCGCACCAGCCATCTCGGCAACATCGCCTTCCGCGAGAACCGCATCGTTCGCTATCCTTCTTAGTTAGGAGTATTCATCCATGTCCGACGATCTCAGCCGCCGTTCGTTCATTACGCGCACCGCGGGAATCGCCCTCGCCGCCGCCCCCGCCATTCTGCCCGCGCGCGCCGCCGAGGATGCGATTCATATCGGCTTCATCGGAGCCGGAAGCCGCGGCTATTATCTGATGGAGCGATTTTACAAAGGAGGCTCGGCCGCGAGCGCCCAGATCGTCGCCGTCTGCGACGCCTATACCGATAACCTCCAGCGCGGGAAAGATCGCGTGCAGACCCTGGGCGGCAACACCCCGAAGGCCTACGAGGATTATCACGACCTCCTCGCCGATTCGAGCGTCGACGCTGTCTTCATCGCCACCCCGGAACATCTGCATTACCCGATGTTCATGGACGCGATCAAAGCCGGCAAGAATATTTATTGCGAGAAACCGCTCGCCCACACCATCGAGCAGGGCGAGGAGATGGTGAAGGCCGCCGAAGCCTCCGGCAAAGTGGTGCAGGTGGGCACGCAGAACCGCAGCAATTCCCTTTACATCAAGGCGAAAGAAATGGTGGCGCAGGGCATGATCGGCAACATCCATTACGTCCGCGCGTATTGGTACCGCAACTCGCTCGACGACGATCCGGCCTGGCGCTACGCGATCCCCGCCGACGCCAACCCCAGCAACACCGATTGGAAAAAGTTCCTCGGACCCGCGCCGGAACGGGCCTTCGACAAGCAGCGGTATTATCAGTGGCGGCTTTATTGGGATTACTCCGGCGGCATCTCCACCGATCTGCTGGTCCATCAAACCGACATCACCAATTTCGTCTGCGGCAAAACCGTTCCTTCCACCTGCGTCGCCTCCGGCGGCATTTACCGCTGGACGGACGACGATCGCGAAGTGCCCGACACCTTCAGCGCTTTGTATGAATATCCGGACCGCTTTCACATCAACTACAGCTCTTACTTCGGCAACGTCCACTATGGATACGGCGAAAATTTCATGGGCGACGAAGGCACCATCGAAGTGTTGAACCGCAGCGAACTGAACTTCTATCCGGAATCGTTCAAGCGAGGCGGCAAGGACGCCACTCCGGCCAAAATCGCCGCCCGTAAACAGGTGAACATTCAACTGCCGGGCAACGACAACAAGGCCGTGGAGGCTCACATCTTGAATTTCGTCCAAACGATGCACGGCCAAGCGCAGATCGTCGCCCCGCCGCGCATCGGCCAGCAGGCGGCCATTTCGGGCCATCTCGCCACGCTCTCCTTCCGCAACAACAAGAAGGCGATCTGGCACGACGACACCCGCAATTACACCTTCGCTTGAACTTCGGCATAGAATAGCCCTTATGCCCAAAAGCAAATCCGGCTCCGGCCGCTTAATCCTGGCGGCCATCCTCGCCATCCTCGTCTATGGCGTCATCGCTTCCATCCTGGGAACGATCCTGCCGGATCTAACGACGCGCCTGCAGCTCACCAATCAACAGAGCGGCAACATCGCGCTCGGACAGGCGCTGGGCCTGATCATCGCTTCCATCTCCGTGGGACCGCTCATCGACAAGCGCGGGAAAAAACTCGCGCTGTTGCTCGGCTTGGGCCTGATCGCGATCGCCTTGTTCGCCCTGCCGCACGCGCCGTCGTTTGAGATTGTCGCGGTTTTGTTCTTTTTGCTCGGCGCGGGTGGCGGCATCGTCGTGACGGCCGCCAACGCGCTGGCCAGCGATGTCAGCGAGGACCGGCGAGCGTCGGTGCTGAATTTGCTCAATCTGTTTTTCGGCCTCGGCGGCTTGATCACTCCCTTCCTTGCCGCGAACTTGTTCGCCGGCGACGCTATCCGCCTCAGTCTCTTCGCCGGAATTCTCGCCGTCGTCGCCCTCGCCGTTCAAGTGGTCACCCCGATGCCGGTGCCCGTCCCCTCCGCCGCCGGCGCTCCGGGAAAAGGCGAGGGCGTTTTGTCGCGGCCGGTGCTCTATGTCCTGGCGCTGTTTCTCTTCCTATACGTCGCTTGCGAAGTGGGCGTGTGGAATTGGCTGCCGAAGTATCTCATCAGCCGCGGCATCGATCAGACCCGCGCGCTGAATATCCTGTCGCTTGGTTTCGCGCTCGGCCTTCTCATCGGCCGCGTCGTGATTTCGCGCGTCCTGATCAAAGTCCGCGCCGTCACCGTAACGCTGGGGTCCGCCATCCTGATGTCGATCACCACTTACGTGATGCTTCAGACCGCCGATCCCACGATGGCCGGCATCGCCGTCTTCTGCGCCGGCCTCGCCATGGCGCCGGTTTTCCCGACCACGCTGGCGATGGTCGGCGACGCGTTCCCGCGCTCACCCGCCACGGCGATGGGCATCGTCATCACCTGCGGATGGATCGGGCTGGCCGTCAGCTCCCCCATCATCGGTTCCTTCGCGCAATCGGCCAGCCTCGGCACGGCGCTCCTGCTGATCCCGGCTTTCTCGGTGCTGATGATCTTCGTGAACCTCGCCCTTCGCCCGATGTTGCGCAAAGCTTAGCGTTTCTTGATAAAGCCGGCCGTTCCGCCGGGAAGCTCCTTCAGCACGGTCGGCAAAGTGGATTTGGCGGGCGGGACGGAGACCGCGCACGGTATTTGCGCCGGCCTGGGACGCACTTCGTGCCGGCTCCAACCGGCCATCGCCAACGCGCCAAGCAATAGATACCCGCACACGATCGCCGCTGTTTTCCAATTTTGAATCCTAGCCATACGGAATCCCCAGCGGGCGTTGTTACTGCAAATCGCGTTCCATATGGCATCCGGCGTGCAAACCTCGCTGCGTGATGAGTACAAAGACTTGGGTTTCCAACGAACCGCACGTAGAATTTACCGAGCCGGGAAGCCGCTCCGGCAAAATTGTCCGGCTCGCTGGATTCGCCGTGCTCGCCATCGCCGTCGTCGCGGTGGCGGCGTTCTTCTTTTTCCATCGCTCCGGCCCGCTCTATCCGGTTCCGATGAACGGAAAGTACGGCTACATCGACCAGACGGGGCGGTTGGTTGTGCCGGCGCAATTCGACGACGCGCGCCCCTTTGCCGAGGGCTTGGCGCCGGTCGAGAGCCAGCAAAAATGGGGCTACATCGACCAGAACGGGCGGTTGGCGATTCCGCAACAGTACGACATGGCGAATCCCTTTTCGCACGGCTTGGCGCTGGTGGGCGTGGGCGCGAAACTTGGCTACATCAGCCGCGACGGACGGTTCGTCGTGAATCCGCAGTATGCCCAGGCGGGAGCGTTCGGCGACGGAATGGCGCCGGTGCAGGTGGCCGGACGCTGGGGCTATATCGATAAGGACGGCAAATTCCCGATCGATCTTCAGTTCGACGATGCGGGGCCGTTTTCCGAGGGCCTTGCGCCGGTTCGTTTTTCCACCGTCTACGGCTATATCGACCGCAAGGGATTGCTCACCATCAACCCGGTTTACTTGAACGCGGGCCGTTTCTCCGAGGGGCTCGCCGCGGTGAACAAGAATGGGAAATTCGGCTACATCAACGAATCCGGAAAGATGAGCATCGAGCCGCAGTTCGATTCGGGCGGCGACTTTTCCAACGGCTTGGCGCTGGTGTCGGTCGGCGGCCGGTTCGGGTTTATAAATAAAGACGGGAAATTCGCGGTGAACCCGCGCTTCGATCAAGCGGGCCCGTTCGCCGGCGTGCTGGCGCCGGTGTGGATCGGCACGCACGAATATTACATCAACGGCAATGGCATGTATGTTTGGAAGTCCGCCAATTAAGATGTGGCGCATTGCCGCGATGTTGGGTTTGCTTGCCGTGGGCGCTTCGGCGCAAAGCCACGATCTTGCGCGCGAAATGCTGGCCGCGCACAATGCGGTGCGGGCGCGCTTTCAACTTCCCCCGTTGCGTTGGTCGAGCGGCATCGCCGCTTATGCCCAACAGTGGGCGAACTATTTGGAAGCGCACCACGAGTTCCAACATCGCAAGCAATCGAAGTACGGCGAGAATCTTTTCATGAGCCGCGGGGAGGCGGCGACTCCGGCGGACGTGGTGAAGGATTGGGCTTCGGAGGCGAAGAATTACGATTACCGGAACAATTCCTGCCACGGAGTTTGCGGGCATTACACCCAGATCGTTTGGCGCGACACCCAGGAAGTGGGTTGCGCGGTGGCGCGTGTAGGCGATGAACAGACGTGGGTCTGCAACTACAGCCCGCCGGGGAATTACATCGGGCAGCGGCCGTACTGACACTATCGCCAGCCGCCGCCGAGAGCGCGATAGAGTTCCACCACGGAAAGGAGTTCGTCGCGGCGCAATTGGGCGAGAGTGAGTTGGCCTTGAAATAAATTGCGCTGCGCGTCGAGCACCTGGAGATAGCTGTCCAGGCCTCCTTTGTAACGCAAAGTAGCCAGGCGGACGGTGTCGTCGAGGGCGTTCACCAACAGGCGCTCCTGTTCGCGCTGCTCGACCGTTTTGCGGTAGCCGACGAGGGCGTCGGAGACTTCTTTGAAGCCGTTCTGAATGGATTTTTGGTAGGCGAGGAGCGCTTCGCGCTTTTGCGCTTCGGTGAGATGAACGCTGGCGCGGATGCGGCCGGCGGTGAAGATGGGCAGCGTGGCGGCGGGGGCGAAAACCCACTGTCGGCCGGGGCCGGTGAAGAGGCTGGTCAGGGCTTGGCTTTGGCCGCCGAGAAATCCGGTGAGCGAGATTTGGGGGAAGTATTGCGCCTTGGCCGCGCCGATTTCGGCGTTGGCGGCGATGAGCGTTTGTTCGGCCTGTCGGATGTCGGGGCGCCGCTCGAGCAGCGAGGAAGGAAGACCGGCGGGAACCTGCGGCGGGGTGGCGATCTCGTTCAACGTTTGGCCGCGCGGGATATCGCCGGGACTTTTGCCAAGCAGCAGGCTGAGGGCGTCCTCGGTTTGCCCGATGGAGCGCTCGGTGGCGGCGATCTGCGCGGTGGCGGTGTAGAGCAGTTGCTCGGCTTGGCGAACGTCGAGGCCGGTGGCGACGCCGCGTTGTTTGCGGAGCGTGGTCAGATTCAGGCCCCGTTGGCCGGCGTCGCGGGTTCTTTGAGAAATTTCGAGTTCGAGGTCGAGCTCGCGCAGGTTGAAATACGTCGTCGAGACGTCGCCAATCAACGTAGTGACGACACCGCGGCGCGCTTCCTCGCTCGAAAGATATTGGGCCCGGGCGGCTTCGTTCAGACGGCGCAGACGTCCCCACAGATCGAGCTCCCAACTGAGGCTGAAACCGGCCTGGGTATAGCTGAGGGCGGTATTGGTGCTGGGCGGGAGGGGGAAGAAAATGTTGCCGATGGTGGAGGTGCGATTGGGCGACCATTGGGCCGTGGCGTCGAGCTCGGGGAAAAGCGCCGAGCGTTGAATGCCGTATTGGGCGCGGGTTTCAAGGACGCGCTCGGCGGCGATGCGCAGATCGAAATTTTGTTGGAGCGCGGTGTTGACCAAGCCGGTGAGCGTGTCGTCGTGGAAAAGATCGAACCACTTTGTATCGGTGAGCGATTCGGTGGAAGGAGCTTGGGCGGGATTGGGCGCGTTGCGGTATTGCGGCGGAACTTCCGACGTGGGCCGTTTGTAGTTTGGACCGACGGCGCAGCCGGTGAGCAGCGCGGCGAGGGGAAGGAGAAACGCGGCACGCATTATTCGGCGCCTCCCGGTTGGGAAACGGGAACGGGTGCGGAGCGGGCCTGGGTGGGATGGCGTTCGGCGAAACCCTGGATGACGAAATAGAGCACGGGGACGATGAAGACGGCCAGCAGCGTGGCGGCGTTCATGCCTCCGAAGACGGCGGTGCCGAGGGCGCGGCGGGCGGAGGCCCCGGCGCCGGTGGCGACGACGAGCGGAACGACGCCGAGGATGAACGCGAAGGAGGTCATCAGAATAGGCCGCAGCCGCAGGTGGGCTGCTTCCATTGCGGCGTCGTAAACGGACATGCCCTCCTCGCGGCGCAGCTTGGCGTATTCGACGATCAGAATCGCGTTTTTCGCGGCGAGTCCGATGAGGGTGACGATGCCGATCTGCGTGTAGATGTCGTAGGCGTAGTTGCGGACGTAGACGGCGAGCAGCGCGCCGAAGAGGCCGAGGGGAACGGCCAACACCACGGCGAAGGGGATGGCCCAACTTTCATAGAGAGCGGCGAGGAAGAGGAAAACGAGGATGGCGGCGAAGCCGAAGATGTAGCCCTCCTTGCCTTCGGAAAGGCGCTGTTGATAGACGGTTCCGGTCCATTCGAAGCCATAGCCGGGAGGGAGCACCTGGCGCGCGATATCCTCCATGGCGCTGGCGGCCTGGCCGGAGCTGTAGCCGGGAGCGGGACCGCCGAGGATTTTCGCCGTGCGGAATCGATTGTAGCGATAGACGACTTCGGGGCCGGAGATGGGCTTGGCATTGACGAGGGTGCTGAGCGGAACCATGTCGCCGCTGCCGGTGCGGACGTAGAAGCGGTTGATGTCGTCGGGGCGGTCGCGATATTCGGGTTCGGCTTGGATGAGCACTTTCCAGGTGCGGCCGAAGCGGTTGAAGTCGTTGACGTAGAGGCCTCCGAGAAAAGTTTGAAGAGCGTCGTAGACGTCGGTGACGGGGATGCCGAGGGTCTGTGTTTTTTCGTTGTCGAGATTGGCCTGGAACTGCGGGACGCTGTTGCGGAAGCTGCTGAAGACGCCGGCGAGCTCGGGGCGTTTGGCGGCGGCGTCGGTGAAGGTATTCATGACCGTCGCGAGTTGGGCGATGTCGCCTCCGCCGCGGTCCTCGAGCATGAATTCGAAACCGCCGGAGGTGCCAAGGCCGAGAATGGGCGGCAGTCCGAAGGCGAAGATGATGGCATCGCGGATGCCGGCGAACCTCATCTGGGCTTGGCCGAGGATGGAGTCCAATTGGAGTTGTTTCGAGCGGCGTTCCTCCCACGGCTTGAGGGTGACGATGATGGTGGAGACGTTGGAATTGTTGGTGGCCGTCGTGATGTCGAGGCCGCCGAAGGTGGTGACGGCTTCGACGCCGGGCAGATCGCGCACGGCCGCTTCGGCTTGTTCGACGACGCGCAGGTTGCGTTCGATGGACGCGCCGTCGGGCAGACGGACGGCGACGAAGAAGACGCCTTGGTCCTCGTCGGGCAGGAAGCCGGTGGGTAGAAATTTGAACAGCGTTCCGGTGGCGAGGAAGAAGGCGGCGAGCGCGGCGAGGGCGAAGACGGAGCGGCGGATGAGGCTCTTCACGCCGGTGAGATATTTGCCGGTGGTCCATTCGAAGCCGCGGTTGAATTGGCCAAAGAAGCGGGCGAGCAATCCGCGCGATTCGGATTTTGGTTTGAGCAGGAGAGCGCTGAGGGCGGGGCTGAGCGAGAGCGCGTTGAAGGCCGAGAGCAGGACGGAGGCGGCGATGGTTAAGGCGAACTGGCGGTAGATTTGGCCGCTGATTCCGCCGAGGAAAGCGACGGGGATGAAGACGGCTCCGAGGATGAAGGCGATGGCCACGACGGGGCCGGAGACGTCGCGCATGGCCTGGAGAGTGGCGTCGCGCGAGGACATGCCTTTGTCGATGTTCAATTGCACGGCCTCGACGACCACGATGGCGTCGTCGACGACGATGCCGATGGCGAGGACGAGACCGAACATGCTGGTCATGTTGATGGAGAAGCCGAGGAGGGGAAAGAGCGCGAGTGCTCCGATGATGGAGACGGGGACGGTGAGGAGCGGGATGAGCGTGGCGCGCCAGTTTTGCAGGAAGAGGAAAACGACGACGATGACGAGGAGAATGGCTTCAAAAAGCGTTTGCACGACGTCGCGGATGGCGGCGCGGACGAATTTCGTCGCGTCGTAAGAGATTTGATAATCGACGCCGGCGGGGAAGCTTTTCTTGGCTTCGGTGAGGTAAGCGCGGACGCGGTTGGCGGTTTCGACGGCGTTGGCTCCGGGGGAAAGATAGACGATGATGAGCGCGGAGGGCTTGCCGTTCAAGCGGCTGAACGTTTTGTAGTCCTCGGCTCCGAGCTCGACGCGGGCGATGTCCCGGACGCGGAGAAACGAGCCGTCGGGCTGGGCGCGAACGACGATGGCGCCGAATTGTTGGGCATCGACGAGGCGGCCGCTGGCGTTGACGGGGTATTGAAAATCGGTGCCGTTGGGAACGGGCGGCTGGCCGATGGCGCCGGCGGGATTCTGGCGGTTCTGCGCCTGGACGGCGTTGTTGACGTCGGTGGCGGTGATGCCCAGCTTGGCCATTTTGTCGGGGTTGACCCAGATGCGCATGCCGTAGTTTTGCTGCGCGGCGAGGCGGGTGTCGCCGACGCCGGGAAGGCTGCCGATTTTGTCGACGAGGTTGATGGTGGCGTAGTTATTGAGAAAGAGCGAATCGTAGCGGCCGTCGGGCGCGGTGATGGCGACGGCGGCGAGAAAGGCGGAGGAAACTATCTTGACGGTGACGCCGACGCGCTGCACTTCGGGCGGAAGAACGGGCAGGGCGAGGCTGACTTTGTTCTGCGTTTTTACGGTGGCGAGATCGATGACGGTGCCGAGTTCAAACGTGACGTCGATGGTGAGGGTGCCGTCGTTGGAGCTGCGGGAGAAGAAGTACATCATGCCGTCGAGGCCGACCAGTTGCTGCTCGATGGGTTGGGCGACGGTTTTTTCAAGATCCTGCGAGTTGCCGCCGCGGTAACTGGCGATGATCTGGACGACGGGCGGGACCACTTCCGGGTAAGTGGCGATGGGGAGGGTGGGGATGGCGACGAGGCCGACGACGACAATGACGATGGCGATGACCATCGCGA
>VFSW01016668.1_pt1 | contig 10011 bp, 14 predicted proteins | sample 5358111 | NCBI WGS metagenome assembly VFSW01 (sample SAMN11554181, study PRJNA540505) | mine drainage metagenome | isolation source: sediment from site ElyBrook_90M | place: USA: Ely Copper Mine, Vershire, VT | collected 2017
GCCCGCGCGGGTGGCGATCCGCCTGGAGAACCTCTCTTCTCCATAATTGAAGAAGATATCTGCAAGTTCCCGTTCGGTAGACTGACTCAATACCTCGGCAGCGGTAATCCCTTCAGACTGGTCATATCGCATGTCTAGAGGCTCATCACTCTGGAAGCTCAGCCCCTTACCCGCTGTAAGCTGATCCGACGAGAATCCTAGGTCAAGCAGTAAGCCATCGGCCCTAGGAAGACCTTCTCTGTCGAGTATCTCCGACAGCGCCGCATAGCTTCCGTGAGCAAGCACTATCCGTGGAACAACCTTCATTGATCCGAGCCGGGATTCCAACCTTTTGATAGATTCCCCATCCCGATCAATCCCTAGGAAAACACCTTTTTTGCCTAAGCGCTTAATTATCTCCAGGCCGTGTCCCCCGCCGTTCACTGTCCCGTCGACGATGAACTTATCTTTGTCTACGTCCAAAGCTTCTACTACGTTATCTAAAAGAACTGGAATATGTGACATCCAACTAATTCCATTATTCGACTACGGGCGTTTTTATTTGATAGGTCATGGAATTAGTTGCAAGTTAATTTATATGCCGAGCTCTCCGAGCTTCTCGGCAATCTCCTCAGAGGACCCTTCTGACTTTGTCCGATATTCTTCCCAATCGTTAGCGTTCCATATTTCCATTCTGTTATAGACTCCGCAGACAACAGCCTCCTTATCAAGGTTGGCATATTTACGAAGATAGTCCGGCACCAATATCCTGCCCTGGCCGTCCAGTTCAACGTCAGTCGCGCCAGCGAGCATCAGACGCACAAAAGCCCGCGAGTTGGCTTGGGCCAACGGCAAGCTAATAAGCTTCTGCGCCAACTTCTCCCAGTCAGCTTCAGGTAACACGAATAAACAATGATCTATTCCGCGAGTGACGATTGCACCGCCGGATATTTTACTGCGGAACTTTGCCGGTATAGCTATACGGCCCTTGGGATCGATGGTATGTCTGAATTCACCTATAAACATCTTTTTGTTTAATTAAGCTTCCCCAAGCTTAGTGCCTCAATTTGTGGACTTATCCACAGAAATGGGTACTTATCCACATAGTTATACACAATTCCCCACTTCTATTTTAGTTTAGAGCACGCATACCTTATTGTCAAAGAACGAAACGCCCCGCTGTGCTTAGGGGCTGAAAGTCCTCATATACAGGAGCTAATCGGAGATTTTACGCTGACTTATCAACAAGATATTAACTAGTACATACTATCTTACCCTTAATATGGGCTATTTCTGTATATTCCCCACTATTCTATATAATCTAAGTATGGCCATAGAATGCACGTACAGTTTCAGAGATCTGTATTTAGCGGCATACGGGCACGAACCCAAAGACAAGGAGTTAAAGGATCTCTACTCCCTGCCACAGGAAAAAATAAATGAAACAGTGAAGGATTGGGCAGAGTTAGCCGGATGGGAAACAAAGGAACGTAAAGGCACAAACAGGACAAATTACCTAGCCTTCGCGCCGAGCTTCGATAAAGATATTATATAGTGGGCACACAAGGGATCGAACCTTGGACCTTCCGCGTGTGAAGCGGACGCTCTACCACTGAGCTATGCGCCCAAACAATAACTGAGATTAATAGAACCGGGCTTCTCTTAACAAGAGATGCCCGGTTCTATTTTACGCCAGTGAGAGACCTTATAAAACTATTGTATCTCGGCGATGGCTCCTGCGACTTCAAGCTTCTTCTTGAACTCTTCAGCCTCCTCCTTCTTAAGACCCTCCTTGACCATCTTCGGGGCGGCGTCGGCTAAGTCCTTAGCCTCCTTCAATCCTAGGGCGGGGTTGATCTCGCGTATCGCCTTAATGACGTTGATCTTCTGCTCGCCGGTAGATTTGAGGAACAAGTTGAAGCTTGTCTTCTCTTCTGCAGCCTCAGCTCCTGCGGCTGCACCAGCGGCCACGGGGGCAGCTGCCGAGATGCCGAACTTCTCTTCCATAACGTGAACGAGCTCAGCCAGCTCTCCAACTGTCATCTTCTCAATAGCGGAAATAATTTCTTCTTGTTTCATGATTAATCTTTAAATCTATGAGCTCGACCTTTTGCTCTTTTCCTGAACCAGATACATAAAAGCGCGGAGCGGACCAACCATAGTTCCCAACACCTGGCCGAGCAACACTGGGCGAGGCGGCAACTGTCCGATCAGCTTAACGTCCGCGGCCGTCATAGTCTCCCCTTTCTCCAAATCGAGCCCTCCAAGAATTTGGAACTTCTCGCTCGTCTTGGTGAAACGGAATACCGGTCCGGCCACTTCGGAGAAATCGCCGCGCACAAATATCGTAGCAAGCTGCGACGGGGCGAATTTCTGAGCGTTGAAATCAACTCCCTTTTGTTTAAGGGCTACGTCGAGCAAACGCTTCTTAACCACGGTCATCTTAGCAGAGACGTCGCGCAACGAGCGACGGAGAGTGCTTAGATCCGAGACCGGCGTACCAGTGAAATCAGCAAATAAAAGAGCCTTCGACTTCTTAAGTTCGTCGGACGTATTAGATACGATCTCTCTTTTCTGTACTTTTGTCTTTGCCATTTTTAGTAAATAAAAACTGCGGTTTGGACCGCAGACAAGAAAGAGTCTCCTTGGTAGGTCTTATTTCCTTTTATGGAAGCCTACGTTCTGCGGAACTTGGCTGAATGATATCAGAGAGGTATTGCGGTGTCAAACTAGGTTTATTGGAAACAATATACTTAATCACTCTAGTCAGGGTCTATCGACATTGTCCATAAGAGTTGAGAGCCTTATGCCTAGCCATACTTATAGCAAGTACGTTATTACTAAAGACCAAAGACTACTAAACTGCTAGAATACCAAAGTGGGATTTATGTGATCAATAATGACAAAGAACTATGGGTGTTTATGACAACCCAAAATATTACGAAATAGCCTTTTCTTTTCGAGATATTGTCGCAGAAGTAGATTTCCTCGAAAAGCTTATAGCAAGGTATTCAAAAGTTCCGGTGAAAGTGTTCCTTGAGCTTGCCTCGGGCAACAGCCCCCATTTTGAAGAGTTATGTAGGCGCGGCTATCAATATGCCGGATTGGAGTTGAACCGTAAAATGATTAATTACGCACAGAGCAAGATAAAGAAGGGAAATCTTTCAGGAGAGATTATTGAAGGAGATATGGTCAAGTTTACTGTGAAGGAACCTGTCGATTGTATATTGGTCTTTCTAGGCTCCCTCTATGTCAAGAATGACAAAGACTTAGAGAGCCATCTAAATTCTGTCGCAAGATCCCTGAAGAGTGGTGGCTTATACATCCTGGACGGAGTTGTCAGCTTTTATCCCGAAGACGTTCATACACAGTCGTGGGAAGCCTATAAGGATAACGTTAAGGTTGATGTTACTTATAAAGCTACATATATCGATAAGAAAGAAAACTTAGTAAACGGGACGATTACTCTCAATGTTAAAGATGACGGGATAGTGAACAAAATAAAACACTCAGAAGTAAGAAAAGTTTACTCCGCAAGCGAATTTATCACTATGGCCGAACGGACTGGATTTTGGGAAAATGTAGGGTCTTTCAGTAATTTCGATATCAATAGCCAGCCAAAAGAAGGGACTAGAAATATCCTAGTTCTGAGAAGAAAGTAAAGTTGTAGTAAAAGTAGAACCTGATCTCGTCCTAAACATCTGTACTTAGGGTAATTAAGTATATGGTCCCCGGTTTATTGCTCCTTAATCAACGGTACGAAACTGAAACCGAAGTAGTTCTTGGTCTCAAACTTCTCTGAGGTCGTCTTATGCACAACGACTATGCTCTGCCCTATCGGTGCGACCAGCGTACCTCCGATCTTCAGTTGATCCTTCCAATCATTCGGCACAGCTTCACCTGCAGCGGCGGCTATTATCCGGTCATACGGGGCTTCCGGTGCAAATCCCAAAGACCCGTCGCCGACCACCAGATCTATTCTCTTAGATAGGTCGGGATAGTGAGTTAGGTTCCCGTCCGCAAACTCTTTCAGCTCAGCTATACGTTCAATTCCAACTACCTTACCCGTGTCCTCTACAAGGAATGACAGCAACGCGCTCTGCCAACCGGATCCTGCGCCTATATCGAGAACCTTTTCTCCAGGCTGGACCTGTAAAAGCTCAAGCATAAAAGCCACAGTCAAAGGCTGCGATATTGTCTGGTCGGAACCTATCGGCAACGGCCTATTCTCATAAGCCTCGGATCTATGCTCTTCAGGGACGAATAGTTTGCGATCAACGGCTCGGAACGCGTCGATTATCGTAGGCGTCTTCAAATACCCACCCCGAATAAGTTCGTCGACTAACTCGTCGTCCGTCATCTAAAATAAATAGATTACTTGAGCTTAAGCTCTTTATGAGAAGTGCGCTTACGGCACCAGCCGCAGTACTTCTTATACTCGATCTTCCGCTCAACCTTCTTCTTGTTTTTGCGGGTATAGTAATCAGCTCGTCCGCAGACGGTACATTTTAATCTTATTAGATTTTCCGTAAATTTAGATTGCGCCATTGTTGTTTGTTTGTATTTAACGTCCTGGAGCCAGGAGGGAGAATCGAACTCCCGACTTCTTTCTTACCATGAAAGCGTTCTGCCACTGAACTACCCTGGCCCTTAAACCCTAAGACGGGAGCCACCTCCCGGATTTGAACCGGGGGCCTACTGTTTACAAAACAGTTGCTCTACCGCTGAGCTAAGGTGGCCTTATAAATGTAAAGATGTGGGCAGGGAAGGATTCGAACCTTCGTAGCCGCTAGGGCGCCTGATTTACAGTCAGGTGCAATTGACCACTCTGCCACCTACCCAGGCCCCTACGAGTTTAAACGACTTTTAATCTCTCTTCAACCCCTTAGGCCTCAGAGCGGTTTTATCGTTTCATCTTTCTTACTGTTAAGACGCTTACTCACCAAGTTATCTGCCTTCAATATCCAGACCTTGATCCGACGCAGAGTCTTATCAGTAAGGCCAGATATAAAACTATCGATACGTTCGAGAGGTATCTTCTTAACCCAGTTCCTGATCGCGTGGTCTCCGAAATGGTGGTCGTCCTGAACCCTAGGCGCGGTCGTCGCAATCAGGTACACGACCGTACCTAATCCCAACATAAGAGCCAGTTCAAGAAAAAGGTCTGCCATTTATTTGCGTATAACCGTTGGATACCCGAATACTATATCTCAAAACGAGCAAAACGCTCAACAATGATATTCTCACCAACCTTAGCTATGACGCTCTTAATGAGATCTGCAATTGAAGTCTTTTGGTCCCTTATGAAGGGCTGTTTTAGGAGCTCTTCCACGTTCTCCGGTTCCATTGCCGCTATCTGCATGGAGATATTCTTCGCGAGCTCTCTGAACGGGTCTGAGTTGCCGACGAAATCTGTCTCGCAGCGTATCTCAAGCAGCACGCCAACACGGTCGTTATGTATATACGAGGTCACGATGCCCGAACCAACGGTGCGGTCGCTCTTCTTATCAGCCTTAGCCAGACCCTGCGCCTTAATAAACTCCTTGGCCTTATCAAAATCTCCTTTTGATTCTGTAAGTGCGCGTTTGCAGTCCATTACGCCGGCACCAGTTTCTTCCCTAAGCTTCTGTATATCGCTCGCTTTGACCATTTTATTTAATTAGCTGCAACGGGGGTGGCGGCTTTCTTAGCCAAATCCTGTCTGGCCTCTATAATTGCTTTCTCAACATAAGTAGCGAACATAGCCAGGCTTTTCGGGTTTGATTCATTGCCAGGGACCGCCAAGCTGACCGCATCCGGATTGGATGATGTGTTCATAAGGGCTATGCTCTTAATCCCTATTTTCTTGGCTTCTAAAGCCGGCGTCTCATTGCCATTAAGACTGAAGATTACTACCAGCCCCGGCAGCTTCTCTAGGGATTCTATCCCGCTGAAGAATCTATTTAGCTTGCTGATCTCGCGGTTGAAGTCTACCCGCTCTTTCTTTGTATATTTATCCAATACACCGCTTTCCGCATCCGCTCTGAGCTTCTTGAAATAACGGACACGGTCGGAGATGGTCTTGAAGTTCGTAAGCGTACCGCCCAACCAACGTTCTGATACATAAGGTACCTTTAGCCGCTCGCCTAGTTCCTTAACAAGGCCCTTCCCCGCGGGAGTGGTGCCAACCAGCACGATATCCTCTCCGGCCAATACCTTCTCGCGAATCATTTTCTGAGCCTTAACCAAGGCCTTCAAGGTCTTGGCGAGGTCGATTATCTCCACACCTCCCTTGGAAGTGAGTATATATTCGTTCATCTTTGGATTGGTCCTGGAATGGCTCTGACCATAGAAGACCCCCGCCTCCATCAGGGCCTTAACTTCAGCGCTCTCCTCCGGGGTCAACGGAATCTCCGAAACAGGGGCGTCTATGACGTCCAAAGCACTGTCGTTAGCAATGTTCTTTGTATCCTCCATATTGTATGAACCAGTATATCCTATTTTCTTTTATGTTCAAGACGCCAGCGTTCTATCTCCTTATGGTCGCCGGATAGCAGTACTTTAGGGACAACATATTTCTTGCCCTTGTACCTAAGCTCCGCAGGGCGGGTGTACGACGGTACGCCGACCCCATATCTTTTTTCCTCAAGGAATTCCTCTTTACCCAAAACGTCTTTAATCTTCCGACTAACCGCATCAATCACGATCAACGCCGGGAGTTCGCCTCCAGTCAGCACATAAGAACCGACCGAGACCTGTTCCGGCCTGAATATCCTATTTATGCGATCGTCTATCCCCTCATAGTGCCCAGCAATGAGAATGATACGCCTATATCTGGTAGATAATCCATAGGCCATGGAATCGTTGAATTCCTTCCCCGCAGCTGACAGCATAATTACCTTAACGCCATCCTTATTCTTACCCAACCGCAAACTATCGATAGCCTTTATCATCGGCTCGGGTTTGATGACCATACCAGGTCCCCCGCCGTAAGGACGATCATCGGCCTTACTGTGCCGACCAGACGCGAAGCTGCGCAAGTCGTGGACTTTTACCCTGATTAAACCGCTTTTGACAGCGCGCCCGATCACCGACTCCTCAAGATAAGATTCGATGATGCTAGGGAAAAGGGTAATGACATCAAAGGTTATTTTAGGTTTCATATGACAATTAATTATATAACGACATGAAAGATGGCCGTAATTTACGGCCATTTTTCGTCTATCTGCAAAGTACCGATTAGAGATCCTTTATATCGTCGATCACCTGTTCGGTCATGCCGCGGTCGCGGACCGGAGCGGCTGGCCGCTCTTTCCGCTCAGAGCCCTCCGGCTCTTCGATCTTCAGGTTAACGCGGGCATTGTTCTTTATGCCCACAATGCGCAGAAGAGAGCGAATGGCTTTAGCGGTCTGTCCCTGTTTACCGATTACGTTACCCATATCCTTTGGGTTAACATGCAGTAGCAGGAGCACTCCCATCTCATCGACCTTCCTCTCGACTTTAACGTCATCCGGAGTGTCGACTATAGACTTAATTAGGAATTCAAGAAACTTCTGATCTGGTTCCATTATTATCCGGTTCTGGAAAACTGCTTGTATCTTTCGACCTTTTATTCTTACTTGTCAGCTGCAGCCTTACTAGTAGCGGCCTTACTCTTTACCAAAAGCTGCCGGACTGTCGCGGAAGGCTGTGCGCCTTTTCCGATCCAGTACTCGGCACGGTCGTTCTTGATCTCAGCTTTGTTAGTGTGGGGATTCCACCAACCAAGGTCCTCTACAAACTTCCCTTGTAACTTCGACTTTGCCTCCTGCACCACCAGCCTGAAAGAGCGCTGGTGCTTCTTGCCTACATTTCTCAATCTTATTGACAACATAATTCCGCTCTATGTTACGGTAGCGACTGCTAAATGTCAAAACCATAATATGAAACTGACACTAGTCCAATCACCTTTTTGGTCATAAAAAACCGGCATCTCTTGCAAGACACCGGTTTTTTGAATCATCTTTGCTATGGCAGAACCTTCACCGGAACCCTCATGGCCGTAGGGTCAGGAGTCCAGTTATAGAGCCACTGCGCGTCACTGAAGTCCAGGTTCACACATCCATGCGAATGCGTGTGACCGAACGAATCGTGCCAGTATGCAGCATGGATGAAGTCACAACCATCGCTTGCACAATAGAATGGCATCGAGAACGGGACGAACAGCGTGTAGTAGTCGGTCGGACCGTCAACAGGCAGACCTGGCAACGGACCTTCCATTACCACCACCGGGCTCTTTCTCATTATGTGGAAGTTCCCCGTGGGAGTAGGCAGATCGGGATTACCGGTTGAGACCTTAAAGGTCTTAACTACAGTACTTCCCTCTTCTGCATACAACGTCTGTGTATGGAGAACGACCACAATATGCTTAGAGGCGTCGGCCTGTGGATCTATGCGCGTGAACACAACAGGCTGCGTGTACTGCGCCGCTACATACCAACCGCTTTGAATGCGATCCGGGTATATAAGGGAATCCTTAGGCACGTACAGCTTATACCACAACTGACCATCCGTACCCGTGACAGCCTCGGTTACCTCGAACACCTGGCCGTAACGGATCTGGTAAGGATGGTCGCTGACCGGAGCGCCTGGGTAAGCGCTGAAGTACAGCATAGCCCGAGGGAAAGAAACCCCCGGACCGGTCCTTACGTTAAGGCATGGGCCCGATCCGTATTCCCAGTTGCAGGTATCCGTCACCTGGAAGTATCCAGGTATGCCCGGCAATGAAGTATCTCCGCCCAAATCTACGCTCGTTGAGGGCATGTGCGAGACCTCTAGGCTCGATGAATGCGCCGTCTGAACGTAACTTGCGAAGACCACCAGTATGGCCGCAACAAAGATGACAACAAAAACGATTAAACGTTTTGTCATAAGATTTTAAAGGACAGATACCCTTAGCCGACTGAGACGCCGGTTAAGAATAATCATGTCATTAATTGATTAATCTTAACCGTCGACTTTTGACCTTAAGTCTACGACTAATTGCTAGTATTTTACTATCATTTTGAGCTTTTGTCAAGCCATCGTAATAGGGAACTACATACGTAACCACCATATCAAGCATAAGTTGCTCCTGAATTTAAACTTAACTCAGATACCGTTATCCACGGCCATAAGCTCTAAAAGGAATAAAAAATTCAGTAAACACTGGCTCCTGCGCAACGGCGTCGCATAAGGCACGTTGTATCGGCAGATCATAGATAAGTTTAGAAGACTACTGCAATCGCAATCTATATCAACTTAGCTTACCTACTTAATGCAGTACACGTTGTATGTATTCACAGGCGAGCCATTCCCGTTAGCACATATACCAGTAAAATCCGAACTTAAGAATGCACCGCTAGTACTTACAGCACCCCAATTAAGGCTATCCTCATATGGGATACCACTGCTACATAGTTGATACATCCCATAAACTGCACCTGCATAGCCGCTCGGGCAAGTGATATCTGCTCTGTAAATAGTATAGGTATGAGCTGCCGAGCAACCTGACGGACACGATCCCGGGCTAGGATATCCGCACAGCGTTCCGCATCCCTGTGATAGACTGTTCTCACATATATTACACGAACCGGTATCCGAGGTTATGGATCCATATGTTTGGTTGGTGGTACCAGGTACCATCGTTCCAGTTATCCCCTGCCCTGGCCCGAAGGTGACACCTTGTTTTACGTTACTGGAAGAAGTCCCGGATATACCAAGGTTGCCAATATGAAAGTAGTCGGTAAGGTATTGGGCTAACCCCGATATCAGTGAGCGATCTCCGGGGGCAATGAGATCGCCCATATTAAAAGGGAGCACCGAAGTGGCTATCTTCCCCGTAGATGGACTGTATATAATATTGGTCGATGACCCGTCGACAATATTGCCAAAGAAAGTGGAGGTTCCGTTGTTTATAGTTAGACTAGTCCCGTATATAGATCCGTTTACTGTCAACGCATATGAGGGCGTCGTCGTTCCGATGCCGACGTTGCCTCCCGTGAAGTAGGCGTTGCCGTTGGATGCGGTGAAGG
>VFSW01016669.1_pt1 | contig 10011 bp, 10 predicted proteins | sample 5358111 | NCBI WGS metagenome assembly VFSW01 (sample SAMN11554181, study PRJNA540505) | mine drainage metagenome | isolation source: sediment from site ElyBrook_90M | place: USA: Ely Copper Mine, Vershire, VT | collected 2017
TCTTAGGGACTGCTTCCATTCCCCCGCGTATGGCTAACGGAGCGACTGCTGCGGCAGCTAACGGAGCACCAGCCCCAACAATGCCCTCTGGGTCACCTACATCGCTTCGTTCTTCCATTTGACGTGCTGGGACGCCTAACATTGAACCCAGTGCAGCAGTACCCCTATAAAGCCTGCTACGCCCCATTTGTTGACGTTGTACGTCTTCTAAGCCTATTCTTGCCCCTGCATCGGCTGAACTCCCTGCCATCTCCATAGGATTTAGGCTTAGGTTTCCTAGTACCCCTAATCCTAGATTCTTGGCCGCTGGGCCAGCTTGCTTCCAGAAGGCAGACGATAGAGGAGCCGTGACCGCACGCTTGACTACTTCTCCTGTGGATTTAGGGGCATTGGCTCTTTCTTTTTCAAACTGAGTGGGTGTACTCGACCTGATAGCAGCAGCAATGTGCTCATCAGGCATATTCCCTGGAAACGAAATGATTCGTCCATCGCCAGTATCAACTACTTTATCAGGGAGAGCTTGTGCAGGAGTGCTCATTGATTTGGTTGCACTGGAACTATCTTTCCATTCTCGAATTTATGGGTGACGCCCTTTCCTCCACTCGGAGTATTAGGTATCCCCGAAGGAGCCATCTCCGCATATCCGCTCAACCATTCCTTAGCTACTTTCAATGCTTCCATCATGTTTTCTGGTGCTTGTTTTCCTGAATTGAATACCTTTTTGAATTGCTCGAAGATGAGGTTGCTAACTCTGCCCTGAGAATGAGCTAGGGTAATCGCAGATTCCAAGAATGCCATCTCGTCCATGTAATGAGCGAACCTTGGATTTGGAGCGCCTACTTTTCCAGTCCAGAAGTCATTCCATCTACCTAGCGCTGGGCCTAACATATCCTGAACCGCTTGAGTTTCACCCATCAGACTATCAATTCGAGGTAACGTAGCTCTGGACATATCGGCCATCGCTTGAATTCTAGGCGTTACTTTAGTTCCACCAGCCCCAGCCGCACCCTTGTCAGCTTTCAATTCTCGCTGGATTGCTCCACGCATAGTCTGAAGCTCTTTACGGTTCTTTTGTTTTTGAGCTTCTAGGTCACTAGCAGTTTGAGCTTTCTTCCCAGCGGCCTCACCAGCAATGTCAGCTTTCTTACCGATTATTTCTTCTGTTGCTGCTGTTTTTGCTCCAATGACATCCTTGGCAGCTTCCGCCTTTTGTTCAGCGGTTTCAGGGGTTCTTCTAGCTCTTTCTGCCTCTGCTGTGTTTCTATCAATCTCAGAAGAGGTTAATTGCTGTCTCTGTTGAGCGTTAGATAGGCCTTCTGCCTGCTGTAATTGTCTCTGGTAGTTACCCGGACTACCGGGTATAGCTGCTTCTATTCTGGGAGCTAGAATCTGGCCTGCTATGTCTAAGCCTTTCTTCCAACCATGTAGTTCAGGTCGACCCTTTCGCATTAGGTCAGCTAATGGGTCTCTGGGCTGAGAAGGGGCTTGAGCCTGACTAATATCCACTCCCTGAGAGGCTAATTGCTGTTTAGCGCCTATTGGAGCGACTGGAGACGGCGTAGCAGGCCCAGGAAGGTTCACAGGGCTAGGAGTTGGCTGTATGGGCTGTGAACTAGCTGGCCCGGAATGATTCACAGGGGTTGGAGTAGGAGTAGGTGGCTGTGAACTAGCTGGAGGCTCCCCACGGCCCATAGCGGTCATTTCAGGCTGAATCCCGAACATATTCCTTGGCTCTCTAGCTAGATTCGCTAAAGGTTGGGGCATACCTTCTTCGGGACTAGGTTTGAGAGAAGCTAACGGCCCTAGTAAACGAGGAAGATTAAGGGCTAAGGCCCTTTTCCTCTGCTCCTCTGGAGTTAGAACTTCGTTTGGTTGGCCGTCTCCGTTCATCTCATCCCCGGTAATGCTGGCAAGCCGCGAAATGCTTGCGGTAATCCAATTCCTCTGTTCCTTTGGTTAGGTGAGCCTAACACCCCACCCATCGGTGTCCGGTCGCTTAGATTTTCACCAACGGGGCCACCACGACCCATCTGCATAGCAGGCATTTGCGGCATCTGAGGCATACCTGCATAAGTTTGTGAACCTCCTGCTGGAAAAGGGGGAGCCATAGGAGGTAATCCTCCCCACGGTAATTGCTCTCTGTTGTTTTGGAAGAGTGGCATTAGCCTATCAGTCCTCCTAAACCTTTAGCTACTGAGCCGCCTAATTGACCCCAGAAGCCCGGTTTATCTGAACCCGCAGCCGTACCAAGCAAATGAGCCATTGTCTGTGCGTCTATTCCGTACAATCCACTCATCCCTTGTAAAGCCTTATCTCTCTCACTTAAAGCTGTATCAGCAAACTTACCCTGTAACCCAGATTCCGCCATTGCTGTATCTCTACCTCTAGACCTAGCCAATTCGTCCAAGTTCTCACCATATCCGGCTGAATTTCTAGTCCGAGCTAGGCGATTACCAGCCTCATCAGCACTCGATTGGTAAGAAGCGCCCAAACCTCCTAATGTAGCTCCCTGAATAGCTGTTTTGTCCGCTTCTGAGTAACCGGGATGGGCTAAGATGTTTCCATATCCTGCTAGAGCCTGACCTCCTGCATCAGCCGCCTGCCCTTGATAGAAACCGGCGTTAGTCATAGCTTGCTTACCGGCAGGAGGCATCTTTAGGAGGACTACTGGCCCTTCATATTCGTAGGAGTCTCTATCTAAAACTGCCATTGTCTCAATATCGTAGGTTACTCTTTTTGTGACGCGCATCGCGGCCCCACTTTGCACCTATAGAGTTTCAATCCTCTTTTCTCATCGTGCATCAATTCCTCAAACCCGTGTCTCTCTGCAAAAGACATAATCCTCGGGTCAGAGCAGAAGAACATTACCTCATTGAACCTTTCCATCTGAGCGGTGTGAATCACGCATTTAACGAGCAGTTCTAAAGCCTTCGCCATCTCTAATTCAGTTGCTTCTGGATTTCTAGCTATCGAGTCTAGAAACAAAACATTCTGGACTGGCATGTACATCACCGGCCTACTATTGTAGGCGCACTCGAAGAAGATTTTGCTCTTGTAGAGAAGAATGTCTCTATCGAATAGATTGTCTTCTGTAGCTGTCAGCCAAGCCTCTAGCTTTGGTATGTCTGCGTCTCCTGCCGGTCTAATCCAAATATCAGTGCTCAAACCCTGCTCCTAATAGGAACTCCATAGCCATTCCCACTGTTAAGGGACGTGCCGCTTCCTTGGTATAGCTGTTGTGTAGGTGCAGTAACCCCTCCTCCGATTACAGCTATGGGAACTGCCCCTCCAAACACGATTGGTTTACTAGGAGCCGAACCTTGGAGTTGGCTATACGCCCTTACAAATAGATTCTGGTTTCCTAGAAAGATATTTTGATTTCTTATGGCGTGCCATGCCTCTGAATGCACTACGTTGTTGAAAGCCGAATCAGTGGAAAACTCAACGAAGTAAGTAATCGCCCTACCAGAGAGAGATGGATTGTTAGTCACTCCACTATCCTGAACCTGTACGTTGAATATCCCGTTTGCGGCTGTTACAGAAACATTATTCACTTGAGGAGTTACTGGAAACACTCCTCTAGGGTCTGCGCCAGTTTGCTTTGCTATGGAGTTAATCATAGTTTCCACGTCTTGCGCCCAGCGCCATAATGACGAATGAACACTCTTGAGAGCCGCCGTATATTGACTCGTGAACATTAAACTTGTAAGCCTCTCACTGGAGCAAACGGGTCGGTTCTAAGAGATAGAGTAAGCGTCCTGAGATTGAAAAATGCTCCCACTGCATTCGTCTGGACTCTGACTTTCATCCTTTCGGTCAGTACGTTAATCGGCATTTCCAAGTCTCTTGTTAAGGGGCTGACATTCCCACCACTGGAAACAGAATCCGGGCCTGTCTGGGGATACTGAAACGTATTGGGATTGATGATTTTCAAGTTCCCAAACAGGCCGTTATAAGTCACGTCTGCCACTCCTGAGACGACTGCCACCCCGGTAGCAAGTAATCCATGAGCTAAAGGCCCGGTAGTGATTTGCACGACGTTGTTTGTCCTAGCCACTGCCGTTATCAATGCCTGAAATCCACTGAGGGACGTAACCAGATTCGGTAACGTACTTCCCGATTGAGGCAGGGAGATAGAAGGATAATTCCCACTGGGAAACGCAAAGAATAGAGGAGTTCCCTGACCCTCTACATAGCTCGTAAGGTAGTAAAATAGTTTTCTATGAGAGCCTAACTGGAACATCTGTTCCTGGTCAGGTCTGATAAAGAAATAGGTGTCGTAGTAGGAGTTTATCGCCGTCCCATCATCTCCGAAATTCGCTTGAGTAGTGAAGTTCTCTACATCCAAGAGGTCGTAAATCTTGCCTGTACCCGCCCCATTACCCATGAAGACGTGACCAGTCCCATTCGTTCGTTCGATAATCGCGCAACTCTTAATCGTCATGTTCCAGCGCGTCCACTTTCTCGAATCGGCTATGTCGTAGATTTTTCCTGTGTAGGCTGAAATATGAATTGATTTGTGTACGGTAATGTCCCCGCCAGTGTCTAGTCCTCGATAATCGAGAACGAATACAAGATTGGGTTTTTGAACTTCTCCAACTGGCACACCAACCATAATCCGTCTGTTTAGCGTATCTACCGTACACCAGATAGTATGTCCATATTGCCAGTTGATAGAATCCCAGCCATAGAGAGTAGTCCCATCCGGCCTCAGTGTAGATTTCTGAATCTCCTGACTGATTTTTACGGGCTCTCCCCCATCGAAGAAGTACAGTCCCTCTCTCCCAGCTATCACTACCCAATCAGTCCCTATACCAACCCCATGAACAGATGGAGTTCCTACCAGAGCAGACTGTTGGTTCACAGACCATTTAGAAGGTTCGTTGGTAGCATCGTCTTTCGTCCACCATAAACTCCTCTCTTTTACGAAGTAGAGGTTGTCCCTGAGCTTAAAGGCACTGGTAATTCTCGTCCCATCGTTTTCCCCGAAGAGCATAATCCCGTTTACCCCATCATAGGTTTCCGGGTCTTCGACTCTCGATGCTCTAACGAGAGAAGTGTTATTAGGCTGAAGAGTGGGATAGATTTCCAACCTCGTAATTGTAAACGTGCCGTTGTTTGTAGGAGTGCCGTCTGCATATATTTCTAGCAGCAAATCAGTTGGAATGGTTGCTAATCCACTGGAACCAGTAATAGTAGCCGAATACTCTGTTTCACTGGTTGTCGCCGAAGCTGCCGGAAGTTGCAGCCCAGTAGTATTGACTCCTGTTCCGATAAGGTGAATGTGTAAAGTCCCCTGCACTAGTTCGACATCTATAAATATCCTCGCTCTCACAGAGTAGTCTACCAACGGAGCAAGAATAGCTACTCCATTCGCATCGGTTGCCGCCGATTGGGTAATTTGCCCTCGTTTGGCGGTCGCACCATCACCCGTAATTTGATAAGCCACTCCAGTAGGATTTGCTTTAGTTACTGACGCTCCTCCAGCTATACTTGCTCCCGCCGTCCAGCCGGGGGGATTTGTGCCTCCAATCGTCCCTCCATCAAAGGTAGGATTGGCTAAATTATTCAGTTTGTTTCTCTCTCCCCACCAGAATAGTCTAGAGGAATAATCAATCACTCCAGCACATTCTCCTAGTTCCACCTTACGAAATAGGTTGTCAGCAGGAGTAGAAGCAGCTAACAGGGCATCATCGAAGTTAAGAGTCGCTGTAGTGGTCGTGTTGTCGTTGATGACGGTGCTATCAGTAATCGTTCCCCCAAACTGGTCTTGGATAGGAGAGGGAATATAGAAAAACGAATTTAGTCCTGACAAGGTAAAGAGAAGTATTCGTTGAATGACGGTAGCAGGCCCAATAGGAATAGCAGTTACCGCTACTCGTAACCCTCCCGCAGCAGTCCATTGACTTGTGGGAGAGGGAGCAGTAATGTAATTCCCCTCTCTAGTGACGAAGCATACCGCTACTTTCCTGACTCCAGCGGATATTCTAGCGGGAGCAGAAGCGTTTCCTCCTCCTGAGTTAGCTAGTCCTAAAGCCCCGGCTCCCGTAACGGCAACTAGAAATCCAGTCAGTCCGGTAATTACAGGTTTACCAATCGAAGTTCCAGGCTGAATCCTAATTGCCCAGGTGCCGTCATACCCCGCTATCCCTGCCCCTGCTATTACGGCATTCCCAGAGACAAAGAACTGGTCTACGACAGTACGCGATGGAGTACCAGAGAACTTTACTTGGATGATAGGGAGGTCACAATTCGCAGTGGCAGCAGCTAATCCAGAAGTAGTATGAACAAACTGTACTTGGTCAGTTGCAAGAGAAACCGATGTTAAGACCCAAACTCCATTGTAAGCGGCAACGGTAGCAGCATTTATCTGAATCTGGTCTCCTATCTGTAGCAAAGAACCAACTAGGGTTGGTGAAGTAGTCGGTATACCAAATACCGTGACCACAAATCCAACCTCTGAAAGATTGACAAGCCCAACATTCGTTGAAAGCAATCCTCCTGCTGCTGCGGCGATATTTACCGCTGGCATCCCTGTGCTATCGGCTACCGTGGGAGCTTTACCTGGGCCAACCTGACTTACCCTATCGAATAGAGTCCCATCATATTGTCTGGGGTCAGATATTCCGAACTTCCCGTCTCCTACAGCTATATATTCACGACTAAACAGAGTGGTGCTGTATCCGTAGTAAGACCCTAACGGATTTGCATTGTCTATGCCGGTTAAAACCCCTTGGGGGTTTTCTACGCTGAAGTTGCCGACAGAATCGAGCACCAACATCCTCAAAAGTGCTTGCTGGGTGATATAGGTCTTCAGGTAATTTATCGAGGGATTGTTTACTATCGCGGTGAAGACGTTCTGTAAACCGGGGCGAGTCTTTACTAGTCCTACTTGAAACGCAACATCCTGGTTGTCTGGAGATGAACCTTCTGGGATGTCAGTAGAAGCTAGGTCAGTGACCATTCCCCCAAAACTCTCAAGGGGTATGTCCAACACGCCAGCGGTATTCGCAGGCATCTATACCCCTAGTTACTTAGTTTTCTCCAACAGATGATGAGTAACACAACGTCGGCGATTACTTCAGCGTCGTAGGCACCTGCACCCAACTCCGTGCCTCCCGGTTCCCATACTTGCATGAGGAAGTTCTTGAGAGTGGTTCCTTGCTTAACGCTGTAGTAGCCACCTTCTGCTGTCTGACAATCAGCCGACCCTTGGCCGAGTGGCTGGACACTAAGCGGCAATACCCCAGAAGGAATCAAAGCCGCCACTCCCGACAAGTCCAACGTATCTCCACCAGTCGCATACGAACCGGAAAACGTCAGCTTGTGATAGGTGAATACTATGTTGTTCGTATTGGCAACCATGTCCCTGATAGACCAACTGTTCCCATCTAGTCCGTTTATAGCTATTGGCACTGTTGTTTCTCCTTTTTACCAACTCCTGCTGAAACTTGAACCGTGTCCGCCTGTCTTGGAAGAAAACGGCCTTCTTCTTCGAGTGGTATTCTGTTCCCTTCTGGTTGCTGCTGAGATGAGATTTTCCAGACTGTCTTCGCCAGCCTGACTCCACTTATCGGCTAACGGTGAACCTCTAGCCATTGCTGCCATTGCTGCGGTTAGATACCCGATACAATCCTGAGCATTTCTGATTAGGACGATACTCGTTCCATCCGTCAAATCAGGAAACGCTTTCTTGTAACGAAGCCTAATCTGGGTATCTTGCGTAGCTCCCACAAAGTAAATCCCGTCAGTCCTCCACTCCCACATGCCTAATGTGCTTCCCTGTGTCTGACTGGGTAGGCCACCATGCTCAGTCAAATCAACCATCTCTACGAAGTTTTGGTTGGAACTATTGGGCCTTTCCTCAATCTTGACTGGTTCCAACAGGTCTATAGGTAATTGATTGGGAGGAGCGGTGGCATCGTTTAGAATGACCTGCACTGCTGGGTCTACCGGAGATACCAGAGGGATGACAATAAGCACGTTGTCCACGATGAATAGAGGCGCACCCGACATGGACAAGCCTCTTTGCACCTTACGGTAGGCGGAGTTGGCATAGGGAAGTAAAACCGTATCGTTAAACAGAGCTATGCCTGAATCATTGAGACAAGCTCTGGCTAGAGTGAATACCGTAGACGCTGCAAAGTAACTAGTAGACCCTACACCCGGCAAGGATTACTCCTGAAGAGGTTTCTGTTCTGACTTCTGAGCAAACCGTTCTGGAAAGAACTTTCTTGCTTTCGGTTCGTCCAAAATAGCTTTGCAAGTAGCGCAGATAGCTATTCCAGGAATCACTGAGCTTCCGCAAGCAGGGCAAGTATCCATAGCCGTTGGGTTGTAGTTCCAAGGCTTTGTAATCCCGAGATACTTAGCTGCATCCCTCATGGATGAACTGATGTTTTTCTTCCCTGTTTCTGTTTCGTAGAACAAATCAGCTTCAGCACATAATGCTTCGTAATAGGTTCTGAGCATTTGATGGGCTTGTTTCAGATTCTCAGGTGAGGGAGTAGGAGTTGTAGAGACAAACACCCCATTAAAGCTCTTTACATTTGGTCTGGTAGTCAACCCAGGGCAATCATCATTGAAGAACGAAGCTATGTCGTCTGCCGCCTGTCTGGCTGTAGTAACCGCCTCGGAGTAAGTATCTTCCATCCCCGAGTTCATGGATTCAATCCTGCCATGAACTGCGGTGGAGGTATACTCCGTCCCCGGTTCGGCCTTGCCAGCCGATACTAATTCCGCTCCGTCATAATGCTGGTTGGTCTTCTCTTTAGCAGGGAAGATGGTTACATTCCCCCACGTTCGGTTGATTACAGTGGAATCAAATCCTTTGCGGATGCTGATGATGTAGCAGACATCATCTAGGATTCGTTGTCTCTGCTCGCTTGTGAGAGGATTAAGGATTCGCCTGCTGGACGGTCGTGCCATCATTGCTACTGCGGAAGTTCCCATCTTGTGTCTCCTTTTCGATGTACTTTTGATAGTCTTGGTTCCTACCTTCTGAAATCAACGGCCCGTCTCCTGAAAGTATTTCTCGTCTCTGCTTGTCAATCGCCAACTGTTTCTTCTCTTCTCTGTCTCTGATAGCTCGTAATCTCTCTTGATAGGTAAACTTCTTGGAATATCTGGCCCTTCTGCAAAATTCAGTGACGATGCCAAGAGTTAGCTGTTGAAAACTACCATCAGGTTTCTCAATCTTGATGGCTGGTTCGTACTTACCCCTACTAGGAAAAGGCCCTAATTGGGGAATACAGATTCCATTCACTATCTCGAATTGCATTTCCCATGCCCATCTAGAACCGTATATTTCAGGAGGGCACCACGTCTCAATCCACCATCTCTCTAACCCGTCCAGCATGTATCTAGGTTCGTACCTGAGTTCTCCAACAGTACGAATGAAATTCCCATGAGCATCGAACTCGTTAAACTCTCCCCCAATCCAATCGTAACTCTTCCATCCCCAGATAGCTCTATATCTAGGCTCACCAAACGGATTGGTCCCCATCTTATTGAGGACTCTTAGAATTTCTGGTGATGGATGGTGGTCTCGTTCAGCTAAAACTTGAATCTTCATAGTAAGGAAAGGGGCAAGCCCGCAGGTTGCCCCCTTCTTCCTTCCCCCTAACTAGGTTTTCTCTCCTAGTAGGAAGTTTTAGTAACCTGACGGCCTCGCCAAATTATTTATAAAACTGCCTGCCCTTGGATTATCAACCCAGGCCTCGAATCCAGTCGCTAGGTAGAAAATCTCAGCCGCATTTAGGCCACCCGAAGCTCCATAAGTTGGCCAAGTGGTCTGCCCACCCCAATCAACTAAGCCTGTAGGCAACATAACGGCTCTACCCCAATGGGATAAATCAAGGAAGTCAATCCTCGTCTGGTCGGCGTTGATACTGACTTTGATTTTCACGCCGCTCATCGTGAGGTTTCCGGGGAATAGAGCATCGTAATCCTTTGCCCCACCTCCCGGCCCTTCCTTGATGATGGTTGAAGTTGTAATCGCCAGATTCTCCC
>VFSW01016670.1_pt1 | contig 10011 bp, 11 predicted proteins | sample 5358111 | NCBI WGS metagenome assembly VFSW01 (sample SAMN11554181, study PRJNA540505) | mine drainage metagenome | isolation source: sediment from site ElyBrook_90M | place: USA: Ely Copper Mine, Vershire, VT | collected 2017
CCGTTATCAGTGACCATGAACTGAACATTATCGGATCCATGGGAAATGACCAGATGGGCCCAGGTCGCCTGGGAATGGGCGGTGATGTTATTGAGCGCCTCCAGCAGGATATGAAACACCTGCAATTCCTGTTCCATGGTGAATTCTGCTTGCTGCAGGGGGTGCTGGAAGTCGAAAGTAATGGAGGAGCGAACCTTGAGCCCTTCGATCAGCATATGCAGCGCATGATGAAGCCCCAGTGGGTCCATCGGACAGCGGAAATGAGTGATTAATTCGCGCACTGATTTCTGGGCTTGGTCCAGCGCATCACCCAGATCGGTAACGCAGTCTTTGGCCTGCACCAGTTGATTGGAATCGAGGGCTTCATTGAGCACACTCATGCGCAGACGTGCGTAGAAGAGTGTTTGGGACAGGCTGTCGTGAATTTCATTGGCAATGGCCTGGCGTTCAGCCACCAGATTGATGCGCTGATTTTCCTGCGCCAGGCGTGCATTGTCCAGGGATAAACCGATCAACTCCGCATAGGAATTCAGCAGTTGTCGTGTGGCCTCATCCAGCGTCTGCTCTGTCTCAAAGAAAAGAGTGAATACCCCCAGACAATGGTTGCGAAAATCCAGAGGAATGGCCACGACGCCAAGGCAATCTTCGCGAAAAAAGTCTTCGCCACTGCGTTGGGCGCAATAGTCGCTGGAACTGCTGTAAATTTGGCCTTTCACTGCGGCCTCACCGCAAATACCGCAATGCAGTGGAACGCAGGATTCACAGCGAATGAGGTCCTTTGGTAAAGCGTGGCTGGCCCCCAGAGTGAGTTCCCTCTCAGCCTCGGATAGAAACCGAAGGGCGGCGGCACGGGCGCCTGTCATGCGGACGATCGTATCCAGAAAGCCGTTGAGCAGATTTGGCAGCGATTGGTCGGGGGCGAAAGAAGCATCTCCCGTCCCGAGTACCCGCGTGGGTGGGGTGATCGTCAATGTCATGGTTTGGGGGTTATTCAAGCCTCTCTCCCAGACTTCTGTACCCGTAGTGTTTGTCTTTGTATTGTTCGTTCAGGTGGGGCGCTACTGGAGGATTGCTGTCGTACCCTCAGGCTAGCCCTGTTTAGGATAGCACAAGTCACTGCAGATGCGGGGCTGTGCGATGGAATTGGTGACTGAAGGCCTGGGGTGCAGTGCTTGCACAAATTCATTACTGGGCATACATTTGTGGCGGATGAAATCATGGTCTTTGTTTTGTCCCGGGAATAACGATCCCAACTCTTTTGTTGAGCGTTTGTGTGACGCCAAATTTGACCGGAGTATTCGTATGCAGCATTTTTTGCCCAAAGAGGCCAAGGTTTTTCTGGAGGAGCATCCAGATGCCGTGTTTGTGGATGTGCGTAGCGAAATGGAATACATGTTTGTTGGTCATCCGGAGGGGGCGGTGTGGATTCCATGGATTGATGGCCCGGATTGGGAAGTCAACCCCAACTTCGCCGCCCAGGTCCGTAAACTGGCCAGTGCCCATCGCCCGGTGGTATTGATTTGTCGCTCTGGAAGCCGTTCTGTGGATGCGGGATATGCGCTGGAAATGGCTGGTATTGAACGTGTCTATAACGTATTGCATGGTTTTGAAGGAGATCTGGACGCATGTCATCACCGAAACGCCGTTAATGGCTGGCGGCATGAGGGGTTACCTTGGGTTCAATCCTAGTGCCCAAGGTTGCTGTGGACTAACTCCAAAGGGTTATTTCCCATAACTCTTGGGTGCTATAGACTGAAAGCTCATAATTATTCGTAATAATGCCGTAACAGGATCTTGCCTTTCCCTTTTTATGGTTTCTAATAAAACACAATTACAACAAGAGGTTAAATGTTATGCAGGTAGATAAGGAACTCGATGCACGGGGTTTGAATTGCCCACTCCCCATCCTCAAAACTAAAAAATCGCTGGCCGACATGACTTCTGGTCAGATATTGCGTGTGGTCTCCACTGACTGTGGATCGCTGAAGGACATGCAGGCCTTTTCTAATCAGACCGGAAACGAGTTGCTCTCCACCGAAGAAGCCGGTGGTGAGTACACGTTTTTCCTGAAGAAAAAGTGACCTGTGCAACAGGTTCTCGCATGTTTTATTCAGCGCCGTAAGCGGCCGAGCCGCAATGCGTTTGACATGTGATGGTTTTATACCGCTAAAAATCAATACGTTATGTTGATCACATTGAGAGGTTAAATCTCACTGCATGGAAGGGAGTTTCGGTAAGAACGCAGTCCGGAGGGCAGTCGTCCTCGATCAGGCTTGACGGGTATACTCAAAACAATCAACGATTTGCTTTGCAGGGGGGACACCGCATGAAAAAAATGGCTATTATCGCCACCAAGGGAACGCTGGATATGGCTTATCCACCCTTTATCCTGGCTTCCACTGCTGCGGCCCTCGGGTATGAGGTGCAGGTGTTTTTCACATTCTATGGATTGCAACTGCTGCGCAAAGATCTGTCTGACGTAAAAATCAGTCCACTGGCCAACCCTGCCATGCCCATGCCTATCCCCATGCCGGTGATGGTGCAAATGCTCCCCGGCATGGAAACCATGGCCACCATGATGATGAAGGACAAACTCAAGAAAAAAGGTGTGGCCTCTCTGGAGGAACTGCGGGATCTTTGTCTTGAAGCGGATGTGAAGTTTATCGCCTGTCAGATGACCGTGGACCTGTTCGAATTTGATAAAACCGATTTAATCGAGCAGATCGAGTTTGGTGGGGCGGCCACATTCATGGAATTCGCAGGCGATACCGACATCTGTCTATTCGTTTAGCCTCATACGCCCATGGGACTGTCTCCAGTGCAGGCAGGAGCGCCAGTGTCATATTTTCTGTAGTGCCGGACGTAACGCCCTCACTTGAGGGCAGCACAGGGTTCCAACGCGCGGGGGTCTGTGCATGGATCGTTTGCTCTGGGATCGTGAAGTCATTTGGATCCCAACGCGCGGGGGTCTGTGCATGTTCAATGCGTACCAATCATTAAAATCACATACCACATAAAATAAATGGGAGAGGAGAATGAGTATGAACAAGCAGAAGAGACTGGGGACGTTACTTCTGGTCTGTGGACTGGCTTCCCCCTTGGCGTATGCAACAAACGGGTATTTCGCCATTGGTTATGGTCAAAAATCCATCGGTATGGGAGGGGTGGGGATTGCGCTTCCCCAAGACGCGCTGGCGGCGGCCACTAACCCTGCCGGAATGGTACTGATTGGCGATCGCACTGATTTTGGTGTGGAGTGGTTTCGTCCCATGCGTAGTTCTACCATTAGTGGCAATAACCTGGGGCCGGGTGGGTCGGCTAATGGCGCCTACGATGGAAACGAAACCAAAAACTTTTATATCCCGGAGTTTGGCTATAACCGCATGGTGACCGACACCTTGTCCTTGGGGGTATCTGTTTTTGGTAATGGCGGGATGAATACGGATTATAACGCGAGTAATAATCCCTTTGCCCGATTTGGTGCTTCGGGGAATGCCGGGGTGAATCTGGAGCAATTATTTGTTTCGCCTACCTTATCCATGAAATTGAACCCCTCCAACTCGATTGGCGTGTCTCTTAATCTGGCTTATCAACAGTTTGCGGCCCAAGGGATTCAGCCGTTTCAGGGAATTTCCGGAAACCCGGGAAATGTCACCAACAATGGCACGGAAAACTCCACGGGCTACGGAATGCGTCTGGGATGGAATGGTCAGTTGACTCCCCGCTTCACGCTGGGGGCGACCTATCAAACCAAAACCAAAATGGGACAACTGAGCGGCTATAGTGGGTTATTTGCGGGTAGTGGCAGTTTTGATATTCCGGCCAACTACGGTGTGGGAATGGCATTCAAGGCCACAGATGCCACTACCGTTGCATTTGACGTGGAACGAATAATTTACAGCGGTATCGGTGCCGTGTCTAATCCTCTGGTGTTCCCGCCGACTGGTCCCGCTACCATGCTCGGTGGCGGTAATGGCTCAGGATTTGGGTGGCAGGACATGAATGTGTTCAAACTGGGGGTAAGCCAAAAGGTGAACTCCATCTTGACCCTGCGAGCGGGATACAACCACAACAACCAGCAAATCCCTACTAACCAGACCTTCTTCAATATATTGGCTCCGGGTGTTGTCCAGGATCATGCCACCTTGGGGGCTACCTGGATTCTGCCTAACAAGGCGGAGTTGACCGTGTCTTACATGCATGCTTTTGCCAATGCGGTCATGGGCTCCAGTTCGATTCCCGCCGGCTTTGGAGGGGGGAATGCCAACATTTCCATGCATGAGGACTCTCTGGGCATTTGCCTACGGGTTCTAGGACGCATTCGTCTTCAGATCCGAGAGCGATCTCGGCTTGAGGCCACTCTTCACGGAGTGGTCGTTTTTTGTGCGCTCGGCATGGGCGCGCTCTGGCGGGTGCAAGTCCCGGGTAAAATCGGCCTCAGTAAAGCATGAACTCAGTTTTTTTCCTGTTTGGGCAGGAATGAGCAAGTCTGATACAACGGGGCAACGCGTTCCAGGTATCGGGCTCGATACAGCAGGCGCGGACTGGCGGGATCGTCGGTAAAGGCACTGCGGTAATGTAATACGTTGTTGCACAACAGGCCCATGCCAGGTTGGAGTAACAGTTCGAATCCTTGCGGTGTGGGAGTGTTCAGCAATGCTTCCAGGGCCGCGATGGCCCCACGGGTGATGGGGTCCTGCTTCCAGGCAATACTGCGGGTGCGGGCAGTGTAGCGCATGTGCAGATGGCCTTGGGCATCCACCGAAAATACCGGACCGCCTTGTGCCGGGCGAATGCCATCCACCTCATCCACCCGCTCTGGTATGACCATGGCATCAGGCGCCATGAGAGCCCGGATGTGTTCCGGATTTTGATCCCGCAATTTAAGATAGACAAGTTCGGGATCCATGAGTTGATTGCGGCCACCGTGCTGGGCGCATCGCACACAATGCAGTACCATGGCGCGAATGATCCGCCCCGGGGGGTTGTAATACCCGTCCGTATGCCACTTGATGGGTCGGTTCGTGTAGGGAATGTAGGCTTTTCGGGTGCCTTGTTCCTGTACGCGAATACTGGAGATTCCGTCCTCCTCTGCCAGCCAGTTGGCGTCCAGATGGGTAAGTCCAAACTGAGCGCCCAGGGCTTTGACCAGGTCAGGATCTTCCTGCCGTATGGGGCTTACATAAATGGCCATGTTGCAGCGCTCGACCCGGGTGTACAACGCAGCCTGTTCGGCGCGCGTGAGTTGGCGCGGGTCGTTCACTTCCACCAGCAAATCCTGAGCAGAGCGGGGTTGCATCGCCAGTTTCTGGTCGCGCCAGCGCAGCCAGGTGTCACCGTTCTTTAACTCGAAGGGGGAGACCTTCACTTGAGTCTTTTCCTATTCTGGACCGGTGAGTAGTCCGCGCACACGACGTTGACGTGGCGTATCATCAAACAGATTTTTGATGGATGTCTGTAAGGACCGGATGGCCTGCGGGGCCTCCGTTTGCATGATGTGATCAAGAATCCATAATTGATCCGAACCGGTCATTAGGGTTTGGATACAGGACCCCAGGTAACGGATGAACCCAAAATTTTCACCTTGGGCATCAAACTCAAATTCCGCATAACCCTCAGCCTTCTCGTTGACTTGCCGGATGAAGTCTGCTTTGACAGCCACAGGATCCGCCCCCAGCAGGGTACATCGGTTATCTGCCACATTATCTGCAATGCGGTGCGCCAAGATGGTGACAAAGGTGACGCGCACATTCCAGTGGGTCTGTGCGTAGACCAATCGATCTGCCACCTGAATCAGAAAAATGAGGAATTCCTCCATGAAAGCCAGATACTGTGCCCCGACCTCCAGTTGAAAATTGGAACGACGCGTATTTTTCAAGGCGCCCTGGGCGATTTTCCAGGCGATGAAAGCCACAGCCCCGGCCCGTTCCTCCGGGGTTTTGGGTTGGGCATTCTTGAACCACTGGCTTCTCAAACGCATCGCCTAGCCTTTGCGGATGAAGAATGCAAATTCACCCGCTGCGGTTTCTGTGGTGTTGAGAATACTCATGTGCGTGGCTTGGGCCCAACCACTGATGTCAGAGCGAATGCCGGGGCAATTACTGATTAATTTGAGGACTTCTCCCGCCTTCATGCCATTCAGCAGTCTCTTGGCCTCCACAAGGGGGCCCGGGCAGGAAACACCGCGAATATCCAGGGTGACATGGGCAGAAGGGTCTTGTACCGTCCCCTTCTGGATAAAATATCCATTTGCCCCATCGGGCTGTTTTTCTGAGCGAAGTAACTGATTGCCGGTTTGGCGTGTCCAGGACAGCAGATCATCGTGCGTGCCAGGGCAGTCCGATACCAGCAACAATACTTGCCCCGGTTCCAGCGTGTCCACCATGCGCTTGGCTCCCAGCAACGGGCCCGGGCAGGTGAGCCCTTTCAGGTCAAGGAAGACTTGATGTGTTGTAGTGGTTTGGCGCATGCTCAGTAGCCTCCTTTGCCGAAAGGTTTGGGCAAACCTGCAATTTTTACGGCCTGCTTGGCAGGGCCGATGGGAAACAGGTCGTACAGAAACTTGCTGTCGGCCTCGGGTATGAACTCCTGGATATCCTTGAGCATATTGCGGAAGTTGGGCGTTTTCCCCTCTTCCCGATAAAGATCACGCAAATACTGGATGATGAGCCAATGGGTGGGAGACAGGACAATATTTTCCGCAGCAGCGATGACGGCCACGGTGTCATCCCCATCGTTGGGTTCCAGCAGATAACCTTCCTCGTCGCACTCCAGTGGTACGCCGTTGACGATATAGGCCATGATGTCATTTCCTCCTTCTTGCATGGGTTTTGTGTGAGCAGATCAGATCATTCCAGATCAGGAATGACTTTGAAAGGAATGAATAGGCCGCATCCCAGACGACGGTAATCCCCCAGGCCCAGGCATTGCATGCGCAAGGATTGTTCCGGCTTAAGGTGATGCAGAACCAGGCTGTAGCCCGAAATGATCTGGCCATGGTCATGCAAGACCTGTGGTCGTCCACAAATCCACTGGGCGCTGACGCCTAAATCCTGCAGGGTGCGCTGTACCGAGACCAGAAATCCGGATTCGTTTTCTGTGCTTGCCACCAGGTGCGCGTGCAAGGATGGATGCCCGGTGAAAGGGCGCAGGGCGCCGGGTCCTATCTCAAGCGCGGTTGTTTCGAGGGATAAGGTTTTCCCGACCAGGGCCTGAGTCTCTGAAACCCTTGAGGTGGGAATACGCAGGGGCAGTTTGGTGCGACGCGGCAACCAGATTCCTTCATGGCTTTCGTGTCCGCGCAGAGGGATGACGCCACAGTGTGGTTCTTGCTTCAACCAGGGTAAATGGGCTTCCAACGCTTGCCAGAGTGCGCCGGCATGATCCGCAGGAATGAACCGTCCCGTCACTGAAAAGGACAGGGCGATCATGGGAGGGGAAGAGGAGGTCACCGCGTCATTGCCCTTGGTCATGAGCCCATTGCTGCATGACAGCACCCAGGGTTTTAGCGCTGATGGCATCCATGTCGAAGATGGTAAAACGTTTACCCTCCCGAATGCGTAGTCGTAATAGTGGCATGCCACCCTCCACATGTTGAATGTGTTGCACCTGAATTTCCTGTTGTCCCAAGGGAATGGTCAGTCTCGCCAGTTCCAGAATGTCAGCCATGTTTACGATTCCTGATAAAAGCGTCTATAACCTGTCGTGGGGGGAGATTTTGTAACCCATCGGGCATACTTGCCCCCCACATTGGGGTTATTTAAAGTCAGCCAAACTTCGGTGATCATGGTACACAACTATAAATCATTCGAATCGATCCTTATAAATAGATTCAGGATATTCATCCCGCACAGCGGGTGATTCCAATAGCGAGGAGGAAAAATGGCTAAAAAAATGCACGACACACCCAACCTGGATCAGCTGGAGTCAGGCCCGTGGCCCAGTTTCGTCACAGGGCTCAAGCGCCTGGCACAAGATAAGGATCAAATGGTCGACTTGTTGGGGCAGCTGGAAACCTCCAACCAAACCAAAAAGGGCTATTGGAAGGGGGGAACTGTGGGCGTGTTTGGCTATGGCGGTGGCGTCATTCCACGCTTTACCGAACTCAAGGACGAAAGGGGCGAACCCGTCTACAAGGATGCCGCCGAATTCCATACACTCCGTGTCATGCCGCCTCCCGGGATGCATTACAACACCGATATTTTGCGCAAAATGTGCGACATCTGGGAGCGCAACGGCTCCGGGTTGATTGCTTTTCATGGGCAGTCGGGCGATATCATGTTTCAGGGCGCCACCACTGAAAACGTACAAAAGGCGTTTGATGAAATCAACGAACTGGGCTTTGATTTGGGTGGGGCCGGCCCCGCAGTGCGCACGGCCATGTCCTGTGTGGGAAGTGCCCGGTGTGAGCAGTCCTGCTATGACGAGGCCAGGGCGCATCGTGAAGTGGTGAACACCTTTACGGACGATATTCACCGCCCCTCCCTGCCCTACAAATTCAAGTTCAAGTTTTCCGGTTGCCCTAACGACTGCATGAATTCCATTCAACGGGCAGACATGTCCATTATTGGGACCTGGCGCGACAACATTCGTACCGATCATGCCATGGGACGGGCCTGGTTCAAGAAGCATGGCCTCAATGAGGTAGTAGATTCGGTCGTCACGCGCTGCCCCACCAATGCCATCCGTATCAGGGATGCGGGCCAAGGGCGTACCGACGGCCATTATTCTTCTGTGGAGCTCAATGACGGGCAATGCCTGGAAATCGACAACAAAAGCTGTGTTCGTTGTATGCAGTGCATCAACGTCATGACAGGTGCCCTGGCCACTGGTGCAGACAAGGGGATCACCATTCTGGTGGGGGGCAAACGCACCCTCAAGATTGGAGACCTCATGGGGACTGTGGTGGTGCCTTTCATGAAATTGGAATCAGATGAGGATTTCGAAGCCCTGAAGGAACTGGCTCAAAAAATCATCGAATTTTTTGCGGAAAACGCGCTGGAGCATGAGCGAACTGGTGAAATGATAGAGCGCATTGGTCTGGTCGCGTTTCTGGAGGCCATGGAATTGGATGTGGACCCCAACATGGTAAATTCGCCGCGCATGAATCCCTACGTGCGTACGGATGGTTGGGATGAGGAAGTCGCCAGAATCAATGCCAAAAAACGGGCTGCTGGAGGAGAGTAAACGTGAACCAACCCCAAATGCGTCGTCCTGTGGAATGCGGTGTGCCGGATAACACACAATTTCTGCATCCCACACTTCTCAAAAAGTACGGTAACTGGAAATACCATGATCGTCCCCGCCCTGGGGTGCTGCACCACGTCTCCCGGACGGGAGATCAGGTGTGGTCAGTACGGGCAGGGACCCAAAGGCAGATGGATGTTTACACCATCCGCAAGCTTTGTGATATTGCCGATCATTTTGCCGAAGGGCACGTGCGTTTTACGATTCGCTCCAATATTGAATTCATGGTATCGGATGAGGCCAAGGTGGCACCCCTGATTAGGGAGCTGGAATCCAATGGCTTTCCCGTGGGAGGAACGGGTAACTCCGTCTCCATGATCGCCCATACTCAGGGCTGGTTGCACTGTGATATTCCGGGCACCGACGCCTCTGGTGTGGTCAAATCCCTGATGGATGAACTGATTCACGAGTTCCGTCGCGAGGAAATGCCTAATCGCGTGCACTTGTCCACCTCCTGTTGCGAAATCAACTGTGGTGGTCAGGCGGATATTGCCATTATCGTGCAGCATACCAAGCCCCCCAAAATCAACCATGACCTGGTCGCGAACGTGTGCGAACGTCCTGCCGAGGGGGCGCGTTGTCCGGGGGCGGCCATTCGTCCGGCCATGGTGAATGGCAAGCCCTCGCTGGAAGTGGACGAGGAAAAATGCGTATGTTGCGGGGCTTGTTACCCTCCTTGCCCGCCCATGCAGATCAATGACACCGAGCACTCCAAGATTGCCATTTGGGTGGGGGGCAAGAATTCCAACGCGCGCGCCAAACCGA
>VFSW01016671.1_pt1 | contig 10010 bp, 4 predicted proteins | sample 5358111 | NCBI WGS metagenome assembly VFSW01 (sample SAMN11554181, study PRJNA540505) | mine drainage metagenome | isolation source: sediment from site ElyBrook_90M | place: USA: Ely Copper Mine, Vershire, VT | collected 2017
TCGAGGACTTCATCGAGTGCAAGGTGAAGGAGGAGACGAAGGCGTGGCATCTGGTGCAGGCGGGCTACGACGGCTCCGGGCCGGACAGCGAGGCGTACAGCTCGATCTTCTTCCAGAACGCCAACAACAGCGTGCGCGTGACCGACGAGTTCATGCAGGCGGTGGAGTCCGACGGCATCTTCAGCACGCGCACGGTGAAGGGCCGCGAGCCGGTGAAGGAGTACCGCGCGCGCGACCTGCTGCACAAGCTCGCCGAGGCCCCCTGGCTGTGCGGCGACCCGGGGATGCAGTTCGACGACACCATCAACCGCTGGCACACGAGCAAGAACACGGCGCGGATCAACGCGTCGAACCCATGCAGCGAGTACATGTTCCTGGACGACTCGGCGTGCAACCTGGCGAGCTTCAACCTGCTGCGGTTCCTGACGCCGGGCGGTCAGTTCGACATCGCGGCGTACCGCCATGCCATCGCCACGGTCACCACGGCGATGGAGATCGTTGTGGACTCGGCGGGCTACCCCACGGAGATGATTGCGCGCAACTCGCACGACTACCGCCCGTTGGGCCTGGGCTACGCCAACCTGGGCGCTCTGCTGATGGCCTTCGGACTGCCCTACGACTCCGACGCGGGACGCGACTTTGCGGCGACGCTGACCTCCATTCTGTGCGGCGACGCGTACTGGCAGTCGGCGCGCATCGCGGAGACCTGCGCCCCACTCGGCGCCGCCACGCCGCTCACGCAGCAGAGCGAGGCCGGCGGCGGCGCGTGCCCCGGTTTCTACGTCAACCGCGAGCCGTTCCTGGACGTGATCCGGATGCACCGCGCGGAGGTGAACAACATCGGCAAGCCGACCGCAGCCAGCCAGCGCACGGCGCCTGAGCCGTGCCACGTTCCACAGCTCGACCAACTGATCTCGGCCAGCCGCCACGCATGGGACTGCGCTCTGGCGCACGGCGAGCGGCACGGCTTCCGCAACTCGCAGGTGACGGTGCTGGCACCCACCGGGACGATCGGCTTCATGATGGACTGCGACACCACCGGCGTGGAGCCCGACCTGGCTCTGGTGAAGTACAAGAAGCTGGTGGGCGGCGGCATGATCAAGATCGTCAACTCGACGGTGCCCTCCGCGCTCATCAAGCTGGGCTACTCGGAGGGCCAGATCAACGCCATCGTGAGCTACATCGACGCCACGGGCACCATCGAAGGCGCGCCGGGCATCAACCCCGAGCATCTTGCGGTCTTCGATTGCAGCTTCAGGCCGGCCAAGGGGACGCGCAGCATCCAGTACATGGGGCACGTCAAGATGATGGCGGCGACGCAGCCTTTCCTGTCGGGGGCGATCTCGAAGACGGTGAACCTGCCGCAGGACTGCTCGGTGGACGAGATCGCCGAGGCGTACATGCAGGCATGGCGCAGCGGTATCAAGGCGGTGGCGATCTACCGCGACAACTCGAAGGGGACACAGCCGCTGAACGTCAGCGCGCAGACCGACGACAAGAAGGGGACGCGCGCCGTCGCCGCCAATGCTTCGGCCAGTGCCGTCAACGAAGACGCTTCGCTGCTGAACGAGGCGCAGAACCCGCGCACCTCGCCCGAGGCCGCGCAGGCGCTGGCCGCCGCCACCGCCAAGCTCTCCATCCTGGAGGCGGCCAACGCGGCGCTCACGCGCGAGCTGACCGAGATCCTGGCCGCCTCCATGCAGAACGCGGACGCAGCCGACGCGCAGTCCCCGCCGCGCGCGGTGCGCCATCGCCTGCCCGGCGAACGCGCGTCTGTGACGCACAAGTTCTCCATCGCCGGCCACGAGGGCTACATCACCGTTGGACTGTACCCCAACGGCGCGCCGGGCGAGATCTTCATCCGCATGGCGAAGGAGGGCTCGACCGTCTCCGGCCTGATGGACAGCTTCGCAACGGCGATCTCGATCTCGCTGCAGCACGGCGTTCCGCTGCGCGTACTGTGCGAGAAGTTCGCGCACACGCGCTTCGAGCCCTCGGGCTGGACGGGCAACGCGGAGATCGGCTTCGCCAAGTCGATCATGGACTACATCTTCCGCTGGATCCAGATCCGCTTCCTCTCCGGCCACCAGCTCGACCTCTTCGCCAACATGAAAGCCGCCAGCAATACCCTGCACGCCTCGGCGCCAAGCGCCTCGGATGGCGTTGCCGCCAGCGCCGAGGCTACGGCGGACGCCGCGCCCACGGCTGCAAGCACGCCGGATGAGCCTGTCCTGCTGGGAGCGGCGCGCACGGCGTCTCCGGCGAGCCTGCTCGGTGGGGTTGGCGGAGCGGGAGCGAAGGAAGCCGTCGCATCCCATACTCGCGTCGCAGCGGGCGTCCCCGTCGCCGCCACGCAGCGTCAGTCCACACCGCACGCCGTGCCCGACACGCTCTCCGCCGCCGTCGATGCCAGCCCGCAGGCCGTGCTCGAGCGCGAGGCCCGTGCCCACAGCGCCGGAGCGCCTGGGGTGGCCCAGCGCGTCTTCTCCGACGAGGAGATCTTCAACAATGGACACGGCACCGCGGACAGCCTCGCCGACCGGGGCATCTACCACGCGGCCGACGCCATGAAGAGCCTGTACGACATGGGCGATGCGCCGAGCTGCTCCACCTGCGGGGCGATTATGACGCGCTCCGGCTCCTGCTACCGCTGCATGAGCTGCGGCAACACCAGCGGGTGCAGCTAGCCGTGCCGGTTGGTGCCAACGGCGACGCGAACGGCGACGAGCTTCGCGGCCGTGCCCCGCTTCCGCGGAATCATCGCGTGGCGCGTGGCGCTTGTGTGGCGGCTGCAGCGTAGATGGGACGGTCTATATATTCGCCAATCCACATACAAACTGGTTTATATATCCGCTAACCCATATATGGACCGGTTGAAGGAAGAGAAGAGTCCGAAAGGAGAACGATGAACGGACTGATGGAAGCGCCGGAACAGCGCGCGCGCCCGGTAGAGCCGGAGGTGTACCAGTCGGGCGACTGCTGGCGCTTCCGCTGGGGCGGCCAGGACCACGGCTCCTTCGACAGCGAGCAGGGTGCAATCTCCGCCGCGCTGCGCTGCAAACGCCTCTCGATACTGCACCTCGCCACCGCCGCTCTCGACCGCGACTGAGTCCCGCGCGGACGGCGACTGAGGGGCAACTATCCCTATGGCGCAATGACCGAAGAGAACGGCAACTTACCAAGGACACCTCGCCGAAGGCCTCTCGCAGGTCATACACCCTCCAGTTGCGGCGCCTTGGTGACGATGCCTCGACGCAGCGCCCTGCGCTTGATGAGCAGGAAGAACACCGGGACCAGAATCAGGACGTGAATCGTCGAGGTAATCATGCCGCCGACGATCGGGGCGGCGATGGGCTTCATCACGTCGGAGCCGATGCCGGTCTCCCAGAGGATCGGCGCAAGGCTGAGAATGACCGCCGTGACAGTCATCAGCTTTGGCCGCAGTCGCTGCACCGCGCCTTCGACGACGGCCTGCAACAGCCCAGTCTCGGTCATGGGGGAATCCTGCGCCAGGTGGTGTTGGAAGGCCTCGTCCAGATAGACCACCATCACCACGCCGGTCTCCACCGCAATGCCGAACAGCGCGATGTAGCCCACCCAGACGGCGACGCTGAAGTTGTAGCCCAGCGCCCACTGTAGCAGCAGTCCTCCCGACATTGCATAGAACGTAGGAAAGATCAGCACCGCCGCCTCGGCGACAGACTTGAAGACGAGATACAGCAGCAGGAAGATGACGAAGAAGACGATGGGCAGAATGATCTTCATCCGCTCCTTCGCACGAATCTCGAACTCATACTCCCCGGCCCAGCGCCAGGTGTAGCCGACGGGAAGCGTCAGCCTCTGCTCCAGAAGCCGCTGCGCGCGACTCACAAAACCCCCATAGTCGTGGGTGTTCAGATTGAGATAGACATAGCCGGTGAGCGCTCCGTCTTCGTCGCGGATCATGGAGGGGCCGCGGGAGTAATAAACCCGCGCCACTTGGCTGACGGGGATCTGCTCGCCGGACGGGGTTGGGATCAGCGCCTTCGACAGGTCCTCCGGATGGTCGCGGAAGTTGAGTTGATAGCGCACGGCGATGGGAAAGCGCTCGCGGCCCTCCACGTTCTGCGCGATGTCCGCTCCGCCGATCTCCGAGGTGATGACCCGCTGCACGTCGGCCACGCTCAGGCCATAGCGCGCAGCCTCTGGCCGGTTCACCTCCACGTTGAGATAGAAGCCCTGCGCAACGCGCTCGGCATAGACGGAGTTGGCCTCCGGCATGGATGCGATGACCTGCTGCATCTGCGCCCCGATGTCCTCAATATGCGCCAGGTCGGCCCCCTGGATCTTGATCCCGACCGGGGTCTTGATGCCAGTCAGTTCCATGTCCAGGCGGTTCGCAACCGGCATGGTCCAGGAGTTGGTGAGTCCGGGGAACTGGAGCCTCTCATCCATGTCGTGGATCAGCTTTTCGTAGGTCATGCCGGGACGCCATTGCTCGCGCGGCTTCAGCATGATGGTGGTGTCGTACATATCGAGGGGTGCGTTGTCGGTGGCGCTGTCGGAGCGCCCGACGGTGCCGAAGACCGATGTGACCTCGGGAAAGGAGCGGATAATCCGGTCCTGCTCCTGCATCAAAGAAGCCGCCTGTGGAACCGAGATGCCGGGCAGCGCGCTCGGCATGTACAGCGCGGAACCCTCATACAGCGCGGGCATGAACTGGCTTCCAAGGCGGAAGTACAGCGGAACCGTGGCGGCCAGAAAAGCAAGATTCAAAGCGATCACCAGCTTCCAGTGCTGGAGACTCCAGCGCAGCACGGGGAGATAGATCGCTTGCGTGATGCGGGCGGCGGGGTTCTTCGACTCGGGACGCAGCTTTCCGCGCAGGCAGAACGGCATCAGCGCCGGCACCAACGAAATGGAGAGCAACGACGAGAAGATGAGAACCAGCGTTTTGGTCCAGGCCAGTGGCCGGAACATGCGCCCTTCCTGCGCCTCCAGAAGAAACACCGGAAGAAACGACACCACGATAATAATCAGCGAATAGAAGAGCGCAGGGCCAACCTGCTGGGCCGCGCCGACCAGGATACGCCGCCGCTCCGCATCGCTGGGCACATCCGTCCGCTCGGCCAGATGACGGTAACCGTTCTCCACCATGACGATGGCCGCATCGATCAGCACGCCGACGGCCAGCGCAAGGCCGCCCAGCGACATGATGTTGGAGCTGACGTGCAGGTAATACATGGGGATGAACGCGGCCAGCACGGCAATCGGCAGCGTCAGGATGGGAACCAGCGCCGCGCGGAAGTGGAAGAGGAAGGCAATGCAGACGAAGCTGACGATGATGGCCTCCAGCAGCAGGTCCCGCTTCAGCGTGTGGATCGACTCATTGATGAGCCACGAACGGTCGTAGCCAGTCACGATCTCGACGCCGGCTGGCAGGGAGGACGCGATCTCCTTGAACTTGGCCTTTACTCCGTCGATGACGTTGAGCGCATTCATGCCATAGCGCATCACTACGATGCCGCCCACTGTTTCGCCTTGCCCCTGCCAGTCGGCCGCGCCGCGTCGCTCGTCCGGTCCGAAGCTGACGGTGCCGAGATCGCGCACCAGAACCGGCGTGCCGTCCTTGGTTGCCACCGCAACATTCTCCAGGTCGGAGAGCGACCGAAGGTAGCCGAGACCGCGCACCATATACTCGGCACCGCTCATGTCCAGCACATCTCCGCCGACCTCATTGGTGCTCTGCCGCACGCGGTCGATCACCGTGGCCGCGGAGATGCCGTAGGAGAAGAGCTTGTTCGGGTCGAGGTTCACCTGATACTGGCGCACAAAGCCGCCGATGCTGGCCACCTCCGCAACGCCCGGCACAGTCTGCAGTTGGTAGCGCAGACTCCAGTCCTGTAGCGCGCGCAGGTCGGCCAGACTTTTGTTGTGGCCGCGGTCCACGATGGCGTACTCGTAGACCCAGCCCGCGCCGGTTGCATCCGGCCCGATAGCGGGATGCACGTCGGCGGGCAGCTTTCCCGCAATCTGCTGCAGGTACTCGATCACCCGCGACCGCGCCCAGTAGAGGTCGGTGCCATCCTGAAAGACCACGAAGACATAGGAGTCGCCGAACATGGTCTGCGCTCGCACGTTCTTCACCTGCGGGGCCGAGAGCAGGGCGCTCACAATCGGGTACGTCACCTGGTCCTCGATCACATTCGGCGGCTCGCCCGCCCACGGTGTGTGAATGATGACCTGCACGTCGCTGATGTCTGGCAGCGCGTCCAGCGGCACGCGCCTCATGCACCAGAATCCAGCGACAGCCAACAGGATGGCCCCCATGAAAACGAGAAAAGGATTGCGCGCGCACCACGCGATGGTTCGTGAGAGCATCACATTCCTCCTGTTGTGCCGACGCTGAGTTGCTTCGTCCCCAGGATCTGGCCGCCGCGCTGCACGGTCACGGTCACCTTCCATGTGCCGCTCGAACCCAGTTGCAGCGGCCCTTCATACAGCCCGTTGCCTTTGTCGGCCAGTGTGGCAACGGCACGCATCGCCGCCATCCCCATATCGGGCATCGCTGGCATGAAGAAGGTCGCAGTCACCTGCGTTCCGGCCATCGGTTTTCCGTCCGCCCCAGTCAGCTTTACGCGCACCGTGTTTGCGCCTGGATGCGGCGGAGAGGGCAGCGTGCTCAGGTCGATCTGTATCTGCTGGGCCGGTGCTGCGCTTGTGCCCGCCTGCGGCGACGGAGTTGAGAACGCCGCTATCGCCCCCTGAAGCTGCGCCTCCGAGTCCACCAGGAAGTTGGCGGAACTGACAACCTGTTCGCCAGCCTTCAGCCCTTTGAGGATCACAATGGAATCGTCGAGCTGCGGCCCCGTCTCGACCGTACGCGGCTCCAGGTTGCCGTCGCCATGGTTCACAAACGCGATGGCCCGCGAGCCTGCCTGGAGCACCGCCGAAGACGGAACCACCAGTTGCCGCCCCAGCGGGACAGCAATCGCTACGTTGACATACATCCCCGGCTTCAGGACCACGCCGGGGTTCTGGAAGACCAGGCGCACGCGCACCGTGCGCGTTGCCGGATCGACCTGCGGCAGGATCTGGTCGATGCGGCCATTGAAATGCCGTCCGGGATAGGCATCGACCGTCACCTGGGCCGGGTCGCCCGGCTTCAGTCGGCCCACGTCGTTCTGAAAGATATTGGCGTACACCCACACCGTGGAGAGGTCGGCGATGGTGTACAGCTTGGTATCCGGCTGCACATACGCGTTGGGCAAGGCGTTGCGCTCCGTAATGTATCCCGAGGCAGGCGAGTCGATTGCGATGTTGCGCTGCACCACGCCGCTTTTCTCCAGATCCGCGATCGCCTGCGCCGGAACGTCGAACTGTCGCAGACGCTCCTCTGCGGCTTGCAGCAGCCAGCCAGCCTCCTGTGCAGCCATGCCGTGCGCATCCGGCGCAAACGCCTTCTGGTCCTGTCGGGCCAGAAGATACTCCTGCTCGCTGCTCACCAGGTCCGGGCTGTAGATGGTGAAGAGCGGCTGTCCCTTGCGCACATATTGGTACGTCGCATTCGCCGAGACATCGTGAATCCACCCCGGAAAACGGGTCTGTACATAGGAGAGCCGCTGCTCATCGATGTCCACGTTGCCGGGAACGCTCAGATCGTCGCTGACATCCTTCAGTGCGACGGTCGCCATCGTGACCCCGATCTCCTGAAGCCGTTGCGGCGACAACTGCACGGGCGCCAGCGCGGGCTGTTCGCCTGCCGCCGTAGCGCTTTCCGGCGAAGTGGTCTCGGAGGACGCATCCGGCCCGCGCGCCACAACCGTATCCTGCGCAGCCGAAGCCGCAACCGGAGATGTATGGTTCCGGTGCAGCAGGACAAACGCCAGCGCAGTCGCCAGCAGAACGCAGACGGCAACGGCCGCCGCAAGAATAAATTGATAGGTGCGCGTCTTCATGGTTTCACCTCGATTGCGGTGGAATTGGACTGTTCCAGAGGAGTGCCGGTGGCGAGTTCCAGGTCCGCCAGGCGCGTGTCGAAATCGGAGACTGCCTGCAGCCATTCCAGATCGATATTGATTACCGTCATCTGGCTGTCAAGAAGGTCCAGAAAGTCCGTCTTGTCGTTCTCATAGGCGATCACGCTGGATTGAAGCGTGGCCTCTGCCTGTGGCCGGAGTTCGTCGCGGTACAGGTGTGCGAGTTTTTGCGCAGCCAGCGCCTCCACCAGCGCCTCCTGAATCTGCCCGAATGCGACATTGCGCAGCGCGACCAGCTCGGCATCCTGCTCGGTGACTTGCGCCGTGGCCTCCGCAATCTCCGAGTCGTGTCTGCGGCGATTCAGCCAGGGCAGGTTCATCGAGCCTTCCACCATGTAGTTGTTGCGCATGTAGGAGCCGGGCGGCATCAGCATGTAGCCCGCAGAGACGGTGAAGTCCGGCAGGTACGACTTCTTGGCCAGCGCCTGCTCTTTATGGCTGCGATCTGCGGCCTCCTGCGCCTCGATCAGATCGGGCCGTACATGCAGAGCGAGGTCGTCCAGTTGCTGTGCCTGGGGTAGCGGGTCCAGCACCGCATACTCCCCAGTCACGCGCAGCGGCGTGCCGGGACCGCGCCCCAGCAGCGTGTTCAGGCGGGAGCGCGCAAGATCGGCATCGTGATCGAAGCGAATCATGTGTTCCGCCAGCGCAGTGAGCGCCACCTGCGCCTTCAGGATGTCCTGCTGCGACACCGCGCCGACGGCGTACTTGATGCGCGCCGCTTCGATCGCCTGGCGCGCGATGTCCACATGCTGGTCGTGGATCCGCATCTCGTCGCCGGCGCGCAACAGGTCGTTGAAGGCCTTGCGCGTGTTCACCCGCACCTCCAGACGCGCTTCGTCCAGTTGTGCCTTGGCCACGTCCACATCGGACTCGGCGACGCTTGTGCGCAGAGCCAGCTTGCCCCGCCCCGGCAGCGTCTGGCTGATGCTGAACATGTTCTGCGCCTGGTTATAGTCCCACGGCTGTTGCAACGGGACTGCCCAGCCGCGGTACATCACCGACGGATCGTCGAGCGCGCCTGCGCCGGAGACGTGCGCCTCGGCGATGGCGACCCGCCGGACCGCGACTTCGATCTCCGGATTGCGCGCCAACGCGATCCGCTCAACCTCATCCAACGTCAGCGCCGCGCCAGAGGTCTCCGGCGGCGCGTGGTCTCCAAACAGCGCGGCAAACTCACCCAGAACATCGCTCTTTGCGGGCGTCTGGGCGCGCGAAACGCACGCAGACGCAGCCAACGCCAGGACACAAAATGCAGCAACAAGAGCCTTCATTACTCCCTCCAATGCAAATACAGATCAGAGGACGGTTGCGCACCGCGGCACAATGGCGCACGAAGACACACGAAGTCCCAGATTGAACCTGAGAAGAAGGAGGGTTTAGATTCGCAGTACGGATGCTCCGCCCGGCGGGGACTTCGGCGGCGGCGCTGCAAATGCGCTGCCGTATCGCGCGCCTGTGGAGGCGAGCGATTGCAGCACAGGCTGACGCGCTGCGATAGCCAGTCTCTGCGAATGTTCTGAAGTGTAAGGAGGAACCGGAGCAACGGCGGAGTTCCGCTCGTTCATCTGGCAGCACGATCCATTCAGGTGTGTCCGCTGCGCAGCGCACTCCCGCGCCATCCCGCGGCAGCAGGCAGGGCGCGCCGCAGACTGGGAGCCAAGCAGGCAGGCAAACGCCGGCAGCGCGGCCCACGAGACCGCAACCAACAGCACCAGCAACGCGCCTTTTCTGCCCCAAGTCATGGTGTACAGATCCCCGTGCCCGATTGTAAGCATACACCTCAGGACCTTCCAGCGGCCGTGATTCAGGTCACACCCCATCAGCACCAGGGATCGCTTGGTCGCCCGGGAGCCGTGGCGCTTGGCTGGCGCATCGGTCAGGGCTGCGTCCTAGTGCGGATCGACATATGGTTCAACAAGACGTATCGATCGAATGAAGGGTATAGCGCGGGCCTTCAGCCCGCAAGGGGCTGGTTGGGGCGCGTACCTG
>VFSW01016672.1_pt1 | contig 10010 bp, 6 predicted proteins | sample 5358111 | NCBI WGS metagenome assembly VFSW01 (sample SAMN11554181, study PRJNA540505) | mine drainage metagenome | isolation source: sediment from site ElyBrook_90M | place: USA: Ely Copper Mine, Vershire, VT | collected 2017
TACATACAAACGGACATCTGGGTGCGCTTCCAGAAGCTGCGCGGCCATGAATGCCACTACGTTTGCGCGGACGACACCCACGGCACGCCCATCATGCTCAAGGCTCAGTCCGAGGGCATCACGCCCGAAGCGCTGATCGAGCGGGTCCATGCCGAGCATCGCCGCGACATGGCGGATCTGTTGGTCGGCTTCGACAACTACGGCTCGACGCATTCATCGCAGACCCAGGCGATCTGCAACCGCATGTATCTGCGCCTGCGCGAGAGCGGACGCATCGACAAGCGCAGCGTACGCCAGGCGTACGATGACGCCGCAAACATGTTCCTGCCGGACCGCTACGTCAAGGGCCGCTGCCCGGTATGCGGCACGGCCGACCAATACGGCGACTCGTGCGAAAATTGCGGCTCCACCTATACGCCGGCCGATCTGAAGGATCCCGTCTCGGTGGTCAGCGGAACGCCGCCGGTCTGGCGCGAATCGGAGCATTATTTTTTCAAACTGAGCGCGTTCGAGCGGAGCCTGTCGGCGTTCGTCAACGGCGGCGCGGTGCAGGCAAGCGTCGCCCGCAAGCTCGAGGAGTGGTTCTCGCAGGGCCTGAAGGATTGGGACATATCGCGCGATGCGCCGTATTTCGGCTTCGAGATCCCGGATGCGCCGGGAAAGTTCTTCTACGTGTGGTTCGACGCCCCGATCGGCTATCTGGGCAGCTTCACGCAGCTTTGCGCGCGCACGGGCCTGAGATTCGACGATTTCCTGGCCGCGGACTCGACGGCCGAACTGCATCACTTCATCGGCAAGGACATTTTGTATTTCCACGCGCTGTTCTGGCCGGCGGTGCTCGAGGCGGCCGGCATGCGCAGGCCGACGAGCGTTCACGCGCACGGATTTCTGACCATCAACGGCCAGAAGATGTCCAAGTCGCGCGGCACGTTCGTCACGGCGCGGCGCTATCTGGACACGCTCAAGCCGGAACAATTGCGCTATTACTTCGCCGCCAAGCTCGGCCCCGGCATCGACGATCTGGATCTCAATCTGGACGAGTTCGTGACGCGTCTGAATTCGGACATCGTGGGCAAGCTCGTCAACATCGCGAGCCGCTGCGCCGGCTTCATCACCAAGGGGTCCGGCGGGGCGCTCGCGGACGCGCTGCCGGACCCGCCCCTGTATGCGGGCTTCACGGCGGCCGGTGAGGCCATTGCGGCCTGCTACGAACAGCGCGACACCGCCGGCGCCATGCGCGAAATCATGGCGCTCGCCGATCGTGCGAACCAGTACATCGACCTGCACAAACCCTGGACGCTCGCCAGGCAGCCGGGCAAGGCGGCCGACGTGCAGGGCGTGTGCACGCAGGGCTTGAATTTGTTTCGCGTATTGATGATCTATTTGCAGCCGGTGCTGCCGCAGATGGCGGTCGAGGCGCAACGCTTCCTGCGCGAATCCGGCTGGAGCTGGGAAAGCGCCGCGAAGCCCTTGCTCGGCGGCTCCATTTTGCCGTACGAACCCCTGGCGACGCGGTTGGACTCCAAGTCGGTGTCGGCATTGATCGAACCCACGGCCGATGCGCAACAGTCGCCGGGGAGAACCAGCGGCGCAGCGGCAACGGAGACGCCGGCGGCGCCGGGAGCGGCCGCCAAAGCGATGGGAACCGCTTCCAAGGCGGCAGCCGCGGCGGTGACGGCAGCCGCGTCGGCAACGTCGCCGACCACGCCGGCAACCTCGGCGGCGGCGCCGCCGACCGCCCCCGCCGCCCCGATCTCGATCGAAGACTTCATGCGCATCGACCTGCGCGTGGCGAAGATCCTGGAGGCCGAGCTGATCGCCGGCGCGGACAAGCTCCTGAAGCTGCGCCTGGACGTGGGCGAGCTCGGCGAACGTCACGTATTCGCCGGCATTCGTGCCGCCTACGAGCCGAACACGCTGGTCGGCAGGCTGATCGTCGTGGTCGCGAACCTGCAGCCGCGCAAGATGCGCTTCGGCACGTCCGAAGGCATGATGCTGGCGGCCGGACCCGGCGGAACCGACATCTTCGTGCTCTCTCCGGATGCGGGCGCAGCGCCCGGCATGCGGGTCAAGTGACGCATGCGCCCGGTTGAAGCACCGGCGCCGGCCGTCAGCGGCGCGCGCATCGATGCGCTGCTGCCTCAGACGCAGTGCACGCGCTGCGGCTACCCGGGCTGCAGCCCGTACGCATCCGCCATCGTCCGCGGCGAGGCGGACATCAATCAATGCCCTCCGGGCGGCGCCGCCACGATTCGGGCGCTGGCCGATTTGCTGGGACGCGAATTCAAGCCCTTGAATCCCGCCAACGGCATCGAGTCGCCGCCGGTCATTGCGTGGATCGACGAGGAACGCTGCATCGGATGCGCCCGCTGTCTCGCGCCCTGCCCGGTCGACGCCATCGTGGGTGCGCCCAAATACCTGCACACCGTGCTGATCGATCGCTGCACCGGCTGCGAGCTGTGCCTTGCGCCCTGCCCGGTCGACTGTATCGAGATGCGGCCCGGGCCGGCGCCCGCCGTCGGCCAGCCGGCCCTGAACCGCGAGCGCCACGCGGCTCATGTGGAACGCCTCGAGCGGCTGGCGCACGAGCGGCGGCGGGAATTGGCGGCGCTCAAGGCGGCCGCCGGCCCGCGTGCCACGACCCCGCCGTCGTGATGCGGCCATCGTGAATCCTCAGAGGCGGCGCGCCATTTTCGAGCGGCTCCGCGAGCACAACCCGACGCCGCGGACCGAACTGAACTATCGAACTCCGTTCGAGCTGCTGATCGCCGTGATCCTTTCGGCGCAGGCGACCGACAAAAGCGTGAACAAGGCGACCGCCGGACTCTACCGGGTTGCCGATACCCCGGCCTCGATGCTCGCTCTCGGCCTCGCCGGCGTCAGCGCGCACATCAAATCGATCGGACTCTACAACAGCAAGGCGAAGCACATCATCGCGACCTGCGAGGCGCTCCTGTCGCGGCATGGCGGCGAGGTACCGCGCACTCGAGAGGCGCTCGAGCAGCTGCCCGGCGTGGGCCGCAAGACCGCGAACGTGGTGCTGAACACGGCATTCGGCGAGCCCACCATGGCGGTCGACACGCACATTTTCCGCGTCGCCAATCGCACCGGCCTCGCGCCGGGCAAGACCGTGCGCGCGGTGGAGGACGGGCTCATGAAATTCGTGCCGGCCGAGTTCCTGAAGGATGCTCATCATTGGCTGATCCTGCACGGACGTTACCTGTGCACCGCCCGCACTCCCGCCTGCCCGCGGTGCGTCATCGCGGACCTGTGCGATTATCGGCGCAAGACCAGAGCTTCCGAGCCGTGAGCGACAAGGGCGCCCCGCCGTTCAGCGCGTACAGCCGGGATCAGCTCAGGCAGAGTTACGCGGACGCGTGGCGCAAATACCGGGCCCGTTCCCCGGTGACGCCGCTGGAGTCGCTGATCGCGGATGTGCTGGTGCTGCATCCGGAATACCACGCGCTGGTCCAGGACTCGAGCGGCGCACTCGCGTTCGACCCGACATCCGGCGGCCCGCAGGAAAATCCCTTTTTACATATGGGGTTGCACCTCGCCGTGCGGGAGCAGATCTCGATCGACCGGCCGCCCGGCGTGCGTGCGCTGCTCGAATCGCTGAAGATCCGTCTCGGCGATGCCCACGAGGCGGAGCATGCCTTGATGGAGTCGCTGGCCGAGACGCTCTGGGAGGCGCAACGCAGCGGTCGCGCGCCGGATGAGGGCCGGTACCTGGAGCTGGCCGCACGGCGCCTGGATTCGCGCGCGCGTCGCTGAGCCGATCGGCACCGGCAGCCTGCCGGATCCGGGGCCGGCGCAGCGACCAACCCTCGCCGCCGGATGGGCGTCGCGCGAAGGTCGCGAAGGTTAAGCAAGTTTCATGCGCGCGTCATCGGCGCGTGGACCGACCGACGTTATTCTCCCTTGCAATCACGCCCCCTCGCGTAGGCCCGACGCGGCCCTGCAGGCGGTCACGCTCGAGGTTGAATCATGCGTTCCTTACCATCGGCAGTACTGATCTGCCTCGCGCTGGCGTACGTCGTGGGCGGTTCGCTGCTCGCGGCCGCGGCGTCCGGCGCCAGTCCGGCCAGGCTGCCCGCATCCGCCCCGCCTGCCGCGGCGCAGAGGCCGGCCGCGCTGCCGGCGGCGGGAACCTCGATCGACAACGATGCACCGGCGAGACACGCCAGGAGAACCGCCTGCCTCAAGGATGCGAAGACCAAGAAGCTGGTCGGCGCGCAGCGTTCCGCGTACGTCAAGGATTGCATGGCTGCGTCCTGAGGCGCTGCCGGGCTTTCCGGGGAAGCTGAGCCGCGCCGGCCGGTGCACGCAGGCGCGATGACCAACGCTGCTGCGCGATGCCTGGAATGCTTCGGCGCAACGCTCAGCGTTTCGGAATGTAGAGATCCGTCAAGGTCCCTTCGAGGACTTCCGCCGAAAACGCCACGGTCTCCGACAGCGTCGGATGCGCGTGTACGGTCAAGCCGATATCCGCGGCATCCGCCCCCATCTCGATCGCAAGCCCGACCTCGGCGATCAATTCCCCCGCGTTGGTGCCGACGATGCCTCCGCCGAGCACCCGGTGCGTGCCCTTGTCGAATAACAGCTTGGTGAACCCTTCGTCGCGGTTGATGGCGAGCGATCGGCCGCTGGCCGCCCAGGGGAACATCCCCTTCCCGTAGTCGACGCCGCGAGCCTTGGCCTCGGTCTCCGTGAGCCCGACCCAGGCGATTTCAGGATCCGTATACGCCACCGACGGGATGCAGCGCGCGTCGAAGGAGGATTTGTGACCGGCCGCCACTTCCGCGGCGACCTTGGCCTCATGCGTGGCCTTGTGCGCCAGCATGGGGACCCCGGCGATGTCGCCGATCGCGAAGATATGCGGCACATTGGTACGCATCTGCCGATCGACGCCGATGATGCCGCGCTTGTCCACCGCGATACCCGCCGCCGCGGCGCCGATCGCGTTCCCGTTGGCGCTGCGTCCCACCGCCACCAGCACCCGGTCGAAATCCTGCGCGGCGGGCGCATCGGGCCCCTCGAAGCTCGCCCGCAGACCGCCCGCATGCGGCTCGAGCTTCGTCACCCGAGTCCCCAGCATGATGCGCGCGTAGCGCTTTTCGATGCGCTTCTGCAACGGACGCACCAGATCACGGTCGGTGCCGGGCATGAGACCGTCGCTCAGCTCCACGACGGTGACCGTCGAACCGAGCGCATCGTAGACGCAGGCCATCTCCAGACCGATGATGCCGCCGCCCACCACCAGGAGCCGCTTGCACTCTTCCGGCAGTTCCAATGCGCCGGTGGAGTCGATTACGCGCGGATCGTCCGGAAATCCGGGCAACCGCACCGATTCGGATCCGGCTGCAACGATGCACTGCTTGAAGTCCACGCGGCGCACGCCCTCGGCTGAACGCAACTCCAGGGAATGCGGGCCGACAAAAATCGCTTCGCCGCGCAGCACCGCGACCTTGCGCTGCTTCGCGAGCAGGCTGAGGCCGTTGGTCAGCTTGGTCACCACCTTGTTCTTCCAGCCGCGGAGCCGCTCGCGGTCGATCTGCGGCGGCGCAAAGACGATGCCGCAGGCGGCCATGTCCGCCGCGTCCTCGATGACTTTGGCCGCGTGCAGCAGCGCCTTGGAGGGGATGCAGCCGACGTTGAGGCAAACCCCTCCGAGCATCGGCCAGCGCTCGATGAGCGTCACCTTGAGTCCGAGGTCGGCGGCCCGGAACGCCGCCGTGTAGCCTCCGGGACCGGCGCCGAGAACCACGAGATCGAGCGCGCCGGGCGGCGCCGTCGAGCCCTTGGCTTGCGCGGCCTGCGACTTCGCGGCCTGCGGCTTCGCGCCCGGCGGCGTGACGGACGCCGGCGCATCGCGAGTCGGGAGCTTATCGGCGCGCGGAGCGTTCTCGCTCTTGACGGTCCCGGCGGACGGTTCCTTCGACGCCGGCGGCGGCGCGGCGGCGTTGCTGTCGGCAGGTTCCGCCGACGCTTCCGACGCCACCTCGACGGTCGCGATCACCGTGCCTGCAGATACCTTCGAGCCTTTCTCGACCGCGATCGAAGCCACTTTGCCGGCCACCGTCGAGGGCACGTCCATGGAGGCCTTGTCGCTCTCCAGCGTGATCAGCGGATCGTCCACGCGAATCTGCGCGCCGGGCGCCACCAGGACCTCGACCACGGCGACATCCTTGGAGTCGCCGATGTCGGGAACGCGGACCTCGACCGTGCTCACAGCAGCGCCTTCACATCGCCCAAGGTCTTGCTCAGGAAGACGATGAATCGCGCGGCCTCCGCACCGTCGATCACGCGATGATCGTAGGACAGGGACAGCGGCAGCATCAGCCGCGGAATGAACGTGCCATGGTCGAACACGGGCTTCTGGCTCGATTTGGAGACGCCGAGAATGGCGACTTCCGGGGCATTGATGATGGGCGTGAAGGCGGTGCCGCCGATGCCGCCCAAACTCGAGATCGTGAACGAGCCGCCTTGCATCTCAGCGGCCGTGAGCTTGCCGGCGCGCGCCTTCTCCGACATCGTCGCCAAGATACGCGCGATGTCGAACAGGTTGCCGCGATCGGCGTCGCGAATGACCGGCACCACGAGCCCATTCGGCGTATCGGCTGCGAAGCCGATATGAAAGTATTGCTTGAAGACGAGGTTCTGTCCCGTTGGATCGAGCGACGCATTGAATCGGGGAAACTGCTTCAGGGCCACGATGCATGCCTTGACGATGAAGGCCAGCGCCGTGAGGCGCACGCCTTCCTGCTCTGCCTTGCCCTTGAGCGCGACCCGCGCGATCTCCAGATCCGTGATGTCCGCCTCATCGTGCTGGGTGACATGCGGCACGTTGATCCAGCTCGCCTGCAGGCGCGCGCCGGAAATACGCTGGATGCGCGACAAGGGTTTGACCTCGATCGCGCCGAACTTCGCGAAGTCGACTTCCGGCACCTTGGGCCACGAAGCCGCCGCCCCCGCCCCTGCCTGGATCAGGTTCTTGACGAAGGACTTCACATCGTCGTGCGTGATCCGCGACTTCGGCCCCGTCCCGGGGATCCTGCCGAGATCGGCTCCCAACTCGCGCGCGAACTTTCGGACCGAGGGACTGGCATAGGCTTTGGAGAAGGTCGACTCGTCGATGATCGCTGCGGCACCCGTCTGTCCGCCGGCGCTCCCGGGGGCCGTTGCCGCGGCATCGGCCTTGGCGGTCGCCTCCGCACCGGCGGCAGGTTTCGCACCGGCGGGAGGTTTCGCCTCGCCGGCCGGTTTCGCGCGGTCGGCGGCCTTTGCGCCGGCGGCAGGTTTCGCACCGGCATCGGTCGACGCGCCCGCAGCCGGCTCTGGTGCCTCGCCGCCGCTTTCCAGCAGCAGAATCAGGCTGCCCTCGGAAACCTTGTCGCCCTTCTTCAGGCTGACTTGCGCGATGCGGCCGGCCGCCGGCGACGGCACGTCCATCGCCGCCTTCTCCGTCTCGAGGGTGATCATCGGCGTTTCCTTCTCGATCTGCTGGCCGTCCTTCACCAACACGTCGATCACGCTCACGTCCTTGAAGCCGCCGATGTCCGGAACCAAGACCTTGACAGAATTTGCCACGATGATCGCCTAGACCGACAGCGGGTTGGGTTTCTCGGGATCGATGCCGAAGGCCTGCATCGCCTGAGTGACGGTATGCATGTCGACCTTGCCGTCGTCGGCGAGCGCCTTGAGTGCGCACACCGTGACGTAGTGGCGGTCCACCTCGAAGAAGCGGCGCAGCTCGGCGCGGCAGTCGCTGCGGCCGAAGCCGTCCGTGCCGAGGACCGCGTAGCGTCCCGGTATCCACTGGCGGATCTGGTCCGGGACGATTTTCATGTAGTCGGTGGCGGCCACGAACGGCCCCTCGCGGTCGCCGAGGGCCTCGTGTATGTAGGTCTGCTTCGCAGGCTCGGTCGGGTGCAGCATGTTCCAGCGGTCCACCTCGAGCGCATGTCGGCGCAGTTCGCTGAAGCTGGTCACCGAGTAGACATCCGCCGGCACGCCATAATCCCTTTCCAGAAGCTCGGCCGCCGCGAGCACCTCGCGCAAGATGGTGCCCGAGCCGAACAGGGTCACCCGGACCTTGCCGCGGCCGCCGGTCTGCAGCAGATACATGCCGTTCAGTATCCCGCGCTCCGCGCCCGCGGGCAGGGCCGGATGAACGTAGTTCTCGTTCATGCAGGTGATGTAATAGAAAATGCTCTCCTGGTCCTGGTACATCCGCCGCAGGCCGTCATGCACGATCACGGCCAGCTCGTAGGCATACGCCGGATCGTAGGCCACGCAATTCGGCACCGCCGTCATCACCAGCTGTGTGTGGCCGTCCTGATGCTGCAATCCCTCGCCGGCCAGGGTGGTGCGGCCGGCCGTTCCCCCGACCAGAAACCCGCGCGCGCGGCTGTCGCCCGCGGCCCAGATGAAGTCGCCGACCCGCTGGAAGCCGAACATCGAGTAATAGATGTAGAACGGCACCATGCTGACGCCGTGATTCGCATAGGCGGTGGCCGCGGCGATCCAGGAGCACAGGCTCCCCGCCTCGTTGATGCCCTCCTCGATGATCTGACCCTGCTTATCCTCCCGATAGAACATCAACTGATCGGCGTCCTGCGGCGTGTACAGCTGACCTACCGACGAATATATGCCGACTTGACGGAACATCCCCTCCATGCCGAAGGTGCGCGCCTCGTCCGGAATGATCGGCACGACGTGCTTGCCGATGTTCTTGTCGCGGATCAAGGCGGTGAGGATGCGCACGAGCGCCATGGTGGTGGAGATCTCGCGGTCCTGAGTTCCCTCGAGCAACGCGCTGAAGGTTTCGAGCGGCGGCACCAGCAGCTGCGGCGCGGTGGAGTGGCGCGCGGGGAGGTACCCGCCGAGCTCGGCACGGCGGTCGAGAAGATACAGCATCTCCTCGCTGTCGGGCGCCGGCTTCCTGAAGGTGAGCCCCGCGATCTCCTCGTCCGAGATGGGGATATTGAAGCGGTCGCGGACCGCCCTGAGATCCTCCGCGCCGAGCTTTTTCTGTTGATGCGCGACGTTCAGGCCTTCCGCCGACTTGCCGAGCCCGAAGCCCTTCACGGTCTTCGCGAGAATGACGGTCGGAGCGCCCTTGTTGGCCGCGGCGGCCGCGTACGCGGCATACACCTTCACCGGATCGTGCCCGCCGCGATTCAGACGCCAGATCTCCTCATCGGACATGTTCGCGACCATCTCCTTGAGCTCGGGGTATTTGCCGAAGAAATGCTCGCGCGTGTAGGCGCCGCCCTTGGACTTGAAGTTCTGGTACTCGCCGTCGACGCACTCCTCCATCAAACGCTTGAGCAGGCCCTTTTGGTCGCGCTCGAGCAGCGGGTCCCAGCGCGATCCCCACAGCACTTTGATGACGTTCCATCCGGCGCCCAGGAAGGCCGCCTCGAGCTCCTGGATGATCTTGCCGTTGCCGCGGACCGGACCGTCCAGGCGCTGCAGATTGCAATTGATGACGAAAATGAGATTGTCGAGCTTCTCGCGCACCGGCATGGTCAGGGCGCCCATCGATTCGGGCTCGTCCATCTCGCCGTCGCCGAGGAACGCCCAGATCTTGCGGTCCGAGGGCGGCACGATCCCGCGGTGCTCGAGATAGCGCCCGAAGCGCGCCTGGAAAATCGCCATCATCGGACCCAACCCCATCGACACCGTCGGGAATTGCCAGAAATCCGGCATCAACCAGGGATGCGGATACGAGGACAGTCCACCGCCGCGCACCTCCTGACGGAAGCGCAGCAGCTGCGCCTCCTCCAGCCGCCCCTCGAGATAGGCGCGGGCATAGATTCCGGGACTCGAATGGCCCTGCATGTACACCATGTCGCCCGGATGAGCGGGGCTCTTGGCGCGCCAGAAATGATTGAAGCCCACCTCGTACAAGGTCGCGGCGGACGCGTAGCTCGCAATATGTCCGCCGTATTCGGAGCTCACGCGATTCGCCTGCACCACCATGGCGAGCGCATTCCAGCGCATGT
>VFSW01016673.1_pt1 | contig 10009 bp, 5 predicted proteins | sample 5358111 | NCBI WGS metagenome assembly VFSW01 (sample SAMN11554181, study PRJNA540505) | mine drainage metagenome | isolation source: sediment from site ElyBrook_90M | place: USA: Ely Copper Mine, Vershire, VT | collected 2017
GACCAATATGATTTCGATTCTAAAAAAACTGCCGTTATTATTTTTAATCCTCATCCTTGCGGGATGCGGCGGCGGTAACAGCTCACAAATCAGTAATCCTACTATTACATTGGTTACACCTGTATCCACCGTTATAGCGGCTGGCACCACTTTGCAATTCAGCGCCATAGTCGCTGGCAGTAACAACACCACCGTACTGTGGTTCGTAAATAATATTCCGGGGGGCAACAGCACCGTGGGGACCATTTCGCCACGCGGGCTCTATACCGCGCCCAATGTCCCCACCCAGAATGGTTCCGTGCTCATCAGCGCCTCTCCCCAAACTTACCCGGTAATCAGCACTTCCTTCACCGTCAGTATCACGTTTGCCAATGTGTCTCTCAGCGGCAACTATGTATTCAGCATTAACGGCACCCAGGCCGGCAGCCCATGGGTGACAGTGGGCAGCTTCACCGCCAACGGCGACGGCAGCGTCAGTAACGGTACGGAGGATATCAATGGACCTTCCGGTACCTCATCAGCCATAGCTTTTAGCGGCAGCTATTTGATTGATGCCAATGGACAAGGGACCGCTACTTTCACCAGTGCCCAGGGTAGTGTCACTATGTCCTTGACACTGAATACCCAGGGACAAGCTGTTGCGACGCGCACCGATGCCGGCAGTGTCGCAACTGGCGCCTTTTATCCACAATTGCCGACGGCCTTGACTCTCACGAGTCTGAATGCCCCCTATGTTTTCAGTTTTACAGGAGCTGACTCTTCAGGAAAGCTGCTCAATGCCGTTGGGACTTTCGTAACCAATGGATCCAATACGCTTACTAATGCAGAAGAGGATCTGAATGATGGGGGAACGACGGCAAACCAGCCTTTTACCGGTTCTTACAGTATTAGCGGCAACGGGCACGGCACCGCCACCTTTACAGACTCCACCGGCACCCGCACCTACGATTTTTATATCGTTTCACCCAACCAGCTTCAGTTCATTGAGACGGATACCTTGGGCAGTTTGAGTGGCACAGTGTTTCAACAACAGTCCGTGACCTCTACGACCGTATTCACGGGAGGTTATGTGTTTTATGCCGCAGGCAACAACGGCACCGCGACTTACGGCGTTGCCGGCGGGTTTGTCACCAATACAACGACCAGCGGCAATATTAATGCCGGTACCGATGATATTAATGAAGCTGGCGGCATTGCCACCAATGCCACGGTGACCGGTGGCTTTACCAGCGGTACATTCGGACGAGGCACCATCACACTGACGGGCAGCAGCGGCACGACCAACTATGTATATTATTTTATATCCCCCAGCGCCGCCTTTCTGTTGACCACCGATGCCAACATCAATGCAAGTGGAGAGTTGTTCTTTCAAAGCGGCGGCTACTCCACCGCTGCCCTGGCTGGAAACTACACTCTCACGTTAACAAGTCCAGTAGGTTCCACCGCACCGTCATCGGCAGTTGGTCTCCTCAGCTTAAATGGCACTGGCGCTTTGGCCGGCTTCGAAAATACCAATATAAACGGCACAAGCACTGGCCAGCAGCCTGTCACCGGTACCTATGCAGTCACGCCTCCAACGACCAACACCTCCACGCGCGGTATTGCCACTTTGAGCACCAGCGGCGGGGCAAGTACAAACTTTGCTTTTTACCCCATTTCAAACAGTTCGGTGATCCTGTTGGGGGAAAGCGGCTCGCCCGTGATCGGTACACTGGTTTACCAGTACTAGTGGCCGTCGCAGCAGACAAATTGTTGGTGCCTGGCTGGAGGCAAGGGCGCGTCGTCACGTTTGCCATGGATGAATCATGGCCGCGCTTTCTTCACTGCCAATTTTCATTATGCGACTGATTTAATCTGATGAAATCGCATAAATACTTGGCGGCGTTTTCAGAATTTTTCTGAATATGGCAACGTTGTTAAAAACAAGTGCATTGACACTCATGGCCTCGACAAATTCACCGATTTCAGGGTCCAAAGTACAGAAATCAGCAATCCGATAATGACCCTATAGGCAAGTTCCCGCAAAGTAGCAGATAATGCTGCCCAGCAGAGGAGTAGATATTTCCCATGTTGTTGAAGAAAACCACGATTTTTATTGCGATGTTTATTTGCACCCTGGCTACTGGCTGTGGCAGCAGTTCAAGCTCCTCCAGTTCCAGCAATACGCCTGTTATTCTGCAAGTCGTTCCCGGCCCTTGGTCGGGAACCTACAGCCTTAATGGCGGCAGCCAGATTGCCGTAACCGGCGCGGTAGCATCAGGCGGCTTCGGCTACTTCGCCGATAACCAGGGGAATGTATTCCTGATCGAGAATGTTCCCGGGCAATCACCATTCACCAGCACGGCCATCGGTACTGCGCCGCCGGGACAGACATTTTCAGATGGTAACCGCGTTGATACCTTTTCTGTCAGCGGAACCTATACCTCGACAGCTACCGCGACAAACATGCAAGCAACCCTTACCGGCATTGATCCCACTACCGCTGCGCTTACCGGGCTGAACGGTAATTTAACCCTGCATACCGATATGCCGTATGCAGGAACCCCCTCTATCGCGGGTTTGCTGGGACAATGGAATGGTTACTATACCGGCAAAGCCTCCACCTCCGTGGTACTCACACTCAATGCGGATGGCACCTTTACTGGTAATGATGGCTACGGCTGCAGCATCAGCGGCAGTCTTGTACAGCAGGATCCAGGCACGAACTTGTTTTTTGTAAATTACCTCACCAGTGGGACAGGCTGTCCAGGCATCATGAACGGCTTGGCTTATGAAAGTTCAAAAGACGTCTCAGGTGCTTTTGGTGGTGCTGCCGGAAGCTATCTTTATTTGGGGCTATTCGGTCTGAACGTGGCTTACACAGCGGAACTTAAATTATGAGGGCTGCGAGGGCTTTGAAAGATTAAAGCATCAACGCTTCCTGGCAGTGAATAAATAAACCACGCTCTCAGGATCTCCGCAAATTTCATTTCTTCAAATATCCAACTCCTTAGAAAACCTACATATTCGGTCGCACATGTGACGTCCGAGAAGGTTAGCGATACCATGTGCAAGCTCTGAGACAGGGAGACGTTGACATGTCAAGAACCATCAAGCTGCTGTTTCTTGTGAGCGCCTGGTTGCTGCTTGCCGGTTGCGGCGGTTCGGGTGGTTCCTCCGGATCTTCTGGCCTCACCATAACTCCGTCAGGTGTCCAGGTACTGGCCGGCGCTAGCCAACAAATGACGGCCACAGCAGCCGACGGCGGCATGGCCTTCACCTGGCAGGTAAACGGTATCACTAGCGGCAATAGCACCATCGGCACAGTTTCTCAGAGCGGCCTATACACTGCCCCGGATCTGCCTCCCCCAGGCGGCAAGGTCACAATCACAGCCATTGAACAGAGCAATACCAGTCAGTCAGGCACGGCCACCCTCAGCATCGGTTATTCCGATGCTTCCTTGAAGGGCGCGTATGTGTTCAGCATGGGTGGGCTGAGTTCCGGCACGCCCTGGAATGCCATCGGTGAATTCAGTGCCAATGGTGCAGGTCAAGTCAGCAATGGATTGCAGGATATCAATAATGGATCCAGCGCTCAGACGAAAATTCCATTCAATGGCACATATAACATCACTCCCAATGGTTTCGGCACCATAACCCTGGGAGGTATCAATACTCAGTTTGTGCTGATGTCCGGGAGCGAAGCAAACTTTATCAGCACTGATAACCAGACCATCGCGAGCGGCAACTTTGCGCCTCAAAGCCAAACTGCCGGCAGCGTAAGCACTCTTAGTGGTCCATACATATTCAGCCTGGGGAGCGCTAATTCCGTCAATCAACCTTTTGCGGAACTTGGCCGTTTTATTGCCAGCAACGGCTCACTTACAAACGGCACTGTAGATATCAATGGCCCGAATCCGCTTGTAAATGCCAGCCTCACCGGCAGTTACACCTTCGATGGCAGCAATAATCACGGCACCTTAACTCTTTTTTATAATGCGAATTCATATACCTACAGTTTTTACGTACAAGATGCGACGGATTTAATAATCCTGTCTTCTGATTCTTCCCTACCTATCAGCGGCAGCATCTCAGCCCAACAGGCAATGGTCTTCAACAATGCCTCGTTCATTGGTGGCTATGTCTTCTTTGCGGGCGGTACCAGCTTAACACAGGGATTCGTGCAGGCGGGTCAGTTCAACCCAAACGGACAGGGGAATCTCGGAAACATCACTGAGGATATCAACACACCTGGCGATGTGGTCAATATCACTCCACCCGGCACATATGCCCTCGATGCTGCGGGCACCGGCCGCGGGACACTCACCATCAATAATCAGGGTCAAAATGCCCCACAAACTTATGTGTTTTACATGAGTTCCACAACTCAAGCACAAATTATGACCATGAATTCCAGTATTGTAGCAGCGGGTTTCATCACTTCACAGTCACAAGGAACTGCGTTCAGCAATTCTTCCTTGCATGCACATTACGGATTCGCTTTAATCAGCCAGGCAAGCCCCACATCACTGTTACTGGGGCTTGGTATTCTGTCGGCCGACGGCCAAGGAAATCTTACAGGAAATCTAATTGAAAATTTGAATGGTTCGGTATCGTCCCTGCTTACTCTCAGTGGAACTTATACGCTGAATAGCAGTATGCGCGGCACAGCCACGCTTATCAGTAACGGCGGCGGTAGTTCGCCTTTTGCCATTTATCCGATAACGCCAGATGGGTTCGTGATGATTGGCACAAATGCTTCGAGCCCCTATCTTGGCTCGGCAATTATTCAATATTAATCATGAGACAGCGCGTAATCCTTCAATCGTGCCGATATCTTTCCATATGCCTGAATACATCTGACCGCCGACGCGCCCGCTTCGCATGGCTTTCTGCCACCATGGCAACATCGGGAACTTTCCGGGACTGCAATCCTTGAAAAACAGCGGATCGTGAATACCGATGCCGCTGTAGGTCAGGCGCGGCTCAACATCCGCATACAGGCGTCCGTCATCTGCAAGATGAAAATCCCCGTTGGGGTGGTGCGCTGGATTTCCAACCATGACCAGATGCGCAAGATCGCCTTGTTTGATCACCGATTTCAGGCTCTCGAATGGGAAATCCGTATAGATGTCTGCATTCACCGCCAGGAACGGCTCGCTGCCCAGCAGTGGCAATGCATTGAAAATTCCGCCCCCGGTATCCAGCGCCCCAGCCGGTTCCTCTGAATACCGGATGTGTACGCCGTAGCGCGAACCATCGTCCAGGTAATTTTTAATCTCATCCCCCAGCCAGGCAATATTGATCACAATTTCCCTGAAATCGGCAGACCGCAGCCGTTCCAGATGCTGGACGATCAGCGGCTTGCCCTGCACCTCCAGCAGTGGTTTCGGTGTGGAATCCGTGAGTGGCCGCAGACGTTCGCCACGGCCGGCGGCCAAGATCATGACTTTCATATGGCAACCGTGCTTTTCTGCGCACGACTCTCCATGACGTCCAGCAGCGTCAACAAGGGTGTAAATTCCTTATAAAGTCTGCCGGTCTCGCGTACATAGTTCAGGAACCGCGGCGTGTCTTCGAGATAACCGGACTTGCCGTCCCGGTAATGAATGCGCGCAAAGATGCCCAGTACCTTGAGATGCCGTTGCAAGCCCATCCAGTCGAAGGCGCGCTCGAATTCAGGGAAAGCCTGCACCGCCAATCCAGTCTGTCGTGCTTGTTGCCAGAATTGCCGCCGCCAAACGTCCACTCGGCGCGAATCCCAGGAAATAAAAGCATCCTTGAACAACGAGACCATGTCGTAAGTAATGGGGCCGTATACCGCATCCTGGAAATCCAGCACGCCTGGATTCGGCACGCTCACCATGAGATTACGCGGCATGTAATCGCGGTGCACATAGACTCGGGGTTGGGCCAGAGCGCCGTCTTCCAGCAATGCAAAGCTGGCCTCCAGGATTTCGCGTTCCGCCGCCGTGAGTGTGATCTTCAGGTGGCATGTCACATACCATTCCACGAACAGGTTCAATTCCCTGCGCAGCAGGGCGCGATCATAGGCTGGCAATACCTGCGGCCGACTGGCCCGCTGCCAGCGAATCAAGGTATCCATGGCATCGGAGAACAAGGCATCAGCATTGTCCGCCGTGAGCACATCCAGATACGTTTTCTGCCCCAAATCGCTGAGCAACAGAAATCCCCGCGCCAGATCCTGCGCCAGCACTTCGGGTGCATGCACCCCGGCGTCCTGTAACAACCGGGCGATACGCACGAAAGGCCGGCAATCCTCCTGGGGCGGCGGCGCGTCCATCACGATGTAGGATCGTGGTCCCACAACGCTGCGAAAATAGCGCCGGAAGCTGGCATCCGCGGAAATCGGTTCCAGTCTCAGCATCTGCACCTGCAACGCTCCTGCCACCCAGGCTTGCAGTTGCTCAAACCTCTCCGACATCCCATCGAGCTCCCATGGTTTGAACAGGTTATGAAAGTATGCGATTGTACCCTGCGTTGCCTACGGTTCAGGAGTCTACTGGTGAATGTGAGCCGCGCGCTTGTCCTCGCTGCCGCACTGCTCGCCTCCGCGCCGCTGTTTGCCGATATCCCATCCGGCACTATTGGCTATAATCAGTGGGCTACCTGCCCGGCCTTGCCACCTTCTCCACCACCCACAGCGGCACCAGCTGCCAGTACCCTCAACCCACCCACGCATGTCACCGCCAATCGGCTAACCGGTTATGTGCACGGCGAATCGCTGCTTACCGGTAACGTGCAGGCGATCCAGGGAGACAAACAGCTGAGCGCCGAACGCATGCAGTACAACAGCATCACCGGCAATACCCATGCTCTGGGCGAGGTCCATTTCAGTTCATCCAATATACTGCTGCAGGGACCGTCCGCGGATTACAACTTCAATACCTCGAGTGGTGTGTTCAATGATACCCAGTTCTCCCTGCCCAAGCGCCATGGCCGAGGCACGGCCAAAGTTTTAAAAGCCCTGGACAAAAATCATGACCTGCTTATGGATATGCACTACACCACCTGCCCGGTTGGGAAACATGACTGGATGCTGAATGCACCGGACATGGAGCTGGATGAGGCGACCAATACCGGTATCGGTCACAACGTCACCATTGATTTTTTCGGTGTGCCCATATTCTGGACACCCTACATCAATTTCCCGTTGAATGATGACCGCAAATCCGGTTTTTTGGCACCCGCCTTTAGTTTTTCAACGTTCACCGGCACCGATATCACGACGCCCTATTATCTGAACCTGGCACCCAACTATGACGCCACACTGATTCCACGCATCATTACCAAACGCGGCATCGATCTAGGTGGTGAATTCCGCTATCTCACTGACAGCAGCAAAGGACAACTTGATTTAAGTTATCTTCCGCACGACAAATTAGCCGACCAGGAGCGCGGACTGTTGAATTTCTCGGATATTACCCAGTTGGGAAACGACTGGCGTTTCAATACTGCCTACAACTGGGTATCGGACAACCTGTATTTCCAGGATCTGGGGGACAGCTTGGCCACTATTGCCACCACCAACCAGGAACGTCACGCTCAGTTGGGCTATACAACAACGAACCTGAATTTCTCGACTCAAATAGAGGAGTGGCAGATAGTGGATCCCGCAATTCCACCCAGTGATTACCCTTACAAACTCCTTCCTCAAACGCTGTTCAGCTGGCAGAGCGATCCAGAAAACAGCGGGGCTCAATATGCGTTCAACAGCGAGCTGGTGCAGTTCCAGCAGGATGAGCGGCTAGGTGCCCTACGCCTCGATCTGAAACCCACCGCCAGTTACACTTTCGGCAACGCCGGTTATTACTTCACACCCACCACGGCGCTGCGTGTCACCGAATGGAACCTCGATCAGAATGTGCCCGCTGGCTCCGGTACAGAACTTTCCCGCATTACCCCCATCATAAGTCTTGACAGCGGATTGTTCTTCCAGCGCGACGTAGGCGACAGCGGCAACTATATACAGACCCTGGAACCACGGTTGTTCTATCTGTATGTGCCCAACCGCGATCAGTCGCAGATTCCGATTTTCGATACGCTGCAGCCGCAGTTCAGTTTCCTGCAGCTGTTCACTGACAATCGTTTCTACGGCGCCGACCGTCAGGGTGATGCCAACCAATTGAGCTATGCCCTCACCAGCCGCTTACTGGATGCGTCCAATGGTTCGCAACTGCTGGAGGCGGATATCGGCCAGATCCGCTATTTCAGTAACCGCAATGTACAGTTGCCGGGGGTGGCACCACACACCAATCTGTTTTCCGACGTGGTGGGGGATATTACCCTGAACCTCAATGACAACTGGTCCGCCAGTTATGGCCAGCAATGGAATCCAACCACGCGGCAGACGGATCTTGCTTCCATCGGTATCCAATACCAACCGGCTTTTCACCAGGTCATCAACCTGGCCTACCGCTTCAATCGGCTGCTGAATATGAAGCAAACGGATCTGTCTTTCTCCTGGCCCCTCAGCACCCACTGGAGCATGGTGGGGCGCTGGAATTACGACGTGCAAAACAAGCTCACCCTGGAAAGCTTCGCAGGATTCGAATACGATAGTTGCTGCTGGGCTTTCCAGGTCGTGCATCGCCGCTATATCACCCAGACCGGGCAGGCCGACGCCATGTTCTTCTTCCAGTTGCAGTTCAAAGGCCTCACCACCATCGGCCGCCATCTCAATGACTTCCTGCAAAATGGTATCCTAGGCTATTCCGACACCACTCAACCACAGTAAACAAGGTTCCCGGTTCATGCTGAAATACGCCCTCCGACTGCCTGCGGTGCTGGCCGCGGCCGTGCTGCTATGCCAGGCCTGCGCTTCCACGCCCCACGCCAACCCCAATGTCAGCCCCACTGCGGTTATGAATCCCGCACCGCCGGCGTCAACTGTCACCGCCGCGGCCATTGCCAAGGCATCCGCCACCGGCGTGCTGCTGGACCGGATAGTAGCGGTGGTCAACGACCAGGTAATCCTCAAAAGCGAGCTGGATCAACAGGTCACTGCGATCACCAAGCAAATCCAGCAACAGGGTACGGCACTGCCACCCGGGAACGTCCTGCGCAAACAGGTTCTGGATCAGATGATTATGACCAAACTGGAATTACAGCAGGCCGCCAACAAGAATATCAGCGTGAGCGATGATGTGCTCAATCAGACTATCAACCGTATCGCTGAACGCAACGGCATAACCCTGAGTCAATTGCCGGCAAAACTTCAGCAGGCAGGTATCAACTATGCCGATTTCCGCCAGAACCTGCGCAATCAGCTCATTATCCGCAACCTGGAGCAGCAACTGGTGAGCAACGAGATGCATATAACGCCGCGCGAGGTGCGGGCGCAGATCGAAGCGGATGCGGCCAACAGCAATGCCAACTCCCAATATCATATTTCACAGATATTGATCTCGATGCCGTCGGATCCCAGTCCCGAACAGGTGGCAAAAGCGCGCAAAAAAGCCCAGGAAATTTATCAGAAACTCAAAAAGGGCGCGGACTTCGCGGCCATGGCCGTGGAATATTCACAAGGTCAACAGGCCCTCAAGGGCGGAGACCTGGGCTGGCGTAAAGGTTCAGAGCTGCCAACCATTTTTACCGCTGTCATCCAGCGGATGCAGCCCGGTGAGATTACCGAACCCCTGGCGGCCCCCGGCGGTTTTGATATTCTGAAACTGGATGATGTGAAACGTGCCGACAATAAGGTGCTGGTGACCCAAACCCATGCGCGCCACATCCTGCTGAGGCCCAGCGCCATCATGACGGATGCACAGGCGCAGGCAAAACTGGAGGAGCTGCGCAAGGAAATACTCGCGGGGGCGGACTTTGCCAAGCTCGCCAAGCAGTATTCCGACGATCCCGGCTCCGCCAGCAACGGTGGAGATCTGGGCTGGGTGGATCCGGGCGCTATGGTACCGGAATTCCAGGCGCAAATGGACAAGCTGCAGGTGGGCCAGATCAGTGAGCCGTTCAAGACCCAATTTGGCTGGCACATCGTGCAAGTCCTCGGCCG
>VFSW01016674.1_pt1 | contig 10009 bp, 12 predicted proteins | sample 5358111 | NCBI WGS metagenome assembly VFSW01 (sample SAMN11554181, study PRJNA540505) | mine drainage metagenome | isolation source: sediment from site ElyBrook_90M | place: USA: Ely Copper Mine, Vershire, VT | collected 2017
CTTCAATGCCGCATACCAATCAGGGCGTGCCGTACTCACAATCGGTTTACCATTGTGTGCAAAAACGTACACATCATGGTTACCCTTCTGCGACTCGATCAAGCGGATTGCAACATCACTTAATGGAACGGGAATCGGCCTACGCATCTTGGCATCCGACGCATTCACCCACGCCTGCTTCCTCTCCAAATTCAGCTGAGACCATTTCAAATGGGTTGCATTCGACCTGCGCAAACCCGTCTGAAAACTGAACTCTGCCAAAATAGCCAGATGGTCTGGTAAAGCCGCAACCAATTTATCGGCCTCGTCCCGAGTGATAAACCGCAAGTTGACTTCACTGGTGGGAAACATCCTAACCTTGGGTGATTTGTCCAACCACTCCCAAACCACCGCTTGATGCAGAACTGCTCTCACCAACTTCATCAACCGATTCACCGTCGAGGGTTTAACTCCTTCGGCCAACTTCTTGTCACCGACCTTAGAAAGATACTCTCGATTCATCGTGGCAATATCGACACCGGAAAGGTGCGGGTGTAGCCATTTCAAGATGGAGCGATCAGGTTCGGGCGCTACGACGATCAGCTTTTCAGCGTAAAACTTTTCAACGGCATCATTCCAGGTTCGAACCGGCTTTACGACTTGTTCGGCCTTGTTTAACAATTCCACTCTGAGTTTTGCTTCAAACTCTTTTGCTTCTTTACGTGTTACAGCCCCAGTAGACTGTTGTACAAGCTTTCCTTTGACGGTGAACTTACACCAGATATAGGGGGAGTTTTTTCTTTGGTAAAGTGACATGGTTTAATTTCCTTTGCATGCGCACCTACCAACACCAGCGGCATCGATTGTGCTCTAAAGTGTGTAACAAGGTCAACGTCATAAAAGCGCCAGTTTTTTCCCATCTTGAAGGCTGGCATCTCGCCATGCCGCGCCATCCGTTGCACCGTTTTAGGGTGCAACGTATAGAGTGCGCACACCTGCTCAACCGTCAGCGGCTTCGGTACGTGAGTTCGCAGGGTCATATTCAAGGATTCATCCTCGATTTGATCCACTGGCTCAATTTCAGTTATCCGTCTCTGATTCCGCACTGCCTACCCACCCCGAAAATGACCTAGCAATATTTATCACCGTATGAAGCGAATGATAACTAATTGCTGTAATGGCATAATTCCGGATAAGCTCAGCTTATTGATGGCATAACCGGAACATTTTCAATTAAGGTAAATTAATGGGCAGAAAGAAAGATGCGTTCATTGCACTACCCACAGCACAGCTGCGCGGTAAGTGTTGGACGCGCCATGTGCGTCAGGCGCTGCTCGCTGACAATAAGGTCACACGACCCAATGCGCGTCTTGCGGTAAGAAATGTTGCCAGGGCTTCAAATCCGATCAATGAAGCGATCATTGCCAAAGCAGGCAAAATCCCTTCCGCCAAAAAGCTGGTTGATGCAAAAACCATGGGCGGCGCGGAAATCGTCTCGCGCGGAAGATGGAAAGAATGGTGGGATGGAGTACATCCTCACCCCGGCACAGTTGAACTGATAAATAAGCTGGTGCCTGATTCTCAGAGTTGGTTTCGTTCCCAGCCTGGCAACAATCCTGTTCAGAATTTCCTGTTCGCGCTTGATTTGATTGCAGGGGTACAGAACGATTCCGACTTGTCGATGCAAGCCTTGCTGAGGATCAATCATGAGTGGCGGCCTGTCGCAATTAAGGAAGGCACAGCCAGGTCAATCCGATACATAGGTTGGAAAATGCCCAAACTCTCGGATCAGCGTGTCGATCCTGCCTGGATCACTTCATCATATCAGCCCTTAAAGCCAGCCAGCATTCTTGAGCTGATGCTGTGGGTTGGGCATTACCTGCATGTGCAAGACGGCCCGCATTTTGTGGAGTGGGTTTTTGATATTCTGGCCGCTGCGGTCTTCATAAAATCATTTATCAACAAGACAGAGTTTCCGGTGGATCAACTTAACGATCCGGCGGCAGATATTGTTGCCATGTTGCTCGCTTCGTTCATCCAGTATCGAGGGTCACTGGCAGGCAGCGACGATCCAAAAGAATGGCTCCGAATGCGATGCCACAGCTTCAAGGACGCACTGCCAGAAGGCGATCAGTTCTATTTATTGTTGCTGGCCGCTATCACGGAATTTGACAAGGAATTGAACCGCTACGACATCACCGTTGAAGAAATAAAAGCGATCTTGCCGCTTGGTAAGTGAAGAATGAAATGGCCCCCATTCCGGAAACCAACCAGAACCTAAGTGGTGTATGTGGTGGTTGTGGACAGGCTAGCTCAACACCTCCAATGTACAAACCAAAATCTAAGGTGCGTTGTGGAGAGCGACTAGCCAACGCCTCCCACAATCCCTTGAATTCATGCTCGCGCGAATGTCCGATTTCTGGGGCGGTTATCTAGAGACTATCACCAAAAATCTTTTGGGGAGCCGATGCTAGCAAACTGGCCGATTGGCGCATCTACACCGAATTCGCGTACCAGTAACATGAGCATCAAATTGAAAGTGCAATTAAAGTACACCCGATACAAGGCAAATACGCAAAATAGTCGAGCTCAAACTTTGACTTTGACGTAACGACGACGGCCGCATAAAAGTCGAAACTGAGAGGTGGCGACCATTCGGCTTGCCTCTCATTGTCGAAATCAAATCGGCGACGAAAAACGCATATCACCTTTTTTCAGTGTGGTAGTAACGATTTCAAGCAGAGCTGCAATGCTGCGATCAGCATCTGCTTTGGTGTTTCCAGTCTTGGTTGCGAGCGCTTCGATTAGTTCTTGACGGTTCATTTGAGAGTCCATTTGTTATTGGTGAAGAGGAGGATTGTTGTTTATATTTAGTCGATGCGCAATAGGGCAGTTTACCCATGGACCATGTGTCGGGACAACCAGCGCACATCCGGCATGCTATTTCTTACCCTCAACTAACCTTCAAATAGTATTTTGTGTAAGTCTCAAACATACACTTAACACATTGATATTACTTAATTAATGTGTTGACAAGCTCAATTGTTTCGGGAATTATTCAATCCTCGGGTAGCGATGCCTGAGAATAAGCATGCAGCAAAAACTTTGGCTCATTAGAGCGATCTAGTTGAGTCGATTGTCACCTGCGATTAACCAGAGAAAGAAAGGAGTAGGTCATGAAAAACCAAAATACCAACCACCGTCTCCAGGCAAATGTCGATCTGGTGAATCGCGTCACAACCACTTCAGACGTTATGCCAAGTTATTCGACCTCAAAACGAATACTTGGCTGATTAACCAGCCCACACCGGGCTAACCGAATTTATTAAATTGAACAGGGCTTGTGCCCTGTATGAGCGTCATCGCGCGTCTTTATCGCAGCGGTGCCTCATATTTTTCAAAGGAAACTGCTGTGAAAAATTTACAACGGAATGCCCGTGCTCTTGCCATTGAGCAGAGAAAGGCCGCGAGGGAAATTATGGTTGATAAGACGATGTCCGAATACGACCTCGTTCATAACTTTGAAACCAGAATCTTCGTGCCGGCCAGCCTGCTGGGAAAAGATGACGATATCGACGATGAGAAAGACAGGGTTGATTGCGACAAAAATGGAAAAGCGTCCATTGCCACCAGCAATGACGGTACGTCCGCCGGCATGGCTTCTGCAGAATCGATTCGTAAGATCGTGCGCAAACCCTTGCGTCCGTTCAAGCGTTGTGTGCGCGTTTTCGAGCCCAGTGAAATCGCACGGGTGAAAAACGTGGGAAAAGCGACGTCAGGCGATACAAAGCGGCGGTTTGAGTCAACGATAAAGATCGCAGAGGAGCATGAAGGCTATCGCAAGCTACCTACGTTCAAGAACATTGGGCGAACACTGACGCGCCTGGAGGGGCAGTTCGGCAACTTTCGGTCCGTGCTCGATCATTTCGCAGAAGAAATGACATTGGCAGGAGCAAGCAAGGCAGAGTATTTCCGGATTTCGCCGGTTCTGTTCGATGGAGATCCCGGTGTCGGTAAAACCGCCTTCGCGCAGACGTTCGCGTCAATGCTTGGACTACCGTTCTGCAAACTGAGTGCGGGAGGCATGCAGCATGCATCAATACTGACGGGAACAGCATCGCATTGGGCCAACGCGCAGGCAGGTGAAGTGTTCAACCTGATCTCGCATAGCCAATGGGCGAGCGGGGTATTGCTGATCGACGAGGCTGACAAGCTGTCCAATCGACAAGAGTACGCAATCTTGCCAGCGTTGCTGGACTTGTTAGAGCCTGAATCTGCTCGGAAATACAGAGATGAGAGCGTCGGCATGCATTTCGACGCATCGCGTCTGATTGTGCTGATGGCATCGAACAAGATGAATGACATGGATGCAGCACTTCTGTCTAGATGCCGTACGTTCATGATCAAGGCGCCTGGGGTTGAACAGAGGGTGTCGATTGCCAAGCGCGTGCACGGTGACCTCAGCAGTGAGGCTCGTCGCAGTGAGCGAATTGATTTGGATTGCAATGCAGTTCTAGAGCTGTCTGAGGCAGACATCGACATCCGGGCGTTGATTATGGCGGTACGTAGCGCATTTGCGAGGGCGTTGCGCACTGGCAGCAAGATCGCTGTTCCCGTGATGCCGGAAAAAAAGGTAATCCAGAGGGGGATCGGATTCATCCGTACTGAAGCGAAACCTGATTGATAAGGAATATAGATATGAAACTGCAAATCATGAGTGACCTGCATCTGGAGTTCTCGACGTTCGAGCCCATCAAAACGGATGCTGACATAGTAGTGCTGGCCGGCGACATCGGAAAAGTCGCGAACGGGCTCATATGGGCACGTGGTGCATTCCCGGACAAAGAGATCATCTACGTCCCTGGAAACCACGAGCTCTATGGCACACAGCGCCTAGAAACGTTGGCATTGTTGCGAATCGCGGCTAAGGAATGCAACGTCCATTTTTTGGATGACGATGAGGTCGTGATTGGTGGCATCCGCTTTCTGGGCTCTACGCTATGGACGGATTTCCGCCTGTTCGGCGAGAAAGCCAAGATAGCGGCGATGGTAGCAGGTCAGAATGGCTTGAATGACTTCCGCGTGATTCACGAGGGAGCGCTCGGACACTTCAGTCCGGCGCGCTCAATCGAGCTTCACGAAAAGTCCTTGGCTTGGCTCTCCGGAAAATTGGACGAGGCGTATGCCGGCGATACCGTGGTTGTCACGCATCACCTGCCATCCGCCAGGTCAGTCGTGGAAAGGTTCAAGCACGATCTGCTTTCGGCCTGCTTTGCGTCCGATCTGGATCTTCTGTTCGGCAAAGCCGCACTTTGGATACACGGACACACCCACGACAACCTGGACTACACCGTGAACGGAACGCGAGTGATCTGCAATCCACGCGGCTACGTGACTTATCGCGGTGCAGAGAACTTCAATTTCAATGAATCGCTGGTGGTCGAGATATGAGGAGCTTAATTGCCAAGAGGAAGAAATGACTATCAAACACGTAATTTTTGTATCCCAGCAAAGTGCCTGTGAGCGCGCAGCATGGCGCAATTGGTCTGTGATTAGCATCACTGACATAAACTTCGTCGACGCACCATTGCAAAGTGGCTGGCAGGATGTTCTTCGCCTGAAGTTCGACGATATTTCTGAGATAAATCACGATGGCTACGTTCGGATGGGTGAATTACAGGCTCGCGCGGTCATCGAGTTTGTGCAACGCATGAATGAAGACAAGCGATGCGAAGGCATCCTGATTCACTGTTGGGCCGGCGTGAGCAGATCGGCTGCGGTGGCGAAGTGGATCTCGGAACGTTATGGGTTGTCATTTCCGAAAGATTACGCTTATGCCAACCAGCACGTGTACATGTTGTTGCGGGAGGAGGCTTTGTTGATATGAGCAGATTTTTTACGAGTGACCAGCACTTTGGACATGCCAACATTTTGAAGTATGAGACCGAAAATCGGGTGAATGGGCACGGTCGCACGTTCAAGAACGTTGACTTGATGGACGACTTCCTTGTTGATAAATGGAACAGCGTCGTCAAGGAAAAAGACGAGGTCTTTTGTATTGGTGACATGTGCATGAAGATGATGCTTTTGCGCGAGATCCTGCCATTTTTGAATGGCCGGAAGATTCTGATCGTGGGCAACCATGATCCGTTCTTCAAACGTGCAGTGAACGGCAGGATAGACGAGGCGCGCGCCATCGCTATTGAAGTTGGCTTCAGCGATCTGCATGCAGAACTCGAACTGACAGTTCCAGGCATTGGTCTTGTTCGGTTGAATCACTTTCCTTATGCGCCTCCGAATCTTGGAGATCTGCAGGAATTTGAGAAGCGGTATCTGGAGCATCGACCAAAAGCTAAAGGCGAGAGCTTACTGATTCACGGCCACGTTCACTCTGAATGGCAAGACGCCAAATATCGAGGCATGCCGCCGATGATCAATGTCGGCGTGGATATGTGGGAATTGAAGCCTATATCTGAGGCCGAGATCGTCGCCAAATTCGAATCGTTGAAAGGATAGGAACATGAACGGAATTGCCGAAGCTTTCAAGAATGCAGTGCCGGAGTCTATCGATAGCATCATCACTCTGCATCGTGAAAAAGCATCGCTTAGCGTACTGGATGACGAGCGCATTGCATTCATTCCGTGTGTTGCCATCGATCGCCAGATGTCTGTCAAAGGGATGATCGAGGGGTGGTACGTTGTTAGATTGGACATACCGTCCGAGTTGTTTATTGCTGACATTTTGTTTGGTTATAAGAATGGTCGGGTGTTTCGTACGTCGCCTGTAGTGGCGATCAGCCCTGAGGCAAGTCTGGTTGTCACCAGAAACAGCGTGTACAAGCTCGGTACAAAGGGCGAGAGCGAGCCTGACCTGGCGCTGCGATTGCATGTCTGCAACTTCTTGCACTCGATCAACCTTGGTGAGTTCTTCGGCGTGTTGCATGTGTTTTATTGATTTGGGGTGAATGATGGCGCTGGAACAGGTGGTTTTTATCAGCAGGAAAGACGCCGAAAACTCGGTGAATCCGCGCTGGGCGGTAATCTCGATCTCTGGACTTGATCCTGCGCTGCTACGTGAGGGTTGGCATTCGGTGCTGCGGCTGCAATTCGATGATATCGATCCAGATCCCAAGGCTTTGATTGCCGAAGATCCGTACATCCTGTTCGGTAATGACCATGCGAAACAGATCATCAAATTTGCTCATAAGTGCAACGAATGCGGCGTGGTTGGCATTGTTGTGCACTGCCATGCCGGCATCAGCCGGAGCGCTGCCGTGGCTAAATGGATGGCCGAGAAGTTCGGCCTGGACTTTCCCGCGGGCTATATGTTGTACAACAAGCACGTTTACGCGACGTTGTGCAGAGCCAGTTTGTGAGCGGGGCGTAAGTAAGATTTTGAGATGGTCATGACTCAGAAAGTTGTTGCCCGGTACTTTGCTTTAGCAGTCGTCTCAATGAGATGCACTCAACCGGTCTGACAACCGGTAAAAAGTAGTTCGCTCGGTTACAGGCTCAAATTCTACCGATAAATAGCGATCCGACATGGTGCAAGTCCGAACCGGCGTGGCGTTCGAAAAGAGTGTGTCTCACTGAGATTATTGAATGTGGAACCTGGATATGACAATTCTGTTTCTTGATTTCGACGGTGTCCTGCATCCGAACGGGGCTTTCAGGCATAGCAACGGAAAAATCGTGCTGGATGCGGACGGGCACGATCTCTTCGAGCATGCAGAACTGCTGGCCGGGATTCTTGATCCTCATCCTCGCGTCAAGATCGTTCTGTCGACGTCGTGGGTGCCGACGCTGGGCTTTGCAACGGCAAAGGAATGTCTTCCCGTCGCTTTGCAGAGGCGTTTGGTTGGTACGACATGGCAAGGTGCGCGAATCAAACTGACTTGGGACAGTATGACCCGGTATCAGCAGATCAATTCATATGTGGCACGCCGTCGGCTGACGAACTGGATCGCAGTCGATGACAACGATATCGGCTGGCCGGCTGATAAGCGCCAACACCTCGTTCATACCAACGAATGGGGCGGTTTAGGGGATACAAAAGCTCAGCAAAATTTAATTGACTGGCTTGAAAGACTGAAAGAAGACTGAAATGGCTATCGGAGTGTTTTTTGATACAGAGTTCACGACACTAGATGTGAAAGGCTATCTGGCGTTGATCAGCATTGGTCTGGTAGCTGAAGACGGGCGCGAGTTTTACGCTGAGCTCAGCGATACGTGGAACTCGAACATGTGTTCTTCCTTCGTCATCGATGTCGTGCTGCCACTATTGGAGGGAGGCAAGTATCGTCTGACCGAGGAGCAGACGGTGATCCGGCTGAAAGAATGGATAGAAGCATTAGGTGGCGATGAGGTGGTGCTAAGGAGTGACGCACCCATATACGACTGGCCGTGGGTCGCAGAGATGTTCAATTTCTATGGGTGCTGGCCAGTGAATCTACGCCGCAGGTGCGGGATGATCTATTTCAGGACTCAGCGTCACCAGAATCGATATGACGATGGCTTGGCTGTCTATTGGAATGAACATCGCGCAAGGCGGCATCATGCATTGGTAGATGCGAAAAGCCTGAGATACGCTTGGAAGTTTGCGATCAGGCGCGGTGTGTAAGAAGAAATATAGTGTTCAACCAGGATTTGAGAGAAAGTGTCGCCACCTAGATTGCCTCTCGTACCTGTGTGCAAACTTATATTAAGTGTAGTAGTGTGTAGTAGTTCAGACTTAATTTGACAGGCAGTGCCTGAACTTAACTTTTCGACAGTCGGGAACCAGCTTTGTGTTTTCTTGGCATCACCAAAGACACTCTCCGCATGGGCTTTAAAATCGGCCATACGTTAAATCTATCTGCCTGAATATCCATATTTAGCTCTATTTATGCCAATCACAATGTTTGGCCGACTACGGTAAGTCGCGACAAACAAGATAGCATTGCAAATCAAAACGACAAATTCCTGTCTCTCGAAAAATACCTGCAATCACAAACTAATAATTAACTCCATCTCTATATCCACTCTGCCGTCATCCTCGTCTGTTGGATGGTAAAGCTTCGCTCCATCTGTCATGACGAACATATTCTTGTGATCGCTCCGGCGTTCCCATATTTCTTTTACACGACTTAGCTGGTAGAAGCCGCTGCCATTCATATTTCCGGTTGTCATCAGTCCAACCTCTATATCTTGGAATTCATCTCGTGATGCATTTATTAGTCCCAACATATCGCTTAAAAGGCAAAAAAAGAACTCGCGTCCACAGGTGGCTTCTTCGCCGACCTTCACGTTTACACTAAGGTAGAAAATTGGAATATGTGCGAAAAGCTCAACCCAACGCCAGCATCGCTCACCTTCAGGCGCAAGGGGTGGAGGAAGTTTTAATTCTGCTTGTGGATAGGTATGAAACATGAAAACACCTATTGTGTAGTTGGGAGGTTTATTAGCCGAAAGATCAAGCTCTATCCAAATGATACATAGATTTGCCATCTTTGCCCAATATATTGTGAAGACGTAGCCGTGGCTCACACGTAACTTCTATAAGCAAATATAGGGGGATTAATTGGAGCCTGAAGTAGCGTTTGGAATTGTGCTGAGAGAGCTGAGAAAACAACGAGAGTTTTCACAAGAAACTCTTGCTTATGAAGCTGGAATGGAACGAAATTACATTTCGTTGCTAGAGCTTGGGAAGAATAGTGCAAGTCTGAAGATGATCTTCAAGCTTGCAAAAACGTTCGGCATCACTGTCTCCGAACTAATGGGGTTAGTCGAGGCTAAACAAAAGGATGCTCAGAAACACAGGCGCGCCAAATAACCGTCAGTTAGTTGCCATCTAAATCTAACTGTCCGTTGTACCTCCGGAAGCGGTCATCCAAATCCTGCATTTCGATGTCACATGTACGACCGCTTCTAACCCATTGCCGTCTGTGACGAGCGGCTGCTATCGGGCAGTCCATTTTCAAAGCTGACCTTCTCTTCTCGACCCATTGCCGTCATCCATCAACTGACGCTTCAATCTGGTTAGGTTGTGATC
>VFSW01016675.1_pt1 | contig 10009 bp, 9 predicted proteins | sample 5358111 | NCBI WGS metagenome assembly VFSW01 (sample SAMN11554181, study PRJNA540505) | mine drainage metagenome | isolation source: sediment from site ElyBrook_90M | place: USA: Ely Copper Mine, Vershire, VT | collected 2017
GAATATGCGAAGATCGCGGTCGGTTCCGCGGTCCCGCTCGACGAACGCATCGAGGTGCCGATCCGCGGCAGGGATTTCAGCACCGGATTGCCGCGCGAGGTGGGCATGAAGAACAATCATGTGCGCATGGCACTCTCGAAATCGCTGCGGACGATAATCGATTCGGTCCATGAGGTGATCGAAGAGACGCCGCCGGAGCTTGCGGGCGACGTGTTGCGGCAGGGTATCATGATGTGCGGCGGCGGCGCGCTTCTGCGCGGCCTCGACGAGCTCATCGAGAAGGAGACCGGTGTCACGGTGACGGTCGCGGACGATCCGCTCACGTGCGTTGCGCGCGGCCTCGGCCAGATGGTGGACGATTTTGATGCGCATCGCGAACTCCTGGACAACCAGTTGAAGCCGCTCTATATAAACCTCTGATGCGTCCCGGACGGAAGTACGATATTTGGGCATCGAGCGGACTGATCCTCGCCCTTTTGATGTTCGTCGTCTTCGAACCTTCGTACGGATGGAAGCTCCGCCAGTTCTTTACGCCTTCGAACATCGATGCACAGGGAAACGGAAGCAGTACCGATAACGGTCTTGTCGCGGAGAACGAATCCCTCAAAGCCCAGCTTGCGGAACTCCAGACGGTCCAGGCGGAGTTGCCGACCGCGTCGCCGGCGAACTACATCCGCGCCATGGTGTATTCCCGCTATCCTTTGAATTTCAAGAATGAGCTTTTGGTGAATGCGGGAGCGTCGAGCGGCGTGAAGCCGGGTTCGGCGGTACTTTTCGAGGGGCTTTTCATCGGCCGTGTCCTGTCGGTGTGGGATTCTTACGCGACCGTGCAGACGATATTCGACAACAGCTTCAGGATGCCGGTGCGCATAGGGTCGGGCGGCTATGACGGGCTTTTGACGGGAGGATCCTATCCGTTCGTGGCGTCGATCGCCAAGAACACCCCCTTGAACGTCAACGACATCATCGTGACCGCCGCATCGGGAATGCCGTATGCCGTGCCTATCGGGGAGGTCCAATCCACAAGCACTTCGCCGGACAACCTTTTCGAACAGGCCGCGCTTGCGTTCCCGTACGATATAAACGGTATCGAGACGGTTCTCATCACAAGATAAACTTCGCAACAATCCCATGAAATATCCGCTTTTTACCGCAATACTCATCATCATGCTTGCATGCGGGCTGCAGTTTTGGCTCGCGTCCGCGGGTATTTTCATCAACCTTATCCTTGCCGCGCTCATCGTGTTCGCATTCTTTTTTGACGCGTTTGAGATGGCGATTTTCGTCCTTTTTGCGGTCTTCGTCGTGAACTGGCAGCCCGCGATGAGTTTTGAGATAGTCCTTTTTATATTAATTCCCTTCGCCGCATTCATGTTCCATAGGATATTCGCGTGGGCGGCATGGGCGGGGATCCCCGTAATGATCGTATGCGGATTCCTTATTCTATATGTTGCGATTGCACCGGGCGCGTTCTTCGGGAACCTGCCGGCATTCTTTGCGGATGTGGCGGGAAGTTTACTGTTCGCGGAATTGGCGCTGGTCACGCTTCGCCAGGCGATCTAGCGGCGGGGCCGATCTCGATATCGGTCCATTTTCCGTGCTATCATATACGCGATGAAAAAGAAGCCCGAAATACCGTTTGAGGAATCTCTACACGACGATTGGAGCCACGATTTCGACATGGCCGAAGTGCCTCTCGGCAACAGGCCGCTGTGGATACTCGGCCTTGTCGTCCTGATCGTGTGCACCGCCGTCTTCGGGCGCGTGGCATATCTCGATCTCTTCAACGGAAAATATTTCGACGCACGCGCGGCGGATAACGCTTCGCAGTCGCAGCGTGCCCCGGCGCCGCGCGGGATCATTTACGATCGCGAAGGAGATGCGCTTGTCGAGAACAATGCGGTGTTCGCGGCCGTGCTCAATGCCCACGAATTCCTCTCTAACCAGCTTCTCCAAAGCTCCACCCTCGCCGCGGCGCAGAACATCCTGAACATCCCTTCGTCCACCGTGTGGTCGCTCCTTGGCGCGAGCGAAGCCCAGGATTTCGCGACGCCCGTCGTGCTCAACGAGAATCTCGATCAGGCGCAGCTTGTGGACCTGCAGGCGCTTGGGTTGCCGACCATCGAGATCCAGAGCGATTTTCAGCGATCCTACCCGGACGGACCCGTATTCTCGTCGGTGGTCGGCTATACCGGCCGCGTCACGCAAAGCGACCTTTCGGCGGACCCGAATCTTACTTCGGCGGATTTCGTGGGCAAGACCGGCATCGAGAAGCAGTATGACGCCGCATTGCAGGGAGTGCCGGGCGTGAATGTCACATTCATGAACGCGCAGGGGATGGTGCTCGGCGAAAAGCAGGAATCCGCACCGACGATAGGGTCGTCGATCAATCTTACGATCGACGGCGGACTGCAGAAATATCTCTACGACAGTACGCAGGCTGAACTCACCCTGCTCGGACGGCAGGTGGGCTTCGGGCTGGCGATCGATCCGCAGAGCGGTGCGGTGCTCGCGCTCGTGAACCTTCCCGGATACGACAACAATCTTTTCACGCAATCGTCGGCGAGTAGCACTGCGGCGATCGACGCCCTTTTGACCTCCCCGCTCGAACCCATGTTCGATCGCGTGGTGTCCGGCAATTACAATCCCGGTTCGACGATAAAACCGCTCGACGCGGTGGCGATCCAGAAGGAAGGAGTCATCACGCCGAGCCGCGAGATATTCTCACCCGGATATCTCCTCGTGCCGAATCCGTACAATCCGTCCGCGCCCACGAAATATCTCGATTGGCGCTATCAGGGGAACGTGAATCTTGCGGCGGCCCTTGCGCAGTCCTCCGACGTATATTTCTATATCACGGTCGGTGGCTCGCCGGCGGTGACCACGCCGCCCATCAACGACGCGAGCGATTACGGCATTGGCGGTCTTGGCGTCAGTAAGCTGTTCGACTGGTGGACCACATTCGGGCTCGGAAAGAAGACGGGCATCGACCTTCCGGGGGAGGCGTCCGGTTTCCTGCCCACGCCGCAATGGAAGCAGCAGCACATGGGAACACCGTGGCTTCTCGGCGATACGTACAACGTCGCGATCGGACAAGGGGACCTCCTGGTCACGCCGCTCCAGCTTCTGAGCTATATCGGCGCCATTGCGAACGGAGGAAAGATATATCGGCCGTTCCTGAACGCAAGTTCGACGCCTTACGTGAACGAGGATCTCTCCTATCTTTTGCCGGAGATCCAGCAGGTGCAGCAGGGGATGCGCGAGACGGTCACCTCGCCTCTTGGTACCGCCTATACCATGAACGACCTGCCCGTACCGAGTTGCGCGAAGACGGGCAGTGCGCAGATACACAACAATGCCCAGGAGAATGCATTTTTCGTAGGGTATATGCCGTGCGACAATCCCCAGATCGCGCTTCTCATCTTCGTCGAAAATTCCAAACAGGGCAGCTTGAACGCCGTTCCTATCGCCAAGGAGGTGTTCAATTGGTATTATATGAACAGGATAAAGCACTAAAGGATCATATATGTCTGAACTACGGCAGGATATCACTTCGGGTGACTGGATCATTCTCGCGCCTTCGCGCGCGGGCCGTCCTAAGTTTTTGGATGGGGAAAAAGCGAAGAGAAAGCACGGACCGAAAGGCACGTGCCCCTTTGAGCACCCCGAGAAGAACGGCAACTGGCCGCCGATCCTCGCATATCCCAACAGGGAATCCTGGGAGATCTTACTGATTCCCAACAAATATCCCGCAGTCATCATGAGCGGCGGTCATTCGATGGATATCCATAAAGGAATCTATCAGGCGCGCACCGCGACAGGCACGCATGCGCTTTTCATTACGCGCGACCATAAAAAGGGTTTTGCCGAACTTGAAGAAAGGAAGGCGGTGAAATTATTCGAGATGATGCGGTCGTTCCACATGATGGAGGAGAACGACCCCCAGAAGCTGTATGTTTCGACGTTCTGCAACTGGGGCCCGGAGGCGGGAGCGTCGATCGGACATCCGCATTATCAGACCCTTACGCTGCCGATCGTCCCGCCGCATGTCGCACACTCGCTCCGCGGCGCAAAGGAATATTTCGCGGAACATGGTCGCTGCGTACGATGCGATATTGTCCGGACCGAGCGGAAAAGCAAGGTCCGTATCATTGCGGAGAACGATCATGCGGTCGCGCTCGCTCCGTACGCCTCGAAGAAGCCCTTCGAGGTGAATATTCTTCCGAAGAGGCATTGTTCATCGTTCCGTGAGACGTCTCCCGCAGTGCTGCACGACATGGCGCTCATGCTGCGGCTCGTAATGCAGCGCCTGCGCCGTTACGTGAACGATCCCGATCTCAATTTCTTCATTCACGATACGCCGCTCGACGGAAAGGACTATCGTTATCATCATTGGCACATCGAGGTGGTTCCCGTGAACGTCATGTCGCCGCCGGGCGGATTCGAGATCTCGACGGCGATCAATATCAATGTAATAGATCCGGAAGAGGCCGCGTCCGTCCTGCGCTGGGAAAAGATCCGGTAATGCATGCCGCCAAAGTCATGACACGAAGGATATTCGAACATAAAATGGTGAGCGGGATTTTCCTCGCCGCGCTCGCGTTCGCGGCCGGAGGATTCGCATGGGTGGTCGTCGCACTCAGATCGGCCAATGGCGGCGCCGTCATCCTGCACTTCAACGATATCGACGGCATAACCCAGGTAGGTATGCCCGGCGACATACTGCGCGTGGGCATTTTCACGCTTCTCGTCGTCCTGATCGATTTTGCGATAGCGCTCGAACTCGACGCCAGGGACCGCGTTTTGGGGAAGATCATGGCGGCGGTCACCCTCGTCGCCTGCGTGTTGCTTTTTATCGCGTGTACTGCTATACTCAATGTCAATTGAGAGGTCATAAAAATCAATTTTTACCATGGCAACTACAGCAAAGGATTTCGCGGTGATCAAGACCGGCGGCAAACAGTACAAGGTTTCCGCGGGGGATAAGCTTAAAGTGGAAAAGCTTGACGTGAAGGAAGGCGAAAAAGTCGCCTTCGATACCGTCCTCTTACGTGCGATCGGCGGTACGGTACAGGTGGGAGCGCCGTATGTCCCGGGAACGAAGACCGAGGCGAAGGTTCTCGGCGATGTCCGGGGCGAAAAGAAGATCACGTTCAAATATCATTCGAAGACGCGTGCGCGCCGCAAAAAGGGACATCGGCAGGATTATACCGAGATAGAGATCGTGAAGATATAAAAGCAGCCGGGTTCGACTGCAGTAAATGAAAATACCGCCGAAAGGCGGTATTTTAGTTGACGTAGAATATGTCCGCGGACGGCGTTCCTGCCGGAATGCTGCTCGTCTGGTTCGGCAAGAGATAATGGATGTTCCGCGCCGCCGCATCGGCGGCAGTGAACGAATGAGTGATGAACATCACGGTCTCCGCGGGAACGGGGATGCCGCGCGCGAGGACGCCGCCCGCGTTCACGACGACGTATTTCGGCGTACCGGCAGGCAGGGCATTGATCTCATGTCCGAGCGCGACATAATCCGCGTTGAACGCGCCGGGCACGTTGGGGTTCTTCGCCCACACTATGAAATAATCCACATACCCGAATGTGAGGACGACGACGAGAAACACGATCGCGAGGGATTTCGCCGCAATCGCGTTCCAATACTTTTTGACGAGCCCATAAAGCCACACGCCGCCAAGCGCGGCAAAGATCATCGCGGGAGGCAGCATGAGGATGGAGCGGAGCGCGTGGGGGATGCCCTCATCCGATGCCGCTGCGGGAAGCCCGCCGAGCAGGATCCATGCGAACGCCAAGAGGGTTGCGAACGTGGGGAACAGTCCTTGTGATGCCGCATCGGGATCGCCCTTCTCCTTTCTCCTCCTCCAATTCTTCCAGAGAGAGTAGATCGCCAGGATGATGCCGAGTATGAAGAGGATGCCGACCGGCCAGAAGAGTTCCGGCGCGCCGCTTATGTTCTGCCGCCAGTTGCTGTCGCCGTGAAAATTGAACATGAGCGCCTCCTTTACGACATTCACCGAAAAATCGCGAAGCGGGTTCTGTGCGCTTGTGACGGATAGCTGTGCGGTGCGTCCGAAGAAATCGCCGGGATGCTTCGCGAAATACCAACCGATCGGCGTGGCCACAATGACAGTGGTAATAAGGAAGAGGAGGGTCTTCTTCCAAAAATCGGGTTTTTTCCGGAAGAACGGTATGAAAAGCAGGAATAGGAGCGGCGTGATACGGTAAGCGATATACGTATAGAAGCCGAGGGAATAGACCACGCCCGCGAAGGCCGCGTACCACCAGGCGGATCTCGAGCTTCTTCCGTCCTTTACGGCGCGGAACGCTTTTATCAAAAGATAGAGCGCCCATATGAGCATGAGTGGTGCGAGTATCGCGCGGAAACCGATGCGGGAAAAGTTGATATGCCAGAAGCTTGTGGCAAGGAGGAACGCCGCGAGGAGTCCCGGGCCGTCGCCGAAGAGTTCCGCGACGAGCATGTAGAGTCCCCACACGGTGAGCACGCCCGCGACCGCGGCGGGAAGACGGACCACCCACGGCTCATAGACGGGGAATTCCTTGAGGATGACCGCGACGATGTTCACGTAAAGCCCTTCGCGCCCGTTGTCCTCGACATAAAAAGATTGAAAGTGGCCCGTCTCGGCGACCTCGGTCGCGTTGTTCCCGTCCATCGCCTCGTCGGGATAGAGTCCCGGAGGTACGGTAGTGAAATGGTAGAAGCGGAGGAATGTTGCTATAATGAGGATGCCTGCGAGGAACGTGTACCGCAGCGTTTTGGACATATCATTCATTATAGCAAATCCCGAAATTCCCATGGACGAGATCCCTTCATTCGAAAATAGCATCGAGGCGGACATGAAGACGCTTGCCGCCGAGATCCAGCGCAATCGCGAAAGCGACGCGCTCAAGAACGCCAGCGAGCGGGAGCTCGTGAAGGAAGCGATCCGCGTATTCCCGCAATTGAACAAAGTTCCCGCGGCTCCCGCTCCGTCGGTTCCCGCATCGGCCGCGGCATCCTCCTCTTCCGCATCGAGCCCGCTTCCCGACTATGCGCAAAGCGCCGCTCCCGAAGTGAAGCTCGAGATAGAGTATCTGCTCGACATCGCCTTGACCCAGGGGCTCGACAAGGCGCTCTCCGCGTCGGAGAAGTCGCCGTATTTCGTCCAGGACGCGTTCCATGATGCGCTTGCGGGAAAATTGTATCCCGAGTTGCAGAAGAGAGGGATCGTAAAATAGGCGCACCGTGCCGCTATCTGCTACAATGTAATCATGGTTGTCTTTGAGATATTGTTTGCGGTCGTCCTCGGTGCCGTGTGTGGAGTGGCGGTATATGTCGTCATCCGCGCGATCGCGCGGCGGAGGATATTCGACTCGCTGCAGACGTCGCTCTTTCTGATAAAGATCCCGAAATCGGACGGAAGCGGCGACGATAAGAACAGGACCGAAGGCAACGACTTCAAATCGGAACTTGCACACTTCGAGCAGCTGCTCGGAAGCCTGGCGGCGATAAGGAAGCCGATCGTGTTCAAGGTGGCGGTGCCTCACGTGGGCGAGGAGATCCATTTCTATATCGGCGTGCCAAAATTCTCTTCGGAGGTCGCCATAAAACAGGTGCAGGGCCTTTGGAACGGCGCGAGCGTCGAGCCGGTAAACGACGATTTCAATATTTTCAACGTGCACGGCGCGACGGTCGCCGCATACGTGACGGAAAAGGAGAACTATGCACTGCCGATCCGCACGTACGCGGAGCTCGGTATCGATTCATTCGAGTCGATCGTCGGCGCGTTCGCGAAGATCAACGAGATCGGCGAGGGAGCGTCGCTGCAGCTCATCGTGCGCCCGGCGTTCAAGGATTCAAAAAAGACCATTCATCGCTATATCGAATTCCTGAAGCGGGGCGACAAGCTCGAGGATATCTTCAATAAAGGCATACCGACGAGCATCTCCGATGCCGTGCGCATATTCAATCCGAAATCGAAAGAGGAGGAGCAGGAGGACAAAGTTGTCGACGACGAGGCGATCAAGGCGCTCACCGCGAAGGCGGGAAAGCCCCTGTTCGACGTGAACGTGAGGCTCGTCGCCTCCGCGGGATCGCAGTTCCAGGCGGAAGACCTTCTGAACGGCCTCGTGGCGGGATTCAGCCAGTTCGCGAGCCCGATGCGCAACGAGTTCCGCATCGTGAAGCCGCGCAACCCGAAGTCGGTCGTGGACCAGTTCATCTATCGCACCTTCGACGAGTCGCGCAAGATGACGCTGTCCGCCGAGGAGATCGCGAGCTTCTATCATCTGCCGATATCCTCCACGGAGACCCCCCGCGTGAAATGGCTCAAGGCGAAGGAGGCCGCTCCGCCGGACAATCTGCCGAAGCAGGGGCTGCTCATCGGCGAGAGCGTGTTCCGCGGGCAGACGAAGCCGGTGTATCTCACGGACGACGATCGCCGCCGCCATCTTTACGTGATCGGACAGACGGGGACCGGCAAATCGACGCTGCTCGGCAATCTCATCATCGAGGACATCCAATCGGGCAAGGGCGTGGCGATCATCGACCCGCACGGCGATCTCGTGGAGAACGCGCTCGGCTTCGTGCCGAAGGAGCGGCTTGACGACGTCATCTATTTCAACCCCGGCGACCTTTCGCGCCCGATCGGACTCAACATGCTCGATTTCAACTTCGACCGTCCGGAGGAGAAGACGTTCATCGTGAACGAGATGCAGAGCATCTTCGACAGGCTGTTCGACCAGGAATCCATGGGGCCGATGTTCCAGCAATACATGCGCAACGCGCTCCTGCTCCTCATGGAGGACATGCCGAACGAGCCGGCGACGCTCGTGGAGGTGCCGCGCATCTTCACCGACACGCAATACCGCATGCGCAAGCTCGCACGCATCCACAATCCGGTCGTCATCGATTTCTGGGAGAAGGAGGCGGCAAAGGCGGGCGGCGAGGCTTCGCTCGCGAACATGACGCCGTACATCACTTCGAAGTTCGGGGGGTTCATCACGAACGATTACATGAGGCCGATCATCGGGCAGACGAAGTCGGCGTTCAACTTCCGCGAGGCGATGGACAGCGGCAAGATTTTGCTGATCAATCTTTCGAAAGGGAAGATCGGCGACATCAACGCGAGCCTGCTCGGCATGGTGTTCACCGGGAAGATCCTGATGGCGGCGCTCTCGCGCGTCGATGTCGCCGACGCGTCATCGCGCCGGGACTTCAACCTCTACATCGACGAGTTCCAGAGCTTCACGACGGATTCGATCGCGACCATACTTTCCGAGGCCCGCAAATATCACCTGAATCTCACGATGGCGCACCAGTTCATCGCCCAGCTCACCGACACCATCAGGGATGCCGTGTTCGGCAACGTGGGTTCCGAGCTCGTGATGCGCGTCGGCGTCCAGGATGCGGAGTTCCTCGTGAAGCAGTTCGCGCCGGTGTTCGGCGAGAGCGACCTCATCAATATCGACAACCTGAACGCGTACGCGAAGATACTCATCAACGGGCAGACCTCGAAGCCGTTCAACCTGAAGATCGGCACCACGTCGTGGGGCGGCGGCAGTAAGGAGCTCGCGGCGAAGCTCAAGGAATATTCGCGGCTGAAATACGGCATGGACCGCCAGGCGATCGAGGACGATATCTTCCGCCGACTGAGGACGTAAGTGCGGCGGCGCTTCTCCGCGAAATCAAAAATCCCATAATAAGCCAATGATAAAATATTTGAGTAAGACAAAACCGGCGGCACTCAAGGGCACGGTGCTCCTCAGGCTCGATTTCAACACCGAGGACGATTGGCGGATGCGAGCGGTCCTCCCGACGATTAAATTCCTATTAAAAACCTCTTGCAGGATCGTGGTCGTGAGCCATCGCGGGCGTCCCGAAGGGGGAACGCTCGCGAATGGCGTTCCGAAAGGCTTTCCCGCGAATCTTCATTTAAGGAAATATGCGCTTCATCTCTCGGGAATGATAAGGGAGAAGGTCGTCTTCATAGATAAT
>VFSW01016676.1_pt1 | contig 10009 bp, 10 predicted proteins | sample 5358111 | NCBI WGS metagenome assembly VFSW01 (sample SAMN11554181, study PRJNA540505) | mine drainage metagenome | isolation source: sediment from site ElyBrook_90M | place: USA: Ely Copper Mine, Vershire, VT | collected 2017
GAATATATAGAGGAGCATTATATCAATTTGCTTAAAAAAGCCATAAAGAGGGAACTCGGCACCGACGCACGCCTCGAATACAGCATTGTAATGGAGAACTCACGCAGTTCGAAACCATACACCGTAAAAATTCCCGGTGCTGATAAGCCGGTTTCCAAAAGCCAGCCTGTAAACCTGCCCATAGATATTAACAAGAACCCGATCCGTAATCCATTTATCATTCCCGGCCTGAAAAAGGTGGACGTGGCTCCGCAGCTCAATCAGAATTATTCATTCGAGAATTTTATTGAAGGGGACTGCAACAGGCTTGCCCGCTCTGCCGGCTTTGCCATAGCGCAGAAACCGGGCGGCACCTCATTCAATCCTCTTTTTATTTACGGAGGCGTTGGGCTGGGCAAAACACACCTTGCCCACGCAATAGGGCTGGAGATAAAAAATAATTTCCCCGGCAAAACCGTGCTTTACGTATCATCGGAAAAATTTACAACCCAGTTCATTGATGCCACCAAGAACAATACCTCCAACGACTTCATCAACTTTTACCAGATGATAGACGCCCTTATAGTGGATGATGTTCAGTTCCTCGCCAAAAAAGAAAAGACACAGGACGTATTCTTCCACATCTTTAACCACCTGCACCAGAACGGCAAACAACTCGTATTTACAAGCGACAAACCGCCGGTTGAAATAGAAGGCATGGAGCAAAGACTACTGTCAAGATTCAAATGGGGGCTTGCCGCCGACCTGCAGCTGCCGGGGCTTGAAACACGCATAGCCATACTTAAAAGGAAAATTTATACCGAGGGCCTCGAAATTTCGGACGAAGTTGTGGAATACCTTGCCTACAGCATCAACAGCAATATACGCGAACTGGAAGGCGCACTTATTTCACTCGTAGCACAATCGTCGCTCAACAAAAAGTCAATTACTCTTGAACTGGCCAAGCAAATGATTGACAAGTTCGTAAAGAACACTGCCCGCGAAGTATCCATTGACTATATACAGAAGGTAGTATGCGATTATTTTGACCTGCCCATAGACATGATAAAAAGCAAAACCCGCAAAAGGGAAGTGGTGCAGGCAAGGCAAATAACCATGTTCTTTGCAAAATCGTTCACCAAATCGTCGCTTGCCAGCATCGGCTCGCAATGCGGCGGCAAAGATCACGCCACCGTGCTGCATGCCTGCAAAACGGTGAACAACCTTATTGACACCGACAAGCGCTTTAAAGGCTACATTCAGGAACTGGAAAAAAAGATCACCCTATCCAACTATTAACCTCCTGACCTTAATAACATGCGCCGGGCAATGCTGCGTTGATATTTCAGGACTCCTGCAACCCTGTGTAAACACCGACCTATGCGAATACTGATGGTCTGCCACGGCAATATATGCCGTTCTCCCCTGGCAAAAGCATTAATGATTGTAAAGCTGAAGGAATACAACATTACAGGCGTTGAAGTAGATTCGGCAGGCGTTTCCGCACAGCACGCCGGCGAACCTCCCGATGCACGCACCATAAAAAACGCCCGAAGCCACGGCATAGACGTTTCGTTGCACAGGGCGCGGCAGTTCAAAAGCTCCGATTTTGAAAAATTTGACAACATATATGTTATGGACAGCGCCAATTATGCCGACATAGCCCTGGTGGCAGACCACGACGGGCAGATGAAAAATGTAACACTCTTTCTTGAAGCCGCTCATCCCGGAAGCCACGCCTCGGTACCCGACCCCTGGTACGGCGACGAAGAAGGATTTGAACATGTGTATAAAATACTGGACAAGGGATGCACCGCACTTGCAAAAAAACTGAAGGATTCGCTCTTATAAATAAGGCAATACCCCCGTTACCATGTCGGAAAAAGGCACCCTCTATCTTATCCCCTGTCTGCTCGGCGATGTTCCGGCCAACCACGGAATTCCGGCATACGAACTTGAAATAATAAATTCTCTAAGCGAATTTATAGTTGAAAACGTGCGCTCCGCACGCCGCTTCCTTATCAAATGCAACATAACTACCCCGATAGACGAGCTTATATTCCACACACTGAACGAACATACTAACCCGCAGCACATTACCACGTACCTCAACAATGCTATGCAGGGCAGGAATATCGGTCTGCTTTCCGAAGCCGGGTGCCCGGGCATTGCCGACCCCGGAGCAGGCATAGTGCAGCTGGCTCACAGGAACAACATTAAAGTGGTTCCGCTATCCGGTCCCTCATCCATTTTCATGGCCCTTATGGCATCGGGGCTTAACGGGCAGAAATTTACGTTTTACGGTTATCTCCCCAAACAAAAAAATGACAGGGTTATAAAACTGAAACAACTGGAAGCAGCGGCAAAAAAAGAAAACAGCGCCCACATATTTATTGAAGCCCCCTACCGCAACGATGCCCTGCTGAACGATATTCTGGAAACATGCAATAATGAAACCCTGCTCTGCATAGCCGCCGATATATCGCTGAACAGCGAACAGGTGCGCACCTGCACCATTGGCGAATGGAAAACACAAAGGACTTCTTTGAATAACCGCCCTGCCGTTTTCATAATAGGCAGCCGTTCAGTTTAACGCGTCAAGGTTTTTGAGAAGCGCTGCGGCAGGTATCGTTTCGGCGCACTTAAAATGCCCGCGCGGACAGGCTCTGTACCCGTGCAGTCCGCAGGGGCGGCAATCAAGTTTTTCATCCGTTTCGGTAACAAATGACTTTTCCGACAAAGGACCAAACCCGAAAGCCGGCACAGTGGAGCAGAAAATGGCGTCGGCCGGGGCATTTACCGCCGAAGCAAGATGCATGGGAGCCGAATCGTTCATATAATTCATTACGGCGCTCTTCATCAATGCGGCGCTCTGCAGAAAGGTGAGCCTGCCTGCAAGGTTGTGCACCCTGTCGCCTTTAAGCGCTCCTGTTTTAATGGATTCACAAAGCGCCCTGTCTTCAGCCGAACCCAGCAGGCATACCTGTAATTTATCCGGCAGACTCTTTATAAATTCAACCCATTTGTGCGCCGGAAACTGCTTTGTGAACCATACCGACGAGGGCGCTATGCATATAAAGGGACTGGCCGCAAAAGACTTTACCGCATCAAAATCATTTTGCCGCGGATAAAGACGGGGCAGGGCGCGCGCTGCGCTCACCCCGTTGGTTGCAGGCAATATAGCCGAAGCCAGTTCCATATTTCTTTCGCACTCGTGCCTGCCATCGCCCACTATGTGTTTCACTTTGTGTGTATAGCAAAATGAAAATGGATTTTTATCAAACCCTGCCTTCTGCCTCGCGCCCGAGAGCCATGTAACCATTCCGGAACTGGAGTAGCGGTGTAGGTTCACTACCACATCGTACCTTTCACGGCGTACCTGTATGATAATCTTCAGCAGGTTTGGCAGCTTCCTTTTCTTTTTATCCCAGACAATTGTTTTGTGCAGAAATGGGTGCCCGTCGAACAGGCTCTCGTTCCCTTTGCGCAGCATAAAGTCAATGGCCGCTTCGGGATAATGCCCATGCAGCTTCTCCAGCAGCGGCGTGGCAAGAATCACGTCGCCGGTGAATGCCGTTTGAATGATTAATATCTTCAATTTTTCCGTTTCAGCCAAAATTAGTGAATTAGCCGCATGGTGGATCGCAGATAAGGAAGCCCGGATAAAAAACGCAATTACAAACCGGAAAGCGCGCCTGAAAGCAGGGATTGCGAAATGCCTTTATAACTTAACGCAAACACCCACATTAACCCATGTTTCAGGGTTTATATTTACATTCAGATTAAATGAAGATAAGGTAACGTTGGAATACCTTATTTCAAGCCATGCGCCGAATTTATCGGTAAAAAAGTACCTGCCGCCCACAAACACACCGTATGCTATACCTGAAAGGGAAACCGGTGTTGAATACAATACATTGTTGTCGGTCGGGGTTTTGTAATTCGGATCGTTGGTATTTGTAGATTGTGAAGTAGATACAAGGCAATAGCCCAGATTGAGACCGGCATAAGGGTCGATTTTTGTTCCGGCGGTAAAGTGAAACGCACCTCTTAACATAAAGGTAGGCATGGAAAGCCCGTACCTGTAAGTATTCGTGTAAGTGGATATGGCGCCTGTAGCAGGACTGTACGACCAGCCGAGGGTGGTAAAATTGGTAGTGGCGCTCTGGTAGCCGATATTAAGACCTACCCCTATCGCATGGCTTAAGGCATGTTCGTAGCCAATGCCAAAGGCGGGCGAAGGCGAATTGGATAAGGTGGCGGGGTACAAATAAGATAAGCTGGACTCGGTGTAAATATTGCCAATGCCGCTGATTAAACCGATGTTTAGGCTTATAATGTCGCCCGAAAAGGCATTGCCGAGGGGCTGCTTACCCTTACCATGCGAACCATGACCGGGCGCAAGCAGATTCAGGTTGCTGCTGCCGTTATCGCTTTTGTTTTGCGATGGAACCCCGGCAGTTTTCTTTTCACCGTCTTTTGCAGATGAACCGGTTGCCGGCCCCTTTGCCGTGCAGGTATAACCAGCCAGCACTGCAACAGAACTGATTAATAGTAGTTTATTGTTCATGTTTTACCTTAATTTTACCGTTAGGAAAAAACGAAAGTAATAATTTTTTCTTAATTAGCCCCTAATCAGCCAAAAAAATAGCTCTCCGGTACAAGTTTTTGCACCAGGGAAGCCTTTATCAATTTATCCGCTAAACAGGCAAATTCATTGCCTGAAAAGGGTTCAGAACTTAAAGTTAACGCCCAGCGACAGGTTGGTATAACCATATCCCAGCTCCGCCCACAGGCCTATGTGGCTGCTTACGTAATACCGGCATCCCAGAAAAAGGCTTACCTGTGCATAACTCGGGTACGAGTTGTTGTACACACCATAGTAAGGATTGTTGGGATTGTTCCACCCGGGGTCGTTGCTTGTACTGCTGTAATTAACAACAGAATAACTTATCATAACGCCCGCATAAGGATCGAACTTTACGTTGCCGGTAAAATTCCAGTGGTATGCTCCCCGAATTCCTAATATATAATAGCTCCAGTTCTGCTTATAAAAATATCCGCTGTACGGGTCGGTATAGGAATATCCGATTCCCTTATAGGAAAGCAAACCACCTATGCTTATGGTACCCGGCCCCACCTTGCCGTTGCCTACAATTCCGTTTTCGTAGGATATAACCAAATTCGGTGTTGAGCTGTAACCCACGCCCCACCAACCGTATTCGCCTCCTATGCCCACACCTATTGCCAGAGAGTTTGTTCCCTGTGGGAAGCTTTCCTGTCCGGCTCCGGAACCCTGATCCTGATGCTGGGCACGTGCAGTATTGAGCATAAATAAGGAAGGAAGGGATAAAATAAAGAAGAATTTTTTCATGACGCTTTGGTTATTGGGTTAATTCAAAAATCAGCCGCAAATATAATCAAATGATGAACTGATGATATGAGCGATTTATGAAAAAATACTGACAGGAATCAGGGGACACAGATACTTGCATGGACTTGCTCCAATTCCCATGCCTGCCCTTTTACCGCACTCATATTTAAAATCCGTAACGGCATAACTTCTGTTAGAGATATGGATAATAAAACCGTGTGATGATGAAAATCAGGGTGATATTTCTTCCCCGACTGATTATTTTTTTACATTTGTTCAATTAACCAACAAATTTTTCACACATGAAAAACAAATCTATCATCAGGCTGGCGGCACTTGCAGGTGTTGTAACCATGCTCGCATCGTGCAGCTCAAGCAACAAGTTTGCTTCGAGTTTTGCAAAACGGAGGTACAACAAAGGGTACTTCGTTGATTTTGGCTCAAAATCAGTAAACCCGAAGGCTAATAAAACCAACGGCGTTGTAAGCACTGTTTCCTCCGGTACAGCTAAGGTTACCGAGGCTGTTGCTCCAAAGACCGTTGCAGCCAACGTTGCAGTTCAAAAAGCACTCCCTTTGATTAACCAAGTTTCTTCTGTATCAATAAGCAAGAGCGCAAATCACGTTTCAGGAAGCCCCAGAAGCGCAGAGGTTCCTGTTACAGAGGTTAAAAACCAAAGTAAGCTTCCTACCATTGTAGCAACCAATAACAACACCACCAAAATAAGCGAAGCGGCCAACCCTCCTCACAGTGGCGGCGGAAGCTGCAAGAGCTGGATAGCATGCCTGCTGTTGTGTTTCTTTCTCGGAGGCCTTGGTATACACCGTTTTTATATGGGATATACCTGGCAGGGAATTGTTCAATTACTCACCGCCGGCGGATGCGGCATCTGGGCTTTAATTGACTTTATCAGGATTATTATTAAGGATTTGAAACCCAAAGGCGGAGATTATTGCGCCTAATCCTATCTTTGCCCAATGAAACTTTGGGTAAGGAGACTATACTTTGGCGGGTTAATATTGGCACCTATCATGTTGCTGATATTGCCCGCCAATTTTTTTGACAATGGTCCTCCTGTTTGTTTATCGGTGATACTCTTTCACCGCACCTGCCCGGGCTGCGGCATGACAAGGGCTTGCATGCATCTGGCACATTTCGATTACGCCTCTGCCTTTCGTTATAATAAATTGGTTTTTATAGTTTTACCCGCACTGCTTTTTCTTTGGGCAATGGAAGTGATAAGAACCGGTAAAAATCTGTTCGCATCTAAAAGAAGCAATAACTCACCAGTTGGATGAGGCCGCCGGAACGAGGCTGAATACCTTGGTTAAATTGTCGTCGAGGTCGGGTAAAAGATTTGCCACCATTGGTGTATTCCATTCCATACCATTATCGTTCATCACCACGTCGCCCAAATCATCATTAAAAATGGAACCTAAAAGGGTCATACCCGTTATTGTAACCCTGTATCTACCATTTTTTACTTCAATTTTGAATGTGCCGGTCAATTCCTTCGAGCTCCTGTAATATGCCGGATATACCTTATTCAAATTTCCGGAACATATATTGCTGTCGTACTGCACTTGTGTAAAAATACCGGGAGAGGAGGTTATAAGCGCTTTTATTTTTTTCTTTATCACGGCGGCGGAATCCTGCCGATCGTCGAATACTTTTCTGTATTCTATCTGCTTGTTGCCTTGCCCTGCATAAAAATTATTCTGCGGGCGGTCCCAGGTTTGACCAAACACTGTAAAGCCCGTAAGGATGCCTGATGCGACGGTGACAATGATATTCTTTCTCATAATTTTAGGTACATTAAAAAAACGATGCCCTGTTGTACGTTACTCTCCTCCGTCGTTTTTTTTGGCCTTCTCATACTCCGAAATACTCCTTTGGAAAATTACCGGGGCCAGGATAAACAGTAACCCCGCCGATAAAAAGAAGGTTAGTCCGGCAGTTAACGTTTCATCAAGTGCATACTTTTCTTTAATAAACCACCCTATGGCCCCCATAATGCAAAGCAAGGCGAAAAAGAGGAGATAAATTTTAAAAATGTTCTTCTTATAGAATCCGTATGGAACTTTCCAAATCATTGCCTGTGAGTTTGAGTATCAAAGGTAGCATAATTAACCATATTGCCTTGCCGGACAATTCCTGTTTTAAACCATGTGCAGGTAAAAATAAAAAAGTCCCGACTTTTCAGCCGGGACTTTTAACTATTAGTTCTTAACTATTAACTTGATTACATCATCCCTTCGCCCATTCCGCCTCCCATGGGTGGCATTTGCGGGGGATTCTTTTCCTTCTCTTCGGCGAGCACGCATTCGGTGGGCAATATCATGCTGGCTATCGAAGCGGCGTTTTCGAGGGCAACGCGCGATACTTTGGTGGGGTCTATAACACCGGCCGCGAACATATTTTCATATTTCTCGGTGCGTGCGTTAAAGCCAAAATCGCTTTTGCCTTCTTTCACTTTTTGTACCACAACGGAACCGTCAATGGTGCCCGAGTTGGCTACAATCTGGCGAAGAGGCTCTTCGAGTGCACGCCTGATGATTGCTATACCGGTGGTTTCGTCGTCGTTATCGCCTTTCAGTTTTTCGAGCGATTCGGCGGCGCGGATATAAGCTACGCCTCCGCCCGGAACTATACCTTCTTCCACAGCAGCGCGGGTGGCATGGAGTGCATCGTCAACGCGGTCTTTCTTTTCTTTCATTTCCACTTCGGTAGCAGCGCCAACATACAATACAGCTACTCCGCCGGCTAACTTGGCAAGGCGTTCCTGTAATTTCTCCTTGTCGTAGTCGGAGGTGGTGTTTTCTATCTGCGCTTTAATCTGGCTGATGCGCGAGGTGATATCGGCTTTTTTACCCGAACCGTTCACGATGGTGGTATTGTCCTTGTCTATCGTGATTTTTTCAGCGCGTCCGAGGTAAGACAGGGCGGCGTTTTCGAGTTTGTAGCCGCTTTCCTCCGAGATGAAGATGGCGCCTGTAAGTATGCCTATGTCTTCCATCATGGCCTTTCTGCGGTCGCCGAAGCCCGGAGCTTTTACGGCTGCTATTTTAAGGGAACCTCTTATTTTATTTACCACGAGTGTGGCAAGAGCCTCACCGTCAATATCCTCTGCAATAATGAGCAGCGGATGTCCGGTTGCTACAGACTTTTCGAGGACAGGAAGGAGTTCTTTCATATTGGAGAGCTTCTTCTCGTAAAGGAGAACATAGGGATGCTCCAGAACAGCCTCCATCTTGTCGGCGTTGGTAACAAAGTATGGCGAAATGTATCCGCGGTCGAATTGCATTCCTTCCACAACGTCGACGGTTGTTTCAGTTCCTTTGGCTTCTTCTACGGTTATTACGCCTTCCTTTTTAACCTTTGCCATTGCTTCGGCAATAAGTTTGCCTATGGCGTGGTCGTTGTTTGCCGAAATGGTGGCTACCTGTTCAATCTTTTTGTTGTCGTCGCCAACCGATTTCGATTGCTTTTTCAGGTCGGCAACTACTGCCTCAACAGCTTTTTCAATGCCCCTTTTCAGGTCCATCGGGTTAGCGCCTGCCGTTACGTTCTTCAGGCCGGCTGTAATGATTGCCTGTGCAAGCACTGTAGCGGTGGTGGTTCCGTCGCCTGCCACGTCCGAGGTTTTTGATGCCACCTCTTTCAGCATTTGGGCGCCGAGGTTTTGTACTGTATCCGGTAAATCAATTTCTTTGGCAACCGTTACACCGTCTTTGGTTATTGTTGGGGCGCCGAATTTTTTATCAATCACTACATTACGTCCCTTGGGACCTAATGTTACTTTTACCGCGTTAGCGAGCGCATCTACGCCCTTTTTTATCGCATCGCGGGCTTTCAGGTCAAAAATTATTTCCTTTGCCATGTTTTTGTTTTTTTAGTTTGGTTTTGATATTTTTATTGTTGTTCTCCGATCAGTCAAAGTTGCCGAAAATGTCGTCCTGGCGCATAATCAGATATTCTTTGCCGTCAATGGATATTTCGGTGCCCGAATATTTTCCGTACAGCACCTTGTCTCCTACTTTCACGGTCATGGGTTCGTCCTTCTTTTTGCCCGGACCAACTGCCACTACTACTCCCTTCTGGGGTTTTTCTTTTGCCGAGTCGGGGATGATGATGCCTCCCGAGGTTTTTTCTTCGGCAGATGCAGGCTCCACCATGATGCGGTCGCCCTGCGGAACGAAATTCACTTTTTTTGCCATGTTATTTCAAATTTAAGGGTTATTAATTATTAGGTTTGTTTAATTCATTACTACCCCAATCAAATACCGTGCCAAACTAAATTGTGGCGGCAGAACCAAGCCATTGTCTGACAGGGCATGTCATAGCACGCAAAACAGGCATTACAATATGATAACCACATGATTATTTGTACTCATCCCTGCTTTTGGCCGGAGCTTGCCTAATCGGCCTCCATGTTTATTTTGGTGTGCCGTTCGGCTGTTTTGCGCATTTTGGCCGTATTCTTTTTCAGCTGCTTCTCTATGGAGCGGATGGTTTCATTTATCGCATCTTCGAAAGTGAGGCATTGTGCGGATGCAAAAAGTTGCGATTGCTGGCGGTAAATGCTTATTTCACATATCTTATTCTTGTCGTCATCCGCCTTATTCAGCTTGAGTATCATTTCGCACTTTACTATCC
>VFSW01016677.1_pt1 | contig 10009 bp, 6 predicted proteins | sample 5358111 | NCBI WGS metagenome assembly VFSW01 (sample SAMN11554181, study PRJNA540505) | mine drainage metagenome | isolation source: sediment from site ElyBrook_90M | place: USA: Ely Copper Mine, Vershire, VT | collected 2017
CCGTGAGTTCCGCGACGACCGCCTTGCGGAGCGCCTCTTTGTCGAGACCGGAAGGCAAGGGAAGACCGCGGCCGGAATCGGAGCCTTCGCCGCTACTGGCCGCTCATCAGATTTCCGACGATGCCGCCGATGACCCCGCCGGTCGTGGCGTCGGTCGTCGTGTTCTGGGGAAGGTAGCGGGCGATTTCTTCCGCCAGGTTGAGGATCGGCATGCTCTGGAGCCAGGCCTTGCCGGGGCCGCTCAGGGTGGCCAGGAAGATGCCTTCGCCGCCAAAGACCATGTTGCGGACGCCGCGGATGCGCTGGATGTCGAACCCGACCGAGGGGGTGATGATGCCGACATGCCCGGCGTGCACCAGCAGCCGCTGGCCGGCCGCCAGCTCCTCGGTCACGACTTCGCCCGACAGGTCCAGCCACACCGTGCCCGGTCCGGTGACGCGCTGGAGGATGAACCCCTCGCCGCCGAAGAACGAGGCGCCGAGCTTCTGTTGGAAGGCGATCTCGAAGTGAACGGTGCTTTCGGCCACGAGGAAGGTTTCCTTCCGGCAGATGAGCGATTCGCCGGCCCCGAGCTTGAAGGGCAGGATGTGCCCCGGAAAGCGGGGGGCGAAGGCCACCCGGCTCGTCCCCGGACCCGAGGCGGTGTAGGTCGTGACGAAGAAGCTGCCGCCGCTGAGCGAGCGTTTCAGGCCGGCGAAGAGTCCGCCGCCGGTGTTCGTTTCCATCCGGACGTCGTCGGTCATCCACGCCATGGCGTGGGTCTGGCAATACACGTTCTCGCCCGGGGCGAGGTCGATCAGCAGGGTCGGCATGATGGTGCCGGTGAGGGTGGCGTTCATGTGGGTTGGAATTCCAGGTTTCGGAGGAGATGGGACAGCCGCGGCCGGTCTCAGGCTTCCGCCCGGCGCCAGTCGATCAGCTCCAGCTGTAGGAGCTTGCGGTCGTTGAAATAGTTCCAATTCAGCTCGACGGCGAAGTCGAGCGGAGCGCCGGTGGGCGGCAGGCGCTGCGCCATCTTCCAGGCGACGCCGTGCAGGCGCCGGCCGCTCGCATCGTCGAAGGAAAAGCGGAAATGCTGCTCCTTGAAGACGTCGGGCCGGTGGCGCAGGACCACGCCGCGGACGCCGAAGACCGGCTCGGGGTTTCCCTGGCCGAAGGGGTGCAGGGTGTCGAGTTCGTCCATCAGCCCTTCGCGGATCAGTTCGGCCGGCAGCCAGGCGGCTATTTCCAGGCGGACCTCGGCGATGGCGTCACCGGCGTGGGCTCGCACCGCCGCGGCGAAGCGCTCCCGGAAGGCGTCCACCCGGTCCTTCGCCAGCGACACCCCGACCGCCATGGGATGGCCGCCCCAGCTTGCCAGTTGGTCGCGGCAGGTCCCCAGAAGCTCGACCAGATTGATGCCGGGCACGCTGCGGCCTGAGCCCTTGGCCATTTCCCCTTCGTTGCCGAGGACGATGCAGGGCCGGTTGTACTTGCGCGTCACGCGCCCGGCCACGATGCCGACGACGCCCGGGTGCCAGCTCTCGTCGAAGAGCACGATGGCGGGCTCGGCCGCGAACCGGGTCTCGACCATCCGCTCGGCCTCTTCGGTGATCTGGCGCTCGATCTCCTGCCGCTCGCGGTTGAAGGAGTCCAGCTGGCGGGCGGTCTCGAAGCAGAAGCGGGCGTCCTCGCTGAGGAGAAGCTCGACCGAGATGGCGGCGTCGGCCAGGCGCCCGGAGGCGTTGATACGGGGGCCGATCCGGAAGGAAACGTCGGCCGGCACGATCTCCTGGCCGGCGCGGATGCCCGCGACCTCCATCAGGGCCCGCAGGCCCGGCCGGCGGGTCTGCTGCAGGATCAGCAGGCCGTGCCGGGCCATGATCCGGTTCTCCCCGAGCAGCGGCACGAGGTCCGCCACCGTGCCGAGGGCGACGAGGTCCAGGTGGTCGCGGAGCTTGATGCCGAAGGCCACCGGATGGTTCTCGGCCCGGAGGCGCTTGAGCAGCCCGTGCATCAGCTTGAAGACCAGGCCGACCGTGCACAGGTCGAGCCAGGCGCCGTCCGGCGCCGCCGCGACGTGGGGGTTGACCAGCAGGCCCTCCTCCAGGGGGCTGTCCTTGGTCCGGTGGTGGTCGATGACGAGCACGTCGATCCCTTCGGCCCGGAGATAGGCGACTTCGGCGTGGGCGTTGGTGCCGCAGTCGAGGGCGACGAAGAGGCCGGGCCGGCCCCGCTCCAGGGCGCGGTCGATCGCGCTGCGGGAAAGGCCGTAGCCGTCCTCCGCGCGGCGGGGCACGACGAAGCGGGGCTCGAGGCCGAAGCGCCTCAGGACGGTGACGAAGAGCGCCGTGCTGGTGACCCCGTCCACGTCGTAATCGCCCAGGACGACGACCTGCTCCCGGCGGGCGATCGCCTCGTGGAGTCGCGCCACCGCGGGCTCGATGTTGGGCAGGAGGAAGGGGTCGCCCAGGCCGGAGAGCTCCGGGCGGAGGAACTCGGCCGCCGCCTCGGGGCCGTGGCCGCCGCGCAGGAGAAGCTCCGCCAGGACGCGGCTCACGCCCACCCGCCGGCTCAGCGTCTCGACCTCACCGGTCGGGAGCGGCGTGTGGATCCAGCGCATGAACGATCGAGATCAATGCGAGGCCTTGCTGGAACCCATCCACTCGTATTTCGGCGTCACGTCGGCGTGCGCCTCCACGTGCTTGCGGTCGCCCTTGTGCCACCAGAAGAAGACCTGGGAGGCGATGAAGATGGCCGAGAAGGTGCTGGTGACGATGCCGACCATGAAGGTGAAGGAGATGTCCTTGAGCTCGCCGCTGCCGAAGAGATAGAGCGAGAGGGCGGCGAGGAAGGTGGTCGTCGCGGTCATGATCGTGCGGGCGAACACCTTGGTGATGGCCGCATTGATCACCTCCCGCAGCGAACCGTTAGGATCCAGGTTCAGCTCTTCCCGGATCCGGTCGAAGACGACGACGGTTTCGTTGATGGAATAGCCGGCGATGCAGAGGATCGCGGCGACCATCGGGGCCGAGAACTGGTGGCCGGTCAGGACGAAGATGCCGATCGTCATCAGGATGTCGTGGAGGGTCGAGACCATGGCCCCGACGCCGAATCCGAACTCGAACCGGAAGGCGATGTACATCAGGATCGTGAGCATCGAGACGCCGACGGCAAGGAGCGCGTTGAGCTCAATCTGCCGGCCGACCGAGGCGCCGATGTGATTCTCGCCCACCTGGACCAGGCCGGCGCTGGGATCGGCCTGCTGCAGCGCGGCGAAGAGCCGGTCCCCCTTGTTTTCGGGGGTCTCAATCTGGAGCAATTGGCGGCCCGCGCCCAGGGTGCTCTCATAGGTCGGCTCGACGTCCCCGACCTGGCTCGCCCGCGCCACCGCGCGGATTTGGGCGAGGGGGACCGGGTGCTGGTACTGCATCGTGATCACGTCGCCGCCCGCGAAGTCGATGCCGTAGATGCGGCCGCCTTTGTAGACGACCACGCTCAGGCCAAGCAGGACCAGGAGCCAGGAGCCGATGAAGGCCGGCTTGCCGTGGGCCACGAAGTCGACGCTGAGGTGCCTCAGGAGGTGGCGCATCGTGAGCTTCTTCAGCCACCCCGAATCGATCAGAAGCTCCATCAGCAAATGGGCCGTGACCAGGACGGTGAACATGGTCGAGAGCACGCCGATCGCCAAGGTCACGCCGAAGCCCCGGATCGGACCGGTGCCGAGCCAGATCATGATCGTGCAGATGATGAGCTGGACGATGTGGGCGTCGATGATGGTCGAGAGCGCCTTGGTGTACCCGCTCTGGTTCGCGGTCCCGAGGGACTTGCCCACGGCGAGCTCCTCGCGTATCCGCTCGAAGATCAGGATGTTGGCGTCGACCGCCATGCCGACGGTGAGGACGATGCCGGCAAGTCCGGGCAGGGTCATCGTCGCGTGGAAGCTCGCCATGACCCCGAGGATGATGAGAAGGTTGACCGCCAGCGTCGCCACCGCGACCAGGCCGCCGGTCGTGTAAAAGGTGATCATGAACGCGGCCACCAGGGAAATGCCGATGATCGAGGCGCGGACGCCGCTCGAGATCGCGTCGGCGGCGAGCGAGGGGCCCACCTCATACTGCTCTTTCCCCACCAGCGGCAGGTCGAGGGGATTATTGAGGACGTTGGCCAGGTCGATCGCCTCGCGATCGGTGAAATTGCCCGAGATGACGGCGTTGCCGCCGTCGATCTCCTCGCGGACCGTGGGCGCGGAATAGAGCTTGCCGTCGAGGACGATCGCCAGGCGTCCGAGGTGTCCGCTTTGCTGGCCTTCCTGCGCGATCGTCTTGGTGACCTCGGCGAACTCCTTGGCCCCCTTGCTGGTGAAATCCAGGGCCACTTCGGGCTTCCCATACATGTCCTGGTGGGCGAAGGCGGTCTTCACCGCCGCGCCGGTCATCTCCGGGATCCTCTTGACGAAGAGCTCCTCGGTCGAGTCCTCGCCGTTCGGGCCGGGCTCGTCGACCGACATGGGCTCGTAGCCGGGCGGGACTTCGCCGGGCGGAGAATTGGCCGGCGTCAGGGTGGGATGCACCAGCCGGAATTCGAGCAGCGCCGGCTTCTTGATCTCGTTGACCACCTCCGGGTTGTCCTTGATGTTGAAGCCGGCCAGCTCGACCTCGATCTGGTTGTCCCCGATCGGGCGGACGATGGGCTCGGAGACGCCCATGGAGTTGATCCGGGTGCTGATGATTTCGCAGGCCTTGGTGAGCTTGCTCTGGCCCTGCGCGCCCGACATCTGGGCCTGGGCCTTGGGATCGACCTCGAGAATGACCGCGATGCCGCCCTTGAGGTCCAGCCCCATCTGCAGGGGCGCCTTCGACCGGTTCATGAGCGCGTTGAGCAGGATGTCGTTGCGCCGGTCGATGTTGCGGAGGCTCTTTTCGATGTCGATGTCGGGGTAGTACTGGGTCAGGTCGAGCTTCTGCTCGGTTCCGATTTGCTTCAGCGCCATGAAGACGCTGCTCGCCTTGCCCGCCTTGATCCGGGCGTCCGCCTCGGAGAGGACGCGGTCGAACTCCGCCCGTTTCGCCGTCGCATGGTCCCGGAGATAGGTCTCGTACGGGATGTCATGGATGGGCAGCAGCTCCATCAGCGCCCAGGCGGCGATGAGGACGCTGAAGACGATCTTCCAAAGATTGCGCCGGAACATGGCCTACTTGGTCCCCTCCCCGCCCGCGCGCTTGACGACCGAGTGGACAAAGCCCTTGCCGATCTCGATCTTCTGGCCCTCGCCGATCCGGAGGACAAAGCGGTCGTCCTTCACGTTGGTGATCGTCCCGTAGATCCCGCCGGTGGTGACGATTTCGTCGCCGGACTGCAGCGCGGCGAGCATCTTCTCGTGCTGCTTCTGCTTCTTGCGCTGGGGGGCGATGAGGAGGAAATAAATGCCGACAAACAGCGCGAGGTATCCGAAGATCATGAAGCTGGGAACCCCGGCGGGGGCCCCGGCTTGCTGGGCAAAGATATGGGGGTAGGCGGCGAGGGGCATCATTTTCGTCATTGCGTGTGGTTGATTTTGAAAGAGAAACCTGCATCTAACCGATTCCGCTCCCGCCAAGGCAAGCCCTAACCTACCGCCCTCCCCGCCCCGCGTTGAAAAGCAAATCCGCCACCAGTTGGTCCGCGGCCCAGTCCGAGGAGCGCTACGGTTTCAAGCGTTGGGGCTTCGGCCATTTCTCGGTCGATCCCGAGGGCTTCGTCTCCGTCCAGCCGCTGGCCGACGGGCGCAGCATCCGGGTCCTCGACGTGGTGCACGAGGCCCGGGGGATGGGGCTCACCGCCCCGCTGGTCATCCGCTTCCAGGATCTCCTCCGCCACCGGGTGGTGCAGCTCAACGAAATGTTCCGGCGCGCGATCCGCGACGAGGGCTACAAGGGCAAGTACCGCGGGGTGTTTCCGATCAAGGTGAACCAGCTCCGCGAGGTGGTGGACGAGATCATCGCGGCGGGAAAGGAGTACGACTACGGCCTCGAGGCCGGCTCCAAGCCCGAGCTCATGGTCGCGATGGCGATGCACGAGGGCACCCAGCGCCTGATCATCTGCAACGGCTACAAGGATCATGACTACATCCGCCTGGCGCTCCTGGGGCGCAAGCTGGGCAAGAAGATCATCCTGGTAGTGGAGCAGCTGGCCGAGCTGGACGACATCATACGCCTGGCGCAGGAGACCGGGGTCAAGCCGATGATCGGCTTCCGGATCAAGCTCCAGACACGCGGCGAGGGCAAATGGGCCCTGTCGACCGGCGATGATGCCAAATTCGGCCTCAACACGGCGGAGATCCTCTTCGCCTGCGAGAAGCTGAAGGCGGCCAAGTTCGGCCCGTGCCTCCGTCTGGTGCATTTCCACATCGGCTCCCAGGTGCCGAACATCATCACGATCAAGAACGCCGTCATCGAGGCGACCCGGTTCTACTGCCAGCTCTCCGACCTCGGCTTTCCGATGGGCTACCTGGACGTCGGGGGCGGCCTGGGCATCGACTACGACGGCTCGCGCACCAATTTCGAGAGCTCGATGAACTACTCGATGGAGGAGTATGCCCGCGACGTGGTCTTCAATATCCGCGAGATCTGCGCCGCCTCCGGGGTCCCCGTCCCCGACATCGTCAGCGAATCGGGCCGGGCGGTGGTCGCGCCGCACTCGATGCTGGTGGTGGAGGTGTTCGAGCGGATCAACAAGCGGGAGTCCCTCGGCCAGCAGCACCAGCCGAAGGTGAAGCACAAGGTCGTGACCGACCTCGAGGTCATGCTCAAGAATCGGACCAAGCTCGGACGGCTCGAACGCTTCCACGACGCGATCCAGAAAAAGGAGGAGGCCTTCTCGCTCTTCAACCTCGGGTACCTGAACCTCGAGAACCGCGCCGCGGCCGAATCGCTCTTCTGGCAGATCTGCGAGCAGATCGCCAAGGAGGGCCGGAAAACCGGCTACCAACCCGAGGAGCTGCACGACCTCTCCAAGCTCCTGGCCGACCAGTACGTCTGCAATTTCTCGGTCTTCCAGTCCCTCCTCGACCACTGGGCGCTGAAGCAGCTCTTTCCCATCGTGCCCCTGCACCGGCTGACCGAGAAGCCGACGGTCAACGCCATCCTGGTCGACATCACCTGCGACTCCGACGGCAAGATAGGGAGCTTCATCGACTTGGAGGATGTGAAGGACTACATCACGCTCCACCCCCTGAACAACAAGCCGTACTACCTCGGCATTTTCCTCACCGGCGCCTACCAGGACATCATGGGCGACCTCCACAACCTCTTCGGACGGGTCAACGAGGTGCACGTCTTCCTCGAGGACGACGAGCCGAACGGATTCTACGTCGAGGAGGCGCTGAGCGGCAGCAGGATGGCCGACGTCATCGAGGGAGTCCAGTACCAGCAGGAGGAGCTTTGCCGCCGGATGAAGGCCCAGATCGACGCCGCCACCCGCCGCGACCAGGTGAAGCCGCGGGAGGGCGTGCGCCTGCTCGAGCTCTACGAGAGCCAGATGCTGAACAAGACCTATCTCAACATCGAGCAGGCGAACGGGCGGCGGAAGAGGAACGGCGCCTAGCGCCACTCCTGGCGGGGGTAGCGGCGCGAAAGCTCGGCTTTCACCTTGGGGTACATGTCGCGCCAGAAGCTGGTCAGGTCGTCGGTGACCTGGATCGGCCGGTGGTTGGGGGCCAGGATCTCGAACTTGACCGGCACCCGGCCGCGTCCGAGCGCCAGCGTCCCCTGCACCCCGTAGAGTTACTGGATCCGGGCGCGAAGGACAGGCGGCCCTTCCGCGGCATAGCTGAGCGTCGAGCGCCGGCCGTTGGCCATGACCAGCTTCTCGGGCAGGCAGTCGTCGAGCGCCGCCAGCTGCTCCGCCGTCAGCCAGTCGCGCAGGGTGGGCAGAACCGGCTTTTCCCGGACGGCGCGGGCGCCGGTCTCGCCGTAGCAGATCTGCTCGATCAGCGTCGCGCGGTCGGCCTCGGTCAGGGGATTGACCTCCAGCTCCGGGAACCATTCCGCCAGCCGGTTCACCCGCACGATCCATTGCTCGACGGCGCCGTCCCAGGCCTCGATCTTGATCCGCCCGGCCAGCACCTCACGGGCGAGAAGCCGCGCCGCCTCGTCGGGCGGCACGGCCTCGCTTCCGGTCTTCGCCTCGAGAACGAGGTCGCGGAACCGCCGCTCGCGGCGCGCCACCACGCGCTTGGCCTGCTCGTCGTAGACCACGCCGCGCGCCTCGGCGTAGTCGCCCGGGAACAGCTCCTTCAGCCAGGTCTCCTCGACGGCGGTCGCCAGGCTCAGGAGCACGCTCACCTCGCCGCCGCGGCCGCCGATTTCGGCGATCTCCGCGGCCACCAGCAGCGGCGCCTTCTGGATCGCGCTCTCGCGGGCCAGGAGCCCGCGCCGGCCGTGGACGAGCTCGCAGCGCAGCGTGCCGGCGTCGAGCCGCCGGGCGAGCTGATCGGAGAATCCAGCCAGGACGCATTTGCGCACCGCCGCGCCATCGACCCGCTTCTCCGCCACGTCCAGCCCCTCGCGCCGGGCGATGTCGAGGAACTGCTCGAAGAGGGGGCCGACCGGCCGCGCCGCCGGGGGGGGGCGCCCCCGCCCCCCGCCGGGGGGGGTGGGATAGACGGGCCGCGCGGCGGAGGGCCCGGCGCCCCGGGGGGGGTGGAAGTCGCTCTCGTGCTCCTCGCCGAGCAGATCTTCCCGCGCCTCCTCCGCCGCCCGCGGGACGCCGCGAAGCAGAAAATTCCGCCCCTGGGTGAGGGCCGCCATGAGGGCCACCGAGCGCACGCATCCCCGCTCCTCGGCGGCGAGGAACATCCGGGCGTAGCGGGGATGGGCGGGAAAGCGGAGCATCCGTCGGCCGACCTCGGTGATCGCGCGCCCGGGGCCGCCCAGGGCGCCGAGGTCGGCCAGCAGCGCCTCAGCCCGCTCGAGCGATCGGGGCTCGGGCGCTTCGAGCCAGGGAAACCGGGCGATGTCGTCGATGCCGGCCGCCTTCAGGGTCAGCACGACCTCGGCGAGATCGAGCCGCTTCACCTCCGGCTGCTCCTGCGCCGGCCGGCGGCCGTGCTCGCGCTCGGTCCAGAGCCGCAGGCAGAGCCCCGGCGCCGTCCGGCCGGCCCGGCCCGCGCGCTGGTCGGCGCTGGCGGCGGAAATCTTCTCGACCAGGAGGGTGTCGATGCCGCGGTGAGGGTCGAAGCGCGCGATCCGCGCAAGCCCGCTGTCGACGACCGCGGTCACCCCGTCGATCGTGAGCGACGTCTCGGCGACGTTGGTGGCGACGATGATCTTGCGCCCGTCGGCGCGCGCCACCGCCCGGTCCTGGGCGTCGGGCGGCAGCTCGCCGTGGAGCGGGAAGGCGGCGAAACCGCGCAGGCCGCGCGCACCCTCAAGGGCCTGGATCGTCCGATTGATCTCGTAGGCGCCGGGCATGAAGACGAGGAAGTCTCCGTCCGTCTCGCCCGCGATCCGCTCGCATTCCCGGGCCGCCACGTCCCAGACGGGCTCGGCCTCGAAATCGACCGCCCGCGGGAGGTATTCGATCCGCACCGGGAAGCCGCGGCCCTGCGAAACCAGCACCTCGCAGGGCGCGAGGTAGTCCCGCAGCGCGCCGGCCTCGAGGGTCGCCGACATCACGACGATCTTCAGGTCCGGCCGGGTGGTCCGCTGGATCTGCCGCGCCCGCGCGAGCGATATGTCGCCGTAGAGATGCCGCTCGTGGAATTCGTCGAAGATCACCGCAGCGATCCCCCGCAGCGAGGGATCGAACGACATCTGCCGGAGCAGGATCCCCTCGGTCACGAACCGGATCCTCGTCCGCTCGCTCACCCGCGACTCAAGCCGGATCTGGTAGCCGACGGTCTCGCCCAGCGGGGAGCCGGCCTCCTCGGCCACGCGCTTGGCCAGGAGCCGCGCCGCCAGCCGGCGCGGCTGGAGCACCGTCCCCTCGCCCCGGGCGCCCAGGAGGCCGGTGCGGAGCGGGAGCTGGGGCGCCTGGGGCGTCTTGGCCG
>VFSW01016678.1_pt1 | contig 10008 bp, 4 predicted proteins | sample 5358111 | NCBI WGS metagenome assembly VFSW01 (sample SAMN11554181, study PRJNA540505) | mine drainage metagenome | isolation source: sediment from site ElyBrook_90M | place: USA: Ely Copper Mine, Vershire, VT | collected 2017
TACTGATTCCGTGGGAGTTCCTGGCCGGTGGAAAATTTTAGCCGGACGGCAGTGCTAACCGATCATGCCTGAAAAATCATGCCTGAAAAGGCCAAGTCGATTGGAGCCGCCCCACCGGTGAACGTCCCGTCCTGTCCCTTGGTTCCTACCGAACCGATCAGCATAGCCCCGCGCGAGACCGGGCGCCAGTTTGCGCGCCTGCGTGGTTGAGGAGACTTCATCAGTGGGAGTGGCGGGGTGATACACTCCGTTTGAATGACGGTGGCGCGGTGGGTAGTCTTAGTACCCTATCCGGCGGGAACTTATATCGTCCAGTGAACTTCTAATGTTCATGAATCGAACGCTGGCGTTCATTCTTCTGATTGCGGGCGGCGCCGGGCCGATCTGGCCCTGTGATTGTCGTGCGCCGCGCCCGGCGTGTACATACGTCGGGGCGGATGCGATTTTCCTCGGCCGCGTGGGATTCACCAACGATGACGGCTCCGGCACCTTTGTGCAAGCCACGTTGGTTCGATTCGATGTCGAAGAGGTTTTCAAGGGGCTTCCGCAGGGGACCAAAGAGGTCTGGGTGGATCCTGGCAGTTTCACCAGTTGCTACGAGAACTACCATCTCGGCGAACGATACCTGATCGTCGCTCAGCGGAAAGGCCAGATGCCACGTGATTCTGCCACGATGACGGTCACGCGCGGTAACGGGAAACAGAAGCCGCTGCCTCCCGGCATGGATCCAGCACGACCGCCGGTCATATACTGGGCTCCGGAGTGTTCGGGGTCGCGGCCGGCGAGTGGATTCCCGAATATAGAGGTCGATTACGCGATGCTTCGCGCGTACCGATCCGGACAGCAACTCCCGAAAGTATTTGGGTGGGCTTATCTGGCCCCCTTTCGAGGATGGCCCGATTTAAGCGGACCTCCATTGAAGGGCGCGCGGATCACGTTAACAAACGACCTAGCTACACTGACGACAACCACAATGGCCGACGGCAAGTTCACCTTGGCTGAAGCCCCCGCCGGAGTTTACAGCCTGAGGGCCGAGATGCTGTCGCTCGTGCCCGTGCTGCCGCAGACCATACTGACCGTCCCTGAGGTTGGGTGTGGCTCGCAAGATGTCGCTCTACGGACGACTTCGGAATTGCGTGGCATTGTTCTCGACCGCAACGGGCAGCCGGTTCCCCGTCTTCCGGTTTACGCCGAAGTCATCAGCACATCGGGCGACGAGTACCCCGTCACGATTAGCGCCGAAAGTGATGCTGGAGGCCGGTTTGCTATCTTGGGCGTGCCTGACACCGATGTGCGGCTTTCGTACGGCAGTGATCATCCATCATCCGAGAGGGCGCCGTACCCGCTGGTCTACTATCCGGATGCGACAGGAGAATCGAAAGCCGCCACGCTGCGGCTGCGCCTCGGAGAGCGCCGCACAGACCTCGTACTTCGACTGCCGGCCCCCCCCAAGGTTGGCCGCGTAAAGGTCAAGGTCACAATGCAGGATGGAGGTCCGGCCAAGGGCGCCTTCATCAACGCGAGATTTGACGGTGTCTTCACGGAATTTGCGAAGGCTTTGCCGGATGGTACTGCCGAGATCCCGTGTCTCGAAGGACTCCGGTATCAACTCGAAGCGCACCTGTTGGCCGGCCGTGAGCCGAGTGCCGGCCTCATTAAGAATCGCCCTGTTCCGGTAACATGCGGCAAGGATGTGGGGCCGTTCGTGCTCGTATTGGACCATGTCGATCGCAGGCTTTAGTCCTTGCCGGAGCGCGAAGACGGGCGGCGCCGATGGGCGGCGTTGGCGCCCCTCTTGCGTTTGGCACGCTGACGCCGTTCGGTTTCCAGGACGCGCCCAAACAGACAGAACGTTGCCGCTGGAGACCGCCGATTCCGGGGCTGAACGCCAAGCGTAGCGCACAACCCGCCCCCGCGGGGAAATGGTGGGCACTATCATAAGATCTGTGCCCCTAAGTTGCGAGGGATAAAAGATTTATTGGTAGCGCTAACGGGAATCGAACCCGCTGCCCGCCAGTTTAGTTCAGTTCAGTCTGGTCTAAGTAGTTGTGTTTTCAGTCCAGTTCAATTTGCCGATGGGGCGTTCCGGGCCGTACAGGTGCCTGGCGTCGTCCCCTGGTCGTCCCCTGGGGCCCAGACGGGTATGGCGAGACGGCCCGCCGCGCCAAGCGCGCGACGTGAACGAAGTGTGTGCGAACGTGCGCCAATCCTAGCATCGTGAGCCGGCCGCCGCTCGAGGTGGCCGATGTAATCCGCGCCGCTGGACCGGCTTTCATCGAGCGCTGCTTGTGCTGCTTCGACCGCCAACATTCGAAAGCGCTGAACGCCATTCAGCGTTGTCGCACAGCAGCTCTGTCCGACTCCAGATGCGTCCAGGGCTCGTGCGGAATGTGCAAGTGCCCGCAAAATTGCCGGCCACGTTCTCGTAATGAATACCTGCGCCTTCCCGCCGAGCCGCCACCAGCACCAGCCCGAACACGTATACTTCGAAGAGGTCGTCGCCAGCCGCGGCACTGGTGACGCTCGGGATGACGACTTGACCGAGCAGTTGCTGAATTTCGGGGATCAATGTCTGGCATCTACCGCCAAGCGGTCGAGGAGTTCGCGGAGCAGAGACACCTTCTCTGGTGATGTGGGCGGCTGCAGCGTATTCTCCTCAAGCTCGCCCGTCTCCGATTCTCGAATGACTATGACCCGAGCGACTGGTGCCCCGGCGCGGGGATGCAACAACTGTGGAATAGCATTTGCCATCTCCAGCACGTGCGGCACCGCATACGTGATCGCTACAGCGAGTATATGCAATCGCTCTTTGGGCGTGAACTCGGTCGCGAGGAAACTCGCTTTCGGTCCAGGCCGTCTCCGCCCGGCCTTCATTCCGAACAAATCACCTTGGTTGATGTCTTCTTCGACGACCGCGACTTCCCGTTGCTCTACCTTGCCGAATCGGAGATATGTTTCAACCTGGTCCCGCAGCCATTGCAATTGCAACTGCTCAAGCATTGCAGAAAGCTCCTTATACGCTACGGCGGCTTCACTGTCGGTCACTCTGATAAACCTCCGTAAACGTTATTGCGAGATCGCCGTCAGGATCAGTTTCTGCGCACAGGCTGTAACGGCGATACCCATCCCACGTGAACCGTGGATGAGGCATGCGGCTACGGATTATCGAGATTATTTCGGGTAATACTCATCCAAATCTCGCGCAGGCCTCGCGGGCGGCTGGTAGGTCATCGCCGGAACTTCTCGCGGCGGGTAATATTCCCATGAGATCGAACTGGCCAGCCCACAAGCGTTCGCGAGAAAGTCGTAGCAGTCTTGGATGGCCAGCCGGTTCTTGAGCATCTTCGGGGCCTGCAACTGCTGGCGGCCTTCGCGAACGAAACCGCCGGGAAGAGAGCGGTTGCAAAGAGCATCTTGGAGCGGGCGCAATCGACCGCCGCCGCCGATGACAAAGAGATCGAACCGCTTATCGTTCGCGGCTGTGAGCTTCTGTGATTTGAGAATCTCACCACACGTCCTTTCATACTGTACGCAGATCATGCCGACACTCGGGACCACGGGGATTTTGGACCCACAAGTCTCTTTTCGTCTTCGGGCATCTTCTGGCGCGCAGTTCCATACGTCTGCGAGATCCAGATCGATTCTCCCTCCCCCCACGGCCTGGGTCGAATCGGCAAGGTAACTCGGACGAAGCGGCTGGCCGGGTTCTTTCATAATCCGGCCATTAAAGAAGAATGAGACTTCAGTGGTGCCGGCGCCGACGTCCACGATTGCATAGGTCTTTGGCAGCGCGTGCGGCGATTCAAGGAAGGCCTTCACTGCGGCGAGGCCCTCGGGCTGCACGAAGTAATTCCGTTCTTTCGGAGCTGCGACGACGAAGTTGTTCAACCGCACCGCGGCCTCGGCCAGCAGAGAGACGGCTGCCGGGTTCGACACCTCGTGGCGCAGTTCCATAGCGACGCCCGCCATCGCCTCCCACTCATGCTTGCGATTCATTTCGTCCAGATAGTCCATGGGACAGCCGACATTCCAAATGAGAAACAGGCTGTCATCCGGGAACTGGGTCGCCAATCTGGTTTCGACTTCGCGGAAGACATGGGCCAGGAACAGACTGGCAAACGCGCTAGCGGGATAAGCGGCTTCCATACCAGGCAGACACACAACTCCGCGCCTCGCCACCGAACTGCCGCACCGGCAGATCGCATGATTGTCTCGACACAACATGCATAGCTTGATTGACGACAGCCGGATGTCTCCTTCTCTGGCCCCCACGTCCGACAGACCGAAGTGAATCCCATCGTTACGGACTACTATCGTCGACGGCAACAGCATCGCGGCCAAGCCCGCCTCAGAGGGATTCCACCGGAACGCCTCAAAGTGGTTGTCGGAGAGATCCTGCCAGATGACCTTCGTTGAACTTGTGCCGAAATCGACGCCAACGATTAATGTCCGTTCCACATGCACCTTGGGCGGTGCCGCTGGTGCAGCCGGTGCTAACGCAACAGAAGGCGGTGGGGAAGGCGGTGCCGAGGCCGGTTGCGTATGCGGCACCGTCGAATCCGGGCGGGGGGCTGCGGGTCGAGTTTGAACGCGTGGGGGCGGAGACGTCCTTGCCGACTGTGCCGGCGCGGCGGCCGGTGCAGTTCTGCGCGTAAGCCAGCGCCACAGCGTCTGGAGAAGATGCTTCATAAGAGAGCAACCATCATAAGACCCTCAGGATACCGGTGGCTATCGGCACATGCTCGGCGGTTACAGATCGAAGCTCCTCGATTTCAGCCTCGCGCTTCTGTTGCTCGGCTCTAAGATTGCGGATTGTTCCGTCCAGCATTCGGATGTAAGATGGCGGCTGATTCCGCGCACGTGCCCGGTCCAATAGCGCCTGCTTTCGCGTGATCTTCAACCTGTAAGATTCACGCACACTGCCCAATCGTGCGTCGACGAATGCCTGATTCACGCGCTCGACGTTCGCACGCCGGGCCTGAAAGCGCTCGACCAAAGTCGACTCAGCGGCAGTGAATCCTCGGCAGAGCACGTCGGCTTTGAGGGATGGCGGAGCAATATCCGATCCCTCCCCGACCATGCGGCCCAGGCATAATTCGGCGGCATCCTCATCCAGAGCTTCCATCGATTGAAGGTTCACGAGGACGGGCAGCAGCGCGTCCTGCTCGCGGGCTGCGCGGATGGTAGCCCTGGCCAGCAGGTAAAGATAATCACCGGCCGGAAGATTTTCAGCCGGCCCCAGCCGGACCCGCGCCACCGGATGAAAGCTACCTTCACCGCGATGGTACTCATCCACGATCGCGCGAATGAAGAAGTGCCGAACGTGCAGGAAGGTGATCGACTTGTCCCTCTCGGCAACTTCGGAATCAAATGTAATCCGCAAGGAGTCCTGGTGCAGCCCACGGCAAAAGTCGGCCTTCTGGCTGTCGTCAGGCTGGCTGATCGCGAACTGTAGCAGTTTTTCGCTAGCCACCAAGAGATGCACGCCGGGGCCATCCTCGGTCAATTCGGAACGACGATCATAATGCGCAAGAAAATCCGTCACAAATCTCGCCAGATCCTCAGGCCGGATAAAGCGGCCCATCACCTGGGCGCGATCCACCTCCTGCCGGTAATACTCGTCGTGACCAATGAACTGCGGACTCGATCGCTCCCATTCTTCAAATTGCAGTTTCCTCTTTTCCAGAAGCAGACCCGCCTGGTCGATACGCTCTTTCCGTTTTTCTTCCGACAATTCCGGATCGAATAAGTCCTTGGTAAGGCTGGTGATCTCATTGCCCAGAATCGCTTCCAAATCACCGATGTACGATTCGAACAGCTTGATGCGCCTGTACAGCCGGTTCAAGATCTCGTCCTCGATGGTGCCGGGCGCCGACAGGTTGAAGATCAGGATTCGCTCGGCTTTTTGGCCGAAACGATCAAGCCTGCCGATTCGCTGTTCGACGACCATCGGGTTCCACGGTAGGTCATAGTTGAAGAGGATATGGCAGAACTGAAAGTCCAGACCTTCGCTTCCGACCTCCGACGACAGCAGAATCTGATACTTGCCCTCGCGGAACTGAGCGATCCGCTTTTCACGCTCAACCGGCGGGAACGATCCGCTGATCACGGTGTTGGAGTAGCCGAGCGCACCTAGCCTGCGCGACAGGTATTCCAGCGTCTTTTTGAAATAGCTGAAAATGACGATGGGCTCTCCGGGCTGCGTTTCTATTAGCTCGTTGAGGCACTGCTGCAAAACCTTGAATTTGCTGTCTGGCTGGCCGGTCTGATACCAGCTCTGAATGATTTGGCGCAGACGTTGGCGGCGGCTCTCCGGGTCGGCGGCTGGGGCGATGTTCCAATCCTCGGCTTCGGTGTCAGACTCCTCGGCATCGAGTCCGCCGGGCGGCCCGACCTTGCTTTCGTAATACTCCACCATGGCAGGGATGCAACTGGCGAGTTGGCGCTGCGGCATCATGAGCCCAAACAGAAGTCCGGCATCCTTGCCCTCACTGAGGTAGGTAGCTCGCACAAACGCGAGTACCTCGTCATAGAAGCCGCGCTCGGCTTCGGTCATGTCCACTTTTTTGACTACCGCGACGCGTTCCGTTCCAATATGGACATCCCGCCGGCGAGTCCGGCTGAAGACTCGGGAGAGGAAATTCATCTCGGCAAGATTGCGCTGGATCTCGACGGTCGCGCGACGGCTGGCAGGGTCCGACTCGGACAGCATGCGAAGCGTTTCATCATAGAGCGGATGTTGGCGGAGAGACTTGCTCACGGCGAACCAAGCTATCGCCAATTCGACGGGGGAGGACTGGACATTCGCTTCCTTCAACGCGTCGCGCTGCAGATAACCATCCTCGTCTCCGAGTGCAGTCAGGATGCCATGCACCACCTGGAATCGGTCCGGGGCGGTCTGCGCAACCTTTTGCTCCGCGGATACGATGTGGCGGTTGAACAGCATGCAGGCCTCAAAGTACGGGAATGAGGCGAACTCCTCCTCGTCTAGCAGCGACAGCAAATTGAACAGATCGCGCGACCCAATCTGGATAGGGGTGGCTGTGAGGGCAAGAACCGCGTCAGCAGATCCAGCGGCCTCCCGGCAGGCTTTGTGGGCCTTGGTCTCCGCATTCTTCAGATGGTGCGCTTCGTCGATGATCAGGACATCGAGGGGCGGCGGCATCGCCTCCCACTCCTCCATCACCGTCGGGTTTCGGAACGACTCCAGGCTGCAAATTGCGCGCAACTCCAGGTCTTGGTCCTCCCGATACCGGCGCAGGAATTCCCGCAACTGCGGCGCCCTCCAGATCTCGAATTGGAGGTCGAACCGCTTCCGCATCTCCATCTGCCACTTGATGCAGAGCGATGCCTTGCAAACAACCAGGGCCCGCCGGAACGTGTGGGGATGCCTGGCTAACATCTCACACACAATGAAGCCCGCTTCGATGGTTTTGCCCAAACCGACTTCGTCCGCAAGCAGCAGCCGCTGTTTGGCGGATCGCAGGAATTTCAGAAGCGGTTTGAACTGGTACGCTTGAAATTCGGTGCGGCTAGCCCGTAAAGAATACAAAGTGTCCTGGAGCGGGTGCCGGAGCCTTTCATAGGTCAGCAGGCGCGAGAAGGTGCTTTGGTCACCGAATTCCGCGTTCAACAGCCGCTCCTGAATAGACATTTCGAAGGTGACCTTTTCCAGATCGCCTTCTGGTATCAGAACGGGATTGGGGCTGCTCGGAAAGACAACCTTATAGAAATTCCGGCCAGCGAGTTGGGCAGCCGCCCCTTGGACAGTCCCCCGCTCATCGCGACGGTTTCGCCGGACCACCATGTCGCCGTGGTGAAAGAGAGGTTCCATAGGGCGCTAGCCAAACTATATGTAATCTAATTAACATATACGAGTGCAAGCCCTATCTTCCGTTCCCGAGCAGGGACAATTGGCACTCGTCCGGCAGCGGCGCTACGTTGTCACCGATGTCCGCAGTAGCGTGAACGACGGGCAAGTCGTGGAACGGCCGCAGCACCTGGTCAGCCTCACTTCCATCGAGGACGACGCCCTGGGCGAAGAACTGCAAGTCATCTGGGAAATCGAGCCTGGCGCCCGCGCCTTCGAGAAGATGGAGTTGCCCGAGCCCAAAGGATTCGACCGGCCCGCCCACCTCGAAGCGTTCCTCGACGCGGTCCGCTGGGGCGCTGCCTCCATCGCCGACACACGCCAGCTCCAGTCGCCCTTCCGCAGCGGCATCGAAATCGAGAGCTACCAGCTCGATCCGGTCGTCCGCGCGATCCAGATGCCCCGCGTCAACCTGCTGATCGCCGACGACGTCGGTCTTGGCAAGACCATCGAGTCCGGCATGGTTGTCCTGGAGTTGATGCTCCGCCACCGTGCCAACCGGATCCTGGTTGTCTGCCCGTCCTCTCTGCAAATCAAGTGGCGCGACGAGATGCTGGAGAAGTTCGGCCTCGACTTCGTCATCGTCGATAGCGCCCTCATCAAGCGCTTGCGCCGCGAGCGTGGCCTCTACGCCAACCCCTGGACCCACTTCCCGCGCCTCATCACCTCGATGGACTACGTGAAGCGCGAATACCCCCTGCGCATGTTCCGGGAGGCCGTGGCCCACGAGGGCGCGCGCCCCGGCCTGCGCGATTTCGACATTCTCATCGTCGACGAAGCCCACAACGCCGCGCCCAGCGGCACCGGCAACTTCGCCCTCGACTCGCAGCGGACCCAGGCTCTCCGGGAAATCGGCAAACACTTCGAACATAAGCTCTTCCTCACCGCCACCCCGCACAACGGCTACAAGGAGAGCTTCTCCGCCCTCCTGGAACTGCTAGACGACCAGCGTTTCGCGCGTAGCGTTGCCCCCGAACCCGCCCAATTGCGCGCCGTCATGGTCCGCCGCCTGAAGAGCGAAATCAAAAACTGGGACGGCACCGACAAGTTCCCGCGGCGCACCCTCGAACACATCCCGGTAGACTACACCGTCGAAGAGCAACGCATCCACGCCCTGCTGACCCAGTACGCCCGGATCCGCGCGGAGGGATACCGCGACAATTCGGAGCGCTTCGCCACCGAGTTCGTCCTGAAGCTGCTCAAGAAGCGCCTCTTCTCCTCGCCGCAGGCGTTTCTGAACACCCTCAACCGCCACCGCGCGTCGCTCCGCAAATCGGCGCGCTACGAAGCGCTCACCCGTTCCACCGGCGCCCTGGCCCGCATCTTTGAACAGGCTGAAGAGGACTACTCGGACGACGCCGAGCAGCAGGAAGCCGAGTTGGAGGCCCTGGAAGCCGCCGCCCGCGCCTTCCGGCCTCCATCGGCTGCCGACACCCAAATCCTCAACGACCTTGCCGGCTGGGCAGAGCGCGCCGCCGCCCAGCTCGATAGCAAAGCGGCCAAGCTCGTGAAATGGCTCGAAGACACGGTTCGGCCCAACGGGCAGTGGAACCAGCAACGCGTCATCATCTTCACCGAATACCGCGATACCCAAAAGTGGCTCCACGACCACCTGGCAACCCGCGCCTTCAAAGAAGGCGGCCGCCTGGAGCTCCTCTACGGCGCGCAGGACCCTGATGACCGCGAGCGCATCAAGGCGGCCTTCCAGTTCGACCCCAAGGACTCGCCCATCCGCATCCTGCTCGCCACCGACGCCGCCAGCGAAGGTATCGACCTCCAGCGCCATTGCTACCGGCTCATCCACTACGAGATCCCCTGGAACCCCAACCGCCTGGAGCAGCGCAACGGCCGTATCGACCGCCACGGCCAACGCGCGCCGGAGGTCAAGGTATACCACTTCGTCGCGTCCGGCTTTCGCGATGAGACCGAGTTCGCCGAAGGCTCCGGCGCCTCCCTCGCCGCCGACCTCGAGTTCCTCTACCGCGCCGCCAAGAAGGTCCAGCAGATCCGCGAAGACCTTGGCAAGGTCGGCCCCGTGATCGCCGAGCAGGTGGAGGAGGCCATGCTCGGCAAGCGCCGCCGTCTGGACACCGCCCGCGCCGAGCGCGAAAACGAGCCCGTCAAGCGCCTGCTCCGCT
>VFSW01016679.1_pt1 | contig 10008 bp, 8 predicted proteins | sample 5358111 | NCBI WGS metagenome assembly VFSW01 (sample SAMN11554181, study PRJNA540505) | mine drainage metagenome | isolation source: sediment from site ElyBrook_90M | place: USA: Ely Copper Mine, Vershire, VT | collected 2017
ACGCTGAGATCCGACGGACGGATTGCGACTCTTTCTCGATTTATGCACCAAAGCCGATCTCTTGCATAAGCGACATACATCTAAAAGTTTAGACTTTTATGCAGGAAGCAGTAAGATAAGAGGCTGTTGAATCGGACTATTGTTTGTGCTATAAAAAAGCTATCGCATTCACATTAACTTGCATTGAAGGGACATATGGCTAAAATCCGAATACCCGCAGAACCTTCTGTACCTGCATCCGAAATTCGCCTGCCGTTCAATTTATCCAAAAAGGGAGGCGTCCGGCTGGCAAACGTTGGCCTCAGTGCAGAGGCTGAAGCCGTCCAACCCGCTGCTGAGGAGGCTGGCAAATCGGTCGCTGGTGAAACCATCGGCGTCAGCGATAATGCCGAACATGCCGATGCGTGGCTTATTCTTTTCTCTTACATCCTGGTCGGGGTGGGATTGTGGCTCGGTAATATGCTTGCGGCAAAGGCCAGCGCAGTTTCATTTGCGCCCATAGATGGAATCAGTCTCCTGGCGCTGTTTTTCATCATGGCGCAGGCTCTTGAGCGCCTGGTGGAGCCTCTGGCAGAATTAAGTATTCCCGGCTTTGGAAGTTCAAGCAACAAGGCCGCGGCTAATAGGGACAAAAAAATTCAGGAAGCCATGGCGACCCATGATCGCGCCAAGAAACAAAAGGATGCAAACATCGGCGCCAATGAACAGGCGGCATTTAATAAGATCAAGGCCAATACAAAAGTGAGCATTTGGGCTGTGGCTACTTTTGTAGCCATGTTAATCAGCGGCGCGACGCGGTTATTCTTTCTGGATGCTGTCGGCGCTAAAGGCGTATCAGACCTGTTGAACGTGCTGGTGACTGGACTGGTGGTTGGCTCCGGAACCAAGCCGCTGCATGAGCTTATAAAATTGATCGAGAAGAAGAACGAGCCTCACGCTTCCGATGAAAGTGGAAGCTCAGAAACGGCCAATGCCTGAGTTGTGAACATCACCCCATTTTTGCAAATTGATTAGCCGCCTTATCCATTCATCCTTCCGGTGTATAATGACCGCGTGAGCCCTTTGTCTGACATTAAGTTGGTCGACAGCGCCGCTTGCGTCGCGGTTTTGTTTGTGTAGATGGTCGAAGATTATCTGGTCAGGTTTCCTGACCAGATTTATTTTTTTCTAAAAGGAGTATCGGTATGAAACTGAGCAAACTTGCCAGTGAAATCGCCGAATCGCCAACCTTTGCGCTGAATGATGCGGCGCGAGCGTTGCGCGAGCGTGGGGAGGCGGTCATTCACTTGGGAATCGGCGAGCCTAAAAACAAGACCCCAATGAATGCGATCCTATCGTCGGCGGCTAAGCTGACCAGCGGGGAAGTGAAATATACGCCGCCCGATGGCGTGCCTTCGTTGAAGAAGGCCATTATCCGCTACACCGAGGAGAATTATGATCGGCTGATCGCTCCTGAAAATGTGATTGTTACGAATGGGGCCAAGCAGTCGCTCTTCAACATATTTTTTTCCATTTTGAACCCGCAGGATGAAGTGATCGTGATCGCGCCCTATTGGGTTTCGTATCCTGAGATCATCAAAATGTGCATGGGGCGGCCTGTGATTGTCACGCCCGAAGACGGGACGTTTACACCGCGCTTCGAAGACATAGAAAGGGCGGTCACTTCTTACACGCGCGCGATCATCGGCAATAGTCCGAACAATCCGTCCGGTGTGATTTATCCGCCGGAGCTGATCGAAAAGCTGGCGGAATTTTGTGAGCGCAAAGGCATCTTTATGGTTTGTGATGACATCTATCACAAACTGGTCTTTGACAAAAAAGAAGCGATACCGGCATTTCGTTTCACCAGAAATGATATTGAAGATTCGCATGTCATCGTTGTGAATGGCGTGGCGAAAATCTACGGCATGACCGGCTTTCGCGTGGGCTGGGTGGTGGCTCCACGCCAGCTTGTGCGCGTGATGACCAATGTCACCGTGCAGACAACGTCAGGGGTGAGTCCCGTCAGCCAGGCGGCGGCCGAGGGTGCGCTGAACGGTTTGCAGTCCGTGGTGGAAGCGTTGAGATTGCAAATCCAAAATAATCGCGATGTACTTCTGCAGGAAATGAAGTCCTTCAAAGGTGCGCGTCTTATCCCGCCCGATGGAACTTTTTATGCCATGCCTGACCTGCGCGCTTTCAATGGAAATTCGGTTGAACTTTCAAAATTCCTGTTGCAGAAAGCGTTGGTTGTCACCGTGCCGTGAAAAGAGTTCGGCATGGAAGGGCATATCCGTTTGTCGTTCAGTGGAACGGTGAAGGACGTTACGGAAGGCATCGCGCGAATTAAATGGGCGCTCGACTCTTCCAGTCCGAATGAAATTTACATTGGCGATAAAAAAATGGTGAGAGATTGGCTATGAACAACCTTTTGAACATCAAGACCCCAGCCGAGTCTATCGCGCAGACCCGGAAGGCGGACTACAACTTATCGAATCAAGGCGTGAGCAATTTGCGGCTCGCATACTGGAATTTACCGATGGAAGCTTTGTACGAGGAAGCGGTATTTCGCGGCGAAGGAATCACATCGGCGGGCGGACCATTTGTTGCCAATACCGGCAAGCACACCGCGCGTTCCGCGACTGATAAATTTGTTGTGCGCGAAGTTGATTCAGAAGGAAAAGTTCGGTGGGGACAATATAACCGCCCGTTTGCTCCGGAAAAATTCGACGGACTGTATGAGCGAATGTTGGGGTTTTTGCAGGGCCGCGATGTGTATGTTCAGGATCTATACGCGGGCGCAGACGAGAATTATCGTCTGCCGGTGCGCATCGTCACCGAATTAGCGTGGCATAGCATGTTTGTCCGCAATATGTTCCTGGTTCCGCAATCGCTCGAAGAATACAAACGCTTCGTGCCCGAATTTACGATTATCGCAATGCCATCTTTTAAAGGCATACCCGCAATTGATAACACGGCCAGTGAAACCTTCATCTGTCTTTCCTTTGAAAAGAAACTTGCCATCATCGGCAACACGGCCTATGCAGGCGAGATCAAGAAATCGGTCTTCACGATCTTGAATTATCTTCTGCCGCTCGAAGGCGTGCTTTCGATGCATTGTTCGGCCAATGTCAATCCTAAAGACGCGAACGATGTAGCGCTCTTTTTCGGACTCAGCGGAACCGGCAAGACCACACTGTCAGCGGATCCTACGCGCCGCCTCATCGGGGACGATGAGCATGGCTGGAGCGACGATGGCGTTTTCAACTTTGAAGGCGGGTGCTACGCCAAAGTCATCGGCTTGTCCGCAGCTGCCGAGCCGGAAATTTACGCAACGACAAAGCGATTTGGCACGATCCTGGAAAATGTCCCAGTCGATCCGATCACGCGCTACATCGATCTCGATGATGACACGCTGACGGAAAACACACGCGCATCGTATCCGCTTGAGTTTATTGACAACGCCGTCCCTGAGAAAAAATCCGGGCATCCGAAGAATATTATTTTCCTGACTTGTGATGCATCCGGCGTGATGCCGCCCATCGCACGGCTGACCCCGAACCAGGCGTTGTATCAATTCATTTCAGGCTATACATCCAAGATCGGCGGGACGGAAGTTGGTCTGCGCGATGAACCGGAGATCACATTCTCAGCCTGTTTTGGCGGACCTTTCATGGTGCATCATCCATATTATTATGCGGATATCCTCAAACGAAAAATCGAACGTTACGGAGTTAAGTGCTGGCTGGTTAATACAGGTTGGGTCGGCGGGCCGTACGGCGTAGGTAAACGCATCAGTATAAAATATACGCGCGCGTTGTTGTCCGCGGCGTTGACCGGAAAATTGGATCAAGTCAAATTTACGAAGGACCCGGTCTTCGGTTTTGATGTGCCAACTCAATGCCCGGATGTCCCGGACGAAGTACTCGATCCATCCGGCTCGTGGCCGAATGTCAAAGAATATGACAAAAAGTATCGCCAGTTGGCGGCGCGTTTTATCGAGAACTTCAAGAAGTTTGAAGACCATACGCCGCAGGAAGTGATTGAGGCTGGCCCGAAAGTCTAAAAAATTCTGCGATTGATGACTTGATAATAAAGGGATTGGCGGTTTTTAGCCAATCCTTTTTATATTACGGACTGAAATCCATCCAAAATATTTTTAGATCAGAATTGGGGATACCTGCCACAAAATGAAAGCGGGGATCAGGCGTCAGGCCGTTATAAATCTTTTCCAACTGCGGACGATTGGCGGGGAGCAGGATATAGTGAGCGTCGTAGTGTTGAGCCACGAAAACAATGGTGTTGATATCGTTATTAGGAACCATCACCGTTTTGAAGTCGGTCCCTTCGTTGATGTCCCACGTCTCGCGCGCCATAATGGCGATGTTTGTTTCTGCGATTCCTCTTTTGCCTGCGTCTGCCTCGATTTCGCTTTTCACGATTTTATAACTTTCGTAAACCCCGTTGTAGTAAACAGTCGAAGAATAATTCTGTTGGAAGCCCAGATAGCCGCAATAAGCGGCCAATAGAAGAGTTGCGCCTACTAAGATCGATTTTGATTTTATGAACTGCGCGAAGAAGCCAACAATCACGAGACAGATGAAAGGCATCAGCGCGCCGAGACTTTTCATCAGCGAGCCGGGACCGGAAAAGCTTGCGATGAAAGTGTAAAACAAATATTCAAAGATAAAGAACAGGAAAGCTGGTAAAAGCATCCGAAGTTTTGGCCATTCCCGGCGCAGGAAAATCATCCCGGCCAGCGCAGCAAGAAAAAGCCATGTCAGAATCGGGTCAATATAAAAATTAACCTGCTGTAAATTTTCCCAGGCAGTATGTAATCTTCTTGTGATTATGCCCTTGATGCCAAACGTAGCGCGCAAGGTGGGCCAGTCAATTTCCTTGTTGTAGGAATGGAAATCTTCGTAGGTTGTCAGGAAGGCTGTCTTTGCCGGGCCGGGCGGAAAGATTGCATGAAGTTCCGTGTAATTTTTGATCAGTAGAGGCGAGAGAACTAATAGGTGAATCCCCACTGCCGCGCTGGCGATCAGCAGTTTTGATTTCCACGGGATGGCTGACAATAGAATACAAATTCCAAGCGTGCCAAGCAGGAGGATATTGTCCTGACGGATTAAATTAGCCAGTCCGGTGAATATGGCGGCGATGAGAAAATTGCGTGGTAATTCATCGCCTTTTATGATGAAATAAAGCGCCAACGCGCCGAATGCCCCGGAGAAAATAATCGCTTCGGTCGAGACCGAGTACCAGACCTGGAACGGGGAAAAAAATGTCAGCAGGCCGATCAGCGCCCCGGCCGAGATTGAACCGGAGATTTTCCTTCCAGCTAGATATCCGATTACAGCCGGAATGATTCCGAAAAGAATCGGCGCGATCAATGCAACGTTGATGGATGTCCCGAAAAACAGCATCGGGATGCTGATAATAAATGACGCACTCGGATTCCAAAAATCACCGGCATAATGCGGAAGGGGCAGCAATCCGCTAAAGAAATAAACGATGTAATCAATGACCGGGCCGCGGCCAAGCGCAATATTTTTTGCGACCGTGTAATAAAAGGCCGAGTCGCCGTGGCCGGGTGTCTTTGCGAAACTTGCCAGGTAGAAACGTAAAATGAGGCCGAGTATCAACCCGGCCCCAAACAAAATGTTCCAAAAGCGATCTTCTTTTGGGTTTGTTACAACGCCCATGCCAACATGAGTCCGAGGATGGCAACGATCAAACCAATATGTAACAAAAGATTGGTGGAGGCCAATCCCCAGCCCGGCAGGGTGAATTGCACGATAAGGTTGGCGATGATCAGAATGATTCCGATGAGCGGCAAAAGTCCCTTGCGGTGGGCGAGGAATTCAGATAACCAATCCAGCAGCTTCGACATCAAATTTCCTCTTCTTCAATTTCTGGTTGATTTTCATCAACATGCCATTGCGAAAATTGTGCGGCTAGCCGGCCGGGAATGCGGCCCTGGATCAGCACGCCGCCACGCTCATGTTCGATGCGTTCGACCTGACCAGCTTCGTGAAAGAGCGAGATCAACGCGCCTTGTTGGTAAGGCAGCCGTACACGTACCGGTGTGTAAGTTTCATAAAGTTCTTGTTTGATTAGGTGCAGTAATTCGGTTTGACCGACTCCACTGAGCGCCGACACGGCGATTGATTTTGGATAATTACGCACCGTCTCTCGCGCGACTTCGGGCTGGTCGAGGCGATCTATTTTATTCAAGGCTGTGATGGTTGGGATGTGCCCAGCGCCGATTTCCTGCAATGTCTCCTGCACGGACTGGAATTGATTCAATGCGTTTGGATGTGAGATATCCACAACATGCAAAAGCAAATCGGCTTCCGCGATTTCTTCCAGCGTGGCGTGGAAAGCGGCGATCAAAGCTGTCGGTAACTTCTGGATGAAACCAACTGTATCTGTGACGAGCGCCTGATAGCCGCCGGAAAGTTCAATGCGGCGCGTGGTCGGATCGAGGGTCGCGAAGAGTTGGTCGGCTGTGTATACGTCTGCCTTGGCAAGCCGGTTGAGCAGTGTAGATTTTCCAGCGTTGGTGTAGCCCACCAGCGCAACAGTCGGGATACGCGAACGTTTACGCTGGGCGCGATATCTCATGCGGTGTGCGCGGACCTTTTCCAACTCATCCTTGAGATGCGCGATTCGAGTTCTGATTTGACGGCGATCCACTTCAAGTTGAGTCTCGCCGGGACCTCGCAAACCGACGCCGCCAGTCGAGCCGGTTCGTCCGCCGCCTCCGCCAGCTTGTCGGGCGAGATGCGTCCATTGTCCAGTAAGACGCGGCAGGAAATATTCATATTGAGCAAGCTCAACCTGCACCATTCCCTCGGCAGTGTGGGCGTGTTGGGCAAAGATGTCCAGAATCAATGCAGTCCGGTCGATGATCCGAATGTTGGGCGCAAATATTTTTTCAAGTTCGCGTTGGTGGCGCGGCGAGAGTTCGTCATCGAAAATAATGACTTGCGCCAGCGTCTCTTCGGCGAGGGCCTGAAGTTCTTCTATTTTTCCGGGACCAATGAAGCTGTGCGGATTGGGATGATCGAGTTTCTGAGTCAGTTCGCCAACGACATCCAGTCCTGCGGTATCAGACAGCAGGGCAAGTTCGGTGAGTGAATCTTCGAGTGTGAGGTGTTGTTTCTTCTGGTAAATATCAACGCCGACCAGAAAAGCGCGTTCACGCGGCGCTTGTGTCGGTTGGGGGAGTTTCTTGGCCATCGGGTTCCAATTTTGCTTTCTCTAATCTTCCGAAAAGTTTTGCAACCTTCGGGTCAGTGGCTTCTGTGCGGGCAGGGATCAGAACATGGAATTTTGAGCCGGGACATTTTTCTTCATCGCAGCCATCCGACTCAACCCAGATCGTGCCGCCGTGCGCTTCGATAATGCCGCGTGTGATGGGAAGTCCAAGGCCGGGGCCGCCGCCCTTGAATTTGGTTTTGCCACTGGAGTGTAGGTTGACGCGTCCAAGTTGGCCGAATTTTTCAAATATCGTGGCCTGATTTTCGGGCGAAATGCCGATGCCCGTATCTGTGATTACAACCTCGATAAAGCCAGGCAGCAGGCGGCCGTCAATGCCGACCTTGCCCTTATCGGGAGTGTATTTTATGGCGTTGGTCAAAAGATTATAAAAAGCCTGATAGAGACGCTCGGAGTCGGCGTAGATCCATAAATCGCTACCTTCAAACGGGCGGATGTCGAGAGTTTGTTGCCGTTCGCGGATGACATTGCTCAGATCGCGCTTAAGAAGATCGAAAAGATGACTTAGCCAAAGTGGTTGTGTGTTGAGCGAGAGCAGATGATTGTCTATCAATGAGACATCGATCATGTCATCAATGATCTGGCGCAGGCGAAAGATACCGGTGTTGACACCCGAAAGCAACGTATCAATTTGGCCATTGCCGTTCTGCGAGACGAGATCGCGCATCATGGCTGCGTAGCCTTCGATCAATGTCAGCGGCGTCTTGAGCTCGTGGGCAGCGACCGAAATAAAGTTGGACTTTGAACGGTCAAGACGTTCGAGCTTTTGCTGCATCTCGATCAATTCGTTCGAGACGTAAAGCACACGCGCTTCCATTTCAAGGCGGGCGGTTTTCTCCAGAGCGTATGTATAAATCGGCGTGATGGTTGTCAGCAGATCGAGCGCGTCCTGCTCGGAAAGATTCTCGATGGCGACATCATTCGTGATGGAGATGATTTTGTTGAGCAGGTCTGCGATGTTGTTTTTTTGCTGCTGCAGATCGGTCAGGGTTGGGGCGCCGGTCCACTCGTACAAGATCGAATCGAGCCAGGCCGGATTTCCGGTCATGACCGCCTGCTCGAGTCCGCTAAAGAAGCGTTCGAGTTGTTCGATAAAAACGCCGCGTAAATTGGTCCCGCGTGTCAGGGTGTTGGAGACGCGTTGTAACCAATTGGGGCGGATTTCGACGAGGAGTTGCTGGGCTCTCATAGCGGTTGCCTAAGTTTACGCTGTCTGGCTCGTTTTGACAATTTCAATTTGATTGTGGCTTTTGTTCGCCGAGCCAGTCAAGCAGGACGTTGCCCACCATTTTCAGGCTTTCAGCCGCGACGTGTTCGGGCGTATCGGCCAACGTGTGCCAGTAAGGGTAATCTATGTCAATGATGTCGACCGAAGGAATCCCGGCGCGCACAAACGGGATATGATCGTCAAGGATATCGTATTTTACCTGCGGGATGAATGAGTCTTGATATCCCAATTTTGAGGCCGTCGTCCAGATTGAAGTTCGCATTTTTGAATCGGAGTTCCCTTCCATGTAGAACTTGGGGTTTGCGCCACCGACCATATCCACCAGGATCATGGCTTGCGGTTTTGTTTTCATATTTTGAACGAAAGCGGTTGACCCCAAAATCCAATCCCAGCCGGGAATCTCGCCGTTATCTTCCACGTCGAAGAAGACCAGTTCAATGGGGATGCTGTCTTTGGGTAGTTTGCGCGCCAGTTCGAGCAGGACTGCCACACCGGATGCGCCATCGTTTGCGCCGGGAACGGGTTGCATTTGGTTGGCGGGATTCGGATCGCGGTTGGCGCGCAGGCGCGAATCATAATGTGCGCCGATGATGATCTGTGGCGCGATATCTGAGCGACGCGCGACTAGGTTTTGGATGGGATGTCCCATCGCTTCTGATTGCTGGATTTCAACCTGCCAGCCCGCCGACTCGAGTTCTGTTTGCATCCAGACCAGGATTTTGGCGTGCGCGTCCGAACCGGGAATGCGCGGCCCAAACGCGACTTGAGTCTGAACGTCGGCGTAGGCGCGCTGTCCGTCAAATGTAACGGCAGCCGCTGCCCGGTCCAGGAAGAACGCGCGCATGTACCAGGTCAAGGCCAGGATAAATAATATTCCGATGATCGAAAGGTAAATCACAATACTGCGTTTAGTCATGGGCACCTAGAAATATTTCGAGATCAGTGCTGGAACGGTTTGCATAGGCTGTGGCGCGTTCGCGTTTGCCGGTGTGATCCGCGTTTCCCAATGCAGGCAAAATCCCGAAGTTGGCTTTCGTCGGTTGGAAATCTTTGAGATCGGCGTGCGTGATGTAATGGCATAATGTGCCAAGCATGGTGGTTTGTGGAAGTGCGAAAAGTCCTTGACCATGATGTAAGCGCGCAGCGTTTATACCTGCCAGCAGACCCGTAGCCATGTTGCCCATATAGCCTTCGACGCCCGTGATCTGACCGGCGAAGAACAAATCATCGCGGTTTATAAATTGAAGTGTGGGACGCAAAAGTTTTGGCGATGCAATAAATGTGTTGCGGTGCATCTGGCCGTAGCGGACGAATTCCGCATTTTCCAATCCGGGGATCATTCTCAAGACGCGCTTCTGCTCGGGAAATTTCAGGTTGGTCTGAAAGCCGACAAGATTATAAAGATTGCCGGCCAAATTATCCTGTCGAAGTTGAACGGCGGCATAAGGTCGCCTGCCTGTGCGCGGATCTATTAAGCCAACTGGACGCATTGGTCCAAACATCAAAGAATCTTTTCC
>VFSW01016680.1_pt1 | contig 10007 bp, 6 predicted proteins | sample 5358111 | NCBI WGS metagenome assembly VFSW01 (sample SAMN11554181, study PRJNA540505) | mine drainage metagenome | isolation source: sediment from site ElyBrook_90M | place: USA: Ely Copper Mine, Vershire, VT | collected 2017
GGGCCCTGGCCCCAAGGGGGTCGCCAAGGGACCATGGGGGCAAAGCCCCCGGTCTTCTGGCTGCTGCTGCTGATCGCCTCCACCACCCTGCTGCGCCTGGCGCTGGGCGCGGGCATCGGCCTGGGCATCGACGAAAGCTACATGGTGGCGGCCGGGCGCACTCTGCGGCTCGGCTATTTCGATCATCCTCCCGCTTCCTGGTGGCTGGTCTGGGGGGTCTCGCATCTGTTCGGCAGCGAGGCGCCGGTGGTGGTGCGGCTGCCGTTCATCCTGCTGTTCGCCCTGTCCACCTTGCTGATGTTCCGCCTGACCGCGCTGCTGTTCGACGCGCGGGCCGGGCTGTGGGCGGCGCTGTGCCTCAACCTCGCCCCGGTGTTCGGGCTGACCACCGGTGGCTGGGTGCTGCCCGACGGGCCGCTGGTGGCGGCATTGCTGGGTGCCGCGCTGTGCCTCGCCCGTGTGCTCTCGGGCGGATCGCGGCGCTGGTGGGCGGGCGCCGGGCTGTGCGCCGGGCTGGCACTGTTCTCAAAATATTCCGCTATCCTGACATTTGCGGGTGCGTTGCTGTTCCTGCTGAGCAGCCGGCCGCACCGCTTCTGGCTGGCCAGGTGGGAACCCTACGCCGCCGCCTTGCTGGCACTCGCGGTGTTCGCCCCGGTGCTCGCCTGGAACGCGCTGCATGGCTGGGCGTCCTTCGCCTTCCAGGGCGCGCGCGCGGCGGCGGCGGGACTGCATCCGGCAGCCCCGCTGGTGGTGCTGGGCGGAGAGGCGCTGTTCCTGCTGCCCTGGCTGTGGGCGGCGCTGATGTGGTCCTTCGCGACCGCGCTGTGGCGCGGGCCGGCGGACTGGGGACGCTGGCTGTGCTGCTGCCTGGGCACGCCGCCGATCCTGCTGTTCGCGCTGATCCCGCTCTGGTCGAGCGGGCGGGTGCTGTTCCACTGGGCGGCACCCGGTTATCTGATGCTGTTTCCCCTGCTCGGCGCCGATATCGCGCGCAGGCTGCAGGCTGATCCTCGCCCCACGCGCTACTGGCTGATCGGCACGGCGGCGTTCGTCCTGGTGGCGCTGGGTCTGGCGGCGATCGAGGCGCGCACGCTGGTCTGGAAACTGCCGGACTCCCTGGTGGGGCCCGGCGCCGATCTGGAAGCCGCGGACTGGACCTCGCTGAAGGACGAGCTCGCCCGCCGTGGGCTGGGCGGAATGGTGGTGGGCGGGCCGCGCTGGCGTGATGCCGGCAAGGCCGGCTACGCGCTCGGGCCGGGCGCGCGGGTGATCGTGCTCGATGAGGACCAGCGGCAGTTCGGGCTGATCCGCCCCGCCAGCGGCTTCATCGGCCAGGACGTGCTGATCGTGGCGCCCGGGCGCGAGGCCGCCGAGGTGCCGGCCAGGCTCGCCCGCAGGTTCGACCGGATCGAGGCGCTGGCACCGGCGATGATCACCTATCCGGACCGGCCGGCCGCCGCGCTGGCGCTGTTTCTCGGTCACGATCTGCGCCCCTGACGCCGGCGGGCGAGCGGTCCCAACAATTTTCGTTGTCAGCCATGCAGCGATGGATACCATGACCTCAAGGGAGGGCCGCATGGATGGACCTGCGTGGTGTCACGATCCGCGCATGCGCGCGCAGCCGTATGCGGCAAGCGCCCGGCCCGACCGCCATCCGGCGCCGGGCAGATCGTTTCGATACATCAATACAACCGACAGGAGTTCACTGATGGCAAAACTCGCCGCTTATGCGGTATCGCTGGCTGCGGTGCTCGGTTTGCCGATCATGCCGGTTGGAAGCGGCGCGGCGCGCGCGGCGACCATGGGGCCGGTCACCGATGAGCTCGGCGTGATCAAGATCCCCAAGGGCGCACCGATCCAGATCGGCGGCTATTGGGTGCTGTCGGGCCCCGATACCGCGCTCGGCCTCGATGAGCGGCGCGGCGTGGAAGTCGCGATCAAGGATGTCGGCGGCAAGCTGCTCGACCATCCGATCAAGCTCAATGCCGAGGACGATCTGTGCAACGCCGAGGGCGGGCAGACCGCGGCCACCAAGCTCGCCGCCAATCCGCAGACGGTGATCGTGCTCGGCCCCGGCTGCTCCAGCGCCGCGACGCCGGCGGCGCCCATCCTGTGGCAGGCCGGCCTCACCAATATCGGCACCGCCAGCACCGCGCCCAGCCTGACCGCCGCGACCCGCAAGCCGGAATATGCCGGCTTCGCGCGCACCGTCTACAGTGACAGCGAGCAGGGCAAGGCGGATGCCGAGTACATCTACAACACGCTCGGCCTGCGCAAGGTGGTCACGGTCCATGACGGCAGCCCCTATTCGCAGCAGCTGACCGTGGTGATGGCGAATAATTTCGAGAAGCTGGGCGGCAAGGTGCTGTCGCAGGAAGCGGTGGCGCCGACCGATGTCGACATGCACCCGGTGCTGACCCGCATCGCGACCGAGAAGCCCGACCTGATCTACACGCCCGATTTTGTCGCTGCGGCCGCGCAATTGCTGCGCCAGGGCAAGGAGACGGCGGGGCTCGAGAAGACCCCGATGCTGGGCGGCGGCTCGCTGATGGCCGCCGATTTCATCGAGGCGGCGGGTCCCTCCGTCGTGGGCTACAAGATCGCCTATCCCGACATCTCGCCGGAATCGATGGGCAAGGGCTATCCCAAGTTCGTCGAGGAGTACAAGAAGATGTTCGGCGAGGCGCCGATCTCCGGCTATCACGCCAACGCCTATGACGCGGCGATGCTGGCGTTCAAGGCGATCGAGGCGGTGGCCAAGAAAGACGAGGCCGGCAATCTGTATATCGGCAAGAAGGCCCTGCACGACGCGGTGTTCGCCACCAAATTCGAGGGGGTGAGCGGCCCGATCGAATGCGACGCCTACGGCGAATGCGCCAAGTTCAAGCCGGCGGTGTTCGAATTCATCTCGGCCGATCCCAAGAGCTTCTCGGTCGGCACCAACCCCAAGAAGATCTACCCGTGACCCGCGCCGGTGCCCGGCCGGCCGCTGGCCGGGCACCGGGACGATCCGCCCCGACGGGACAGGGCAGGCCGACATCGCCGACCCGGCGGGCCGCGCGGTGAGCGGCGCCAGCGAGGCCGCGCCGGCGGACCGGCTGGCCGGGCTGTCGCGCTTCACCCTGGTCGATGCCGTGCTGTGGGGTCTGCGCATCCTGGTGCTGGCGGTGGTGGTGGGCGGCACCATCGGCACGCTGATCAAGGGCCGCTACGCCGCCGCCCAGTGGTTCGACTTCGTGCTGTTCGGCCTGACCATCGGCAGCATCTACGCGCAGATCGCGCTCGGCTACACGATGGTCTACGGCGTGCTGCGGCTGATCAACTTCGCCCATGGCGACATCGTGATGACCGGCGCGTTCGGCGGCTATTTCGTCGCCGGCGCGCTCGACCGGTCGGGCTGGCTGGAAACCCATCCGGTGCTGGCGATGATCGCGATCCTGGCGGTGGCGATGGCGACCTCCACCGCCATCGCGGTGCTGACCGAGCGCATCGCCTACCGCCCGTTCCGCCGCGTCGTGGGGCTCGCGCCGCTGATCTGCGCGATCGGGGTGTCGTTCTTCCTGGAACAGACCTTCCGCGGCGCCTTCGGATCGAGCGTGCGCTCCTACCCCGATCCGCTCTGGCAGCGCGCGACCTTCGACATCGCCGGTTTCCACGTGCCGCGGATCGACGTGATCGTGATCGGACTGGCGCTGTTCTTCATGGCGGTGCTGTACGTGATCGTGCAGCGCACCAAGATGGGCACGGCGATGCGCGCGGTGGCCGAGGACGGCGAGGCCGCGGCGCTGATGGGCATCGATGTCAACCGCGTGGTGGTGTTCACCTTCACCCTCGGCGGGGCGATGGCGGGCATTGCCGGCGTGTTCTACGCCTTCCTGTTCAAGCAGGTGTATTTCTTCATGGGGTTCACCCCGGGCATCAAGGCGTTCGGCGCCGCGGTGCTGGGCGGCATCGGCAGCATCCCCGGGGCGATGCTGGGCGGGTTCTTCCTGGGCCTCGTGGAATCGGTGGGCCCGGCCCTGTTCCTGGATGGCATCGGCATTCCCGCGCCCTACCAATTGCGCGACCTGATCGCCTTCACCCTGCTGATCATGGTGCTGATCTTCCGCCCGCAGGGTCTGCTGGGCGAGCGGCTGGCGAGGACGCGGGCATGAGCGCCCCGACGCCGTCCGCCCGCAAGACTGTCTCGCCACTGCGCCAGGCGGCCGTCACCGGGCTGATCTTCGGCGCGGTCGGCGTGCATCTGGCGGTGGTGGGCATCCTGATGATGTTCAACGGCCGCTGGATCGTGGTCGATACGCTCTCGCTCGCGCATGCCACGCTGATCGGTCTCGGGATCGGCGCCGGGGCGATGGCGGCCCGGCCCGCGCCCGCCGGATCGGCGCTGCTGCCCGGATCGGCGCTGCTGCGCGGCCTGCTCGCCGGCGCGGCCGCCGCCGCGGTGCTGGCGGCGCTCGCCCTGGCGATGTCGCTGGTCCGGCTGCAGGGCATCTTCATCGCCCTCACCCCTGCCCTTCTGCAACTGCTCAGCCTGCAACTGGGGCTGGCCGGCGGATTGGCGCTGCTGGTCGCCGGCGGCGCGGCGGCCGGGCTGGCGGGGGCGGCCTTGCGGCGCAGCCCGGCCGCGGCAAGCCGGATCGTGCTCGCCAGCCTGTCGGCGGTGGTGATCGCCGGCGTGTTCCAGGAACTGATCCAGCTGATGCTGCAATATGGCGACACGATCGGCGCGCTGCGCGACTTCCTCTACACCTGGGAAGGACTGAGCCCGACCGGCGCCGTCACGGTGTTCGCCGCCGCGGCGGTCCTCAGCACCGCCTGGACGCTGCTGCCGCGCCGCAGCGCCCCCGCCCCGGGCAGCCGGCGGGGCGGCCTGATCCGCGCCGGCCTGGTGCTGCTGGCGCTGATCCTGTTTCCGCTGCTCGCCGGGTCCTATATCGGCCAGGTGCTGATGCTGGTCGGGCTGTACATCCTGATGGGCATGGGCCTCAATCTGGAGGTGGGGCTCGCCGGCCTGCTCGATCTCGGCTTCGTCGCCTTCTTCGCGGTCGGCGCGTACACCACCGCGTTGCTGACCGCCGACAATCCCCACGCCCTGGCGGCGCTGTCCTTCTGGGTGGCGATGCCGATCGCGGTGCTGGCCTCGGTGATCACCGGCGTGCTGTTCGGCATTCCCGTGCTGGGGGTGCGCGGCGACTATCTGGCCGTCGCCACCATGGGGCTGGGCGAGATCGTGCGGGTGCTGGTGCAGTCCGATTTCGCCGCCCCGCTGCTGGGCGGCGCGCAGGGCATCCTCCAGATCCCCAAGCCCAGGATCGGCGAGTACGTGCTGGGCAGCCCAGTACAGCTGTTCTATCTCACGCTGGTCTGCGCCGGCATCGCCGCCTATATCGCCTGGCGGCTCGAGAATTCCCGCCTGGGCCGCGCCTGGATGGCGCTGCGCGACGACGAGGACGTGGCCCAGGCGCTGGGGGTCAATCTGATCCAGTCGAAGCTGCTGGCCTACGGGCTGGGCGCGGCCTTCGCCGGGCTGGCGGGCTCGATCTTCGCGGTGATGCTCACCTCGGTCTATCCCAGCAGCTTCCAGCTGCTGATCTCGATCAACGTGCTGGCGCTGATCATCGTGGGCGGCATGGGCAGCCTGCCCGGGGTGGTGCTGGGCTCGGTCGCGCTGATCGGCCTGCCGGAACTGCTGCGCGAATTCGGCGACTACCGCTACCTGTTCTACGGCGCGGTGCTGATCGTGATGATGCGGCTGAAGCCGGAAGGATTGTGGCCGTCGGACGTGCGAAGGCGGGAACTGCACGGCGATGACGAAACCCTCGCCCTCGATGCCGGGCGCGAATTGCTGCCGGCCACCGGCGCGGCGGAGTAGCGGGTCATGGCCAAGTCGATCCTGACCGCCACCCGTCTCACCCGCCGCTTCGGCGGGCTGAGCGCCGTCACCGAGCTCGACCTCGACGTCGCCGAGAACAGCATCCACAGCGTGATCGGCCCCAACGGCGCGGGCAAGACCACGGTGTTCAACTGCATCACCCAGCACCTGAAGCCGACCTCGGGCGAGGTGCGATTCCGTGGCGTGCGCATCGACGGGCTGAAGCCCGACCGTATCGCCGGGGCGGGAATCAGCCGCACCTATCAGAACATCCGGCTGTTCCGCAACATCACCGCGATCGAGAACCTGCTGGTGGGGATGCATCTGCATCTGCGCTCCACCTGGTGGGGGGCGGTGTTCAACACCCCGGCCACCCGCGCCGACGAGGCGGCGGCGCAGCAGGAGGCGCTGCGCCTGCTCGCCTTCGTGGGGCTGAAGGGGCGGGGCGACCAGCTCGCGCGCAGCCTCGCCTACGGCGAGCAGCGGCGGCTCGAGATCGGCCGCGCGCTCGCCACCCGCCCGAGCCTGCTGCTGCTCGACGAGCCCACCGCCGGGATGAACCCGCACGAGACCTCCGAGATGATGGCATTCATCCAGCGCGTGCGCGCGGAGTTCGGGGCCACCATCCTGCTGATCGAGCACCAGATGCGGGTGGTGATGTCGATGTCCGACAAGGTGACGGTGCTGGACCACGGGGTGAAGATCGCCGAGGGCCGCCCGGCCGAGGTGCAGCGCGATCCCGCCGTCATCGAGGCCTATCTGGGTACGGGCAAGACCGTCCCGCAAGCTGCCCGCGCCCATGCCGCGGCGAGCCTGACCGAGGGGGCCGGCTGAAATGGCGCTGCTCGAGATCGATGCGATCCATGTGTTCTACGACAAGATCGAGGCGCTGAAAGGGGTTTCACTCGCCGTCGAGGAAGGCCGCATCGTCACCCTGGTCGGGGCCAACGGCGCCGGCAAATCCACCACGCTGCGGGCGATCAGCGGCCTGCTGCATCCCCGCCAGGGCGAGATCCGCTTCGCCGGCGAGCCGCTCGGAGCCTATGGCGCGCACGAGATCGCAACGCTCGGTCTGGTGCAGGTGCCGGAAGGCCGGCGTATCTTCGGACGGCTGAGCGTGAGCGAGAATCTGGACATGGGCGCCTTCACCCGGCGCGACCGCCGCGCCATCGCCGAGGACAAGGAACGCATGATGACGCTGTTCCCCCGCCTGCGGGAACGGCTGAAACAGGTGGCGGGAACGCTGTCGGGCGGCGAGCAGCAGATGGTCGCGACCGCCCGCGCGCTGATGGCCCGCCCCCGCGCGCTGCTGATGGACGAGCCCAGCATGGGTCTCGCGCCGATGATGATCGAACAGGTGTTCGAAACCATCCGGCGCATCAACCAGGACGGCGTGACCGTATTGCTGGTGGAACAGAACGCCCTGATGGCGCTGAACATCGCCGACTACGCCTATGTGATGGAAAGCGGACGGATCGTGCTCGATGGCACCGGCGCGTCGCTGCTGGACGACGAACGGGTGCGCCACGCCTATCTGGGCTGAGCATGGCCGGCGCGTCCACCGCCCCGACGCAACAGGCAAGCCCGCCCGAACCCTGATGAGAGGAGGGTGCGGGGCGCGCAGAGTGCTGGCGAAGCCGGTTCCCCCGCAGCATCGGCCCCCTGCCCGATCCCGCGGAAAACCGTGAGGGCCGCCCGCCCGGGCCCGGCCTTCGCAGCAGCCTGAGACCCCGCCGCCCCATCACCCGGCCAAGAGCGTCCCCAGATGATGGGCGGCGGCGGCTTCGGCCAGCGCGGCCAGGCGCATCCGCAGCGCGACGGGCTGCTCCACCGTCACCGCCGGTCCCCAGGTGAACAGATGCCAGCACATCTCCAGCAAGCCGCCGGCACGAAACCGCACGATCAGCGCCCCGTCGGGCGCGACGGTGGTGCTCTGCGAGGGATGGAACACCCATCCCGCCGCATCCGCCGCCGCCTGCGGGGCGAAGCGCAGCACCACATCGGCCGGCTCCTCCTGGAACACGCCGAAGGACTGCGCGGCATATCCGGCGAGCGAGAATTCCTCGCGCCGTTGAAATCCCCGATCGAGCAGATCGACCGAGATGATGCGATCGAGCCGCCACAGCCGCAGATCCGGCCGGTTCTCGACATGCCCGACCAGCCAGCCGCGCCCGCCATACAGGATGCCGTAGCAGCACAGGATGCGGATCGCCGGCTCCTCCGCGCCCGGGGCGGCATAGCGCATCACCACCAGCTGCATCCCCAGGATCGCCCGGCGCAGACTGCCCAGCACCCCGGCGGCGATCACCGGGCGGGGCCCGGGGCGCATGGCGATGCCCTCGGCCTCCATCAGCGCGGCGATGTCGGGCTCGGCGCGGCGCAGCGCACCGGGGCGCATCAGCGCACGCAGCGTCACCGCCGCCTCGCGCAGCAGCCCGGCCCGTTCGGCCTCGCCGCGGCCGGCGATTTCGCGCGCCGCGGTCTCGATCGCGGCCACCGCCTCGGCGCGCGGCTCGATCACCCCCACCAGCGCGCTGCCCGGCAGCCGCCAGCGCCGCACCCGCTGCGCGTCGTCCCAGGATTCCATCTGCGGAAACACGCTGGCCAGCGAATCGCGCAGCCGCTCGGCGGTGCGCCGCCCCACCGCCAGCTCCGCCGCCATCTCGTCCAGCGTCAGGCCGGTGCGGGTCGCCGCCAGGTGGCGGGCGAGGCTCAGCAGCCGCTCGGCGGGGGCGTAGCGCATGGCGCGATGCTGCCGGGTTCAACCCGCACTGGCAATCATCCCGCCGCGCGGCGGAGAAAGCCGATCGGCCCGGCCGCGCCCGACCGCCCGGCGCACTCGGCCGCCAGCAGATCGAGCAGCGCCGCCGGGTCGCTGATCGCCCCCCGCAGCGCGGCCCGGCGCCGCACCAGCGCGAAATCCGCCGGCGCCAGGCAGCGCAGCCCCACCAGCCCCGCCGGCGGCGCCTGGCCGAAGAAGCGCCGGAACGCGAGGCCGGCCTGCGCCTCGTCCAGCCAGCCGAAGCGCAGCTTGACCAGGAAGCGGCGCAGGCTCGCGCGGTCCAGCCGGTCGGCGAGGTTGGTGGTGCAGGCGAAGGGCAGTTCGTGGCTTTCCATCCAGGTCAGCATCTCGTTCACCTGGCTGATCTCCCAGCTGCGCAGCGCTTCGGCGCGTTCCAGCAGCAGGCTGTCGGCCTCGTCGAACACCAGGAAGGCGCCGGCCTCGCGCGCCTCGGCGAAGGCGCCGGCGATGTTGCGCTCGGTGGCGCCGACGAAGGCGTCGAGCAGGTCGGCGTCGCGCTTCTGCTGCAGAGGCAGCCCCATGCGCCCGGCCAGATGGCGCACCCAGGCGGGCTTGCCCGCGCCCGGGGGACCCGACAGCAGGAACGACACGGCGCGCGGCGCGCCGGGGCGCAGCAGGTCCTCGGTCAGGCCGGCCAGATCGCAATCGGCGTTGATCAGCGCCGGGTCATAGGCCGCCTCGCGCTCGGGCTCCGGCGGCGGCAGGGCGCCCCCGCAGACCGCGCGCGCCACCCCCTCGACGATCAGCCGCGCAGTCTCCGCCCCGCCCCCGGCCAGCCGTGTCGCCCTGAGCGCGCCGGCGGCGACCGCGGGCGCGGCGGGCACCAGCCGGGCGAGCCGCGCCGCGTCGGCATCGGCGAGCAGCACGCCCTCGGCCTCGCCCATCCGCCGCCACAGCCGGGTGCGGGTGGCGAGGTTCGGCACCTTCATCTCCAGGCACATGGTCATCCGCCGCAGCACCGCCGGGCCCAGCGCGGCGAGGTCATTGGCGGTCCAGATCACCGGCACCGCCATCCGCTCCAGCAGCCGGTGCAGGAACACCCGGGCGCGGGCGCGCGGCTCCTCGAAGCCGGCGCGGGGGGCGATGAACAGGTCCTCCGCCTCGTCGAACAGCAGCAGCGACACCCCCGGCACGGCGAGCTTCTGGGCGAGGCGCAGCCCGGCCAGGCGCTGGTCGCGATCGGGCTCGCCGCCATCGGCATCGGCCTCGACCACCGGGCGCGGCAGGGCGCCGACGCGGGCGGCCAGCGTCGCCGCGAACGAGGTCTTACCGGTGCCGGGCGGACCATACAGCAGGATATGCACCCCGCTCTCGCGCCCGGCCAGCGCG
>VFSW01016681.1_pt1 | contig 10006 bp, 11 predicted proteins | sample 5358111 | NCBI WGS metagenome assembly VFSW01 (sample SAMN11554181, study PRJNA540505) | mine drainage metagenome | isolation source: sediment from site ElyBrook_90M | place: USA: Ely Copper Mine, Vershire, VT | collected 2017
ATTCAATTTACATCATGTCTGTCTCTTCTGACCTGGACGGACCAAAACTTATCGCGCTCATCAACCAATGTTATGAAAACCCCAAAACTTGGTATGCAATGACGGATGAAGAAGAAAAGAAAACCAACTGGAAAAGCCCGCAAGTCAAGGCCAGAGACGGGGTCATCCGGGAGTTTTCTCCTGCTTCTGGTTTGTTAAAAGAACACTCCATCGCCTCTGGTGTCACTTATTATTACAAACCCGAGGGTGGTAACATGACTGAGGAGCAAGTTGCGGCCAAGAAGAAATTTGATGCTATGGCGCTCTCCAGACGTTACCCTAAACATTGAAAACTGAGATTTCGTTTTAAAACTCATTGCACCAATAAAAAAATGACATTTCTCAAATGCAAACCTATGATATTGACAACCTAAGAAGCAGCAGTGAACTTTGGCGCTCCACTGTTGCCAAATTATGTGTAACACTCGACGGGAAAAAAATACTCAAGCAAGATGGAAAAGAAATTGAAGAATCAGAACAACTTGCAAAAGTTTTGATGCCATGGTTACACCTTGGATTTATGGTGCACATTCCTCAAAATTTCAATGATAATTACAAAAAATGTGTTACATGAGCGCCGTCAGATTTCTTATGTGGTGACAATTTCTCCAAGCTGGTGGGAAAAATAGATCGCTTGTATCCGATACCAATTACCGCACTCTTTCGGAGCATTGTTATTATTGGAGTGCCACCAGTTGATTCATTTTTCCTTTCGAAAATCCCGGGTGTTTTTTCTGACAATTCCTGCAGAATTGTGCTACCTTTTGTTGGATTGAATCATGAGCTTTAAACGAGAAATTTGGAATTTTGTGCACATTTTGATAAAATGACACGCAAAGGAGCCTTCATGGGGACACCAGTTGCACGTGAAATCATTCTGTGAATATCGGTATCGCTGTTATCGGTAGTAAATCCCATTTGTCGATAATAATCAATTAAATGAAACGAGGGCTTTCCCACCACTCGTTCCGGATAAGCTTCTAAAAAAAGCATAGCTTCTTCCATAATCTCCTGTCTCATAAGTAGTGTTCGAAGAAGCCAACAAAAAGATGAATAAACGATGCCTCGAATATTATGGAATAGAGATGGAGGTACATCACACATCAATCCGTAATTGTATAAACCCAAAACCCTGATTTCGTACGGACTCTCCAAATATAATTCAATTTCAATAAGGACATCTTTGCGAGGTAAATTTTTATATAAATCGCTTTGAAATGGTTGACGTAATCTCCATTGGAAAAAAACATGATCTCCAACAGATTCCACTACAGGATAAATTTTATCGCTACCCACCGAAAATTCTGGCAAATTTTCTGATAAATTCATTTTTCAAGTCGTCCTCTCTCTCTTTTTGATTGATTTAATTCATTTTGTCATGTCATCAGACTCGCCAAAAGAAGGTTTTGTTGGCTTTTATACGCTTTCTGACACCATGGTGTTATTTAGACAAAGAGATCGCCAAGGCCACGGAGGAACCTGGTCCAGAAGATAAACCATTCTCCCACAAAACCACCAGGCGGTATGTGTTGCCACGCGCAAATGCCTACATTGGAACCTTCAAGGGAGACATTGCAGGCGCAGGTTTTTTACCCACGATTTTGGGATACGACGAAGTGATTGTTCCGAAACAGTCCAAATAAATGGCCAGACCTTTTTTACGACATGTACTGCCCGAACAGAGAGTTCGAATGGTGACAACAGTGTCGGCTGTCCCAACACAACAGCTATATTTTCGCATGTTTCCTCCAGATAAATATGAAGATTGGGGACTGTATGATTCACAAAATCGTCATGAAGCAATGCCCGTCGGGATGAGTCTTTATGGATGCTTTCTTTCCATCTGGGGTAACAATGGCCTCTTTTGCATTACTGATAGCTTTGTGGGTGATTCATGTCGTCAGGAATGGTACCTTGTCAACCTCGCAGAATACACCATGGATATTCACCATATATTGTATGAAATGAAAATACCATGGAACAGCTACCCTATTCCTGTTACTCACGAAATATTTTCAGCCGCCCAAGAGTGTATCAGATGCCCTTTTGATTTTGAGGGCCCCATTGATGCCCCGAGAGATTTTTTTTATCTTTGTGATGAGGATTTGACCAGCTGTGGTGTCTATTCTCATGTAAATGGTCAATGGGTTCGTTCGCCTCCCTTGGGGGCCTCACTGAAGCACCATATGGTCCGCCTCAAAAAACCACAGGGGTGTAACATTTGGATTTGTCTGAGTGATTCTCGAGCCGGGGACGAAGATGTGGTATGGCGATTAATGGATGTAGATGCTTGTACTTTCCAATTATTGTGGTTTGTGTATGTTAAGCTCAATTATTGGGAACAGTGCTTGGAAGAATTTTTGAGGAACATAATGACTGATCAATTACCGGTGGTCATTGATGCTGTTGATTTACCACTTGGAGAAGAAAAAATAAATCAATGTCCATTTTCTTCATCGTGTCTGGCAGCTGCTCTGTTTTGGCGGGCCTATTGTGCGCCTCTATTGGCTCGTGTGTGCTCCTTTGTGCCTGAGGAGGCCACCCAAGAATCTGTGGAGAATCTAGGGAGGTTTTGGTGGTCTATCTGTGCACCACCACCACTGACACCTCATTCATCCAACCATGTCAAGCCTGAGCACTCCCCCCTTGAGCCCCACGACGCCGGACCCTTGCAGCCCGCCTTATGAGCCGCACACGCCCCTCCGGTCGCTCTCGGACGTCACGGTGCCCGGAACACCTGCCTTGAGTCCCACGACGCCGGTGACGCCCGTTTTAAGTCCCACCACGCCGGAGGCCTCGTGGACCAATGAGTGCTACGACAGCAGTGACTTTTTGGTGCCTCCCCCGGCGACGTTCAGCGTGCCGGTTATCACCTTGGATGCCGTTCTCGCTACCCTCGCCAAGAGACGGGTGGCACGACAATAATCAGATTTATTTTGTTTGCCTAATAATGTCATTATAATCAATTTCGAAACGAATGATCTGGTTGACTTTTGGGTGGTGAAGGCACTTGGGGAGCTCTTGTTCGGTATAAGTCGCCCATAACGCCTCGGCATGATTCGGGGTGCAATAGACTCGCTCGGCTTGAGGGCAAAGAACGTTGATGGCTTCTGTTATTTCTTGCACCCACCGACAAGTTATTTTCTCGGGGCGACACACAGAAGTCATGGTTATTTTTTTTTGAGAAAATCGAAAATAATTTATTCATTACAATCTACCCACAAGTACCAAACCCTGAATTCTTGAGCGGTTTTGGATTTAACCTGAATTGAAACTCTGGTAATCGGCCTGAAAATACCAAATTCTTGAGCTACGACACCTGGCTTGCATATAGCAAATGAAAGAATTTCTTGTCGCATCGAAATTAACTTGTGATCATCGAAAAACGGACCATAGGCAAACATAGCTCCATACGTATTTCTTCGGTTATAGGAGCCTTTCAGTGGTGATCTGTCCAAAATCACACTTGAACATATGGTTTCGTTTTGCCATTCGATATTCAATTGAAAAGTCGTTGAAAACGTTTCGACTCCACGATAACTCGAGAATACCAGAGGCAGAGGACTTGAAACCAATACCGTGGCTTGGTGAGACGACGGAGAATGAACAAGAAGACCCATGGAAGCAAATACGCCCCAAAATAATAATAAGTAACAGGTGAATGATACGATAGAAAATCGGCTTTTGGTGTGATGGAGCACGTCACGAAACATCAACATATCAAATCGCTGCAAGTCTTTGTCTTTGGAAAAACCACAAGGTTCGTTTGCGGTATCAGGATTTTCAAAAGTGCCATTCAACATATCCCAAACAGGAAAGTCTGAATAGTTGGGACAATGAATTCGTTTGTTTTGAGCATGGTGTAAACGATGTGACTCTGGTCTTTGGAAAAAATAACCCAAGAATTTGGGAGTCTTAATATTCATATGATAGATGTATTCTCCAAAGGCCGAAAACAAAGACAACCAAATACTTGATTCTTGGGACAGACCTAAAACCGAATACAAGAGAGCCGCCATAATTTGCGAGTCAATGATAATTTCTAGTGGATGTTTGTAAAAAGAGGTAATTGCCTCAATTCTGGTTGCCGAGTGATGAAATTGATGAAATAAAATCCAAAACAGATACACATGGTGACGAAAATAGTGCCACCAATAAAATAGCCATTGATTGATCAGGTACGCCAAGACACCACCCATAAACGGAGAGACATAATCTCGTAAGTGAAAGCCGGTGGAACTTTTGAAATAGCTGGTCTGTTGTAACCATTTCTCCCAAGTGAGAGTGGCTAGAATGACGGCAAACAATTGAAAAAAGTTAATAGCTAACACCCAGATCCACCAATTTTTGCTTTGTGGTAAACGTTGATCCGGAAAAATTCGTTCCAGCGACATCACGACAAATAATCCAATAACGGTGTAACCAAAACCCCATAAAGAACTTAGTGTGAGATTGCCGAATTTTCGCAACATGGTTTCATCGAACATCCACCATGATAGTCCAATGACAGAAAATATCAATAGGCGTCCTATCCATTTGTTTTGTTTTTGCTCTTCTGTGGTTGTTGTCGTCATGATATCACTGCTCTCCACAGTATTTTTCGGAAAGAACCATCTCGGATCGAAAAAATAGAAATGGGATACCAACATGCCGCATGTCAAATCACCAAAATTCACAGTCGCTAAAATCCCCAGATGAAACCCTAGGAAAAAGAACCAATAACATTTTCGCAAGTGCTTGAAAGTGCCCAAAAATAGAAACGATATCTCGGCAAATAGAGAAATCCATGTCATCATCTGTAGGAAAAAGGGTGGTAAGGTCAATATGAATTGTACCAGAAAATTGTGACGAGAGAGAGGACTCGTTAAAATATGATGTAACGCCGAACCGTCAATCCAACTCGGACATTGCAATTTATGAAGTCCACTCACAGTGTAAGATAACGGAATGATGATCCATAATCCATGGAATACAGTCGACTGATTGTTTTTCCAACCGGCGCTTTCGGGGCTGTCAGGGCTCGGAATACACGCAAAGGATAACAGAATCCAACCAATATAGGCCAGGCTAGGATTCGAAATAAAAGGATTTCGATTAAAAAGGGACAACCAGCCGTAAAATAACCATAAAGACACCAGACGTTGACGAATCCCGACCATTAAACACATGCTGGCAAACATGAGTGAGGTGATAAAGAGCAATACGATCGTTGGATGGTCATAATAAAATAAAAAGATTGGTAATTTTCCAAATGAAGGCAAGTTGGTAACATCTTTGATCATTCCATTACTACTGAAAACTTCAGCGGCATCTGGCAAAAGCCGAGTGAAATGAAATAGCAAGTAGCATCCAAAGATGGCACGATATACCAGAAACTGTTTTGGCGAAAACATTGGATTTATGAGAAATTTTTTATGAAATTTTCTATTTTTTTTGTTTTTAATACATTCTCAGAAACTCTATTATTTCTTTTTGTTGCTTCAAAATCGAGCATGTTGTTGTCATTTTTTCATACTCTTGGGCATGTTGTTGTATTTGGGGCTTGCGGGCATTCTTGTGACTCTATATGCTATTTATGTGGAAAAAACTCCTGGAAAAGCCTTGTGTGATGTGGGTGAACACATGTCTTGTACGCGTGTTCTGAAAAGCCCTTATGCCAAAATGGTGGGAAAAATGCTCGGACTCGGACCAAAACATCCCCTCAATTTGCCAAACACTTACTTTGGAATCATGTTTTATTTGACCGTTTGTTTGTGTGCTTTCTTTCATTTTTATCACTTGTTACTCATTTTGTCGATTGTATCCATGATTGCTTCGTTTGGTTTGGCTTACATTTTGTATTTCAAACTCCAAGATTTTTGTCTGGTCTGTGTGACTACTTATGTGATTAATTCGTTTATTTTGTATTTTGTTTCAATTCAAATGAAGTTGTAATACATTCCAGAATGCTTCAAAAGTTGGAGGAGCATGCATGAGTTCGGTAATAAACGGTTGAGTGATAAACATAAACCTTCAAGATCCCGTTTTAATGATGAGCACAGCATTACCCTTTTCGTCAATCATAATGTTTTCGGGTTTGACATCTCCATGGTCGTATCCTAGGGTGTGTAATGCCTCCAAGGCGCTTAAGATTTGACAGGCATAACGAATATAAAAGGCTTCAGGAAGATTAAACGACTTGAGTTCGGCGATGGGGAAAAACGGTTGAAGACCAATAAAATGACCGTCAACGATGATGTGATCAATAAACCGAACGAGAAACGGGCAAGAAAACGTTGAATGCACCATCCGTGTGACTTGACTACCTGTACGAATTGTCCAGTTGGAGAGACCCCCTTCAAGTGGTCATCCAAACATAATGCTCTCGAAGCTTCATTATGGCTGATACACTGGCAATTCTTTTTCGCAATTTATTGGTTAGTGGGGCATTTTCACGGCGTTCCGTATCAAAAAAAGGCAAAAAGAAGGCTTTAATCATGAGTTTGTTTTTCACATGAATGCAACACGAAACGTGGACGAGTTCTTGGGGTCCATAGTCACACGGCCGCCGTTGTGGGTGTCACCAGTCTGGTAGAAGCTCTCGATATTATCCAACAGACGCTGGCGGATATGACCATATTCCTTGGCCTGAAAGTCCAGAAATTGCGACAAGGGCATACGGCCAGCGGCAACGATCTCGGCAGCTTCGATCTTGAACTCTTCGGGGAGAAGGACACCCTTTGGCAACAAGACTTGGAATACCCAGTAGGTGTCGGGTTGATTGTAGCGAAAGGATTCCTTGATAGCGGCTGAAACAGCCACAAAGCACGATTCGCGGGGGATGTTAAAGTTGACTTCTTCGGCAACCTCGCGAATGACTGCAGAGATTGGTCCTTCGTTCGGGTGGGCAATGCCGCCGGGAAGACCCTTCTTGCCCTCGCGACCCTTGGAAGTGACCCAGATCATATGACCTTTTTCATCCACGACGAAGGCGGCGGCGCCAATGGAAGCGTTTCCGGCAGCGGGCGCTTGCGAGCCGGGGAAATTTTGGAGAAAGATCATGGAGTCGGTGGCAGAGTCGTGACGATGGAACTTGAATCCACACTTGCGAACGTTGTTGGCCAAAGAAGACACGTCATCCATTGCCTGGGACGGGACCGACATCCAAATTCCAGCGATTGTCTTGTCGCCAGCCAGCGTCTTCAGGTGTACGAGGAACGCCTCCCACTGATCAGGCAGCGACAGCCACCCGAACGGCGCCAAAGAGAACTTGCTGCAGTCAACGGCGACATAATTGAACCTGTCCATCAGGATACCCTCAGGCCAAGACATGATTGAGGATGGGAGAATGAGAGGAAAAAGGGCATGAATATCGTCTTATCCTGGCCAAAAATACAGATTCTTCTCTCAGATTCTTCTGCCGCGCGTTTTGAGCGGGAACGGCCACCCAACACATAAGAAATGTTTATGAATCGATTGGATTTGGAAAATGACACTATATACCAATTGCATCATATCATGACCCCTGAAAAGAAATCAAAATTGCCCAAGTTACCTTTTACGTACACATTAGAGAAGAGTGGGTTTCTTTCGTGTAATCACCCGACATTTCCTTTCAGTGGGATTTGCCCAGATTTATATTGGCAATTAATTCAGTATCTCAAAACATTGCCAGTTTTTTTCAACCGAATGTTAATAAAAGATTTTAGTGATTACTTTGTCTACAAAACCAAACCTTCGCAAGTGCATGATGAAGATCGGGAAACGAAAGGTGATTTAGATCAATTTTTCTCCTCGATTACGGGCTACGGTCGAAAATACCAATATGCTTGTCGAGTGGTAGAAAACGCTCAAATTCACTGTCAAGAATTATATAGGCGTTTGCTGCAAGACATTCCTCAAGGAGATTTTCTTGATTACCGTAAAGTTTCTGATGGTCTCCAACATGAACTTCCGATTGCCTTTTTCCCATACGAAAAACAACCCAAGGAAGTTTTGGTGTGATATGTTGAAAAAATTTGTGTCAATCTATTTTTCGAAAGTCTGCTATATGATGGAAAGCGATTGTGTGATTGAGGCATGGAAAAATTATGACAATTTGTTGACCGAGCATCGACGCGCATCATTCTTTGAAACAGCGCCCACCACCACTCACGAAAAGATGACATTCGAAGAAATACGAGACTTATTTTCTCACCCGACGGCAATTGATAATTCTTTGTTTATATTTCGACCCACACGTCCAGAGAAGACTCAAGATTACAATGAATACAAACGTTCTACTCAATACATTTCAAGTGATTTGCTCATCAACACATACCTTAAAGATCAATTTGAAAATATCCATGCGCAAATGTATAAGAAAATTCTGGACAACCTAATTTAATGTTTGGGGGTCCAAAAAATAAATCATTTTTTCCAAAATGTCGAACGTGCCCTATGATTTGTTGGTGCTCTTTGCGGAAGCTGGTGGGCCCTTGTTGGCATTGAAATTGGCCCTCACTGGCAAACATGTCAAATATCGACTGGATCAAGCTTATGTTGTCAGCACATTTTTCTCGTTGGATGAAGTATTAGACAGTGATTTCAAGAGACGTCCAGGATTAGTTGGAAAATTTGTATCTTTTGTTGTTCGTGACCCAGAACATTTGCCACGTATTCCCCAAAGCGCCATCAGGATTATCTTTGATTCCCATAGATCTCTTCAGGATTGTGTTTTTCCTGATCATATTCAAGAAATTTCCATTGGAACAGCATACGTGAAGTTATTGGATCGAGTTCACTGGCCAAAGAAGCTACACAAGCTTGAATTATGTGGTCATCAACGCACTGTGAACCTTCAAATTCCAGATGGTGTCGAGGTTCTTGATTTAGGTTATTGGCACGGAATGAACGAAATGATCCCATTGATTCCAAACGGTGTGAAAACTTTAATCTTTAACCGAGCTTACGATCAATCCAAAAATAATTGGAAACTGCCTCCTCAACTGGAATATCTTCATTTAGGTTTCGAGTTCAATCAGTCTATCGATGGTTGGATATTTCCCTCTAGTCTACACACCTTGGAATTAAGCACCAGTTTCAATCAGCCTATTGATAATATCCAGTGGCCTGTGAACTTGAAAAAACTCGTTCTCGGTTCAGTGAATCAGTCTCTTGTCAAAGTACATTTTCCCAAATCCCTTCAACATCTCCATTTGGGAACCAAATTTGACCATCCACTTGATGGCGCCCCACCTGACTTGGAGCATCTGGAACTTGGATCCGCCTTTAATCAACCTCTGACAGTATTACCTCCCCGATTGAAATCTCTGTATTTAGGCGCCCGTTTTGATCGGACGCTTGTGGGCGTTCGTTTTCCAGAAACGTTGAAAAAATTGCACTTGGGAAACTTCAATCAATCAGTGGATCAAGTGACATTTCCTTGCCAACTTGAAGAACTCGATTTTGGCTCTCATTTTAACCAGTCTGTGAACCATTTAATCCTCCCTCCTGGTCTGAAGCGTTTGAATATGGGCAAAAAATTCAATCAGCCGTTCGATTGTCCATTACCAAATGGCCTACTCTTTTTATCTTTGGTGTCTTTTTGCGATCACCCTGTGGATGAAATCAAATTTCCTGAAACGCTTCGAGAACTCGAGTTGAATTTGTTTCGTGACCCTCTGGATTGCTCTCGTTTGCCTCAAGGTCTCCAACACTTGAACTGTTCCAATGCATGGGTCATCCATTTACACAAACTGATCAACGTAAAGCGACTATGGATATCTTGTAAATCGCAAATTGACGCTTGGCCTCTTGCTTTAGAAAGACTCACACTGGTTTCTCAACCGGCCATCTGGTTCAGTCAGGCTCTCAGGAATCTTCCATCAACTGTGTTTTATGTATATTTCAACGCGAATTCACATATCGGAGAAGTTTTTTGTCAGCCGTTGTTACAACAACGTTTTTCTCCTTTCAGTTATCGTTTGTTTGTTAGAATTTAATTGAT
>VFSW01016682.1_pt1 | contig 10006 bp, 8 predicted proteins | sample 5358111 | NCBI WGS metagenome assembly VFSW01 (sample SAMN11554181, study PRJNA540505) | mine drainage metagenome | isolation source: sediment from site ElyBrook_90M | place: USA: Ely Copper Mine, Vershire, VT | collected 2017
AGGGGTGATGGAGGAAGGCAGGAGCGGAGGGAGTCGGAAACTGAAACCGGAGTTTCGGAAAACTGAAACCTATAATAGGTTTCAGACTTCCCGTTGGTTAAGGATGCGAACCCCCTCGGTCACGACGACGCTCAGGCGCGACGCAATGGCCTGCGTCGCGCCGGAGTTGTTATTCAGCCAATCCGACACAACCGCACATTATTTCCTCACCTCTTCTCGCACAGCAATTCTATCTGTGAAATTATTCGGTCAACCCGTTACTGCTCCGACAGTCGGCTGATGAGCGTTCGGAAAAAGATGGCAAAACAACCACTCGGCGAAGTCTTCGGCTTTCCAATCGACAACATCAGCGCCGCAGCCGACCGGCACCGGCGGGATCGGCTTTGCCCGTTCAACAATCGAGTGCCGAGTTGCACAAAGGATAAAGCTAACGATCCGCTCGGAGTATGCAGCGTAATCGATGAAGGTGAAGTGGTCATCACTTGCCCGATTCGTTTCCGGCAGGATTGGATCATTGCGACCGACGCCGCGAACTTCTTTTTTCCGAAATCGAAATGGACAACGCTCACAAGGTGCAGTTGAACGATCGCCACAGCAAAGGTGGCTGCAATTATTGACGATGTCGTGGCACCCTGAAGCCTCCGTTATCGCACTCCGAAATCAGGCTCTTCCGTCTGCGTCTAAATCACTGCGGGCGTGCAACCCGATCACCATGACTAAGCGCCTTTGACTTTAACGCGCCGTAGCCCTGTCGTTTCGCGAGGCTGTACGCGCTGTTCAGTTCGCTGGCTATGCGTTCCGCGATGGGCCTGATCTTCAAGTTGGGCAGAACGTCGATACTCGAACGCGGACCCGTTTGGCGCATCACGTCGAACGCGGTCTCACTACCTGCGCGCTCGAACACAAAATAGGTGTTTTCCATAATTTATCCCGCTCGAAACGTCGAACGTTTTTCGAAAAGAGAGCGTCGCTCTCTCAAACAGCCGCAAGATTCTCGCGCCGGAATTCGCGCAATGCAATCTGCAAAACTTGCTGGAGATGCCCAGCCGATTTGGAGCGAGAGTCACGCGACAGTAGCCAAGCAACGAAATGGCTCAGAAGGTCAGCGAGTTCGACCGTTTCAAGTACGTCTCCTTGGCAGAGACTCTCGATTTGCGGCGTCATGGTTGGCCTGACGAGCACACGTTTTGTTCCAGGCGCCTTGGCAAGATCCCTCAATACTTTTTGTGGGCTCTCGTCAGTAGTCACTTGGTAAATGGCTTCTCCTCCTACAAAATCCATTCCTCCGTCGTTGGCGTGAGTTGTAGAGAACCGCTGCAAGGAAGATCCAAACGTACGGAAGTATTCTCTCAGGACGGCGAATGACATGACTTCGAAGACTTCGCCCCGGTTGCCCGTGATCTGGGACAGATAGGAATCGATCAGAGCGTGACGCTCATCTACACACTCGTCCGGTAGTGAACATGCATTCTCGAGTTTCTCTATAGTTGCTTGGCGCTGTTCGTACGCTGACTTCAATGAGCCAAGCAGATCCTCCCGCAGCCGCTCAAGTTCGTCCAACTCAATTCCGTCCAGTAGGGGGGCCCGGATGCGGTATCTCTCTTCAGACAATTCCAGGAACCCTCGACGCCCTAGCCGGCGGTCGACACAGGTAGAATGGTACTCGCTCCTGATATACTTCTCCGCTAGCTCTTTGAATCCTGCTTGGATTTGTTGTTCCGTCATGCCCTCAAATTTCCGACCGCGCCTCAGAGCGTCGATATGCCCGGATAGAACAGGTATCGCAACTCCCAAGACCGTTCGCTGCCCTAGACAGCGCCGAAGCGTCGCGGAAAGGTTCCTTTCGGGTCGCCTTTTAGTACTCACAAGTCCATCACAGTAGCCTCGAATCCAAGTTTGCACCAGAACTCTGAAAACACACATCCTCCACGGATGGACGAGCTTGTAATCGGTCGCGATCTAAGCTGGCTCGATTAGCCTCCGAGCGTCGGGTTGCTGTTCGATGTCCAGATATGACGTTCACTCGAAAACGCGCCGCGCGGCATATCGCGCGTCGCGTTGAAGCGTCGGGATGTGCTCGCGACTATGAGCACTACCGTGATAAGAGCCGCGAGTGGATGACTGTTCCCGTGCGATTTTAGCCGCCGCTCTCATCGTCAATTAACGGCTCGTAGCCCGCAGACCGCGGCCATCGTGAGCGAGAAAGCGATGCTCATTCAGAGAGCGCAACCCACGGGGTTCAATTTGCGCGGCATGTTACTGAAGCGACCGGAGAATCAGAGACAGAATCTATCAGCAGAACACGCGTCCCTTTTTACGCGAATATCAAACGGCGCAAAGTTACCTCGCGCACCTTTGAATCGGAACAGGAGTTTTTGACCAAGGCCCTCCAGAAACTCCACTTGCAGCCATTGGGGTGCTACGCGATTAAGGTTCCGTTGCAGCCGACGCGCTTCGTCCGGGCACCCTGGATCGATGAACCGTGGCTTGATGCGACCGATAGAGACCAGGCACTCCGCGAAATGTACGCCCAACCGTTTTACTCCACGCGTGAACAGGTAGACGCGGAGGAGGCCGAGCGGCTATCGAAAATGCCGATCGCACCCGAACCTAAAGTGAGACGTGGTACGATCAGAGGGATATCAGATGTTGACCACCGATCCGGAACCCAAGGCCAAATCCGCTTACAAACCCGCGCGCAGGAGAAGCTGCCCAAGCCTCCAACTAACTGAGCGTGATCTGGAGGTGCTTCGCTTCTTCAGTGCAATTCGTTTTGCGGAGACTGCTCATTTCGCCGCCGCGCTGGTGCCGCAGATTTTTCCTACGGAGGAGAAGCTGCTGCGCCGTCTCCGCAAGCTCGCACGTGACGGCTACCTCGATCTTCCCGCTCGCCGTATCGCGTCGGCACGCGAGTCTCAGTTTGTATTAAGCGACGGCACGCGCTCACGCGGGCGCCCGGAGCATATTTGGGCGCTCGCTCAGCGCGGCGCGGATCTCTTAAAACTCAAGGGCGATTGGAACCGCAATAATGGACGTCTGCAGCCCACGTCGTTTCAGCATCCGTTGATGATCACGCGCGTGTACACGGCTTTGCAGCTTGCGGCAGCAAAGGGCTTGATACAGATCGACCAGTGGGCAGGAGAAAACAATTGGCGCGGCCGCATCACCGTGAACGGCGAGTCCTTGCCGCTTGTACCCGATGCCGTTTTCCTCATTTCGGATAAACGCACCGGCCGCGAGGTCACGGCATTTCTCGAGACAGACAATAACACTGAGCCTTTGCGCCGCAGCACGATGGTACAGAGTTCATTTTTCAAAAAATGCGCCGCCTTATTGGCAGTATTGGGCGGACGAACTGAGACCGACGGGAGAGCCGATGCTCGTCTTCACGGTGGCGAAGACCCCCGAACGCGCCGAAGCGCTGCGACTCACGGCGCAAACGATCGATGGGGAAGGCCGCGGCTTAAATCTTTTCTGGTTCACGAGTGAGCCAACATGGGATACATCGACGCCTGAACGGTTTCTTTATGAGTCAATCTGGACGACCGCCTCGGGCGGGCGCCAGGCGCTCTTTGCAGTTTCTGCAAGAAAAACACATTAACCCCGTGCACCCTCTCAAACGAGAAAGGAGGGTGCGCGCGATTCTGAGATGCGGAGGCGCGCCTCGCAAGGCTGCCGGATGGTTGCGACGGCGGCCTTGTCGGGCGCGCGGAGGGCGACATTTTGTTAGATACACCGGCAGGAAATCGCACCGCGCACCACATGCCGATCACGTGTAGAAACACCCTATACCATCCAGAGGGAAACCATCACTTTGACAAATCCCTTTCCCACTCTAAGATGAGTTAAATGTCCGAGAAAAACGATACAGCTAGGCGGCTGGACCCCGCGATTGCGCATGTTTTATTACGGGCCATACTTGACGTTGTTTTTCTGTTGCTGATCGTTTTCGCCGTGCTCATCGTGATCTTCCTGTTGCGCGGCGGGGATCCTTTGTTCTGTCTCAGCGACTCAGTCTGCGACGTCGGCTATGTATGCACACATCCCGCTGACATAGGAATACCCGTGTCGTGGGCGGGGAAGTGTGTAGTGCAGCCCGGGCCGCCGCTCAAACCCGGAGAATCAATACCACTGCCAACCTAGGGCGCAACCAACTACACTCATTCACTCGCAAGCTTTCGATCAGGGAATGGGTATGACTCCACCCCATATCTCGGGCTTTGCCTCTCGCAGGTCTGTCCAAGCGGCCCATCCCAGTGAACCAGAGCAATCTACGCTCGTGTAGTCTCCGACGCGTGAGAAACCAGGAAACCCGCTATCCGAGTCGCCATACTGCGGATTGAGGTCAGCCGTACTTGTAAAGATCGGCGCGATCGGGCCCGCGCCATCTATTCGCCAGACCTTATATCGAAATCCGCCGCTGAGCGTTGTTACCTCGTAACCTCCAGCCAATCGGCCGCACGCCCCAGCCCCAGGAAGGAATTTACCAGCAAAGGGAACACTCGTATTATCTGGGTCTTGGAATGAGTCGCCAGGTGAATTAGCAGTCGCATTTCCCACGAAAATCTGGCTTGGAGGACCGCCCACCTGCCACACGGCGCGAAGACCACTTTGACCGGGAACTAGGAAAGCGTACGGCTGACTCAGAACCGCCGACATCGTACTATCCCCCGGCTCAACGAGAGGTGTTGTTGCCGCTAGTTTGACGAACGGCTGGCTCCACCTGCTGCCGTCGCCTGACGTCGATATCATCAGGCTCTTATCTCCAGCTCGCCAGCTGACTCCAATCTGGGAATCGCTTCCTCCCACCATGCAACTGGCACCTTGCGCATTGAGAGCGGTGGGATGCCAATGTTGTCCATCGTCCGAAAAAGCAACCCTTACAAAGGGCTGCGTTTGTGGTTTTCCTGGACTGAAAAAATCGATCCAGCACACAACAATCCGATCGGTTCCGTCAGGTTTGCGCAATACCCCGATCGCAGGGTGATCGGTAAATTCGCCGTCCGCGTTTTTCGGGTCGTTTTTACAGTCGTCAACGTTGAATGCTCTGCAAAATTCTAGGTTAGAAGTTACGGTTTGTCCGATTCCAAAGTCGCTGGCCAGTCCCGTGGACGAGGCTGCAACGAAAATGCCGACTCTCCTCGTATGAAACCCGATGAGAGAATCGGTCCATGGTGTCGCACCTATGCAAGAGTAGTAGAGGTGCCCATTTGAACTATATCGCACCCACGGGTCACCGCGACCGGTGAAACCAGAAGGCAGCTGTAGGGTACCTTGCGTCCACGGTGGCCCCCCGTTTCGGGACTCAGCCCATCCACAATTGACCGATCCCTGTATTGATTCGTCATTGAAACCGACTACGGCGTGCGTCTGGTCATGAGGATCAACGGCAATGGATGGTTCAGTCGAACGGCCGGTAAAAATTGGAAAGTCATGAATACCCCACAACCAGGTATCATCGAAAGTACTTCCGTCTACTCCGCCAAACAGGACCACCTGCTGGTGTGCCGAATCGTAGGCCATTCCGGAAGCAAGTCTGGGTGCTGGGTTCTTTAAGGGATTTGGATTTAATGGTTTCGGTGTCCAGTTGGTTCCGTCCCACACCCAAGTGTCGTTCTTGTCGTCAGCGCTCAAGGGTCCACTGCCCCCAAACAATAGGACATTCCCCCGAGCCGCATCGTATGCCATGGTGGAATTCCACCTCGGCGTCGTTGGACTCGCAGCGGGGAATCGCTGCGTCCAGTCGGTCCCATCCCATGTCCACGTATCATCGAGGGAAGTGCCCCCAACACCACCGCCACCAAACAGTACTATCTGCTGATGCGCGGCGTCGTAAGCCATCTGCTGGGCGCTTCTGGCCGGAGGCACGTGGGCCGGAAACTGCTGCGTCCAGTTGCTTCCGTCCCAGACCCAGGTGTCATTATATTTTGTATCAGCCGATGTTCCACATCCGAACATTACTACTTGCTGACGGGCCGAATCGTACGCGAGATACTCGCAGTCGTACCTCGCAGCCGGAATATTGCTTGGGAACTTTTGTGCCCATGTCGAACCGTCCCAGACCCAGGTGTCATTCAGCGGGCCGAGGCTGGCGTTAAATCCACCAAAGAGGACCATCTGGCTTCTGGCAGTATCGTAAACCATCGAGTACAGCGTTCTCGATGGTGGGGCTACCGCCGGGAATTTCTGCGTCCAGTTGGCACCGTCCCAGATCCAGGTGTCGGCGAGTATATTTCTACACGACGCTCCACAGACCTCCGCTCCACCGAATAGTACGATCTGGCCGTGCGCAGAATCGTAGGCCATTGCAGCGCCGAATCTTGGTGAGGGACTAGTTGTCGGAAAGCTCTGCGTCCAATTCGCTTCCTGTGCGAAGCTGAGCGGCGCAAGAATCAAGAAAGCTAAAACAGTAATCAGCGCCGAGAGTAGCGACGAATTTGGTGAGTTCACGAGACCCCCTCGCGCGGGAAAGCTACTGTCTCGTGCACCAAAGCGGCCGGAGCTCCATGCCGCGAACTAGGTAAAGGAGACTTGGGCAATCATTTTCGCGCGGAAGGACAATTAAAGCAGAAAATAGCAAAATGCAAGCGCAAAGAGCATCGTAAGAAAGAAAAGAAGCGTGGAAACTGAGAGATGCTGGTCTAACCTCCGAAGTCAGATTCCTATGTAATTTCTCTCTTTTCTCCGCGGGGGCAGAAATCGCACAGGCGGATCACTTTCCCGACGGTTTGAGAAACGCGTGGCAGCGACCCTCCGCGCCACATATCTTGACGACCGTGTCGGGCGAGCGCCCGGCACTCTTTCCAGGCTCGGCTGCAAGGAAAACCCATTAACCGCCGCACCCCTCTCAATGGAAAAGGAGGGATGCGGAGGCGCGCCTCGCAAGGCTGCCGGATGGTTGCGACGGCGGCCTTGTCTGGCGCGCGGAGGCGACCATGAATCGCATTTGTGCACGTAGGGCAGGACGAGTATCCACAATCCGATACCGCCCCGCTTGGTATAATGATTCTGTCGAACCCCCTCCTCAAAACCAACAACCACCAAGGGCAAAGCGTCTAAACACCGCGCTCTGCAGTTGGTGGCGGAGTGCGGGGCGGACGGAGCTACTAGGCCATTCAAGAGCGGCTCTGTCCTAACCAGTGGGAGCTCTTCGGCCTAGCACCAACTGGTTAGTTCGGTAAGTTCCGGGCAGATTAGCGATCCTCCGGAGCGAACTCCCGCGCGTATCGCTGCGCGCGAGAGGCGTCCTTTATTGCTCGCAGGGCGGTGAAAGCCGCCCCGCTGGGCGAGACAATGTCTCACTTTTAATGCCAAACCATAATTCCTGGCCTGTGCCAGGCGAAACAGTTTTTGCGGAAAGCACCAACCCGTGGGACTACATGCCCGACTATATTTCGGGGCAGGGACACCCGCATCCGCTCACGATTCACGACGAAGATCGTTTTTACCATCTTGCGGCCATTGGACGGACTGGCGCCGGCAAGAGCGTGCTCCTCCAAAACCTGATGCACCAGGACTTGTCGCGTGGTCACGGATTTTGTCTGATCGAGCCGCATGGCGATTTAGCCCTCGCCGGACTCGATATGGTGCCGAAGCATCGAATCAAAGACGTGGTGTATCTCAATCCCGCCGATATCGAGTTTCCGTCGCCGTTCAATGTGCTTGCAGCGGTCGATGTGTCACAACACCACTTGGTAGCGTCCGGGCCGGTTTCCATTTTCAAACGTTTCTTTGGCGATGCCTTCGGACCGCGCTCCGAGTATCTCGCGCAGAACGCCGTCTTGGCGCTCCTCGAAACGCCAGGTTCAACGCTCCTCGATATTGCCCGAATGCTCACCGACGACGATTTTCGCGCTCAGATGACGGCGGGGATCGAAAATCCTCCCGTGCGGCGCTATTGGCGAGACGAATTCACGGCATATACGCCGGCGTTTCGGCAGGAAGTGATCAGCCCGATTTTGAATAAGCTCGGCGGCTTCGCCTATACGCCGCTTGTACGCAATATCATGGGGCAGCGGAAGAACCTCTTTGAGCTCCGCCGCATCATGGACGAAGGGAAGATACTCATTGTGAACCTTGGCAAAGGCTTCATGGGCGAGGGCACTGCCGCGCTCTTCGGCTCGATGCTCGTTACGAGTCTCATGATCGCCGCCTTTACGCGGCAGGACATTCCCGAAGACGCTCGACGGCCATTTTTTCTTTACCTCGACGAATTTCAAAACTTTGCTACGCCCGGAACACTCGCGGCGCTGCTTTCGGAAACAAGGAAGTTCAAAATCGGGGTGACCTTGAGCTGGCAATACCTGGCTCAGCTATCGGATGAATTGCGTGGGGCGACTTTCGGCAATGTCGGAACGACGGTAAGCTTCCGCGTTGGAGCTGAGGACGCGGAATATCTCGCGCGCGAGCTTGCCCCGGTTGCGCCGTCCGAGCTCACTGATCTCGATCTCCACCATATTTATGTGAAGCAGACCAAGCGCGGCGCAATTTGTGCCCCGATAAGCGCCAAAACTCTGGGTCCACCTCGTCCGGCTGCCTCGTACCGGGGAGAAATTATCCGCCGATCGCGCCAGTGCTACGCGAGACCTCGCGAGGTCGTGGAGCGCGAGGCAGCAAGCCGCTTTCTTCCGAGTGCGCAACCGCTTCCCGCGCGACGAGCGGCTGGCGGGCGAGTCCGGTGTTTACCGCCACAGGCGCGCGGCAAATAAGCTGTTGGTGTTTCCGTGCGTCCCGCGCGGATTCTTAACGCGTCAGTTCATTCGAGGCTCGCCGCTCCGTGCCTCCTTGGCTAGGTGAAAGAGTCCTCGCCTGCGTCCGCAAAGCGTTGCTTCTTCGCGTTCCAAAATTCCTGACTCCGAATTTTTCGCCGCCCTCATCTTTTGTGAGAGGGACGACGGAAAAATTCCCTTTCGGGATAGGAGCATCACATGATGGACGCGCACCAAATACTAGCCGACAAGCCCGCGGGGATTCTTGAATCTGGCGTGGTTCTGCAAGGCGATTGCGTCGATGTCATGCGGCGCATCCCGTCCCAGAGCATCGATTTCGTTCTCACCGACCCGCCATATATCACGCGCTATCGTTCCCGAGACGGCAAGAGCGTCAGAAACGATGACAACGACCATTGGCTCGCGCCGGCCTTTCAGCACATCTATCGCGCCCTGAAATTCGATTCTTTTTGCGTGAGCTTCTACGGCTGGAACAAGGCCGAATTGTTCCTGTCGGCGTGGCATAGCGCCGGTTTCTCGATTGTCGGGCATATCGTATTCCGCAAGCGATACGCTTCCTCTGTCCGCTTCATGCGCTACCAGCATGAGCAGGCCTATCTCTTGGCGAAGGGCAATCCACGGCCGCCGGTAGAGCCCGTGTCCGACGTAATCGACTTTCCTTATACCGGCAACCGGCTGCATCCCACGCAGAAGCCGGTCAAGGCGCTTTTGCCCCTCATCGAGGCTTTATGCAGACCGTCCGGCACTGTCCTTGACCCGTTCTGCGGGTCGGGCTCTACGCTGGTCGCGGCCCAGCGGCTTGACCGCAGATTTATCGGCATCGAACTGGACGAGTCCCACTATCTGACGGCGCTCCGCCGACTGCGCCAGGCAGAATGTGAGAGGACCGCCGCATAATTATCCAAGTCTCCGGTCGGATTCCTATTTCCCCTGCGTTTTTTGAGGATGTCTCGCTTTTTAAGTGTACCGTCTGGGTCAAGGTCGCATCCGCCCACCCGGTCAAACGTTCCACCGCGCGCGATACGCCTTGACCTCAGACGGCTCTGGAATTGAGGCGAGACAGGAAAGACCTCGCCGAGCAAAGGTCGAACGGAAACGAATTAGAAATACTTCCATGCCCAGGAAAGAATTCATCGCCCTCGCGCGAGAAGGGGACGAAGACGAGGAGGTGTGGCTCTGCTCGTGCGGAAATACGCCTTCGGGGTTTGGCTTCTTCCCGTACGACAAAGTTCTGCGCGAAGGGGAGCCGATGAGGGACTTGCGCTCATGCGCAAGCT
>VFSW01016683.1_pt1 | contig 10005 bp, 7 predicted proteins | sample 5358111 | NCBI WGS metagenome assembly VFSW01 (sample SAMN11554181, study PRJNA540505) | mine drainage metagenome | isolation source: sediment from site ElyBrook_90M | place: USA: Ely Copper Mine, Vershire, VT | collected 2017
CGGCGGGGTACGCGCGGACCGTCGCTGCCAGCCGGGCGCGGCCCTGCTCGAGGAGCGACGCGTCCCACGCGAGCAGCGTCCGGGACCCGACGTGGCCGGCCACGTACGCGTCGTCGCGCGACCGCCAGTCCGGGTCAGTGGCGTGAGCGGCGAGGAGCGCATCCGTGATGTCGCCGCGCGAGATCGTCCCGTCGAAATCGACGAGGACGCTGAGGGGGACCGCCCCGGCAGCAGGGGGCGGCACGGGCCCGGCGCGTGTCACGCGCCGCCCGGGCTCAGGCGGGCTCCTGCTCCAGCTCGAGGGCCTCGTCGTCCGCTTCCTCGGTGAGCTTCAGCCAGATGAAGAGCCCGGCCAGCACCAGGAGCGGGATGACGATGAGCGCGGCCAAGGTGGCGCCCAGGGCGACCGCGACGATCTTCAGAGCCTTCATGTGTTCTCCTTCCGCGTCGGGACCTCCCCACGCTAGCAGGTTCGGGATTACCGCGGCGCGCCCGGGCTGGCCTTCTCTTCGCCGGGCACATACCTGGCGGCAGGAGCCTGCGCCACCAGCTGTCCGATGTCGTCGCGGGTGAATTCCACGAGCAGGTGCCGCGCGCCGGCCTGGCTGGCCATCAGCAGGCGGAGGACGTAGGCGCCCTCCTGTTCGAAGAAGAACACGTCGCGCGGATGCTGCTGATCGATGTAGTGACCGATCACGCGAAGCGCCGATTCGTACTGGCCCGCGTCCCCGTGCGCCTGCACCGGCGTGGGCTGGTCGCGACGCGCCGCTCCCTCCTCCATGAACCGTGCGATGTCGTCATCGACGAACTGGAGGGTCTCCTTGTGCTGCTGACCGTACGACTCGTTCCAGCTGGATCCCGCCTGGTCCAGCACCAGGCCCTGCACGATGAACCCCTCGGGGGTCTCGGTGAGCGAGATCTCGCGCATGGCCCGCTGGTCCAGCACGGCGCCGATCGAGCGCAGCACCTCTTCGAAGTCCTGCCGCGGACTTCCCTCGTAGATGCGCATGCCGGCCCTCCCTCGGAGCCTATCGTCGGTCGATCAGCCCGCGTCCTTGGCCCGCCGCTCGCTGAGCCGGGAGACGACCGTTTGGGGCGAGTGTAGCGACGCCGACCCTGCCGCACAAGGCAACCGCGACCGTGCCCGGACCGTGCCCGGAGCGCGACCGCGTCAGCGCCACGGGTCGAGTTCGGGCCGCGTCGTCGAAAGAAGTCGGTGCGCGGCGGCATGCCCGTCCAGCGCCGCGGCCCGCAGCACCCGCAGATCGCCCCGCATGGCAGGCGCCGCACCGAGCCACGAGAGCAGGAAGCCGGCGTCGAACGCGTCCCCCGCCCCCGTGGTGTCCGGCGCGTCCAGGGGCCGGGTCGCGATGGCCAGCGAGAGCGCGCCGCCTTCCCGGCGTACCAGTACCAGGCACCCCGCGGGCCCCTGCTTGAGCACCACCACCGGCGCGAGTTCCAGCAGGGCCTCCCTCGGCCGGCCGCCCCGCAGTGCCGCCGCCTCGTCATCGTTGGCGATGAGCAGGTCGGGGGCAAGGGCCAGCAGATCGCGCTGCGCCTCCCGGCGGCCGCGGGCGAGCAACGGGCGGCGGGAGGCGAGATCGACCGAGACGGCCGCGCCGGTGCCGCGTGCCATCTCCGCCGCCGCGAACGCCGCCGCGCGCAGCGGCGCGCTGAACAGCGAGTACGCGGGCAGGTGCAGGCCGTCGTGGCGGAACCAGGCGGGCCGCAGGTGCGCCGGCAGGAGCCCGTCGGCCGCTCCCCGTTCGGTGGCAAAGCTCCGTTCGCCGCCGGGCGAGACCAGCACCACGATGCGGGCAGTGGGCGCCGCCACCCGGGGCGCGTGCACCGTGACCCCCGCCTCGCGCAGCGAGCGGACCAGCGCCGAACCCCAGGAATCGCGCCCCACGGCGCCCACGAACGTGGCACGACCTCCCAGGCGCGCGGCCATCCGGGCGGTGTTCGCCGCCGACCCACCCTGCCTGAAGCGCACCGCGGCCGCCGCGTCGCTGCCCGGCTCGAGCGGCTCGCGCAGCGCGGTGCTGACGTCGAGCGCGAGGTCGCCCAGCGCGACCAGCGAGGGGCCCGCCCCACGGCGACCCGGATCGGTCGCCCCTGCGGGGGACTGCGGCTGCTTCACGGACGGCGACTATAGTAGGCGAAGGTCGAAGCTACGCAGGATGCCGTACGCAGAGGCCATCCGCCCGACCTGGCGGCCGGCCTCTGCCCACTGCCTACCGAGGATCACCATGACCGCAGCACCGAGCCGGCCGGAACAGCTTGCGATCGACACCATCCGAACCCTGTCCATCGACGCCGTGCAGGCCGCGAACAGCGGGCATCCGGGCATGCCGATGGGCGCGGCTCCCATGGCCTACGTGCTGTGGACGCGATTCCTCCGGCACGCGCCGCACGACCCGTCGTGGCCGGACCGGGACCGGTTCGTGCTGTCGGCGGGGCACGGCAGCATGCTGCTCTACTCGCTGCTGTACCTGACCGGCTACGACCTCGCGCTGGACGAGCTCCGGCGGTTCCGCCAGCTCGGCTCGCGCACCCCCGGCCACCCCGAGTACGGGCTGACGCCCGGCGTGGAGGCCACCACCGGGCCGCTCGGGCAGGGCTTCTCCAACGCGGTGGGCATGGCGATCGCCGAGCACCGCCTGGCGGCCGAGTTCAACCGGCCCGGGCATGCCGTGGTGGACCACTGGACGTACACCATCTGCAGCGACGGCGACATGCAGGAAGGCATCGCCTCCGAGGCGGCCAGCCTCGCCGGCCGGCTCCGCCTGGGCCGGCTCGTCGCGCTGTACGACGACAACCACGTCCAGCTCGACGGCCCCACCGCCTGGGCCTTCAACGAGGACGTGCTCGCACGGTTCGACGCCTACGGGTGGGACACGCGCCGCGTCGAGGATGGCAACGACGTCGAGGCCATCGCGACGGCGATCGAGGCGGCCAGGCAGGACCCGCGTCCCAGCATGATCGCGGTGCGCACCCACATAGGGTACGGCTCGCCCAACCGCCACGACTCGTCGAAGGCCCACGGTCAGGCGCTGGGGGAGGACGAGGTCCGCCTCACCAAGGAGGCCTACGGCTGGGATCCCGATCGTCACTTCTACGTGCCGGATGACGCGCTGCGCCTGTTCCGCGAGGCGGTCCCGCGCGGCGAAGCGTGGGTCCGCGAGTGGCAGGAGCGGCTGGACACGTACCGGCAGGCGTTCCCTGCCGAGGCCGCGGAACTCGAGCGACGCGTCGCGCGCCGGCTCCCCGACGGGTGGGACCGGGCCCTTCCGTCGTTCGGCGTCGACGAGGCCCAGGCCACCCGCCAGGCGTCCGCCGCCGCCATCCAGGCCGTCGCCGCGACGGTGCCGGAGCTGTTCGGAGGCGCCGCCGACCTGTCGGAGAGCAACCTGACCGACGTCAAGGGCGGCGGCCAGTACGGCCCCGACAACCCGACCGGCCGCAACATCCGCTTCGGCGTGCGGGAGCATGCCATGGGGGCGATCGCGAACGGCCTCGCCTGCCACGGGGGGTACCTCCCCTACGTCGGCACCTTCCTGACCTTCAGCGACTACATGCGGGGCAGCGTCCGGCTGGCCGCCCTCAGCAGGCTGCACGTGATCTACGTCTGGACGCACGACTCGATCGGCCTGGGCGAGGACGGGCCCACGCACGAGCCGGTGGAGCATGTCGCCGCGCTGCGTGCCATGCCCAACCTGTGGGTCATGCGCCCGGGAGACGCGAACGAGACGGTGGCGGCGTGGCGGGTCGCGGTGGCCCGCACGGACGGCCCCGTGGCGCTCGCCCTCAGCCGGCAGAAGCTGCCCGTGTTCGAGGCAACGCGCGAGCACGCCGCGGACGGCGTGGCGCGCGGCGCCTACGTGCTCGCCGAGGCGACCGGCGGAGACGGCGGGGCGGCGAAGCCGCGCCTGCTGCTGCTCGCCACGGGCTCCGAGCTGCAGCTCGCGATGGACGCCCGGGAGCGGCTCCAGGCCCGGGGCGTTCCAACCCGCGTCGTCTCCATGCCGTGCTGGGAGCTGTTCGAGCAGCAGGACGGAGCCTACCGGGCGCAGGTCCTCCCGCCGGAGGTCACCGCCCGCGTCAGCGTCGAGGCGGGCGTGTCGTTCGGATGGGACCGCTGGGTGGGGCCGCAGGGCGCGATGATCGCGGTCGAGAGCTTCGGGATCTCGGCACCCGGCCCACAGGCAATGGAGGCGTTCGGGATCACCGCCGATCACCTCGTCCAGGTCGCGGAGGGCGTCCTCGAGGGGCGCACGCGCGGCGTCGTCGCGTCGAGACCGGCCGGCCTCGCGTCGCACGGCTCGGCGCGGTGACGGCGGTGCGGGGGATGCGGGGACAGGGAGGAGCACGATGACCGGCAGGCTGTCCGCTTCTGGCGTCTCGCTGCCCGAGGAGCTGCGGGATGGCGTCGACTCGGCGATGCAGCGCGCCCTGGCCGAGGGGTGGGTCGGGCGGATCTGGGCCAAGGACGCGTCGCTCTGGTCGCCCGACGAGCCCGTGCGGGCGAAGATCCTGAACCGCCTGGGCTGGCTGCACGCGCCCGAGGCGTTCCTGGAGGATGTCGACGAGCTGCGGGCCTTCGCCGACGGGATCCGCGAGCAGGGGTTCACCCAGGCGGTGCTCTGCGGGATGGGCGGCAGCTCCCTGGCTCCCGACGTGCTGGCCGCGGTGTACGGCGTGGCGGCGGAGGGCGGCACCCCGGTGCACGTCCTCGACTCGACCGACCCGGACGCGGTGCGCTGGACCCGCGAGTCGTTCGACCCCGCGACCACCCTCTACCTGGTCTCGACGAAGTCCGGCACCACCACGGAGACGCTGAGCTTCCTGGCCTCGTTCTGGGACCAGGAGACCCACGGGCGCGGAATCGCGTGGCCCGAGCTCCACTTCGCGGCGATCACCGATCCCGGCCGGAGCATGGAGTCCATCCCGCACTACAACGAGTTCCGCGAGGTGTTCCTGAACCCGACCGACATCGGCGGCCGGTACAGCGCGCTGACCTACGTGGGCTGCGTGCCCGCCGCGCTCCTGGGGATCGACCTGGCGCGGATGCTCGAGCAGGGCGTCCGCATGGCGCAGCGCTGCCGGGACGAGGGCGCCGACAACCCGGGCCTGGCCCTCGGCGTGACGCTCGGCGCCCTGGCGAAGGCCGGACGCGACAAGCTGACCTTCCTCGCCGACCCGGCCGTCGCCCCGTTCGGCGCATGGGCCGAGCAGCTGATCGCGGAGAGCACGGGGAAGCACGGCGTGGGCATCGTGCCCGTCGACCGCGAGCCGGTCGGGTCCGCCGGGGTCTACGGCCCCGACCGCGTCTTCGTGCGGCTGCTCCTGGCGGGCAGCACGGGCTGGCGCGAGGCCAGCGACGGGCTGGTCCACGAGCTGGTCGCCGCGGGACACCCCGTCCTCGAGATCGAGGTCGACCCCGACCTGGGGCTCGGCGGCGAGTTCTTCCGCTGGGAGTTCGCCACCGCCGTCGCCGGCGCCGTGCTGGGCATCAACCCGTTCGACGAGCCGAACGTGACCGAGTCGAAGGAGAACACGAAGCGCGTGCTCGCCGGGTACCACGAGCACGGGCACCTGCCCGCCCTCGATCCGCTGGCAAGCGAGGGTCCGCTGACGCTCGTCGGCGACGCCGCGCTCCGCCTGGCCGAGGGGAACGGCACGGTGGAGGGAGAGCTGCGGAGGCACCTGGCCCGCGTGCGGCCGTCGGGCTACCTGGCAATCCAGGCGTACATGGCGCCCAGCCCGGAGCGCACCGAGGCGCTGCAGGCGATCCGTGCGCTGCTCCGCGATCGGACGCACCGCGCGACCACGCTGGGCTACGGTCCCCGCTTCCTGCACTCGACCGGGCAGCTCCACAAGGGCGGGGCACCCATCGGGTGGTTCCTGCAGGTGGTCGCCGGCCACCCGCGCGACCTTCCCATCCCGGGCACCGACCACACCTTCGGCACCCTGATCGACGCGCAGGCCATCGGCGATTTCCAGGCGCTGGAGGCGCACGACCTGCCGGTGCTGCGGGTCGACTGCTCGGCCGACCCGGCGACGGGGCTCGCCGCCCTGCGCGACGCCCTGGAACGGGCACTCTCGTGACGCCCGGCGCGCGAAGGGCCGCATGACATGGCACGCCGCGCGGCGACAGTGACGCGCTCAGGCACGGCGCGCCCGCAGGCCAACCCGCTTCGCGCCGGCCTGCGGCTCGAGAAGGTGCCGGAGCCCGCCTGCATCGTGGTGTTCGGCGCCACGGGCGACCTGACACACCGCAAGATCCTCCCCGCGCTGTACAACCTGCGGCGCGTGGGACTCCTGCCGCCCGAGACCACCATCGTCGGGTTCGCGCGCCGCCCCTACACGGACGAGCAGTTCCGCGTCGACCTCAAGGAGGCCGTGTCGCAGCACTCGCGGGTGCCGCTCCAGGACGCGATCTGGGACGATTTCGCGGCCGGGATCTTCTACCAGCAGGGCGAGTTCCACGAGCCCGAGGCGTACAAACGGCTCAGCCAGCGCCTCGACGAGCTCTCCGCCTCGCGCGGCACCCGCGACAACCGCCTGTTCTACCTGGCCACGCCGCCCAGCCTCGGGCCGACCATCATCGAGCAGCTGGGCCACGCGTCGCTGGATGCCGAGGGCCGCACGCACGGCTGGTCCAGGATCGTGATCGAGAAGCCGTTCGGCCAGGACCTGGAGTCGGCGCGGCAGCTGAACCGCGACGTCCAGCGCGTGTTCCGCGAGTCGCAGGTCTACCGTATCGACCACTACCTGGGCAAGGAGACGGTGCGGAACCTGCTGGTCTTCCGGTTCGGCAACGGGATCTTCGAGCCGATCTGGAACCGCCGCTACGTGGACCACGTGCAGATCACGGTGGCCGAGTCGCTCGGCGTGGAGGGGCGCGGCCCGTTCTACGAGGAGGCCGGCGCGACGCGCGACATCCTCCAGAACCACATGATGCAGCTGCTCAGCCTGGTCGCCATGGAGCCGCCGATCGCGTTTGCCGCCGACGACCTGCGCAACGAGAAACTCCGGGTGCTGCGTGCCATCGACGCCGACTGGACGGAGGAGCGCATCACGCGTGACGTCGTGCGCGGCCAGTCCGGGCCGGGGTGGGTCGGCGGCAAGTCGGTCCCCGGATACCGGGAGGAGCCCAAGGTCGCGAAGGACTCCACCCGCGAGACGTTCGTGGCGCTCAAGCTCCACGTCCAGAACTGGCGCTGGGCCGACGTGCCGTTCTACCTGAGGACGGGCAAGCGGCTCGCGAAGCCGGCCACCGAGATCTCGGTCCAGTTCAAGCAGCCGCCGCTCGCGCTCTTCAAGGGCCTTCGCGCGGATCCCGAGCCGAACCTGCTGGCCCTTCGAATCCAGCCCGACGAGGGGATACTGCTGCGCTTCGTCGCGAAGGTTCCCGGCCTCGGGCTGGACGTCCGCAGCGTGAACATGGACTTCACCTACGGGTCGTCGTTCGTGAGCGACGCGCCCGAGGCGTACGAGACGCTGCTGCTCGACGCGATGCTCGGCGACGCCTCGCTCTTCACGCGCGCCGACGAGGTGGAGGCCGCCTGGGCCGTGGTGACCCCGATCGACCGGGCGTGGGAGGCCCTGGACCAGGGCGGCCAGCGGCCGGCGTTCCCGAACTACGCCGCGGGCTCCTGGGGCCCCGAGGAGGCGGACCGCCTGATCGAACGAGACGGCCGACGGTGGCGGAGGCTCTGATCCATGCCGGACGATTCGGGCACCCGACCCGCTGCCGGCGGCGGAGGACCTGCCCGCCCCGCGCGCGCCCGGGCGGCTGCCGGGCGTCACGCGACGGGCAGCACGGGTAGCGCCCGCCGCCCGGGCATGGGTTCGAGGAGCGGCCCTGGTGCGGCGCCCATCCGGCCGGCGACCCCCGGTGCCCAGCACCACTGGGACTCCCGGGCGGGCTCGGTGGACGAGATCGAATCGGAGCTGGCCCGGATCTGGGGCCTGGCCGCGCACGAGGCCGAGGTGGAGGGCATTCCCCCGGCGGCGGAGGCGGACGCCTTCGGCGACCCGCGGGTGGCCAGGCGCCTGGACCGCGGCGGCGAGCTTCGCGTCCGCGCCCGCACGTCGGTGCTCACCCTGGTCGTGGTGGCCACGCGCCCTGAGACACTCGTGCGCGCCCTCGACGCCATCGCCGAGCTGGCCGGCCGCCATCCCTCGCGCGCCATCATCCTGGCCCCGGGGGATCCGGACGGTCCGGCGGCGCTGGATGCCCGGATCAGCCTCGAATGCAGCGTCCGCCCCACGAGCGTCACCGAGACGTGCGCCGAGCGGATCCTCGTGCAGGCCCGGGGGGAGACCGCACAGCACCTCGCGGGGATCGTGACGCCACTGCTGATCCACGACCTCCCGGTGGTGCTCTGGTGGGCCGACGACCCGCCCCTGGGCTCCCGTCAGCTGCGCGAGCTGGCGGAGACCTCCGACGGGCTGCTGGTCGACTCGGGCGCGTTCCGCGACGACGGCACGGCGCGCCTGTCGGCCCTGGCCGTGATGATCGCCGGCGGCGAGATCGCCGTCCACGACGTGGGATGGATGCGCCTGACCCTCTGGCGCGAGCTGCTGGGCGGCCTCTTCGACCACCCGCTGCTGTTGCCCGAGCTCCCGGCGCTGCGGAGCGTGCGGCTGGACGTGCTCCGCCCCGGGTCCACCCTCCGCATCTCGAAAGCCGCGTGCTTCGCCGGCTGGCTCTCCGCGGCACTGCGCCTGGACGTGGTCAGGCCGCTGGCGCCGAAACGGAACTCGGAGAGCCTGGTGGGCGCGTGGACCGACGGCCACCGGGAGATCCCGGTCGAGTTCCGCCCCGTCATCGCGGCAGCGCCGGTGGGAGCGCCCGCCAACGGGTCGCTCCAGCGGGTCGAGCTCGAGCTGGGGCGCGGGCGGCGCGTGATCCGCGCGCGCGTCACGCGGCAGGCCGACCACCTCCTGGCCACGGCCGACTGGGACGGCGCCGAGGTCGCCCGCCGGGCCGGGAGGCTCGAGCCGTTCGACGAGGCGCCGTACGTCGCCGAGGCGCTGGACCAGATCGGCCACGACCGGATCTTCGAGGAGAGCGTCGCCCGGGCGGCGCGCCTGGTCGGCGGATAGCGAGCGGCGCCCGCCACCACCGATCGGCCGCGGGTCCACCGATCGGCCGCGGGCCCGGCGTTCGAAGGCCGACGGCGAGCACCCTCCCCGGCTCGCGCAGACAGGAGGACAGGATGGCAGGACCACGCGTCGTCGTGGTGGCGGACGAGGAAGAGGTCGCGCGGGCCGGCGCCGACTACACGTGCAGCGCGCTGGAACGCGCGATCGCCGAGCGGGGGCGCGCGCACCTGGCGCTGACGGGGGGGAGCACGCCGATCGCCCTCTACCGAGCGCTTGGGTCGGCGGCGTTCCGCGACCGTCTCGACTGGGGGAAGGTGGACCTCTGGTGGGGCGACGACCGGTTCGTCCCGTTCGACCACCCCGAGTCGAACGTGGGCCTGGTGCAGGACACGCTCCTGGACCGGGAATCGGGGATCGCGATTCCCGCCGGCAACGTCCATCCGTTCCCCATCCCCGAGGCCGACGCGGCCGGAGAGGGGCCCGGGTGGTGCGCGGCGCGGTACGCGGAGCAGCTGCTGGCGGCCCTGCCCCTCGATGCCCGCGGGCTCCCGGTCTTCGACCTGGTGCTGCTCGGCGTGGGGCCGGACGGCCACTTCCTGTCGTGCTTCCCCGGCAGCCCGCTGGTGGACGCACCGGCGCCGCCGATCTGCGCAGGCGTGCCGGCTCCCACCACCGCGAGTCCGCACATCCCGCGGGTCACCTGCTCCCCGCGGCTCACCGAGAATGCCCGGGACGTCCTCGTGATGGTGGCCGGCGCGGCCAAGGCGGCGATCGTGGCGGCGGTGCTGGCGGGGGCGCGTGACCCGCATCGGTACCCGTCGCAGCTCGCGGCGCGCGAGGGCGCGACCTGGCTGCTGGATTCCTCCGCCGCAGCGGGGTTGCCGGAGGAAG
>VFSW01016684.1_pt1 | contig 10005 bp, 9 predicted proteins | sample 5358111 | NCBI WGS metagenome assembly VFSW01 (sample SAMN11554181, study PRJNA540505) | mine drainage metagenome | isolation source: sediment from site ElyBrook_90M | place: USA: Ely Copper Mine, Vershire, VT | collected 2017
GACGCTCCGGGCGCAGCTGGCCGAGGAGTCGCGCGCGGCGAAGACGGCGGGCGAGAGCGTGCTGGTCGAGACCATCGCCCCCACGTGCGCCGCGTGCGTCGAGATCGCGCGGGCCATGCCCGAGCCGGAGCTGCAGACGGCGCTCGCGAGCGTGCGGCTCGTGCACGTCGACGTGGACGAGTTCGGGCTCGAGGCCTCGTCGATGCACCTGACCAGCCCGACGCTGCCGTGGTTTTACCTCGTCGACTCGCACGGGGACGTGCGCGACGGGATCAGCGCGGACGAGTGGGGGGACAACGAGGCGGACGAGATCGCGCCGGTGCTCGAGGCGTTCGTGCAGAGGAAGCTGAAGGTGCGGAGGCAGGCCTGGGGGGGAACGCCGATGTGACGGGCGTGCGCTGACCCCCAGTTGCGCCCGATCAAGCGATCCCTTCCTCGATCCTGCCAGGCTGCCCGGGTGATGCGCCCACCGCTGGTGGCCTCGACCGCGCTGGTCGCGTGGGCCTCGCTCTGGCTGCTCGCCTGCGGGCGGACCGACCTCGATGACCTGGCAACTGCAGGCGCTCGCGCGCCGGAGCGGCTCGGCGTCGACGCCGGCAATGCCGATGGCAGCGATTCCGTGGCGCCGGGCTGGTTCGGAGGCGGAAGCGACTCCGGCGGCCTCCTGGAGTGGTGCGACGCCGGCCCTCCGCGACAGGAGGCCGTCCCGGGAAGCACCTGCGGTCTGTACCTGACCCTGCCCTGCGGGCTCCCGCAAGGTGCCGCCGTCGAGGCCTCGGGCCTCCTGTCGCCGGAGCTCTGCGGGCAGCTGTGCCCCCGCGTCCAGTACTGGGAGAGCTGCTCGGTGGTCGACTTCGACGGCAGCGTCGCTCCGGGCGTCGAGGTGGTTTGAGTGCCCGAGTGCTCCTGAGACTCGTGCGCGTCAGACCTCGATCCGCCCTGCGGCCTCCCGGAGCGTCACGAACCCGTACCCGGCTTGCCTCAAGGCGCCGACCGCCGCGCGCAGCGCGTCGACCTTCTTCACGTTCGCGACGCGCACGTCCACCTGGTGCGGCCTCAGCGCCTCGAGCCCGTCGCTCGCGTCGAGCACGTCGATCCCGTGCAGCTCCAGGTTGACGAGCGGCTCGCCCACGCACATGCGCGCCAGCCCCCTCGCGACCGCCGGCCCTCCCATCGTGATGCTGGTGCCGAAGAACGGCATCCGCAGCCCCCGCGTCACCTGCACCGGCAGCTCGATCAGCCCGCCCCCGCGCCTCCAGTACGGTCGCCCGATCCGGTACGGTCGTGTCGGCGCCGTCAGCACCCTCGGGGTGTCGACGATCGACCGGCTCGTGCGCCCGACCGCGGTGATGAGCCCGATCTTCAGGGCCTTCGCCGCCCAGTATTGCGGGCACGGAAAGACCGACGAGTCGTACTCCACGCCCAGCTCCGCGAGGACCTCGAAGACCTCGTCCGTGATGGTGTACCCCGGGGCGCGGAAGCCCACCGGCCGCGCGCCCACGGCCTGCTCGATGGCGTCTGCTCCGCCCTCGATCTGCCGCCGGATGGCGTCGCGCCCGAGGCGCACGAGATCGTAGCGATGGTCGAGCGAGTGGTTGGCGATCTCGAAGCCGCGCTGACGGGCCGCGCGCAGCTTCGCCGCCGCACCGGGCCGCGTCAGGTCGTCGCCGATGGCGAAGAGCGTCAGCGGCACGTCGAGCTCGTCGGCGAGCGCGGAGAGGCGATCGACGGCGACGTCGTAGACGAGCGACCGCTCGGGCCCCGTGGGCTCGGGCAGGCCGTGGATGGCGAAGTAGTTGGGGATCTCGTCGAGGTCGACGCTGATCGCGCAGAGGCGCATCCGGGGACTATCTAGCACGAGGCCGCGATGAACCGCCGGTGCAGCAACTGGGATCCCAGCACGAGCATCATCACCAGCTCCAGCCGCACCTTCTCGAGGTGTCCCTCCGGCGCCGCCCCGAGCCTGTTGCGCAACCTCGCCACCACCTGCGGCTCGAACAGCCCCGCGTCTCGCAGCGCGCCCGCCGACAGCTCGTGCTCCACGAACGCCGGCGCTCCGGGGCCGAAGAACCACTCCCGGATCGGCGTCACGAACGGCCGCTTGGTCCTTCGCACGATCGACCGCGGTAGCAGGTCCCGCACCGCGTCCCGCAGCACGGCCTTCTCGCGGAGACCCCGCATCTTGACGTTTGGAGGAATGGCCGCCGCGAGCTCGACGACGCGGTGGTCGAGGAACGGCACGCGCGCCTCGACCCCGTGGGCCATGGCGGAGCGGTCGCTGATGACGAGGATCCACGACGGCAGCCTCGTCTCGAGCTCCAGGGCCAGCGCGGCGTCCAGCGGATCGAGCGAGGCGGCGTCCTCGCGCACCAGGCGGGCGAACCCCGCGGGCGGCTCCTCGACGGGCCGGACCGGGCGGCCGTCCGGCGAAAGCAGGGCGGACCGCTCCACGTCGAGCAGGCGCCACGCGTCGTACCAGGGCGGGAACACGCCCCCGTGGACGCGCGCCACCTCGGCGCCCCGCACCGAGGTCCGCGCCAGCCAGTCGCCGAGCCCGCGAGGCTGCCGCGACGCCCGGGACGCCATCCGGAGGAGAGAGCCTCGCGCAGGTCTCACCCATGGCGAGTCCAGCCACCGGCGCGCCCGCAGGGCACGGAACACGTCGTAGCCCCCGAACAGCTCGTCGGCCCCGTCCCCCGTCAGCACCACGGGCACGCCCTCGGCACGTTCGCGGGCCGACAGCAGGAGGCCCCCGATGGCTCCCGGCATCATCTGCGGTGACTCCAGGTGCCAGATGACGTCGGGCAGCAGCTCCGCCGCCCGCGCATCCGCACGGATCTCGTGCGGCACCGCCCCCAGGTGCTCGATCACCGAGCGTGCATGCACCGACTCGTCGAAGCGCGGATCGTCGAAGCCGATGGAGAACGCCGCCGGCGCCCTGCCCGACGCCTCGCGCGCGAGCGCCGCGATGGCCGACGAGTCGATCCCGCCCGACACGCACGCCCCGAGGGGCACGTCCGACACCAGATGCGTACGCACGGCATTTCGCAGCGCATCCCGCAGCTCGGCCGCGCAATCGCGCGGGTCCCGACGCGCGTGCTCGCCGGCCGGCAGGAACGGCGCACGCCAGTACCGCTGCGGCTCGCCCACGCGCCCGGCCTCGACCACGATGCGGTGTGCCGGTCTGAGCTCCGACACGCCCCGGAACATCGTCCGCGGGGGACACGGGTACGAGAGCGAGAACACGTCGTCGAGTGCATCGCGATCGATGATGGGCTCGACCAGGCCCGATGCGAAGATCGCCTTCGCCTCGGATGCGGCGACGAGGTAGTCCGCGGTACGCGCCACGAAGAGCGGCTTGATGCCGAGCCGGTCGCGGACCAGAAGTAGCCTTCGCCGGACGCCGTCCCAGAGCGCGAACGCGAACATGCCGCGCAGGCGCCCCACCATCGCGTCGCCGTGCTCCTCGTAGAGGTGCGGCAGCAGCGTCGTGTCGCAGGCGTCCGCCAGGGCGTGCCCGCGGTCGCGCAGGGCATGGCGGTGGTCGGCGGCGTCGTACAGCTCGCCGTTGTAGACGCAGGCCACTCGCGAGGAGGGGCATCCGGCCACCGGTTGCCTTCCGTGCTCGGGATCGATGACGGCCAGCCGGACGTTGCCGAGCAGGACGTCCCCGTCCGCCGCGACCATCCCCTGTCCGTCCGGCCCGCGGTGCGCGATCGCGGCGAGCATGCGCCCCATGACCGCGACGTCGGGCAGCGGCCGCGAGCCCAGCCGTGCGATGACCGCGATTCCGCACATGGTTCGCGTAGACTACCTGCTGAAGATGAACCTGCCGCGCCTCGTCCTGCGCAGCGCGGGCAGGCACCCGGCGCGGGCCGTGCTGACGGTGCTGGCCGCGGCGGTGGCGACCATGGCCTTCGTGCTGCTGCGCGCGGCCTCCGGGGCCTGGACCCGCGGGGCCGAGTCGGCGGTGCGCGACCGCATCGTGACCCGGCACAAGACGAGCTTCGCCGTACCGCTGCCGCTCCGTCACTTCGCGAAGCTCGCCGCCCTGCCCCACGTCCGCGTGGCGACGCACTACACCTGGTTCGGCGGTCGCCTGGCGGCCGATCCGGGCGGCCCTCCCTTCGCCGTGGCCGCGGTCGACGCCGCCACGTACCTCCGTGTCTTCGACGAGGCGCGACTGCCCGAGGACCAGCGACAGGCGTGGCTGCAGGACCGGGCGGGCGCCGTCGTGGGCGACGCCCTCGCCACCCGCTTCGGCTGGAAGCTCGGCGACCGCGTCGTGCTCGAGAGCTCCATCTTCCCCACCGACGCCGAGCACCCGTGGGCGTTCACGATCCGCGGCATCTACTCCGCCGAGGGCCAGTCGATGGACCGCTCGACCATGCTGGTCCGCTGGGACTACGTCGACGACCGCATGCCGCACTGGGGCAAGGGCAACGTGGGATGGCTCATCTCGCGAGCCGACGATCCGGAGCACGCCGCGGACGTGGCGGCCTCCATCGACCGCGCCTTCGACGACGGCGAGGCCCCGACGATGAGCCAGGACGAGGGCAGCTTCCGAACCTCGGTGCTGGCGGGGGCCTCGTCGCTCCTGCGGCTCCTCGACGTGCTGTCGGCGGCGACGCTGGGGCTGCTCACTCTGGTGATCGCGAACACCATCGCCATGGGTGCGCGCGAGCGGACGCAGGAGTACGCGGTGCTGCGCGCGGTGGGATTCCGCCCCGTGCACGTGGCGAGCCTCGTCATCGGCGAGGGCGTGGCGCTGGGCGCCACCGGTGCCGCCCTGGGCGTCCTGGGTGCCTCCGCGCTCCTGGCGGCCGGTTTCGGGCGCTGGCTCGAGGAGCGGACCCTGAGCTTCTTCCCCTACCTGCGCATCGGGGCGACGCTCGCGCTCGCGGCCATCGCGGCAGGCGGCGTGCTCGGCGCGCTGGCGGGCGCGCTGCCCGCCTGGCGGTCGTCGCGGCTGTCGGCCGTGGAGGCGTTGCGACGCGAATGACCCGGCGCCGCGTAGACCTCGGGCTCGAGCCACGCCCCGTCCGAGATGGTGTGCGGCCCCCGCACCTCGCGTAGCTCGAAGCGGTCGCGAGCCCGGAACAGGTCCTCGTACAGCCGCAGGAACACGTAGGCACCGAGCTCCAGGCCCTGCTGGATCTGGTAGCGCCAGCGTGGGTGCCGCTCCCACGGCTCGTAGAGCGACGCGTAGAACCCCTCGGCGTGAGCGATGTCCAGCGTCTCGTGCGTGGTGTAGTGCACGATGTCCTCGCGCTCGAGCCACCCGCGGGCGATGATCCCCTGCCCGATCTCGGCCGAAATGCTCGCGAAGAGGTCCTCGACCATGCCGAGCGCGGCGAGGCCCGTGTACACGTCGTCGAGCGCGCACGTACCCAGCAGCGTCATGTTGAACGCGCGCACCTCGGGCCAGAGCGCGCGGGCGTCGACGTCCGAGCGCTCGACACCCAGGCGCGAGAGCAGCTCGATGAACGTGTTCTCGTGGCAGACGGTCAGGCGCCCCGAGCCGTGCTCGTCGCCCAGGTTCTCGAGCAGCGCCAGGCGCATCTGGGGCCGCGGGATGCGACCGACGAGGGCCGCCATGGGACGAGAGAAGAAGATGACGGCGTGGAAGAACTGGATCTGCGTCTCGATGAACTGCTCGCGCGTCATCGTGCCGTCCCGCAGGGCCTGGAAGTAGAGGTTCTCGAGGGGAGCGGCCTGCTCCTTGATCGCGGCGATGGCGCTGCGCATCCGTCAGATCTCCGAGGTGGCGAGGTGGAGCCACGAGGCGCGTCGGGCGCGCAGCGTGAGATCGAGAGCGTATACCGAGCAGACGGCCCCGCGCTCGACGCCCTGCGCCGAGAGCCAAGACATGTGGGACACCATGCGCTCGTCGATGGCGAAGCAGGCGATGGAGCCAGGGCGGCGGGCGACCAGGGCCTCGCCGGACGCCTTCAGGTAGTGGCCCCAGGTCGGGCGCCACCGGGTGGGCCCGTAGGGCAAGTGGACGAGCGGCCACGGCTCACCGCTGGAGCGGAGTCGCAGATCCTTCCGACCCGCGGTCGAGACGAGTCCCGGCTCCTCGACGTCACCCGTGGTCACGAAGCTCAGATCGACGCCATCGTCTGGATCGGGCGCGGGCGGACAGCCCGCGGGCGACAGGGCGGCCAGCCGCTCGGACGACGCGAAGTAAACCGCGAGCTTGCCCAGCCTCCCCAGCAGACGCGCCGGATGCACGCCGCGCGTCGCGCGCATGACATCGCCCTTCTGCCCCCGCATGGCGGCCACGTAGCCGAAGCGCCAGGTGAGCAGGTCCGGGTGCTTGAAGAGCAATCCGAACGCCCACGACATCATCTCGCGCCCGACCTTCTTGCCCCGCAGCTCGCGGGCCAGCTTCCAGTCGGCGCCGTAGACCGCCGGCACCATGCGCCCCCGGATGCGGACGTTCCGGGCGATGCCCGCCGCACCGCCCACGACCCGGTCGCCGTCGAGGGCGACCACGAACCGCGCGTCGTGGCCCAGCGCGGTGAAGAACGCGGCGTAGTCGGTGCCGTGATCGATCGTGAAGGCATCGGCCCCGTCGGCGATGGGGTATTCCGTGGCCCGCTCGATGTCGCGCAGACCCCGAGCGTAGGGCTGTATCTCGGTCGCCGGGAGGAACACGAAGCGGATGCTCACGGGCTCCGGAACCCTACCAGGATGCGCTCGTAGAACAGACTGCGGTCTCGGGAGAGCAGGTCGTCGCCGAGAGCGGCATCCCACTCGAAGCCGGGGAGCTGCCGGGCGAGGTCGCGCCGGTTGTTGAGCTGGCGGATGACGAGGGCGGCGCCGGGCCTGAGCCCGCGCAGGGTCTGCCCCCAGCGCTCCACGAGGGCGTCGTCGGACCAGTCGAATACGTTCGAGAGGCTCACCAGATCGTACCGCGCTAGCCCCGGCACGTCGGGCAGCTGGCCGTGCACCCGGTCCACCTCGAGGGCGCGGCCCGCGCGGACGTAGTCGGGCGGGTGACCCGGCAGGTACATGCCCAAGAGGACGTGCGACAAGAACGGGTTGCCCGCACCATCGTCGCGCAGCAGCCCCCGCTCGAAGGCGCTCTGGAAGTACGCCGGGTACGAGCCCGGCTCGGCGTGCTGCGTGGCCGCCGGGCCGAACATGGTGCCGAGGAGCGCGTCGTGGAACGCCAGGGAGAACGCGACCGGCCAGTAGCGGCTGGCGCGCCACTGCTCCACGAGCGCGCGTCTCTCGGCCGCGCGGGTGTCCGCGTCGAAGTACCGCGCGATCGACTCCCGCGGCGCGACGAGCTCCTCCAGGAACCGGCGTAGCGTGCGGAACAGCGACTCGAACTCGCCGCGCTGGTTCAGGGCATCCGCCGCGTCGTCGCCCACATTCAGCGAGCGCAGATCCCCGCTCGCCACCGCGACCTGCTTGTCCCGCAGGTGCGCGAGCTGCGCCTCCGAGAAGTCGAACGCCGTCACGGCCAGCCCCGGGATGCGGTACTTCAGCGTGAGCGCCGTGCACCCCCCCGACGCCACGACCAGCACCCGCTCGGCCTTCGTGTGAAGGCAGAGTGCGTGCTCGACGTCCGGATCCTCGCGGACGACCGCGAACTTGATGCGCGCCTGGGTCAAGCCGACGAGGATATCTCAGGTCGGCGTGCAGGTAGCACGCCGACACACCGGGCGCGGCCCTCAGGCCCCGATGGTCTTGGCGACTTCGGCCGCCAGGTCCTCGGTCTTCTTCTCGATGCCGTCGCCCAGGCCGTAGCGCAGGAACGCGTGCACCTTCACCTCGCCGCCGAGCTTCTTGCTCAGCTCCGCGCGGATCTTGCCGATGCTGCCCGCAGCCGGATCGGTGACGCTGTCCTGCTCGAGCAGGGCGACGTCGGTGAACCACTTGGCGACCTTGCCGTCCAGGATCTTCGGCCACGCCGCCTCGGGCGCCTTGAGCGTCCCGGCTTCCTTCTCTTCCTTCATCTGCGCCGCGAAGATCTCCTTCTGCTTGGCCAGCTGGGCGGGCGAGATCTCGGTCTTGTCGACGACCCACGGGCTCATCGACGCGATCTGCATCGCGACGTTGTCGACGAACTGGTCGAGGTCCGGGCTCTTCGGGCCCTCGGCGTGCACGAGGACGGCGTACTTGCCGTTGTGCACGTAGGTGTGGACGAAGCCCGTGGGCTCCTTGGCCTCGAGCGCGCCCCAGCGCCGGATGACGGTGTTCTCGCCGCTCTTGGCCACCAGCGCCGCGCGCGTCGCCTCGACCGTGTCTCCCGATCCCGGGTACTTCAGGGCGCCGAGATCGGCGCCCCTGGGGGCGGTGCTCGCCACGAGGGCGACGTTCTTCACGAAGTTCTTGAAGTCGTCGCCACGCGCCACGAAGTCCGTCTGGCAGTTGACCTCGACGATGACGCCCTTCTTGCCGTCGGGCGACACCCACGTGGCCACCTCGCCCTCGGCCGCGATGCGGCCGGCACGGTCGGCGGCCTTCACGAGGCCCTTCTTGAGGATGATCTCGACGGCCTTCTCCATGTCGGCGGCCGCCTCGACCAGGGCGTCTTTGCAGGCGGCCATGCCGGCCTGCGTGCGAGCGCGGAGCTCCTTGACCATCGAAGCGGTGATGTCAGCCATGGTGCGTGTCCTATGTGTTGTCGGGGAGAATGGGAATCAGGACGGGCGCTCGTCGTCCGTGCGGCGGGGGCGCCCGCCTCGAATGATCTCGGCCTGGGGACCCTCGCCGCGGCGGCTGCCACCGTGGCCGCCCTCGTCGCGACCGACGGTCTCCTTGCGTCGCTGCGAGCCCTCGATGACCGCGTCGCCGATGCGCGCCGTGATGAGCTTGATCGAGCGGATCGCGTCGTCGTTGCCCGGGATGACGAAGTTGACCTTGTCCGGATCGCAGTTGGTGTCGGTGATCGCGATGACGGGCAGGCCGATCTTGTTGGCCTCGTTGACGGCGATGGTCTCCATGGCCGGATCGATGACGAAGATGGCGCCCGGCAGCGAGCCCATGTTCTTCAGACCGCCCAGGTACTTCTCGAAGCGCTCGCGCTCCTTCTCGAGGCGCGACACTTCCTTCTTGGTGATCGAAAGGTACGTCCCGTCTTCCTTCATGCGCTCGAGCTGGCGCATGCGCTCCAGGCCCGTCTTGATGGTGCGGAAGTTGGTGAGGGTGCCACCCAGCCAGCGGTTGACGACGAAGAAGCTGCCCGAGCGGGTGGCCTCCTCGCGGACGATCTCCTGGGCCTGGCGCTTGGTGCCGACCATGAGGATGTGGCCGCCCCGGCCCACCGTGTCGACCACGAAGTTGTAGGCGCGCTGGAAGAGGCGGGCCGTCTGGTCGAGGTCGATGATGTGGATGCCGTTGCGGGCGCCGTAGATGTACGGCCTCATCTTCGGGTTCCAGCGCTTGGTCTGGTGGCCGAAGTGGACGCCCGCGTCGAGCAGCGAGCGAAGGGGCAGCGGCAGGTCGCCGCGGAGCTGGGGCACGGCCCCGCTGTTCGTGTCGATGGATTGAGTCATTTCGAGCGCTTCCTTTCGGTTGGGCCTCCGCTCTCCGTCCGTGACCAACAGTGTCTTCCGCCTCGGGTGAGGGGGGGACGCTGCACCGGGCCTCGGTTTGCGCGGGAGAGCGTGTGGATTGGTGCGGGGGCCGGCGAGCCGGTCTCCGCGATTGTTACTGCGTGAGGTCGCGCAAGGTACGCGCGGCCGGCCAAAAATCAAGTATAGCCGCGGTGTGCGCCGGCTCATGCTCGTCCTTGCCCTGTTTTCCTGCTGCGGCGGCACCAAGGCCCGGCCCGCCATGCCTCCCCCCGAGTACGAGCAGCCGGCAGGGCCCATCCCGTGGCCGCCGCCGTCGGCCTCGAGTTCGGGTTCGGTTCCGGTAGGTCCGCCCTCGGCGTCACCCTCGGCCTCGTCACCGTCCTCGGCCTCGTCCTCGTAGAACCCCCTATCCCCGGCCCTTTCCCCCATCGGAATGGGGGATAGGGGGAGTGGACTCCTTCCCCCCATTCCG
>VFSW01016685.1_pt1 | contig 10005 bp, 11 predicted proteins | sample 5358111 | NCBI WGS metagenome assembly VFSW01 (sample SAMN11554181, study PRJNA540505) | mine drainage metagenome | isolation source: sediment from site ElyBrook_90M | place: USA: Ely Copper Mine, Vershire, VT | collected 2017
CCATTATTTAGAAGGATTATAATTAAAAATAAGAGACTTTAAATAATTAGTTCCTTAATATCATTCTATGAAAATAGAGCTAAAGAAGATTACAGTTGGTGAGTTATCAAAAGGTTATCAAGACAACGCAGAAGCTGGTGATGTTGGATTCAGTGGCAAACTTGACATCCGCCCACCATTCCAAAGAGAATTTGTTTACAAAGACAAACAACGTGATGCAGTTATCAATACTGTTACAAAAGATTTTCCCTTGAATGTAATGTATTGGGCAGTACGTGATGATGGTAGCTTTGAAGTAATAGACGGACAGCAAAGAACTATTTCCCTTTGTCAGTATGTTGCTGGGGACTTTTCAATTAATGGATTAGCATTTCACAATCTTCCAAAGGATAAGCAAGAACAAATATTAAAATATCCTTTAATGATTTATTTGTGTTCAGGGACTGATAGCGAAAAATTAGAATGGTTCAGAACAATTAACATCGCTGGTGAAGAACTTACCGACCAAGAATTGCGAAACGCTGTTTATTCTGGTTCATGGGTTTCTGATGCCAAACGCTATTTTTCTAAAAATAGTCGTCCAAAAATAGGCGATGATTATTTAAGTGGTGCTGCAAACAGACAAGAATATTTAGAAACAGCTATTGCATGGATTTCAAAAGGGAAGATAGAAGAATATATGTCAAAGCATCAACATGACTCTAATGCAAATGAATTATGGCTATATTTTCAAGCTGTCATAAATTGGGTAAAAGTTACCTTTCCTAAATATCGTAGAGAAATGAAAGCTGTACCTTGGGGACTTTTATATAATGATTTTAAGGATAAAAAACTTGATTCAAAGAAATTGGAAACAGAAATATCCAAATTAATGCAAGATGATGATGTTACAAAGAAATCGGGTATTTATCCATATGTTCTAACAGGAAACGAAAAACACCTAAATATCCGTTCTTTTTCAGATAATCAAAAAAGAGAAGCATATGAGAGACAAAAAGGTATATGCCCTAAATGCAAGAAACATTTTGAAATAGAAGGAATGGAAGCCGACCACATCACACCTTGGCATGAAGGCGGAAAAACCATGGCAGAAAATTGTCAAATGTTATGCAAACAAGACAATAGAATTAAGTCTGGAAAATAAGTAATTTTTGCATTTTTAATCCATAACTTGCATTTTTAATGGCTTAGAAATCGGCTTTTAAGTGCAAAGCCGGGTTGCTATTCCCATAAATCTGGAATCTTTAAATAAGTTGAATCTAGAGTAATAGAAGTGATGAAATGGTTGAGATTGCAAAACAGAGGTACACTGAAGGCCTCCCCGAATACAAAGAAAATTTCATAAGGATGCTGATGGGTTCCGGAGCCCTGAAGGTCGGTGGGGAATTCAAGCTAAAAAGCGGGAGGAGCTCCCCGTATTTCTTCAACATAGGTGGGCTTAACACAGGCAACAACGCCGACGAGCTTGCCAACGCGTTTGCTGCGGCGCTGGCAGACAATATTGTTGAATCCAGAGCGCCCATTACGATTTATGGGATTCCTGAAAAGGGGGTCGCGCTTGCGCCAACGATAAGCATTGCGCTTTCAAGAAACCATAATATAGAATCATATTGGATGTTTACTAGGAAGGAGAGCAAAACATACGGGGAGGCGACAGGCCTTTCGAAGGCGGAAACGGCAAAGGCCAAGGTTGTTGGGAAAATCCCCACATCAGAGGAGAGCATAATAGTTGTGGATGACGTTCTAACAACAGGAGGGGCGAAGCTGGATGCGATAAAGGAACTGCACACCCTTGTAGACAACCCAAAGATAGACGCGCTTTTGATTGCACTGGACAGGCAGGAGATCGGGCCAAATGGAAAAAGCGCAGTACAAGAATTCACGGAAAAAACAGGAATTCCCGTAATATCGATAATAACGGCAACAGACATACTCATGTACATGCAGACCCACACCCAAAGGCCGGGAGGAGACATAAACGCAAAGGATCAATCGAGGTTTGCTGCATACCTGAGTGCGTACGGGGGCGCGATCGTCACTTCGCATTTTGAGGTGAGCAGACTTGCAAAAGAACGAAACGCCAATTTGATAATAAGGCCGAAAGAACCGTCAAGCACGATAATCCCGGCATGCGATATGCCGGACATAGGGCAGTTCAGAGAGCTTGTAAGGCAGACGCACGAAATGGATGGAGTAGGAGGATACAAGATTGGATTTGAACTCGGATTGACTTATGGCCTCCCCCAATTAGTGGAAGAGGTTAGGAAATTTACCAATAAGCCGGTAATATACGACCACCAAAAAGCAGGAACGGATATCCCAGATACTGGGGCAAAATTCGTGGCTGCGTGCAAAAGTGCGGGAGTCGATGCCGTGATACTTTTCCCGCAATCCGGCCCGGAGACCGAAAGGGCCTGGATATACAGGGCGATGGAGCATGATCTCCATGTAATCATAGGGGGCAGAATGACACATGCGGCATACACGCAAAGCGAGGGAGGGTTCATTTCAGACGAGGGCGCAATGGACATCTACAGGATAGCGGCAGAGATAGGCGTGGTAGACTTCGTGGTGCCAGGGACGAAACCCGAGGTAGTAAAGGCAATAGTTGGTGAAATAGAAAAACACAGAAGCGTCAACCGGTTGCCTGTGTTTTACATACCGGGATTCGGCGCACAGCAGGGAGATGCGGAAAAGATAAAGGAGGCGACAGGCAGGCTCAACGGCAGGCATTTCATCGTTGGAAGGGCGATAGTGGAAGCTGGCATGGGCAACTATGGCAGAGCGACAGAAGAGCAAATCAGAAAGATTTTGAGGCCTGATTGAGTGGGCGCGATTGGAACAAAACATGACATGGTTAAGCCAGGCAGGGCTGTAGTTTCGGAAGCCTTGCGCAAAATGAGGAAGATAGACCCGCATGTTCATTTCAGGGACGAGGAGGAATCGCACAAATACACGATAGCCGAGGGCATGGAGCTTGCGCGCAGCCATGGGATAGTCGCGGTATGCGACATGCCGAACACAAAGCCGCCGATACTCACATTGCAGGATTATAAAAGAAGGTTGCGCGTTGCAGGCAATGTACAGGGCTATTACGTACATATCGGCGCGACTAGCAACCCGCTGCAAATCAGTGATGCCGCACGAATCGTCGAAAACGAGGAAAGGGCGGTAGGCATAAAGATGTATGCGGGAAAATCGACGAATAACCTTTCAGTGATATCGGAAATAGACCAGAGGAGGGTTTATTCGGCGCTTGCAGATCACGGGTATAGGGGAGTGATCACTGTTCACTGCGAGAAGGAGGAATTGGGACAGTATGGCAAATGGGTGCCGCTTAAGCCATACACATGGAACAGCGCGAAGCCCCCCGAAATGGAGATAATCGGCGTTCTTGACCAGATAATATTCGTGCGGGAAACAGGGTTCGAGGGCCATTTGCACATAGCACACGTGACGACTACGGAAGCGGTAAGGATCATCGGCAGCGCAAGGAATGCGGGAGTAAGGATCAGCTGCGAGGTTACGCCGCACCACCTTACGATCTCGACAGAGGACATGATCAATCCTGCGGCAATAGAATACAAGGTCAATCCGCCAATAAGAGACATAACAACCATGAATGTGCTGATGGAACTGCTCAGGAAGGAGAAGATAGATTTCATAGCGACAGACCACGCGCCGCATACATTCGAGGAGAAGGCGTTCTCTGAAGAAAAGCTGCCTGATTCTTACATGTCCGGGATAAGAAGCATGGACAGATATTCAGAATTCCTACAAGGGCTGGTAAATCTTGGGTTCACAGAAGAGCAGATACATGCAATTACCTACACCAACATAAAGAAAGTATTTACCAAGATAGTTGAATGACTTGATTGCCGATGAAGCGGGCAATATGATTAGATGATAGAATGCAGAAAACGCAAAACGTAACGTATCGCGGCTCAGGGGTAAACCTCGAGCTGGGGAACACGGCTTCTGAGATATTATACAATGCCTCAAAAGAGACCTGGAAAAACAGGCGCGGAAAAATCGGAGAGGTGGAGGAATTTTCGGCGGGTTTCTCCAGCCTAAGGGCAATAGGGGTAGGTGGCGTCCGGCCAAGCCTTTATATGATGGTGAATTCTGACGGGGTTGGGACAAAGATAGAGATTGCGGAAAGGCTGGCAGACCATAGGACTGTTGCATACGACCTCCTTGCGATGGTTTGTGATGATGCTGCAATAAGGGGAATAGAGCCGGCATTGGTAAGCTCTGTGCTCGACATCAACGTGTTAGGTAAAGATAATGACTCTTACATCAGGTTCATCAGGGAACTTGCATGCGGCTACATTGGCGCGGCAGAGATGGCTGGGGTCGCGGTGATAAACGGGGAAATTGCGGAGCTAGGAGCAAGAGTTCAGGGATACGGCCAGTTCAATTACAACTGGTCTGCAACAGCCATAGGATTTGCATCAAAAGAAAATTTAATTGATTGCAGCCGTGTTACTGCTGGGGATTATCTTGTGGGGCTGCGCGAGGATGGATTCCGATCTAATGGGTTATCGCTTGCCAGGAAGATATTCGGATCGCATTACGGGGAAAACTGGCATCTGAAAGTTGGGAATGAACCGCTGAAACCCTCGACAATATACACAAAGGTAATACTTGATATTGCAAGATCGACAGAGGTGCATGGCATGGCCCACATAACGGGAGGGGGCATTCCGGAGAAGCTCGGGCGAATGCTAAGGCCAAGCGGAAAGGGAGCTTGCATTGAGCGCCCTTTCGATCCGCCGCGGCTCATGGCAAGTTGCCAGCAGATTGGGAACATTGCAGACCATGAAGCTTATAAGGTCTGGAATATGGGCCACGGGATAATAATAGCAACAAACAAACCATACGATGCAATAGGCATTGCAGAGCGGCGTGGCATTACAGCATCAGTAATAGGAAGGGTAGTTCATGATCCTGGGATCTCCATAGTGAGCCATGGTACGGAAAAATTCGGTCAGCTTCTCAGGTATTGAATTTGAAATGCGCCAGCCGGGATTTGAACCCGGATTATCAGCTTTTTCCAAGTTTGGGAAGCTGGTATCTTAACCAGATTGGATCACTGGCGCTTTTTCAATATTGATTCTATTTTGGATTTCCGGATAGGTTCAGTGACGCCTATTTTTTCATAAAAATTAATTACGTTATCAATTCCAGTTATGTGCATGTGATAGAAGGCTTTATGCCCTTTTGAAATGGTTTTGTATACAAATGAATTAATTTTAAACATTTTTAAGATGTTTGAATTTTGGTCGCTGAGTAATTTAGAACTGGTACCTAAGGTTACCCTATTTTTAGGGGGGTACACAGATCCATCTGTTGCTAATTCCCCTCTTATTATACCTCTGAGTAGATTGTGATCCGGGGATTCAAGTAATTTGCTCTTAAGGTGTATTGTGTAGCATTTTTCACCTGACCAGGAAAGGTATTCCTTAATTTTGTCTTGTATTTGTTTACCCATAATCTTTACTTGTATCACATTGCCTTTTTTGTAAACCCAAACGTTTGGTTTTTTACCAAAAAGTCTTTTTATTATCCTCGACAATTTTTGCGCGTATCCCATCTCTTGTATGGACAGATAGAAGGTTATTTTATATCTGAAATCTTTATCTTTGTAGAAGCCTCCGTCGCCTATAAAGGCCCCAAGAAATTCTCCAAGGTCTTCTAGGGAGTCGGCTTTAAAGTTTATTTGCTTGAATTTCCTGCCAAATCTTTTTCTGGTGTGGTAATAGATTACATTCTTCTTACGATTAAATAATTTTGATATTTGCGAGAGGCTTTTGCCAGATTGGTAAAGTTTGATTATTTGGCTTCGCTCTTTCTTGGTTAATCTGCGCATGTAGTATTCAAGCATTAGGAATTTATAATACTACGGGTCTAATTGGCTCATCTAATATAAGAGGGCCTGTGCTCCGGCTCGCCCGCAGGGGGGCTTGCTCCGAACGGCTGTCCCTGTCCCAGGCCTCCGACCTGCTTCTCAAGTTCACGCATCGCCTGCGCGGTCTTGTCTATTATCCTGTCAAGGTCTGCCGTGTTTATCGCAAGGTCAAGCCTCTTCGCTAGCTGTATTATGACGGCCTTTGCCGCGCTTGCATCGACATCGAGGAAGCTTGTCGTCTCACCCATTAGGCACACTCCGTTTATCTTCTCCTTCTTCGCGAATGCGATGATCAGCCCTGCAGACCCCCATATCACTCCGCGCGACTTTCCGAATAGGACGTCGTATCCCTTGAACCTGTCCATCGCTTCGGCGCCCGTCGCGTTTCCGAATACGCGCGGCTTCTGGCTCATGGCGTCGCCTATGCTGTACCCGCCTACAGTGTATATGAATTCCCCGTTCATGCTCTTGAAGAACTTTACTATCCTGGAATTTACCTCGTACTGCCCTTCGGGGGTCATCGCCTGCGCATCTCCAGTCAGTATTACCAGGTCGCTCCCCTTTGGCTTCTTGGATTTTATCAGGTAGAACCTGTTGTCTACCAGCTTCACTCCCCCTTTCTTCATCATCACCACCTGCGGCGGGAAATGCGGAGAGTTTAGCACTGCGAACTTCTGCGCATTGAGCTCCCTCCTGAGGTGCTCGGCTACCAGCTTCCCGACGTTGCCTATTCCCGGGAGGCCAACAACCATTATGGGCTTGTTGGGCTTGACGCCCGGCTTCCTTTTTATCGTAGTCTTATTCATCATTTAATCAGCCTATTGTGGTGAGTATGTCCTCGTTCTCCTTCTTCAGCTTCTCCTTCTCGATCTCGAAGACGCCCTTCTTCAGCTTTGCCTTTATGAGCGACTGGGCATTGTTTATCTTCTCCTCAGCTGCAGAATAATCATCCCCTTCCGCAAGGAACCTGTACTTCGGCGCCCCTATGTAATGCACGTTTACCCCGGTTTCCTTTATGGAGCTCAGTAGCTCCCTGAGCTCTGTTGCGCCGTTGAGCGTGTTGTATGTGTATATTGTCGCCAGGTACGATACGAGATACCTTTTCTGCTTCCTGTTGGCCTCAAGAACCTTCACTATGGACTCCTTGAGCTTTTTAGGAAGCTTCGACTCTGAGAACTCGGGCGTGCCGTCGGTCGCGTTCTGAACAAGATTCGTGTACGTGCCGAACTCGGAGAGCGCGGTTGATATTATTGGGTCCTTGTTCGCCTGCTCCTTTGAGGCCTTGATCGCCTGCAGGAAGAGAGACGCCAGCCTTTTCTCCAGGTTGTACGCCCTTATCTTTGTCTTGGAGTTTCCAGGCGAGACTCTCTTGAGCGAAACGTCAAGCGTTCCCTTGTCCTTGTCGTAGAATATTACAGAGCATACGAGCTTCTGCCCTTCGTGTATGTGCTCCCTTATGTTCTTTATCCAGCCGGACGACACCTCCCTGATCGGAAGGAAAACCTCAAGCTCGTTGTATTCCGGAAGCCTGCAGTATGCGCCGAACTTGCTTATCTTGGAGACGTTGGCTATTACAAGCTCCCCGACCTTTGGGAGGTTTTGGTTTTCCATTTCCACACTCGAATTTATTGCTGCTTTATCTCGAGCTTCTTCTTGGACCTTGTGCCGAACGTCCTGTTTACTATGTACTTGCATTCCTTGCACTCGAGTAGCATCGCCTGGCGCTTGCCGAGCTTCTTGGGGTGTATCTTCGGCTCAACGCTGCCCACATATCCCCTTATTGCCCTGTTGTGCCTCCTTGTGGCCTTGCTGAGTGTTCTCTGCGGGCCCTTGGATATGTTCCTTACAGTATGAATCGTGTGCTTGTTGCACTTGGGGCAGTATGTTGTTATCGTCTTCTGTATCTTCATATACTTCACTCCGTTACGCTTTCGCAAATGGAATTTTCCTTAAGGTATTCGGAATCCTGGCTGTCCTGCACTTCAACCATCTGGTCCTTCTTGAACGGACCGATGCTCCTTCCCGACGGAAGCATTATCTCAGGTATTTCCTTCAGTGCTTTCAGCATTCCCCCGCTGCTCGTAAATGCCTTTGAAAAATCAAGCTTTCTTGACTTCATAAGCTGGAGAATCCCGTTATAGAATTCTGTTTCATCATTACTTATAGGTTGCGGTAGCTGCTTGCCGTATGCGGCATACATCAGTATCTTCTGCTTCCTTTTCTCAAAAAATTGGTCCACCAGCATTGTGGAATTCTCTATAATGTGCTGGTTCTGGCGCTCGTTCTGCTTTAGTTTTGCTATATATTTCATTGCGTCCGAGTAGAAGTTCTTCGGAACAAGGAGCAGCTGGTTTGTTTGCTTCTCCTTTTGGTATGCCTCCCAAAGATAGTCATATGTTATGTTTTCAGTCATGCTGCCACCCCACAGTTCCACTATTCGCTCTTCTCTTATATAATAGGTAAATAATAAAACAAACTAAAACTATTATAATATGCTTAAATTTTGATTTTTGACCGAATATTAGCGGAAGTGTGGTGTTGAACGTATAGCGAGGGATGGATTTGAACCATCGATCTCCGGGTCTCCCAATTTTAAGAAATATTTATGAGCCCGGCGGGCACTCCAGACTACCCTACCTCGCTTTGTAAGATGACTATTGGTAATAACTTTCTATTAACCTTTCTGAACAGGACCGTAAATCCTTCCCTCTTTCAGGTCTGCCGAAACCTCTTCAAAATCCTTGAAATTGTCTACCGACCTCCAATACGATTCCGGGAATTGCATTCCATCAACCATTCCCTTGGCCGCAATCTTTGGGAACGTCTCCTTCTCCAGGCTGCCGTTGTCCGGGAGATAATCAAAAACATCCTTGCGCATCACGTATATTCCGGCATTCATCCACCTGTCCTTTATTTTCGGTTTTTCCTCAAAGCCGACAATCTTCTCCTTCTCCATCTCAACTATCCCGTATGTGGAAACAAGCGGGGTAAGCGCCATCGTGAACAGTTCCTTGCTGCTTCCAACCATTCTCCCAAGATCGAGGTTTGTGATGACGTCTCCGTTTGTGGCAACGAAGAACTCCTCATCCTTAAGTATGCTCTTTGCGTTCTTTATCCCTCCGCCTGTTCCCAGCGGCTCGTCCTCTACGATGAAGCTTATGTCGACTCCAAGCATGGATCCCGTTCCGAAATGCCTTGTGAGCACATCGCTCATATATCCTACAGATATAACGAAGGAATTTATTCCGTGGCCTTTCATCCATTCTATCTGCCATTGTATTATCGGCTTACCGGCAACCTCTATCATGGGCTTCGGCCTGTCGTTCGTGAGCGGGCGCAGCCTCCTTCCCTCGCCCCCTGCAAGTATCAGCGCTTTCATAAAAATTCCCCAAATCTTATTCAGGATATTGTATTATAAATGCTTGCGAGATAATAAATAATGTTTTTCTAGTGATAGAGTTGAGCATGTATAATCAAATGCAGAAAACCATAGAATCGCAGTACCAGGAGAGGTCTCCCGAGTACAAGTCCAGGATAATAAAGTGGAACAGCGAGCCCTCGATAAACAGGGTGGACAAGCCATCGAATATAGCAAGGGCAAGGAAGCTAGGATACAAGGCAAAGGAGGGGGTCATAGTCGTAAGGGTAATGGTAAAAGGGGGAATGAGGAAGAGGAAGCACGCAGCAGGGGGCAGGAAGCCGTCAAAGAGCGGAAGGTATTTCACTCAGGAGAAGTCGCTCCAGTCAATAGCGGAGGAAAGGGCGGCTAGGAAATTCATAAACTGCGAGGTGCTCAATTCGTATTTCGTAGGGGATGCGGGCTCCAAGAAGTTCTTCGAGATCATACTGCTAAACAGGGATTCAAGCCAGATTAGGGCAGACAGGGATTACATCGGTGTCATCTCAAGAAGGGGAAGGGCATTCAGGGGGCTAACGTCCTCGGGAAAGAAGCACAGGGGAATAGAGAGGAAGAGGTTCGGGTCCCACAAGCTCAGGCCAGGGAAGTCAGCATTCAAGCGCACAAAATGATTTTGCACGTACCAAAATCACAAACATGCTTTGCAGAAATGTGAAAAATCATAATGTATATATAC
>VFSW01016686.1_pt1 | contig 10005 bp, 12 predicted proteins | sample 5358111 | NCBI WGS metagenome assembly VFSW01 (sample SAMN11554181, study PRJNA540505) | mine drainage metagenome | isolation source: sediment from site ElyBrook_90M | place: USA: Ely Copper Mine, Vershire, VT | collected 2017
TGTTCGTAGACCCAAACAATGGAGGCCGCCTTGGGATACTGGACGACATATTTTTCCAGCAGCGCCAGCTTGCGCGGCTGCGTTGGCTCCTGTTCGATCCTCTGCAACAGGAGGCCATCCTCGCTTTCGGGATCGATATCCAGCTTGTGCCGGTCCGCTCCCTGCGCCCCACCTGCCAGAAACAGTTGGGCCAGCAACAGAGCGAGCGCGGGGATCGAGATCTTCATGAATCCCATCTCTAGGTGAATTCGGACCCTTTTCGCGGGAACTTTAGCGTTCCACCTTAGTACCTTGGGGCCACGCATTCGCGTAGGCGAAGGCTGTACGCTGCTTCAGGATGGGAATTTCAACTGACTGGCGAGCGTCCCAACCAGTTGGTCGAGGGCCTCTTTGGACGGCAAACTCCCTTGGGCCAGCGTCACGTTGCCGCCGCCGCGTCCACCCATTGCGCTGAGTAAAGGCTTGAGCAGATCGCCGGCATGGACGCCGCTACCTGGAGAAGCGGCGAGCAGAATAGAAGGCGGGTTTTCGGCCGGCGCCAGAAAAATGGCGGGACCCGAGGCCGTGAAGCTCTGAGCCTCGGCTCGCGATTCCTCCGACAGCGATTCCACGCGGCGCAACAGCCGTCGAATGCCATCGGAACCGGGCGGCCTCTCTGCATACAATGCGCGGCCACTCGCCTGCGCCAGTTCGGTGGCCAGGCGCCGGCGTGTCCGGTCGGCTTCCTGGAGTTTCTCGCGTTGCGCCTCCACCATGGCCGGCGCGTCGTCCAAAGGCGTCGAAAAAACGCGCGCGATTTGCGAGAGCGCTTCAAAATCGGCGCGAGAGCGCGCCACGGCCCGTCCGCCACACAGAAACTCGATACGTTGATGGCCGCGAATGCGATCCTGCTTGCGCAGCAGGATGGGACCGATCTCGCCGGTGGCTCGAACGTGCGTTCCTCCGCAGGCGCTGCGGTCCAGGTCCTGGATCGAAACGATGCGAACCTCGCCCTCGCGTTCAGTCGGTTTGCGCAGCCCGAGATTCTCCGAGGAATGCTGAAAACTGACAGTCACGGGCCGATTCTCAAAAACAATTTGATTGGCGCGGCGCTCGGCCGCCCGAAGCTGGTCCGGTTCCAGCGCGCGAGCGATGTCGATCGTGCATGCTTCCGCGCCCAGATGAAAACTGACGGTGGCCGCGTCGAACATTTCAACCAGCAACGCCGACAGCAGATGCTGACCCGTGTGTTGCTGCATGTGATCGAAGCGGCGCCCTAGATCGATTCGCCCTTCCACTTCACTTTGTTCCAGCCGTTCACTCAGAATATGCGCGATGCGGTCGCCTTCGTCGATCACTTCGACGACGTTGCAGCCCCCCAGTTGGCCGGTATCGAAAGGCTGGCCGCCGGAGGTGGGATAAAATGCCGTGCGGTCGAGATAGACGCGTTGCCGGTCTGGACTCGCGGCATCCGGACTCACGGCATCCGGACTCACGGCATCCGGACTCACGTCAACCACGCGAGCCCGGAATTCGGTGAGATAGCTGTCCTGGTAGTAGAGCCTGTCAGTCATTGCAACGCGTCATTGCACCGCGTCATTGCACCGCGAGTTGGACGGAGTCGCTCGAAATATTATTCACCAGGAACAGCGCCATGGTATTGTTGCCGCTGGCTATGCCCGAAGGAATCGTGACGTTGACCTGATAAAGTCCGACGAAGTTCGGGGTCAGGCCGACAAATAAGGGCGTCGCGCAAGGCGCCTGGAAGAACGGCGTCTCGACACCGAAACACACCTTCGTAGTCCCTGGCACAACAGCCAGCGAGCTGGAAGGCGACGCGGTACCGGACGGAACCAGAGGCGACGTCGGACCGAGGCCCAGAGCGTAGATCACGATGGTGTCTCCAATCTTCACCGGATTCGATGGAATACCGGTCAACGCGCCCGCCGGAGTGGTCATGATGGCGTAGTTTCCGTCATACACGATGAAGCGCGGCACTTGGGCGTTGATGTCCACATAGATCAGATTTCCCGCCTGGCCCTTGCGAACCACTTGTACCGTGCCGGCCCCCGTGGCTGCATCGATGGGAATCTCGAAATTGATTTGGCCGGAAGAGACGTAGTAAACGGGCGCGGCTTTGCCGTTCACCAACACTTGTACATTGTCCAAAGTGGTCTGGAGCGGGAGGCTGGCCGCCGACTGTGAAGCATCGAAGGTGAATTGATTGCCGAACACCGCGGCGATGTCGCCCTGGGCCAGCGGCTCTCCACTGGCAAAGGTTCCGTTATTGACCACCCCGCCGGCGGCTGCAACCGGCGCTCCTTGAGCTACAACCGTAAGCTCCACCGGGATCGCGACATTGCCGTTGACGCCATTACTCACGATGGTAACCGTGCCCGTGTAAACGTCGGGCGAAAGGCCGGTGGGATCGGCTTTGACCGTAATGCCTCCGTTGACGGTAGCCGCGCTCAACCATGTGCCATTGTTGGCGGCGGTAGCGGTGACGCTCGATATGGTCAGCGTCCCCTTGCCGGCATCCGTCACTCCCACCGGGTCGGTCTGCGCCTGGCTTCCTTGCGCGATGTCAAACGAAAGCGAGCTGGCGCTAGCTTGAGCGATGGGTTGCGTGGTGACATTCAGCGCCACGGAGATCTGCTTGTTGTCGGGCGCAAACGACGAGCCGCCGACCGTGATGGTCCCGCTATAATCGGTGGCGGCCATGCTGCTTCCCGCCGTGGCGGTGATGGTGGTTACATAGCTGCCATTGGCCGCGTTGGCGGAGGTAGACGTCGTGAGCCAAGGCGCATTGCTCACTTTGGCGACGATCGGCCCGTTCGTGGTGAATGTGGTGGAAGTAGCGCCGCCCGGCGCCAGGTAGAAAGTAAGATTGGGCGGAACGTCTCCGCCTACTTGCGCGGTGACGGTGATGGTTTGAGGCGAGTCAACGGCATTGGGGTCTGACAGAGTGACGATTCCAGTGTAGGCGCCCGCGGCCAGCGCAGCGGTCTGAAACGCGATGGACACCGGGTAACATCCGCCCCGCAATCCGCACACTTGCGATGTGCCAACGGTGGGAACCAGCCAGGGGACGGAGGAAGAAGCCTGCAGATTTAAAGCGCCGCTGCCAATGTTGAATGTATCCAGAGTGTACTTGGGACCGTTGCTTCCACTAGGGACGGAAACGGTGAGAGCGTTTTGAGTCAGATTCAGGCGGGGCGCGGCGCTCAGGCCCGATACGAACAGCAGCGGCGCAAAAAGTCGCACGCTCAAAGTATTCTTAAAAATCACAGAAGCTCCTTAGCCTTTCGGGGTGTTGTTCCAGGGGACGCGGGCGGCGCAAGCTATCATGCAGGCCGAATGCCATTGTTGTAAATCACGGCTCTGCCATGAGACGCGCAACACCGCCAGATGTGTACGGCCACAATGCATGGGGCAAAGAGAAACATATTCCGAGCCGCGGCCATAGGGAGCGATTCATTCTTTTGGAAACGTGATCTCGAAGTCCGCCTTCAAAAATTGCCAGTCCGGCAGCTCGTAGACGCGGAGCTTGGTGGGAACTTCCACCGATACATCTTTTAGTTCGCTGGGTCCGAGACGGGAAACCTCCGCTGGAAAGCTGATCAGCGGCGGATCGCCCGGTTTGGCGGCAGTGGTTCCCAGATTGACGGTCATCTTCACGTCGCCCACATCGGCTTCGGAGTGATTGACGACACCAAACTGAGCAACCAGATGCCCCTTACTTCGTTCGGTGACGCGAAAGCCAACCAGCTCAATGTACTTAGCGATTGGGTTGGAAGTGTTGCTCGCCGTAAAGTGCGCCGGAATCGCAGGCGCGGTTTTGGTTGGCTTGTTGGAAGTGGAGGAAGAACAACCAGCCAGAAAGACCGCCAGGAAGAGCCAACTGAGCCGCATCGAATTTATGATGCCACACTGCGCCGTGAAATAATGAGAGCATGTTGCGAAGCGCGATTGTCATTCCTTTCATTGCCGCGGTATGGCTGATGGCGGATTCCGGCGCGGGAATCCGCTGGACCATGCCTCCCACTTGGAAAGCGGAGGGGCAGCGGCCGATGCGCGTAGCCACCTATACGGTCGCGCCCGGCGCCGAATGCGGCGTCTACTACTTCGGATCCGGCCAAGGCGGAAGCGTGGATGCGAACCTGGACCGCTGGATCGGCCAGTTTCTGCAAGCGGATGGAAAACCGTCGAAAGCCGCGGCCAAGATCGCAAAGCGAACCATCCACGGCTGGCAGGCCACCACGGTGGATGTCTCGGGCGCCTACACCGGAATGGGCGGCCCAACGGCCCAGGCAGGGCCGGCTGTGCCCGGATACAGGATGCTGGGAGCCATCGTGGAAGGCCCGCAAGGAGCGGTTTTCTTTAAGTTTACCGGCCCGGCCAAAACCATCGCCGCCAACCAGGCCGCCTTCGATAAGATGCTCGGGTCGCTTGCGCCGGCCAGTGTCGCTGGAAAATGAAATCTGCAACTCAACGCTTTTTTGCAACGCAGCGGCCAGTGAGATAATCAAAGCAAAGCAGTATGTTTCAGGCCATCCGGGAACAGATCGAGACCGTCTACCACGGGGATCCAGCCGCCAAGAGCACGCTGGAAATCTTCTTCTGTTACCCCGGCTTTCATTCCATCCTGCTGCATCGGGCGGCCCACCGGTTGCACAGCGGCGGCTTTTCGCTGCTGGCGCGCATCGTTTCGCAATTCAATCGCAGCGTCACGGGGATCGAGATCCATCCCGGGGCGACCATCGGACGCCGTTGCTTTATCGATCACGGCATGGGCGTGGTGATCGGCGAGACCGCCGAGATCGGCGATGACGCGCTGCTCTATCAAGGCGTGACCCTGGGTGGAACGGGCAAAGAGAAGGGCAAGCGGCATCCCACCATCGGGAACAACGTCGTGATCGGCACCGGCGCGAAGATCCTCGGCAATATCACGATCGGGGATCATACCAAGATCGGGGCCGGATCGGTGGTGATCCATTCGGTGCCGGATCACTCCACCGTGGTGGGTGTTCCGGGGCGCGTGGTTCGGTCGCGCGCCGACGCGGGCGATTATCTGGAGCACGGCACGCTTCCCGATCCCGAGGGCCAATTGATCGACGATCTCACCAAGCGCATCGAGCAACTGGAGGCGCAGATCAAGTTGCTGGCGGAAGATCGCCTGGCTGAGAGACGATGATCGCAGCGCGCCTCCTGGCGGTTTGCCTGACTACCGCCGCGCTGTTCGCCGCCCCGGTGAAATACACTTACTGGGTGCAGCCCTGCACGGATACGGCGTCGCTGTGCAAGCCCGACGATCCGCAATTGGCGCAATGGGCTTTCGAGGCGTGGCAGAGGGCATCCGGCGGCGAAATCGAATTCGCGCGAGTAAAGGATCGGGAGCGCGCGCGGATTCGTTTATACTGGGCCTCGGCCGAGTTAGGACTGTACGGCGAAACGCGGCCGATGGCTTTCGAAGGCCACCTGGGCGCCGAGGTCTATGTGCTGCCCTCCCCGCTTCCGGTGAATGGCGACCGGTTGCTGCGCGACGCCATCGTGTACCTGACTTGCCTGCATGAATCGGGACATGCGCTGGGGCTTTCCCATACCGCGGTGTTCGCCGACATCATGTACAGCTTCCAATACGGCGGCGACATCGAAGAGTATTTTGGGCGCTACCGGAGAAAGCTCGAAACGCGCGGTGACATCGCGAAAAATTCCGGGATGTCGGCGGCGGACCGGGCTCGGCTACTGGAGGCTTTGAACAATCATTTCTGAGCCGGATGCGCTGCTGGGCGGTTAGTGTCCCGCGGGGGGTTTTTCGGTTTCGGCTTTCAGTGGGAAATGCGCGCCTTGCGGGATGGGCGCGAGCATGTTTTCCTTGCGGTAGATCAGCGTGGACACGTTGTAGCTTGCGATTTCAAAACCGTGGCCGTGCGTGATGGCGTCGGTGGGACAGGCCTCGACACAATAGCCGCAGAAGATGCAGCGCGAGTAATCGATGTTGTAGACCTGGGCGTAGCGTTCGCCGCCGCTGATGCGCAGCGTTTCGGTATTTTCCGCCGCTTCGATATAGATGCAATCGGCCGGGCAGGCCGCCGCGCACAGGAAGCACGCCACGCACTTTTCCAGGCCGTTTTCGTCGCGTTGCAGCACATGCGCGCCGCGGTAGCGCTCCTGGAATTTGGGAGGCGAATCCGGATAATTCTCGGTGATGGTCGGGTTCATCATCTCACCGAGCGTAATCGACATGCCCTTGGCGATGGCTGCGGCGGATCCGAATGCTTCAGAGATTTTGGAGGCCATTTGGAAGTTTCATTATCGCAGGTCTCATGCTCTCAGGCCCAGACCGGGCCTAGTTTTTGGAGCCTCAACCGGCTTTCCACTCAGGCACATGATCGCCGGGACCGAAGAGCGAAACGCCCGCCCGTACGCCAATTTCTTCCAGATCCCGCTTCGAGAATCCGCTAAAGGCCCGGGCGATGGCGCCGCCGCGCTCCAACAGAAACAGGGACGGAACCGATGTGATGCCGTAGGCGTTGCTCGCTGGATAATCTTCGCTCGACAAATCCAGCAGCATAGGGAACGTGACGCCGAAACGCTGCATAAAGCCGCGTGTGGCGCCGGCGTCGTCTTGCGAGATCCCGATCACTTGGATTGCTTTGCTCGCAGCCAGCCGCTGCAAGTAAGGAGCGGTGAGCTGGCAAACCGGGCAACTGATTTTGTAAAAGGCCAGAAGCGCTGGGCCGCCGGCGAGAATATCGTCCAACGATCGCGCGGATTCATCCAGGTCCGTGAGCCGAAAGGGGGGCGCCTGGGCGCCCGCTTCCACGAACACTTTCTTGCGGCGGCCGAACATGCGGACGGTTTACTCGCCCCCATCCTTCTGTTGCTGCACGAAGCTGAGAATGTCGAAATGTTTGATTTCGCGGTCGGGGAAGAAACTGTTAATAGCTTCCTGTTCTTCGTTGAAGATCTGAAACACCGTCGACAACTTGGTCAGCAGCACCAGCTCCAGGTTCCGGCGATTGAGGTTCACCAATTTCATCACGCCGCCGGCTTTTTGCAGCGCCATATGGCAAATCACCAATGCGCCGAGGCCGGTGCTATCGATATATTCGACATTCTTCAAGTTCAGAAGCTGCTGTAAACTACCGCCGGCGGTTTCGGCGTTGACCTTTTCGCGAAGATCGGAAGCTCCGCCGACCGCCAGTTTGCCGCTCAGGTCGAGGATCTTGACGCCTTCCTTCTCGCGGGATGCAATCTCCAGGTTAGCCATGCGTTTCTTCTTAGTGTACCCGCTCCGGGACAGGGACGGCCGGAGTGTCCGGCGCGACAGCCATCCAGCGTCCGAGCGGAAGCAGAACGGTGAAGCGCGTACCTTCCTTCAGCGTGCTTTCGACAGTCACCGCTCCGCCGTGCGCCTTGGCGATCCACGCGACGAAGCTGAGCCCTAGCCCCAGGCCTTTTTCCGCGTCCGCCGATGGCACCCGATAAAATCGGTCGAAAATGTGCGGCAGATGGCTGGGCGAGATGCCCACCCCGGTATCTTCCACGATCAGCTTCACGTGATCGAAGCTCGGAATCAGGCTCACATTCACCTGGCCGCCCGCCGGCGTGTATTTAATGGCATTGCCAAGTAAATTGGAGAGCAGCCGTTCGATCTGAATGCGATCGGCGACTAAGGGACAATTTTGCGGCAGCTTCGCCGAAAGCCGGACTCCTTCCGCTTCGGCGGGAATCTGGTGCTGGTCCACCAGATCGCGAACCAGCTCGGCCAGGTCGATCTCGGTCTTTTGCAGCGCCAGTTGCCCGGATTCAGCCTGCGAGAGCATCAACAGCGCGCGGACGATGTTAGAGAGACGTTCCACCCCTTCCAGCGCGTCGGCCATGGCGTCGCGATATTGATCGACGGTCTGCGCGGTAAAAAGCGCCACTTCGAGCTGTCCGCGAACCACCGTGAGCGGAGTACGCAATTCGTGCGACACATCGGTGGAGAATTGGCGGATCTGCTCGAAGGAATGGTTCAAGCGCGTCATCATGTGATTGAACGCCTCAATCAATCTGTCTAGTTCGTCGTTGGCATGACGCACGGGAATCTGCACGTCCAGATTGGAGTGGGTGATTTGCTGGGCGGCGTCGGCCACCGAATTCACAGGTTCGAGCGCGCGGCCCGCCAGGAACCATCCCAGCAATCCGCTGAGCACGATCACCAGCGGCACCCAGGCGAAATAGTCCCAAGTGAAATTCTTGATCACTTGATCGTTGTAATCGAGGGCGCGTCCGATAGCCAGGTAATACTTGTGGCCGTCGTGATCCACCCACAGGCCGGAACGGATCATGTAGGGAACGCGGCTGGAGTCCGTGCGAACTCGGATGGAGGGTTTGCCGGACTGCAATATGGCGCGAATCTCGGACGGAGAATCGATGCCGAGCGAATCGTAGATCTCGGAGTGCTGCAGCGGGTGGCCTTGCGTATCGGCCAGCATGTAGACTCGCTGCACGCGGCGCACGGTGAAGCTTTCGTCCGGATCCTTTTCGTCGAAAACCCAATCCGGCCCTTCCGGTCCGGTGCGCAAATAACCCTTGGCCGCGCCCCACTCCTCGTCCAGCACGCTTTCCATCTGGGATTGAAACGTGCCGCTCAATATTTGGCGGAACAGCGTGCCGAGCAACAGCAGCAGGATGCTGAAGAAGATGACGTAGCTCAAGGCCAGGCGGAAGCGGAGTCCGCGTGTCCAACCCAGAGCTTTGCCGGGCGTGATCATAGCCTGGGACCGACTCCCTCACGGCCGCGTCTCATGTTAACTGTTCCAGCGGGGTTTCCACGGCCTTTTCGGGCGTGTCCAGCATATAGCCGATGCCGCGCACGGTGTGGATCATCTTGATCGCAAACTTGTCGTCGATTTTGCTGCGCAGGTGGCGGATATACACGTCGACGATGTTGGTGAGGCCGTCGTAATCCATGTCCCAGACGTGTTCGACGATCATGGTGCGGCTGAGCGGGCGGCCGCGGTTGCGCATCAGGTATTCCAGGATGCTGAATTCCTTGGGCGCCAGCTCGATGTTTTCGTTGGAGCGCGTCACCTTGCGGCGGATGCAATCGAGCAACAGGTCGCCCACCTGTAATCGTTCCGGCATGGGCTGGCCGCGGCGCAACCGCGCCCGAACGCGAGCCAGCAATTCGACAAACGCAAACGGCTTTACCAGATAATCGTCGGCGCCCAACTCCAGGCCTTTTACGCGATCGTCGACGGCGTCGCGCGCGCTCAGGATCAAGACCGGCGGACTGGACTTGCGGTTGCGAATTTTTTGCAACACGGTAAGGCCGTCCATGTCGGGGAGCATCAAGTCGAGAATGATGAGGTCGTACTCGGCGCCATGCACCAGATCGACAGCCGTGGAGCCGTTGCCGGCCACGTCTACCGCGTAGCCCGCGCTTTCCAAACCTCGGGACAGGAAGTCCTGAATGCGTTTTTCGTCCTCGACAACCAGTATTCTCATAGGTGACAGGGGTTCTCTACACCTTTATTAAACCACCACCGTAGGCAACGGAATGCACGGGACAGCGTCTCACCTGTTGGAGTAACCAGGGAGCAACCATGAAAAAGCTGGGCGCGGGGGCGGGCATCGTCATCGGGATTTTCTTCGCGGCCGGGTGCAGCCGCCAGGACAGCCGGGAAGGGGCGGACAACGCGCAAAAGCAATTGGAAGTAACCAGAGACAAACTGCGCGAGGATTTGAAGCATGCCGACGCACAGACGCGCGAGGATCTGGACAAGGCGCGCGATCAGTTGCACCATGCCTTGAACCAGTCGGAGAGCGACGCCGACAAGGCGCGGGACAAGCTGCGCGACCGCGACAAGGATCGGGACGATAGTCATCAATAAGTAGAACGGGCGCCCTCGCCCACGCCGGATGCCCCGTCCGCTTTTTTCTGGAGTTGACCAAGCCCGAGCAGGGGCTCAGGCCGCGGACGCCACCCTACTTTGATGGTCTAGTTGATTCCGAAATCGGCGGTCCGCTTGATCT
>VFSW01016687.1_pt1 | contig 10004 bp, 7 predicted proteins | sample 5358111 | NCBI WGS metagenome assembly VFSW01 (sample SAMN11554181, study PRJNA540505) | mine drainage metagenome | isolation source: sediment from site ElyBrook_90M | place: USA: Ely Copper Mine, Vershire, VT | collected 2017
GTGATATCGCTGGCATAGACGTTATTGCCGGCTGCTGCCCAGCGCTCGCGTTCGGCCTCGAACGCCGCCTGCTGGCGCGACTTGAATGTCGAGATCGATTCGGCGTTGGTGCGCAGGAATGCATTGTAATCCGCCAATCGAAATGAACTTTCCTCTACTTTGAGTCGATAGCGGCCGAGCGGGAAGTCGGCACGGATCCGCAGCAGCTCTTCTTCGCTCACCTCGAAAAACCGGATCTGATCAAAAAAGTGCAGGAGCCACGGTTTGCCCCACTCAAATTCCGGGGTCACGCGCCAGCGGTTCCACATCTGCAATGTGCGGCCGACAAACTGATAGCCGCCCGGCCCCTCCATCCCGTAAATGCACAAATAGGCGCCACCGATTCCGACCGCGTTCTCCGGAGTCCATGTACGTGCCGGGTTATATTTGGTCGTTACCAGCCGGTGGCGCGGGTCAAGTGGCGTCGCAACGGGCGCACCTAGATAAACATCGCCGAGACCAAGAACCAGATATGAAGCATCGAACACGATGCGCTTGACGTCACTGATCGAGCCAAGGCCATTGATGCGGCGTATGAATTCAAGGTTGCTCGGGCACCAGGGCGCGTCTGCCCGCACAGACTGCATGTATTTGTCGATCGCAAGCCTGGTCTGCGAGTCGTTCCAGGCAAGTGGCAGATGCACGACGCGCGTTGCAACCTCCATGTCGTCCACAGACGGCAGGTTTTTCTCGAGCGTAACAAGAATTTTGCCAAGGCGCACAGGGGACAGGCGCCGGTTGTCGAAGTGAATCTGCAGTGATCGGATCCCCGGAGTGAGATCAACAATTCCGGGCAAGGCCTCGCGCTGCAGTGCGTGCATTAATGCATGAACACGGAATCGCAAGTTGATATCAAGCACCAAAGGTCCGTACTCGACTAGAAGATACTCGTCCCCGGCACGGCGATATACAACTTCGGTACCTCCGCGCGCCGGGATATGCCGCTTGATAATCGCCGGCTCCGGCGCGGAGGTTCGCTGCGGAAGCGATCGAACCTGTACGTTCAGCGTGGCAATCAACTGAGCCTGCTGCTCGGTAAGCGCACGCGCCTCACCGAGCGTCAGAGGACGGAAACGGATCGTGTTTCCGGGTCGCAGTTGCCCGAGCTTCCAAAGCTCCGCCTGGACGACAACAGCCGGGCACACGAAGCCGCCGAGACTTGGCCCGTCCGGCCCGAGAATGACCGGCATATCGCCGGTGAAGTCGATGGCACCGATAGCGTAGGCGTTATCGTGGATGTTTGAGGGATGCAATCCGGCCTCGCCGCCGTCAGCTCGGGCCCATCCCGGTTTCGGGCCGATCAGGCGCACCCCCGTGCGGCTCGAGTTGTAGTGTACCTCCCAATCTGTGGCGAACAGCATATTGACGTCGTCGCCGGTGAAAAAATCAGGCGCGGCGTGCGGACCGTAAAGCACGCCGATTTCCCAGTGACTGGCATATACCGGGCACAGCTCCGCGGGCATCGTGGAAATGCCGCTGTTGTTTTCCGCGCCAACACGCAGAATGTCGCCAACACGCAGGGTTCGTCCGGCATGGCCGCCGAACTGGCCAAGCGCAAAGGTCGCCCGGCTGCCGAGATATTCGGGCGCCTCGAACCCGCCAGCGACTGCAAGGTAGCAGCGCAACCCATGGCCGCTAACCTCGCGAAAACGCAAAACGCTTCCGGCGGTGACGGTGTGCACGTGCCAGTTCTGAAGCGACCGTCCGTCGAGCTCGGCCTGCATGTCCGCGCCGGCAAGCGCAATCGTTGTATCGAAGTTAAAACGCAGCGTCGGGCCGGAAACGGTGAGCTCGAGTGCAGCACAGCTGCCGGGATTTCCCAGCAGGCGACCGGCAAGGCGAAAGGCGAGCGCGTCCATTGGACCGGACGGTGGCACTCCCACCTGCCAGTATCCCAGCCGTCCGGGATAATCCTGGATGCTGGTCTGCACACCGGGTTCCACCACCTCGACCGTGCGCGGGCGGTAATGGAAGGCATTGAGGTAGCGTGTGGTCTGGCGCCCGTCCGCGAACACGTTATCCGCCAGAATCTGGCGCAGGTACTCAAGATTGGTCTCGATGCCCGCGATGCATGTAGCCGCGAGCGCATCGCGCATGGTCGAAACTGCCGCTGCGCGTGTATCGGCGTGCACGATGAGCTTCGCGATCATGGGGTCATAATAGGGGGGCACCTCGCTGCCGCGCTCCACCCAGGTGTCGACACGCACGCTGTCAGGGAATATCACTTCCGTCAGCACCCCGGCACAGGGCTGGAAATTGCGCGCCGGGTCTTCGGCGTAAAGACGCGTCTGAATTGAAACGCCGCACGCTACGACAGCAACATTGGCTAGATCGAGCTCGCCCGCGGCCTGGCGGACCATCCACTCGACGAGATCGATGCCGGTAACTGCCTCCGTCACCCCATGCTCGACCTGGAGCCGCGTATTGACCTCGAGAAAGTAGAAATCGCCGGTGACATCGTTGCAGACAAACTCGACCGTGCCGGCTGATTCATACCCTGCGGCGCGCGCCAAACGCACTGCGGTTGCGTGCAAACGCGCGCGCTGGGCAACCGTGATTCCGGGCGCCGGGGTCTCCTCGATAACCTTCTGATTGCGACGCTGCACGGAACAGTCACGCTCGCCGAGGGCAATCACATTCCCGCGGCCGTCGCCGAATATCTGCACCTCGATGTGGCGCGCCTGCTCGACATATTTCTCGAGAAATATGCCGGCGTCCCTGAAGTTCGCGGCGGCCAGGCGCTGTACCGAGGAAAACGCGTCCTGGAGCTCGTCGGCACTCCAACACAGGCGCATGCCGATGCCACCGCCGCCGGCGGTGCTCTTCAGCATGACCGGGTAACCGATGCGTGCTGCCTCGGCTGCTGCATGACCTGCGTCGGATAGCAGCCCGGAACCCGGCAGCAATGGCACATCGTTCACGAGCGCAAGCTCGCGCGCGCTGTGCTTCAAACCGAAAACACGCATCTGCGCTGGTTGCGGACCAATGAATACAATGCCGGAGCGTGCGCACTCTTCGGCAAAGTCGGCGTTTTCTGACAGGAATCCGTAGCCCGGGTGGATTGCCGCCGCGCCCGTTTGGCGCGCGGCGGCAAGAATGCGTGCAGCGTCCAGGTAGCTTTGCGCGGCAGGCGGCGGCCCTACGCATACCGCCTCGTCAGCGATGCCTACGTGCTTTGCGCCAGAGTCCGCCTCCGAGTACACCGCAACCGAGCGGATACCCATTTTTTTGAGCGTGCGGATTACTCGGCAGGCAATTTCGCCGCGGTTGGCGATCAGGATTTTCTCGAACATCGCTCCTCGCATATTTTCTGCCGGGCCGTCCCAGAGTGTATATGGAGCGCTGTGGGTCGTCCCACAGGCCGTGCACCGGATTCAGGTCTGGGGATTCCAGACCAGCAGTCGTATCGGCGTAGGATCATACGCGTTGCACGGATTGTTGAGCTGAGGACAATTCGAGATCAGCGCGATAACGTCCATCTCGGCGCACATCTCGACGTACTTGCCTGGCGCCGAAACACCATCCTGGAACGTCAGACCGCCGGATTCGGTCACTGGTACATTCATGAAGAAGTTGATGTTGGCCGGGATGTCGCGTTTGTTCATGCCGTAGCTGTGCCCCCAGCGGGCCAGCGCGGTAAGAAAATTATCACGACAGCTGTGCATGTGTTTTTTATCGAGCCCGTAACGCACCGTATTGCTCTCGGCGGCACAAGCGCCACCGAGCGTGTCGTGGCGCCCACAGGTATCAGCGACGATGCGCAGCATCACATTACTCGCATTTGATATCAGTGCGGTACCGGTGGTGAGGTAGATATTGCGCTGATGGCGGATGGTGTCCTGCGCGCTGTAGCGTTCGGCCGGATTATGCGCGCTGAAAAAGAGCGAATCCACGGCCTGGTTGCCCTTGAGATCCACGATACGGAAGGTCTGACCCTGGCGGATTTCGTGCATCCACGGTTCACCGGCCGGCAACGTGAAGTCGTACACGGCGCCGGCTGGGTCCAGGAGGCTTGGTCGGATTCGAGTGGAGTTCATGGCTAGCGAAACAGGATTTCGGTGTTGTAGAAGCCGCGCCGGTTTTCGGGCCGGAAGTTTCGACAGTAATCGTCCGCGCCGGGCGCATCGGCATGCCAGGCAATGAGCTGCAGCCGGCCAGGCGCATATTCCGGTTTCGGATCGAGAGGGTGCGGCGCCGTTGACAGTGCCACAAGCGTATTCATTTCGAATCGCAGGTCCACATACGCACCGGCCCTGGAGTTGGCAGGTTGAAAATGTACAGCGCCAGCTGCGTCCACAATCACCTTGCTGAAAAAGTTGATGTTCGCGACCAGATCGCGTGTGCCGAGCCCCCACTTGCCGAGCTCGATCAGCAACCCCTCGCGACCGCTGCGATACATGTCGTTACGATACCCCTGAAACCGGTGCCTGCCGTATCTGGCCTCAATTTCCTCGTTCGAACTTACGCCCCCGATCGGATCGTGCCACCCGACCGTGTCGGCAATGAGGGAGCACAGCACCCGACCCATGTCCGAGTAACACACGAATCCGCGCGTCAGATGGGCTGTATGCTGCGCCTTGAGGGTATCGGCCATGTTGTAGCGTTCGAGCTTTTCGTCCTCGTTGTAGATCATCGTTGCGACATTGACACCACCGTCGAGGTCGACGAGACGCAGCACATTGCCACGTCGCAGTATGCCGGACCAGTGACCCCCGCCGTGGACCTGTTCGGAAAAGATTACCCTGGCTTCGTTCAGGTCCGGGGCAACGCTGTGCGATTGAGCGGGTATATCAACCGGTTCCGGCGGAGTTGATGGGGGGCGGGAGTGCTTCACGATACTCTCCGTTTGTCTTTCGGGCCGCTTTGCGTTTTCCGCAAAGCGTGTTTCCGGCCACGTCGGTCGGGCACCTTGTCCGGATGTTGGTGATGACTCGCAGGCAATGGATGCAACGGCGGGATGACCCCTGCCAGGAGCTGGAGCCGTCCCGTGATGATACCACGCAGGGTAATCAGCTCGTCGGCAATATCGCCCAGCCTGGTGGCTGGCCCCTGCACCAGAATGACTTCAAGTACCTGGTTCTCGGTGAGATGCACGTGCAGCGAGCTTATTACTTCGTCCAGGTGCTTGTACTGTAGATCGGCAAGCTTTTCCTGCAATCCCCGTGTTGAGCGATCATAGAGCAGGGTAAGCGTCCCCACCATGACCTCATTGCCAAGAGCGCGTTTGTGCTCGGCGAGCTGGTAATTGATCATGTCGCAGATGGCTTGCGAACGGCTGGAATAGCCGCGGTTTTCCACTATTCGGTCCATCTCGGTGAGCAGATCTGGCGGCAGCGAGATGCTGATGCGGGCGACCAGACTGGCAATTTTTTGTTCCGGTGAGGTTTTCATGGTTGTGGTCCGGAGATTAAAACATGTAACTGTACCGCTCAACTTCCCAGCGGCTGATTGAGAGGTGGTACTCCTCCCATTCCTCGCTCTTGTAGCGAATGAATTCGTCGCGCAATTCTTTGCCAAGCGCGGCTTGCGCTAACGGGTCGGCCGCAAAGGCTGCCACCGCCTCCTGCAGGGTCTGCGGCAGAAAATCGATTCCGCGGGCACGCCGTTCGTCTTCGCTGATGGCATACAGGTTGTCCTCGTTGGGCTTGCCCGGATCCAGCCCTTCGCGGATGCCTTCAAGGCCGGCGGCCAATACCATTGTGGCCGCGAGGTAGGGATTCACCGCGCCGTCAGCATTGCGCGATTCGCATCGACCGCCGCCGGCGGGCACGCGTACGGAGTTGGTGCGGTTGTTGGAACCATAGGAGTTGAACACCGGTGCCCAGGAAAAATAGCTCATTGATCCGCGCCTTACCAGCCGTTTGTAGCTGTTTACGGTTGGCGCAAACACGGCGCACAGAGCACGGCCGTGTTTGAGGATGCCGGCGATGAAATTGTAGCCAAGCGGAGTGAGACCGATGCCACGCGGGTCCTTCCCGGGATCGCAGGCGAACAGATTCGCCCCGTTATTAAGGTCGTAGAGAGACATGTTAAAATGGGCACCATTGCCGGTCTTGTCGGCGAACGGCTTGGGCATCATGGTGGCGATCAGGCCTTCCTCTCTGGCGTAGTGCTTTGCCATAAAGCGAAAGAAGGTGAGCCGGTCGCAGGTGGTAAGCGCATCGGCATAATTGAAGTCGAATTCGAACTGGCCGTTCGCATCTTCATGATCGAAGGAGTAGAGGTCCCAGCCGAGTCCATTCATGGCGCTGGCGATCTTGTCCAGCCAGCCGAAGCTGTTGCTGAAACCGCGCAGGTCGTAGCAGGATTTTGTCAGTTTGTCTTCAGCGTCCGGCACAGTGAGGCTGCCGTCGTCGTTTTGGCGCAGCAGGAACACCTCACACTCGATGCCGAGGTTCATGCCGAAACCCATTTCCGCCGCCGTGGCTAGCTGGTTCTGCAGGGCGACGCGGGTATTAAGGGGGTACGGCTTGCCCTGGAAGTGGTTGTCGGCCGGAATCCAGGCAATCTTCGGTTCCCACGGCAGGTGGATCAGGCGACTGAAGTCCGGCACCGAGGTGATCTCATCGTCGTTCGGTGCCTGCCCCAAACCATCCAACGCGTATCCGGTGTAGCGTTCGGAGCCCCTGGCCATATTGCGCAGATGGTGGACGGGCACAACCTTTGCCTTGGGCACGCCGTGAATATCCACATAGGCGCCGATGCAGTATTTGACGCCCTTGTCTGACAATTCCTTTTCCAGGCGCGCAACTTCATCGTCCGAGTACCCGGCGCTGGTGTTGCCGGCCGGGTGTTGCTTGCCGAGCGATGCCTGTGCTTCGCGCGCCAGCGGTGCTTTCCCGGCAACGGGGATTTCTTCGGTCGATTGCATGAAATTTCCTTTGGTGATTAAACCCGCTCGGTCGCAGGCAAAGCGCCGGAAGCCTCCGCAAAACAGGAATGCTGGAGGGGAGGATTTTCGGTTGTGCCTTTCAGAATCAGTGCGCTCAGGTCTTCTACCAACCATTCAAACCAGAGCTTGCCCTTGTCGGCGCTGGCCTGACTCGGGGCGCCGGTAACGCCATTCAGGCTGGTGTGGTTGACCGGATGGGAGAAAATGCATCCGCCGGTGCGGTCGGGGTCATCGACTTCCGCGAGTTTTTCGGGACGAACTGCCAGCGGCGCGATGGCAAGCATGAGAGATGTTTCGGCGTCGTTTGCATGCCAGTCGCCGGCGTCGGCGAAGTGGAACTTGCGCACCCGCTCGCTGACGGTGGCGGTATTAAGCACGGCAACCATCAGATCGTCATGCTCGGCGCGCAGCATTTCCAGCGCGCAGCGCAGCGGTGCGGCGTTGGTAACATGTGCGTTTACCATAAACAGGCGGCGGATTCCGCTGTGATGGGCCCAGTCGCCAATCTGTTTTACCAGTTCAATGAGAGTGACTGGCTGCACGGCAATGGTTCCTGGCCAGCGCCGGCTGTGTCCGAGCGAGCAGCCATAGGGAAGTACAGGAAGCATCGGCACGCCGGTCTTACGCGACACGGCTTCGCATATTTCCAGGGCGATCACCGAATCCACTCCGCAACCGAGGTGCGGGCCATGCTGCTCGGTCGCGCCCACCGGGAGAATTGCCGCGTGGCCACAGCACGCGAGGACATCGGGAATTTCGGACCACGTCAGATCGGACCACAGCATAGCGTTTCCCTATTCCACGTTGTCGGCCACATTGGTGAGCCGGATCAGATGCGGTTTTACTGCCTTCTCGTCCTCCGCTTCCGGCTCCTGTTCGGGATGAATAAGCTCCGCGAGACGCGCCTTTGTGGCGACGAACTCGCGTGATACAAATTGGGCTGGCGAGCGCGGCCTGGGCACGGGTACCTCGATGATCTCCTGCACCTCACCGGGGTGGGCCTTGAGAACGAGGATGCGGTCGGCCAGATAAATGGCCTCGTCCAGATCGTGAGTGATAAACAGCACAGTGATGTCTACATTGCGCCAGATATCGATGAGATGGGATTGCATCTTGGTACGGGTCTGGGCGTCGAGGGCACCGAATGGCTCGTCCATTAGAAGTATGCGGGGCTGAGTAACCAGGGCCCGCGCGATCGCAACGCGCTGGCGCATGCCGCCGGAAAGCTGATGAGGATAGGCATTGGCGAATTTCTGCAACCCCACCAGTTCCAGCCACAGCAAGGCTTCCCGCTCTGCCTCGTCGCTGCTCTGGCCGTTCATCTGCGGTCCGAACTTTACGTTCTTTTTCACCGTCAGCCAGGGGAAGAGAGAATAACCCTGAAACACCATGCCCCGATCCCTGCCCGGCCCTTTGATCGGCTTGCCGTCCAAAAGTGCATCACCGGTCGTGTGGCTGTCGAGACCCGCCAGGATGCGTATCAGAGTTGACTTGCCGCACCCGGAAGGACCGATGACACAAACGAATTCCCGCCGGTGGATACTGAAGTTGATTGCGCGCAAAGCATCCACCTCGCCCTGGGAAGAATGGAAGCGCTTACCCAGGTTGCACACTTCCAGGATCACCTCGCGCTGCCTGATCCGCTCGAAACGGGATCTGACGGACTCAGATTGATCCAGATAGCTCTGCAAGTTCGGTTCTACGGGCAAATTGAAGTTCATTTTCCGCGCGCGGCCGTTGTCTTTCAATTCCGGTCCGAAGTCCGGTCCCAGGGAAACAGTCGTCGACCAAGCCTGGCCAAGATCAGGTCGGTGCCAAAACCTATGATCCCTATTACGATGATTCCGGCGTATACGTTTTCGAAGTGCTGGTAGCGGGCCTGCTGAGTGATATACCAGGTGATACCGGAACTGGTGCCAATCAGTTCGGCCACGATCAGGTAGGTCCAGGCCCAGCCAAGCAGGATGCGTTGATCGCGATAAAGGTCGGGCAGAATTCCCGGCACCACAACCCGCGTGAGCAATTTGTGGCGCCGGGTCCCGAGAGTTCTGGCAGCCTCGATGATGGTGGTGTCCAGCTTGCGAGTGGTATTCGCGATGATCAGCACTTGCTGGAAAAGGGTACCAATGACGATGATCGCGATCTTTGGTCCGTCAAAAATGCCCAGCACTGCCACCGCCAAGGCGCCGAAAGCAGGTGCCGGCAGGTATCGGAAAAACTCAACGAAGGGCTCGGTCAGGCGACCAAACGGAACGTAGGTTCCGGACAAAATTCCGAAGGGAACGCCGATAACGGAGGAGATAAGAAAACCCCAGAAGATAATCTGGATGCTATGCCACAGGCTGGCGGTCATCGACGGCGTATCGCTTTGTGCCGGCGGATGAACTATTCCGTCATATAGGGCCTTGGTAACCGCGTAGGGCGCGGGCAGGTAAATCGGATTGGCCGGCCTTCCGGCGGGAAGAGCCATGTGTTTCTGCTGCATGTTGGCGACTTCGCTTCTGAACATTGATTTGTCCACCAGCATACCAACCTGAAAATAGTCGACGCCGCCCGGATCGGTAACAAGAATCTTGGGATGCCAGATGAAAGGCGCATAACTGACGAGGCACCAGACAAGCAGCGGCAGCAGAAACGAGCCGACTCCCAACAAAGTGCGTGTGTGCGCGTCGAAGTTCATTTGGTCTCCGAATCTATGTGGAAATCGAGCTCATTTCCGCGGCGTCGTCATGAAAACTGCAAAACCTCATTTCGCGTCGGTAAAGGACGGATTGATATAACTTCCCAGGTCCTGGTGGCTCTTGTAAACCGCGTTGGCGACATTGAAATCATCCGCCACTTTGGAAGAACCATAGAGGGACTTGAGGCTGGTGCCTTTGATATAGATCTTCCGGCCATCGGCGAGACTGAGAAGTTTCGTGCCCTTGAGCAGTGGCAGATAGGCTGCCGGCGAGATGCCGACCCGGGCGGCCATGATCCTGACGGCGTCAGGCTGCGTCTTGGGATCGTTGATGTACTTAACAACCCGGTCCCAGACCTTGAGCACCTTCAGCCAGTCGGCCCGGCGCTTTAT
>VFSW01016688.1_pt1 | contig 10004 bp, 9 predicted proteins | sample 5358111 | NCBI WGS metagenome assembly VFSW01 (sample SAMN11554181, study PRJNA540505) | mine drainage metagenome | isolation source: sediment from site ElyBrook_90M | place: USA: Ely Copper Mine, Vershire, VT | collected 2017
TATTTCATACCCCGCTATATTACGGGGTGGTGCACTTACTTGTTGAACCTACTAATGGGGTCCTTTACAGAGAGACAGATTGGACGTGTCCAATTTGATGAAGTTCCACCAAATACTGTGAGACAGATGAGACATCTTATCCCCTGCAGATGCAATAATTCCCATTGTGTTCAACCCCCATGCTAGTTTCATAGCATATGATCCGAGGCAGAAAATGACTGCTATAGTGCATAACGCCATGCATAAAAACAGCGGATTCGTTTGGCTCCCGATTCTTCTTGTAGTTCTTATCATCTCTATCATCGGTGGTGGCGCGTATTTAATAGCACACAGGAGTTCTGTACCGCATATCACGTCCTCTACCGTCGCTGAAAACCAGAGCCTCACCCAGACACGAAGCTTTGTTTTATCAAAGGATTTTAAAACACTCGCGGTGTACGCCGGTAACCGTCCTGTTTCAAAAATATCCATTGCCGATATCCCCGGTTTCGACGCCGGATATAACGGAGACATGGGATCTCCGACTTACGCGTTTGATCCATACACGACACCCGTCTTTAATAGCAAACGGAACGAAGTCTATTTCGTGGTAGATGATATTGGGCTGTCAGGTGCAAATACCAGCCCCTACGCCATATACGGTTACTCTCTTGCTTATGGAACGTCGACCTTGATAAGTACGGGAATGGATAGCTCTACAAATTTGTACCTCTCTCCACAGGGTGGTTATCTAGTCGCCTATGTCGAGGGGGAGGGTGGTGTTTGCTCGAATGAGGGCTGGTTAGACGTATTTAACCTTTCACTGCAGAAGTTGATGACGACCATTAAACAACCAGTTTCTAACAATGTGGTGAGTAGCGTCTATGTTGTATTTGACAGGTGGGTTAGTGATAGTGCATTCGTTTATACGAAGTACACTGAAACATGTGCCACTGACGGTTCGACAATAATAACCGCCTCCTCCACAGAGATTTTTTCCGTAAACCCACTATCGTCCAACGAAGCCTTGCAAAAAGTAGCAAATCTTCCTGAGATTAAACGCTGGCTCAGCTTGTTTAGTGGTCCAGGAAGCACAAGCCCAAGCACGAACGGCGCGCCGGTATTTGATATATCAACAACCACCGATGGCTACCTTGTGCATGCGTACGAAAGTATGCCGACCCATACAGCAACGTTCGGGTGGTACGATGTCAACTCTCAGACCGGAGCGGTGAGCAATCAAACTCCCTAAAGACAATTACAAACCGTTAATAGTTATTAACATCGAGTTGTGCGGCCGATCGGTCTAGGCTTTCTTGGTCAAGGTGACCAAAAGTGACACTAAGACACCTGCCCAAGAAAGAGCCAAGATATTGAGTACCGGCGAACCCGTCTCTTACGTGTACTACTCCTGCTCTCGTGCCAAAGACGTGAACTGCAAGAATCCGTACCTGCGTGAGGAAAAGCTCATCGAACAACTTACTGGTCTTATCGACCAGATCTCCCTCGACGAAATCGGCGCTCGCCACCTCATTGAGCGCGAGGTATCGCGATACAACAAGCTCAGAGCCGAGGTCGAAGGGAAAAACGAAACCATCAAGGCGAAGGAGATGGACATTCGCAAATACGCAAAGTATCTGCTCAAGAACGGATCGAGAGAAGAGAAACGAGAGTTGCTTGAACATTTGCGTGGCCGCCTGATCCTAAATGACCACATCATCACTCTCGCCGACTAACAAAAGCACGACACCTGTCGCGCTTTTGTGCGGGAATGACCCTCGCGGTTGCGGACTGAAATTGAAGCCTCGCGGTCTGAAAATAGGCTACTGACTGCTGTGCGCGCTCGGCGAACCGAACGGCCGCGATGCCGCAAGTCGAACTGCGACGGGATAACCAAGATGTCGCCCTCCTGTTGCCGCCCGATGCGCTCGAGCATTGCCGCCGTGTGCTCGACTTGCTGAAGATACTCCGGCCCGAGCTTCCCCTCGCGGTAATTCCTCACCTTTCGCCTGTTGGCGATCTTCTCGAGCACCAGCTCAAGCGCAATGCCGTAGCTGTCGGCGATTTTCTGCCAGTACAGGATGGCGAACCATCCCTCGGCACCGTGCTAGCATTGCAGGCAATGGATCGATTGTTTGCTGCGTTTCTCATATTCGTGCCGGTCGCAATTGTCGCGCACCTCGTGCTGCACATACCCGACACCGTCGTTTTCTTTCTTGCGGCTATAGCGATCATTCCACTCGCAAAATACATCGGCGAATCCGTTGAGGAATTATCTTCACGCACTTCTCCAGCACTTGGAGGGCTCTTGAGTTCCACCTTTGGGAATGCGACAGAGCTCATCATCGGATTCCTTGCGCTGCGTGCCGGACTCTTTGCGGTAGTGAAGGCGTCGATCACCGGATCCATCTTGAGCAATCTCCTCTTAGTGTTGGGAATCGCCATATTTGCCGGTGGGTGGAAGCGCGATAAACAAACATTCAACCGCACCGGCGTACTCGCCAACGGCTCCGTCCTCTTCATTGCGCTGATTGCGCTCGTCATGCCAGCGGTACTTGTTCAAACCGCCCCCGGTGTATCAACGCTGGTTGTGGATCATATGAGCGACTGGGTTGCCGTGACGCTGTTAGGTGTCTATGCGGCGACACTTTTCTTTTCGCTCCGTACGCATAAACACTTGTATATGGAAGAGGTCGCGCAGTACGAACCGCGTTGGAGTGTGGGCCGCAGTATAGGGACGCTTTTGGCGGCAACGCTTGCCGTTGCATGGGTCTCGGACATTTTGGTTGGCACCATCCTCCCGTTAGCTGCAACGCTCGGATGGTCGCAGCTATTCATCGGAGTCGTCTGTATCGCGATCATTGGCAACGCAGCGGAAAACTTTTCTGCAGTCACTGTCGCGCGTAAGGGACGCATGGATCTTTCGTTTCAGATCGCGATCGGATCGGCAACGCAAATTGCGCTTTTCGTTGCGCCTATTTTGGTGCTCGGTAGTCTTTTTATTGGCACGCAGATGGATCTCATTTTCAACTCGTTTGAACTCGTTGCGATGGTGCTCGCGGTCTTGGTGGTCAATCTTATCGTGGTTGACGGTGAAACAAATTGGCTGGAGGGTTTGCAGTTAATCGCGGCGTACATCATCATGAGTATCGCTTTTTTCTTTCATCCATAAGGGCTGCGTCTCAAAATGAAAAAAACTCCCGGTCGGGAGTTTTTTTCATAAACTACAACATCTATTTCACCGCGTCTTTCAAAGTCTTCGAAGCGCGAAATTTGGGAACGCGCATCGACTTGATCTGGATTGTGGCGCCCGTGCGCGGGTTGCGTCCAGTGCGACCCTGTCGCATCTTCGCTTCGAAAATGCCCAGACCCGCAATCGAAACCTCCTGACCACTTTTCAGCGTGTGGGTGATCATGTCGATCATCGCCTCGACCGCACGCTCCGCGTCGGCTTTGGTGCTGTCGATCGTCATCGCGACCTTTTCCACAATGTCCATTTTATTTGCCATACGATTATGCATTTCAAACTTATAAAGCGAACTCGACCCTTAGGAGCGCAAAGCGCTCGGGCGATGGCGGCGGCCGCACGCGCGCCGTTTTGCCTCACCTTATGGACCATTCTGAGCCCTATTTAAGGCCTGTCAACGGCTTCGTAAACCAGTCAACGAAATGTGGGGATAAAGAATGCCCTTTTGCCATATCTAGGGGTCCCGAACGGGTATGTAGCACTAGCGAGCGTATTCGATTACGCGTGTTTCGCGGATGACCGACACCTTAATTTCGCCCGGGTACTGCATTTCTTTCTCAATCCGGTCGGCGATGTCGCGAGCAAGCTTGCGCGCTTCAAGATCGGTGATGGCTTCGGGCTTGACGATGACGCGGACTTCGCGGCCGGCAGCGATCGCATAGCTTTTCTCAACACCCGGCTGTTGGTTGGCGATTGATTCGAGTTCTCCGAGTCGCTTAATGTAGTTTTCCACTGAGTCTCGACGCGCGCCCGGGCGCGAAGCCGAAAGGGAATCGGCCACCTGCACGATCATGCTTTCGGGGGTCTCGTAGGGATATTCCTCGTGGTGCGCCTGCATCGCCTTGATGACACGTTCCTCGACATTGAACTTTTGGAGAATGCGGCGCCCAATTTCCACGTGCGTGCCCGGCACTTCATGATCGACTGCTTTACCGATGTCATGGAACAGGCCCCCTGCGCGCGCAACCGCTGGGTCAGCACCCAACTCTTCTGCGAGCATGCCGGCGATGTGTGCAACTTCGAGCGAGTGATCAAGCACGTTCTGGCCATAACTCGTGCGGAAATAGAGGCGGCCAAGGATCATAAGAAGTTTCGGATCGAGATCGGAGACGCGTGCGGTGTAGGCAGCTTCCGACCCTTTCTTCTTGATGATGGTGTTGATCTCAGTCTCAGCCTTCTGCACCATTTCTTCGATGCGCGCGGGCTGAATACGACCGTCGAGAATCAAATTTTCCAACGCGATGCGCGCGATCTGACGGCGGATCGGATCAAAAGACGAGAGTGTGATCGTGCCCGGCGTGTCGTCGATGATGACGTCGACGCCAGTTGCGCGCTCAAACGAGCGGATGTTGCGGCCTTCTTTGCCGATAATTTTGCCTTTAATCTCGTCGTTGGGGAGCGATACGGTGGTTGACAACACGTCGGCCACAACGGAATTGCCGAGGCGATGGACCGCGGAAGTGAGGATTTCGTTTGCTTTTTGCTCCAATCGTTCGTTGCTGGAAATTTCCAGCTTGCGCATGCGGCTCTCAAGGTCGCTCTCGTACTGCTTCTCGATCGCTTTCACGAGTTCCTGCTTTGCCTCATCCCCAGAGAGGTCAGCTATCTTCTCGAGTTCAGCTTGGCGCGCGCGTGTTATTTCTTCGACCTTCTCTTTGGCCACCTGCATCTCTTCACTTTTGCGCATCATTGTCTCTTGCTCTGTGTCGAGATTCATCTGGCGCTTATCGAGCAACTCTTCACGGCGCAGGAGGCGCTCCTCGACTTGCTTCAGGTCGCGCTCTCGCTCCTTGGCTTCCGCTGCGAGCTGCTTGGCGCGCTCCTCGCCGCGTACCGTCGCTTCTTCGGTAATTTTTTTGGCGCGCTCTTCGGCGTCGAGCATCATCTTGCGGATCTGGAGTTCCATCGATCCGCGCTGTCCCAAGAGGATGAGCATACGGAGGAAATAGCCGATTGCTATTCCGACAACGCCCGAGGCGCCGAGGAGAAGAAGTACTATTTGTAATGACATACGCGTGGGTTATTCCCGCGCGCGCAACGATGGTTATAACGCTTGTGGTAGTGCTCTTAGGCTACAAAAAACGGCGCTATGGCGCGATGCGCACTGGGAATTAGTTTTAGCTATCGATAATATTAAGTTCATGCACGGTCAATATACCACGCGTTGGCGAACCGTAAAGAGCGGGGTCTTTACGGTTCGATGGGTTCCTTTAGACCAGCACCTTGTCGATAATGCCGTAGGTTTTGGCCTCATCGGCGGTCATAAAGTAGTCGCGGTCTACGTCCGTCTCAACTTTTTTCTGCGTCTGGCTCGTATTTTTGGCCAAAATTTTGTTGAGCCGCTCGCGCAAGCGCAAAATCTGCTTAGCTGTGATTTCGATATCCGCTGCCATACCTTCGGCACCGCCGGAAGGCTGGTGGATCATGATTTCCGCATTCGGGAGTGCGAAACGTTTGCCTTTTTCACCTGCGCTAAGCAGTACCGCGCCCATTGATGCCGCCATACCCACACATACTGTGGAAACGGCGGGCTGGATGTGGTTCATGGTGTCGAGGATGGCGAGACCTGCCGAGACGTGACCGCCAGGGGAGTTGATATAGAAGGAGATATCCTTCTTCGGATCCTCTGATGCCAGGAAAAGGAGCTGCGCCACTACAAGATTGGCAACGTCGCTGTCTATAGGGCCACCGAGGAAGATGATGCGCTCTTTGAGCAGTCGCGAATAAATGTCGTACGCCCGCTCGCCCATCGAGGTTTTCTCGATCACCATCGGGACGAGCATCTGAGATGTGGTTTGCATGGGTCGAGTGTATAGAAAACGGATGCGATATGCAAATCGCCACACTTTTATTGCGATTCCAACATTTCCAACACGCGTTCGTTACGCATGCCGTGTATGATGCCGGCACGGAGGTTGTTCTCGCTCGTTTGCGGGTAGAGTTTTTTTGCGCGTTCGAGTTCGGAGGCGATTTCGGACTCTTCGATCGCCACTTTTTCCTGGCGGGCGAGTTCGCTCAAGACGAGACGGACTTTTGCGCGCTTGTCGGCAGGCCCCGTCCACTCTCTGCGCACCTCGTCGCGCGTCTTTTTCACTTGCGCGAGATAGATCTCGAAGGAAGCGCCCATACGCGTGAGGTCTTCCGTGAGGCGTGCTTCCATATCATCCATTTCATACTGCTGCAGTACGGCAGGGTAGTGGATAGTAGATTTTTGGACGAGGTCATCGAGGATGGCAGTGCGGCGGTTTTGGACGGCCTGCAATTCTTTTTCACTTTTCATGTTGGTGCGGATAGCTTCCAAGAATTTCTCAGCATTTTCATAGCCTACCGACAGCGCAAAGGCGTCGTCCAAGGGCGGCAGTTCGTGTTCAGCGATTGCTTTGACGGTTTCCGCGGCAGCGCGCGCTTCCTCTCCCGCCTCTATTTTTTCGATTCGTGCGCGCTCGCGGCGTATGTGGATGAGCGCCTCTGCGTGTTCTGTATCTGAGATAGTCGGCTCCTCTTTTTTCTGATTGTGTTTTTTGGCGATTGTCTTCCAGTCGGCCAATTTGACTTCCGGAGAACGTGGGGCGCGCGCGGTAAAAATGAGCGGCTTGCCTCGGTCGGGCGTATCGGCTTGCACGCGCGGCGCCTCAATTACGAGTGCGCCTTCTTTGGCAAGAATTTTCGGCAGTTCGTTCTGGATCGCGCGCTCGATCGCGAGCTTTTGCAGCGCCGTTTCTCCGTACGTTTCGAGGATACGCTCAGCGGGAGCATGGCCGGGGCGGAAGCCGTCGAGCTTCGCGGTTTTCTGTAGTTCTTTGAGTGTCTCCTCGCGATACGTAGCGAACGATTCGGCCGGTATTTCTGCCTTCACTTCGATTTCCCACGTGCTATCGTCGCGGGAAACTTTCACATTCGTCGATGACATTGCGCGAGTGTACTCGTCTCTAAGATTTCGGCAACTAGTGCATCACCGTGATGGTGGTCGTGCCGCTCGGAATATAGGGCGCCAGTAAAAGTGTCTTTCCGTGATTTAATTTTGACGTCCAAAAGGAGATCGCACCGAGAATGAGGAGGATAACGATGATGACGGTTCCGACGGTCGGTCCGATTGGCTGGGGGCGAGGTTGATCAGGAGAAAGAGACATAGAGAAATAGTAGCATGTGGTACCCCGACGAGCACCACGTGCTCTCTATGTTGAAAACCTATTTCCCGAACTTCTCCTTGTAGAGTCCGATGGAGCGCTGCACTGCCGCGAGCGCTTCTTTCTTGCCGTAGATGCCTTTGATTTCGACCGGCGCAGGCTTGCCCTTGAGCACTTTATACGTTTCGAAAAAGTGCTGGAATTCCTTGAGCGAATGCGTATTGATATCAGCGAGGTCGTTCACGTCGTCCCAGCGCTTGTCGTCGACGGGTACCGCAATCACTTTGTAGTCGGATTCGCCGGAGTCGACCATGTCAATGACCGCAACGGGGCGCACCGCAACCAAAATCCCGGTCGGGATGGGGTAGGTGGTCAGCACGATGATATCGAGGGCGTCGCCATCGTCCCAGAGTGTTTGCGGTGCAAAGCCGTAGTCGAAGGGGTACGCGGCTGCGGAGTAGTTGGCGCGATCGAGCTTGATCAAGCCAGTCTTTTTGTCGATCTCGTATTTGTTGTTAGAGCCTTTGGGAATTTCGATGATCGTGTTGATCTCTTGCGGTGCGTCATCGCCCAAGGGTACGTCGTGCCAGAGATTCATTGCTTGAGAGTGTAGCAGATCGTTATTCCGCATCAACCTCTTTCTCCACCGGCTCTTCCTGTTCTTCTTCCACCGTTTCTGATGCGATGTCTCGATCTTGTGCTTGCGGGTTGATATTATCTTCGCCCATGTCGACCGCCTGAGTATCCTCACCCATATCGGCTTTGGTTTCGGCGAACGCGTCTTCCTTGGCCGAAATGTCCTCGACGTCGGTCGATTGTACGGGCGCGGCCGCTTCGGATTCGCTTGAGCTTGCTGCAGGGCCGGAGAGTGAGCGGATGTCGATCTTCCAACCCGTGAGGCGTGCCGCCAAGCGCACGTTTTGTCCGCCGCGGCCGATTGCGAGCGAGAGCTGGTCTTCTGCCACTACCACATCGGCGCGGTTTTCCGCTTCGTTCAGATTGATTTCGAGAATGTGCGCGGGCTTGAGCGCCTCTTTCACAAAGGCGGGGGCGTCTTCCGACCACTCCACGACGTCGATTTTTTCGCCGCCCAATTCCGAAGTGACAACGGCAACGCGCACACCGCGTTGGCCAACCAATGCACCTACCGGGTCGACGTGATCATCATTTGAAAACACGGCAATTTTGGCGCGGCTGCCCGGTTCGCGCACGATGCCTTTCACTTCCACTACACCAGAAGCCATTTCAGGCACTTCTGTTTCAAACAGCTTGGTGAGGAAGCGCGGGTGTGAGCGCGAAAGGCGGATAAAGGTGCCACGCACGCCTTCGTCGACGCGAAGGAGAAGCGCGCGTACACGCTCACCCTGGCGATAACGCTCGCCGGGGATTTGTTCGTCATACGGGAGGATGGCGGTGGCGCGGCCGAGGTCGATGAAAAGATTACCGCGCTCGAAACGCTGCACGTGGCCGGTCACGATCTGGCCTTCACGCTCGCCGTATTCCTGGATGATTGAGCTGCGCTCTGCTTCGCGCACTTTCTGCATGATCACTTGTTTCGCGGCTTGTGCGGCGATGCGGCCGAAATCCTCGCGCGCTTCAAGTGGGAACGAAATTTCGTCGTCCAGCTGGGAATCGCGCTTCATGCGGCGCGCGTCTTCGAGCATAATGTGTTGCTCCGGATTGAAGCGCGAGCGGTGATCATCGTCGCCGTTGGACTCTTCGCCCTCTTTGCGCACGAGTGATTCGTCTACCACGATTTTCGCCTGGCGGAATTCCATGTCGCCTGTTTCGGGATTGAAGGTGGCGCGGATGATTTGGCCGCGTTTGCCATATTCGCGGCGGTATGCGGCGGCAAGCGCCGTTGCCAAGGCGTCGGTCACTGAATCGCGGGAAATACCCCGTTCTTGCTGCAGGTCGTCGAGCGCAGAGTTGAGGGTTTTGAGGTCAAAAAGTGCCATATGGATTATGTTGTTCTACCTAATTTAACTAAAATTCCGGCGGGTGCCGGAAGAGATAGGGAGAGTATATATGAGCCATAGAAAGATTGCAAGCTATTTGATTCGGACCTCTTTATTTATCTTCGCCCAGTGAAACCCTTATCGGAGGTATACGGACGGTTCGAATCCACGACCCAGTTCAAGCGTGTCGCACCTGGTATACTTTTACCGACAGCACAATGATCGAAAGCATCAAGCAAGAGAAAGAACATCCTCCGCTACTTGCGGAAAGCGTCATTGATCTTGGCGCGTATACGAATGTGCCGGAATCCTCACGGCCACTGATTGCGAGCATTGATTATCTCGTTCAAAAATTCCGGTTTCAAGAACCTGCAGTAGTCGAAATTGGTCCAGTTCCCACGTTCCATTACCGCCTACCACAAGGCCGACAATCCTTACTTCAGGGCAGTACCTATGATCCAAAACTTGCCGCAGAAGATACTGAAGCGAGAAATACACCCCCTACAAAGTTCCTGGCTGATCGTCATCCTGATTGGTCGCTTGTAGCCGTGAGTCCACATGATATATCCAAAGAAGCGAAGCAAACCCTCCTCGGCGAACATAGGGATGTTTTTCTCTCACAATTGGGTCCGAACCGCGTGAAGGGTCCCAAATTTAAGGGTCATTTTCTAGCGACATTATCCGCTAGTATGA
>VFSW01016689.1_pt1 | contig 10004 bp, 4 predicted proteins | sample 5358111 | NCBI WGS metagenome assembly VFSW01 (sample SAMN11554181, study PRJNA540505) | mine drainage metagenome | isolation source: sediment from site ElyBrook_90M | place: USA: Ely Copper Mine, Vershire, VT | collected 2017
GGTTGAATTCCAAAATGCGTGTGGATGGGGTAGCCTGCACCGTAAAGTGAAAAGTCGGTATTTTCAGGCAATGTGTTTGTTATACGCCGAAGCAATTTAATCGGTTTGGCTTAAGCTGCCTTATTCTCATGGTCTGCCACATCATCGGCACCCCGGTAATTTGCTGTGAACCATTTGTCCAGGCTATAGCCCAATCGCCAAGTCATTGAAATCCGGAATGCCGCTGGTCTGGTGGTTTTCCGTATGTTTGTATTGTCATAAAATTGCAATCATGTCCGTGGCGACTATCGGTTAAACTGGGATCATTTTATAAAGGGTTCGGTGCAATGGGAAAAGCCGGTGTTGTGGGCGGGGTCTTGTTTGCGGTGTTGGCCGGCTTGGTACTGATCCAGTACGCGCAACCCGCAATGTCGCAATCCGGGCATAACGCCGCAGGAGCGCAAGCCATGCCGGTGCAGGTGGCGACTGCGCGGCTCGGTAATTTACCCGTGGATATCGCCGCCCTGGGCACGGTGACCGCGCGCAAGACGGTTACCCTTACCCCACGCGTCGACGGTTTGTTGCAGCAGGTTTTTTTCCACGAAGGCCAGGTGGTCAAGGCCAACCAGGTGCTGGAGCAGATCGATCCCCGACCTTTTCAGGTGGTGGTCGATCAATGGGCTGGTCAACTCATGCACGATCAGGCCTTGCTTGACGATGCGCGGCTGGATCTGGTGCGCTATCAGGGCTTGTTGGCCAGAAATTCGGTGGCGGGGCAGCAAGTGGATACACAGACGGCGCTGGTGCATCAGTACGAAGGCACCGTGGCGGCTGACAAGGCGCAATGGGCTAACGCCAAGTTGCAGCTTGACTTTACGCGTGTGACGGCACCCACCACCGGGCGCGTCGGCTTGCGTCTGGTCGATGCCGGCAACATGGTGCATGCGTCCGGCACTGCCGGGTTGGTGGTGATTACCCAGACCCAGCCGATCGATGTGGTGTTTCCGATTCCTGAAGACAGTCTGGGCGCGGTCATGCAGGTGCTGCAGTCGGGCAGACCGCTAGCGGTTGCGGTGTATGATCGGGCCAATTCGGTCCAATTGGCGACCGGGAAATTGATGAGTGCCGACAATCTGGTCGATGTCACTACTGGCACCATCAAGCTCAAGGCGGCTTTTGCGAATACCGATGAGCGCCTGTTTCCAAATGAGTTCGTGAATGTGCATTTGCAGCTTGGCCAGCCTGTGCCTGGGATACTGGTTCCGGTGGCCGCTGTGCAGACCGGGCCCCAGGGGCTGTATGTGTATGTGGTAGGCAAGGATCATGTGGTGCAGATGCGTGCGGTGAAGCAGGGTCCCGTGTCAGGAGAAACGGCTGAGGTGCTGGAAGGTCTGGCGCCGGGTGAACTTGTGGTGATCGATGGCGTAGACCGTTTGCGCAATGGCAGCAAGGTGACGTTAGGCGACAAATCTGGTGCCAAGGGCAGCGGGCAGGCGGGCGGAGTGCGGCATCACAAGCCTGCTGCGAGCGATGGCGGCAACGCGGCCCAAGGCAAGGCATGAACCCGTCGCGAATTTTTATTGAACGTCCGATCGCCACATCTTTGTTGATGCTGGCGATTTTACTGGCAGGCTTGCTGGCCTATCAGTTGCTGCCGGTGTCGGCCTTGCCGGAGGTGGATTACCCCACCATACAGGTGACAACCCTGTATCCCGGTGCAAGTCCGGATGTGATGACCTCGTCGGTAACGGCGCCGCTGGAACGGCAATTCGGACAGATGCCGGGACTGAACGAGATGACTTCGGCCAGCTCCGGCGGCGCTTCGATCATTACGCTGCGGTTTGATCTGACGCTCGGGCTGGATGTGGCAGAACAGGAAGTGCAGGCGGCCATCAACGCCACGGGCAGCTTTCTGCCCAGCGACTTGCCCATGCCACCCTTGTACAACAAGGTCAATCCAGCCGATGCTCCGGTGATGAGCTTGGCCATCACATCAGACAGCTTGCCGCTGTCAAAAATTGAAGACCTGATCGATACGCGACTGGCACAGAAAATGTCGCAGATTTCCGGCGTGGGTTTGGTGAGCATTGGCGGTGGTTTGCGCCCGGCGGTGCGGGTGCAGCTCAACCCGACGGCACTGGCGGCGAGTGGCTTGAATCTGGAAGATGTGCGCACAGCGGTTGGCAATGCCAACATCAACATGGCCAAAGGCAGTTTTGACGGGCCGACGCGCTCGGCCACCATCGCTGCCAACGACCAGCTCAAATCCGCCGGCGATTATCGCACCATCAGTATTGCCTGGCGCAATGGCGCGCCCATAAGATTGTCGGATGTGGCACAGGTGATCGACGGCGCTGAAAACGAGCACCTGGCGGGCTGGAGCGGCAAGACCCCGGCGGTGATTCTCAATATCCAGCGCCAGCCCGGCGCCAACGTGATTGAAACCGTGGACCGCATCAAGGCGGCGCTGCCGCGTCTCAAAGCCACCTTGCCGCCTGCGGTCAACGTGCAGGTGCTCAATGATCGCACGGTCACCGTGCGCGCCTCGGTGGACGATGTGCGTTTCGAACTGTTGTTGTCGGTGGCGCTGGTGGTGATGGTGATCTTCCTGTTTTTGCGCAGCGTGCCGGCAACCATCATCCCCGGCGTGGCGGTGCCACTGTCTCTGGTGGGAACTTTCGGCATCATGTATCTGGCCGGGTTCGGCATCAATAACCTCACCTTGATGGCGCTCACCGTGGCGACAGGTTTTGTGGTGGACGATGCCATTGTCATGATCGAGAACATCAGCCGCCACATCGAGCAGGGCGAGTCGCCCATGCAAGCGGCGCTGAAAGGTTCGCAGCAGATCGGCTTCACCATCATCTCGCTGACTTTTTCGCTGATTGCGGTGTTGATCCCGCTGCTGTTCATGGGCGATGTGGTGGGGCGGCTGTTCCGCGAATTTGCCGTGACGCTGGCGGTATCGATCCTGATTTCCGCGGTGGTGTCGCTGACCCTCACGCCGATGATGTCGGCGCGGCTGCTGCGGCCGGTGGATCCCGCACACCCGGGACACAAAGCCGGATTTTTCGATTGGCTGGTGGCGCGCTATGCCAAGGCGCTGACCTGGGTGCTGGATCATCAAGGCTTGACACTGGCAGTGGCGACCCTGACGGTGGTGCTGACGGTGGTGTTGTATCTGGTGATTCCCAAGGGTTTTTTCCCAGTCCAGGACACCGGCGCGATTCAGGGCATCACGGAGGCGCCGCAGAGTGTGTCGTTCACCTCGATGGCTGAGCGCCAGCAGCGCCTGGTGGATGTGGTGTTGCAGGATCCGGCGGTGGAAAATGTGTCTTCGTTCATCGGCGTGGACGGCATCAATGCCACGCTCAACGCGGGACGCATGATGATCACGCTCAAACCGCTGGCACAGCGCAAGCTCGGCGCCTCCGAGATCATCCGGCGTTTGCAGCCGAAATTGAATCGGGTGGCCGGTATTTCCATGTTCATGCAACCGGTGCAGGACCTGACCATTGAAGATCAGATCAGCCGCACGCAGTACCAGTTTACCTTGATGGATGCCAATCCGGATGAACTGGCACATTGGAGCGGCGCTTTGCTCGCGCGGCTCAAGCAGTCCGCGCAGCTCGCCGATGTGGCGAGCGACGTGCAGGATCAGGGCTTGCAGGCCTATGTCGAGATCAATCGCGACAGTGCTTCGCAACTGGGCATCACTGTGGCAGCGATCGACAATGCACTCTATGATGCTTATGGGCAAAGATTGATTTCGACCATTTTCACGCAGTCCAATCTGTACCGCGTGGTGCTGGAAACCGCGCCGCCGTTTCGTGGCGGGCTGGACGCCTTGAATCACCTCTACCTCATGTCGAGCACGAACACGCCGGTTCCGCTGTCTGCTGTGGCGCGTGTGGTTGAGCGCCCGACATCACTGGTCACGCACCACAATGGCCAGTTTCCGGCGGCCACCCTTTCTTTTAACCTGTCGCGCGGTGTTTCGCTCGGTCAGGCGGTGACGGTCATCCGTCAGGCAGAACAGGATATCGGCATGCCCGCGGCGGTGCAAACGGCGTTTGAGGGTGCGGCGCTGGCCTTTCAGGCTTCGTTGACCAGCACCTTGTGGCTGATCGTGGCGGCGATTGTGACCATGTACATCGTGCTGGGCGTGCTGTACGAAAGCTACATCCATCCGGTGACCATTTTGTCCACCCTGCCCTCTGCCGGCGTGGGGGCGCTGCTGGCATTGATGCTGGCGGGCAAGGAGCTCGACATCATCGCCATCATCGGCATCATTCTGCTGATTGGTATCGTGAAAAAGAACGCCATCATGATGGTGGATTTCGCCTTGCAGGCCGAACGTGAGGAAGGCAAGCCGGCGCGAGAAGCCATTTATGAAGCCTGTCTGTTGCGTTTGCGGCCGATTTTGATGACTACCATGTCGGCGCTGCTGGCGGCGCTTCCGCTGATGCTGGGCACCGGCGTGGGCTCCGAGTTGCGCAGCCCGCTCGGCATCACGATGGTGGGCGGCTTGCTGATGAGCCAGTTGCTGACGCTGTTTACCACGCCGGTGATCTACCTGATGTTTGACCGTCTGGCGCAGCGCTTTGAACAGCAGCGCCTGCGCTGGCAGGCAGCCTGATGGGTTTCGTTGGCTGGTTCATACGGCGCTCGGTCGCCACGACCCTGCTGATGCTGGGCGTGGTGCTGGCGGGTGGGCTGGCCTTTATGGCCTTGCCGGTGGCGCCCTTGCCGCAGATCGACTTTCCGGTGATTTCGGTGCAGGCGGCCTTGCCGGGCGCCAGCCCGGAAACCATGGCCAGCACGGTGGCCATGCCGCTGGAGCGCTCGCTGGGACAGATTGCCGGGGTGAACGAAATCACCTCCAGCAGTTCGCTGGGCCCCACCAATGTCAACTTGCAATTCGACCTCAACCGCGATATCGATGGTGCCGCGCGCGACGTCATGGCGGCACTCAACGCGGCGCGCAGCCTGCTGCCGACCGGCATGCCCAACAACCCGATCTACCGTAAAGTCAATCCGGCCGACGCGCCGATCATGATCCTCGCGTTGACCTCGAAAAGCCTGACGCGCGGCCAGATGTACGACGCAGCTTCAACAGTGCTTGCACAGCGCATCGATCAAGTCAAAGGTGTGGGGCAGGTGGCTGTTGGCGGTGCCGCGCTGCCTGCGGTGCGGGTGGAGCTCAACCCGGCCGCACTCAATCACTATGGCATCGATGTGGAGCAGGTGCGCACCGCAATCACCGCTTACAACACCAACCGCCCCAAAGGCTTCATCGAAGATGCTGTGCGACACTGGCAGATTCTGGACAACGATCAGGCAAAAACCGCAGCGGCTTATGCGCCTCTGATCGTGGCGTACAAAAATGGCGCTGCCGTACGCCTGTCTGATGTGGCTACCGTACGCGATTCGGTGCAGGACATCCGCAATGTCGGCCTGTTCAACGGGCAGCAGGCCGTCATCATGATGGTGTTTCGCCAGCCGGGTGCAAATATTCTCGATACCGTGGATCGGGTGCGGGGGTTGCTGCCGGCCTTGCAGGCTTCCATTCCGCCGTCCATTCATGTGGAAGTGGCCATGGATCGCACGCCGGGCATTCGCGCCTCGCTCAACGAGGTGGAACGCGCGCTGCTCATTTCGGTGGTGCTGGTGGTGTTGACCGTGCTGCTGTTCTTGCGCAACTGGCGCGCCGCCCTGATTCCCGGGGTGGCGGTGCCGGTGTCGTTGATGGGCACCTTTTCGGTCATGTATCTGGCCGGTTTCAGCCTCAACACCATTTCACTCATGGCTTTGACCATCGCTACCGGCTTTGTGGTCGATGACGCGGTGGTGGTGGTGGAGAACATCACCCGGCACATTGAAAATGGCCGTGCGCCGTACAAAGCGGCTTTGCTGGGCACGCGCGAAGTGGGGGGTACGGTGTTGTCGATGAGCCTGTCGCTGATTGCCGTGTTCATTCCCATTTTGCTCATGGGCGGCATTGTTGGGCGTATGTTTCGCGAATTTGCCGTCACATTATCGGCTGCGGTGATGGTGTCGCTGGTGGTGTCGCTGACCTTGACGCCCATGATGAGTGCCTGGCTGCTGACACCACGCGCTGCCGAACAGACTTCCGGCCTGGGGCATTGGTTAGAAGGCAAGTACAGCGCGGTTCTGGAGGCTTACCGGCGCTCGCTGGGCTGGGCGCTGCGCCACGGTGGCCTGATGGGCGCGCTGCTGCTGGCAGTGATCATTCTGAACGTGTACCTGTACATCATCGTGCCCAAGGGGTTTTTCCCGCAACAGGATACGGGCAAGCTGTTTGGCGGCATCAAGGCGGATCAGAGCATTTCCTTCCAGGCCATGCAGATCAAGCTCAACCAGCTCGTCAAGCTGGTCGGCAAGGATCCTGCCGTACAGAACGTGATTTGTTTTACCGGCGGTGAACGCAACAATGGCCACATCTTTGTCGTGCTCAAGCCTCTGGCCGAACGCAAAGTGTCGGCCGATCAGGTGGTGGCGCGCCTGCGCCGCACGCTGGCGCATTTTCCCGGTGTGAAGCTGGTATTGCAGCCGGTGCAGGATGTGCGCGTGGGCGCACGCAGCAGCAATGCCCAGTACCAGTACACCCTGCAGGCGGACGATATGGATGTGCTGCGCACCTGGGAGCCCAAGCTGCGTGCGGCCATGGAGCATTTGCCCGAAGTGACCGACATCGATACCGACCAGCAGGACAAAGGCGCCGAGGTCTATATATCGGTGGATCACGATGCAATGGCGCGGCTTGGCTTGACGCAACGCCAGGTGGACAACACACTCAATGACCTGTACGGACAAAGACCGGTATCGGTGATCTATAACCCGCTCAACCAATACTGGGTGGTCATGGAAGCCGCGCCGCAGTTCTGGCAACACCCGGAAAGCTTGAACAGTGTTTATGTCAGCACCCCCGGCGGTGCCAGTGTGCCCTTGTCCGCTTTCACGCATTTCAGCCGCACCACTGCACCGCTGGAGGTCAACCACCAGGGTCAGTTCGTTGCCACCACCATTTCGTTTAACTTGCCGATCGGCGTGTCGCTGTCTCAGGCGTTCAAGGCGATCAACGACGCGATGATCCGTATCCGTGCGCCCGATTCGATACACGGCGGATTTGCCGGCACGGCGCAGGCGTTTCAGTCATCGTTGGGCAACGAGCTGCTGTTGATACTGGCTGCGCTGGTAGCGGTTTATATTGTGTTGGGGGTGTTGTACGAAAGTCTGGTGCACCCGATCACCATCATTTCCACCTTGCCCTCCGCAGGTGTGGGCGCATTGCTGGCCTTGATGCTGTTTCATCTCGATTTCAGCATCATCGCGCTGATTGGCGTGATTCTGTTGATCGGTATTGTGAAGAAGAATGCCATCATGATGGTGGATTTCGCCATGGCGGCCGAGCGCGAACGCGGCTTGAGCCCGCGTGACGCCATTTTCGAGGCCAGCCTGTTGCGTTTTCGTCCCATCATGATGACCACGGTGGCGGCTTCGCTGGCGGCGTTGCCGCTGGCATTGGGTACCGGCGACGGTGCGGAAATGCGGCAGCCGCTGGGCATCGCCATCGTGGGTGGGTTGGTGCTGAGCCAGATGTTGACCCTGTACACCACGCCGGTGGTCTATTTGTTCCTGGACAATTTACGCTTGCGAGTGAATCGCTTGTGGCGTAACAGGTCAGCCACAAGGGGAGCGCCCGCGTGAACCGTGCCGGACATGAGGTAGGTAAAAATGATTGAATCCATGCGCCGCATCGCGGCATTGTTGGCGTTGGCCGGTTTGGCCGGTTGCGCTGTGGGGCCGGACTACAAACGGCCAGAGACCAGCGTGCCGGCAAGTTATGGCGAGGCAGGCTACTGGCATGCCGCCCAGCCGCAGGACGCCATGCCGCGCGGCGCCTGGTGGGAAATTTATCATGACAGCGATCTTGATGCACTCGAAGTTCAGGTGGCGATCAACAACCAGAATGTCAAACTGGCCGAAGCGCAGTATCGCGAAGCGCGTGCCTTGCTGGATGCTTCGCTGGCTGCTTATTGGCCGACATTGACCGCAGGGGTGTCATCAACCGTCGCGCAAAGCGCCTCTACCCAGTTTGCGGTCAAAAATGCCACTACGCTGGATAAAATATCTGCCAATGCGGGGTGGACAGTGGACATCTGGGGCAAGCTGCGCCGTGCCGCGGAAGCCAGCCGAGCCAGCGCAGAAGCCAGTCAGGCGACCCTGCAGGCAGCCTTGTTGAGCGCCCAGGCCACGCTGGCACAATCCTACCTGCAATTGCGCGTGCTTGATGGCGATGCGCGCATGCTGGCGCAGACGGTTGATGCAGACCAGAACACGCTGAACATCACGCGCAACCTCTATCAGGCCGGGGTGTCCACCGCCAGCGATGTGGCGCAGGCCAACACACAGGTTAAAACGGTCGAGGCGCAGCGGATCGATCTGGGCGTGCAGCGCGCGCAACTGGTGCATGCCATCGCGCTCTTGATCGGCAAACCGCCCGCAGCGTTCCAGTTGCCTGAGACGCAAGCCATACCGCGGCTGCCCGCAATTCCGGCGCAGGTGCCATCGGATCTGCTGCAACACCGCCCTGACATTGCGGCGGCAGAGCGCCAGATGGCTGCGGCCAACGCACAAATCGGCGTCGCGCAAGCCGCTTTTTATCCCGCATTGAGCTTGAGCGGTCAGGCAGGTTATCAGGGCGTGAACTTCCCCGGTTTGCTCGCCGCGTCCAATCAATTCTGGTCGGTGGGGCCGGCCTTGGCGCAAACCCTGTTTGACGGCGGCCTGCTGCGCGCGCAAAAAGCCCAGGCTGTCGCAGCGTATGACGCCAGCGTGGCGACTTACCGGCAGACCGTCCTGACCGGCTTCCAGGAAGTGGAAGACGATCTGGCAACACTCAACGTGCTGGCGCAGGAAGATGTCGTACAAAAGGCGGCGCTTGATTCGGCGCGCGAGGCGCTGCGTGTGGCGCAAGACCAGTACCGGGCGGGCATGGTGAGTTACACCGTGGTTTTGACAGCGCAAAGCACGGCACTGAGCACAGAAAAGACGCATCTTGACGTGCAGGAACGCGAACTGGTGGCGAGTGCGGGCTTGATCACGGCGCTGGGTGGTGGCTGGTAAAGGAAGCGCAGATTTATTCCCCCCTTTGTAAAAGGGGGGTAGGGGGGATTTTTCCCAACTGCAAATCCCCCTCAATCCCCCTTTTGCAAAGGGGGAAGTGTTATTGCCCGAATACTTTTGCTTGGTGCATGAATTCATCAGCGCTTCCTTGGTGGTGGCCTTTAGCCCGCCATCCGATCCAGCATCGCCCTGAACGCATCAAACAATTTCTGCATCACCGGCAGCTTGTACGGGAAAATCTCCGGCGGATCGATGGCGTGCACGAAGCCGCGGTTGTCCAGTTCGAACACCAGCAGTTTGCCGTCAGCGGTTTCTGCGCAATCCATCACCACATGATCCAGTTGCACGCGTTCCGCGATGGCTTGCAGTGCTGCGCGGTGGCGGTGGGCGAAATCCTGTTCGAATTCGATCATGAACTGCGCTTCCTCGGCGCGCTTTGCCGCGCTTTCGGCCATGCCGGTATCTTTGTAGTGCACCATCCAGTGCTCGCTGATGGCCATGTGGCAGGCAAAGGGTAGACCGTTGACCAGTGCAATGCGGTATTTGCGGTATTGGCCGTCCGCACTGCGATAATCCACGAAGGGCGCAAGGTAGAACCAGTCACCTGTGGTGTGTGCCAGATAATTCGACAGATCATCTGCTTGCTCCAGCCGAGCCAGGCCGTGCCCGGCGTGGCTGTCGAGCGGGCGGATGATGAGCGGATAAGCGCCGTTGGGCAGCAGTCGTGCGAGGCTGGCGGCATCGGTGGCGATCTGTTTGAGCGATTCGCGTCCGGCAAGGCGGGTGGGGGGTATCTGCATGCCGGGAATGCCTGCCAGCAGCGGGTGCAGTTCGTGGCGCGCCAGGCGGACAATGTGGCGAGGTCGGTTGATGAC
>VFSW01016690.1_pt1 | contig 10003 bp, 10 predicted proteins | sample 5358111 | NCBI WGS metagenome assembly VFSW01 (sample SAMN11554181, study PRJNA540505) | mine drainage metagenome | isolation source: sediment from site ElyBrook_90M | place: USA: Ely Copper Mine, Vershire, VT | collected 2017
GACGACGGCCCGAGGTCGTCACCCTCGGTGGGCGAGTTCGCGCTGACGTCGTCGTGCAGGCCACCGAGGGATACACCCCGAGTCTCGGCCCCCGACGAACGATTGTTCCGCTCTACTCCCTCATGATCGCCACCGAGCCTCTCAGTCCCGAGTGGTGGGACCACCACGGATTGCGCGACTGCGAAACGTTCGCCGACGGACGACACCTCATTATTTACGGTCAGCGGACCGCCGATCATCGTTTAGCGTTCGGGGGCCGCGGGGCTCCCTACCATTTGGGGTCCGGGGTCGATCCTCGTTTCGACGAGCACGCGGGCGTCTTCACCGCTCTCGCCGAGACTTTACGAGAACTCTTCCCCGACTTCGACGCCGACATCACCCATCGCTGGGGAGGTCCTTTGGCGATGCCTCGAGATCACTTCCCGAGAGTGTCCTTTGACCCATCTCTCGGAATCGCCCGGGTCGGGGGCTACACCGGCGACGGGGTCACCATGAGCTTCGTCATGGGTCGCCTGCTCGCGACCCTGCTTCTTCACCCCGACGAACTTCGAGATCGCCCCGAGATTGACATCCTCACTCGAGCACCCCGACGCTGGGAGATTGAACCGCTCCGATTTCTCGGTATCAACGCTGGTCTCTGGCTCGCCGAGCACACTGACCGAGCCGAGCGGGCCGGTCGTGACTCGCGGGCCGGTCGACTACTCGAACGGCTCTGGTGAGTTAACCCCGTACGGTGGTGGTCGTCGACCCCGTCGCTCCGCCGAAGGAGCCGAAGAGACCCCCCAGAGTGCCGGTCAACGAACCCAACTTCTGGCCCACCGACGAGTGCTTGGGCGCCACCACGACCAACGGCTTGTTGTACGAAATAATCTGCGCGTTGACCTTGGTCTGTGCCCCGCTGGCGGTCGTCAATCCAATACTGAGGGCGGTCAGTTCACCCGCTTTACCGACCGTCTCGGACACCAGCACGTTCTTAATTCCGCTCACCGGCAACTTCGTGCCGACGAGGAGGGACGCGACCGCCGGGCTCACCGTGGCGGTGTAGATGGACGAGGGGCCCCGATGGACGACCTTGCCCCCGGCCAGAAGCAGGGCGTCGGACTTCGGGTGGGCGAGAAGAGAGCCCAACAGCGCGAGAGACCCTAGTTTCTGGGGAGTTCGGTACCACGTGTGCGCCCCGAGATTGGGTGAGGAGTAGTAGAGCGTGTTAGTGACGTCGAGCACATTGAGAGCCGTCGCGGAGGTCAGCAGCGGAATCGACAACTGACCGGTGAGAGACGGATGGGCGACGTTGAGCTTGACGACCCCTTGGAGAGCCTGGAGGGAGTTATAGGAGACGCTCAAAGAGAAGTCGACCGTTGACACCGACCGACCGTGGAGAGCGAGAGGGTCGCTCAGAGTTTTGGCACCCGCGAGGGTGGGCAGGGCGAGAGCAGATCCCGCGATCAGGAGGGCGGCACTGTAGTGAAGGGGGCGTAGTGACATATCGCCACCCTAACGGTGGACCCCTAAGAACCCGTCTGTCACCCCTGAAAGAACTCTAAGAATCCTGGTTCCGGTTAGGTCAGAGGTTCACGCAGCAGGTCGACGAGGAGGTCGAAGGCGATGTTACGCCCCGACGAGATAAAGCCCAGAATCGAGGTGTCGTCATCGATGAGAGATCGGACGATGGCGGCGTAGGGAGTGGCCCCGGACCCCTCCATGACGAGACCGTTCGCCTCGAGGGCTTCTCGAACTCCCTGGCGAATAAGGGACTCGTCGACGAGTACGAGGGGAACGTGCGCCTCCTCGATCAGCCGGTTCGTGAGCGCCCCCTCGTCACCGCCTCCGGCCAGACCGTCGGCGATGGTCGAACGGTGTACGACATCTCCCATCGCGGTCCCGCGCAGCACGTGGTACATCGCCGCCGAATTCGTGGGCTGGACTCCCGTAATACGCACATCTTCACGCCCGAGCACCCGTCGTGCCACGAGGGCCCCACTCATGAGTCCGCCCCCGCCCACGGGAATCACCAGATGCTGAATCTGGGGAACTTGACTCAACATCTCGTCAAAGACGGTGAATTGACCGGCAATCACGTGAGTGTTGTTAAACGGAGAGATGTACTGGACTCCGCGTTGCTCCGAGATCTCGAGTGCGTGGGCCTGCGCGTCGTCGTAGGAGGAACCGTGCTGAATCAGTTCGATGTCGTAGTGGCGCAACTTCGAGACCTTCGCCGGCGACGCGTTGGCCGGCACGACCACCGTCGCGGGAACCGAGAGGAGCATCGACGCGTGGGCGACCCCTAAGCCGTGATTACCCGCCGACGACGTGATGACGGCGCCGCGACGGTCCTCTCGGTGGGCGGCCGCCACGGCAGCCAATCCACCCCGAATCTTGAACGACCCGGTCGTCTGCAAGTTCTCGAGCTTCGCCAGTACCGAGCGACCCCTCATGCGCAAACTCACCGTCGGAGTGGGCTCGAGGTACTCGGAAACGACCCGTCGCGCGGCCTCTAGTTGTTCCTCTGTGGGCACCGTGACGTCCGGACGCATCCCGTCCACACTATCGGGTGCACCCACAGCCTCTCGTTGGGTACGCTTCGCTCGTGACGAGTCTGGTAAGTCTGGTGCTCCTAAGCCTCGCCTCCTACGGGGGCACCATGGTGGATAATGTGGTCGCCTTTAGCGCCCAGTTGGCCCTCACTCCCGAGGAGAAACGCCCGGCCACTAGCGCCGCTCAAAGTGCCGGGGTGGCGGTTCTGGTGCTCATCTCCCTCGGCCTCGGAAGCGCCCTTCGACTCGTCCCCCTCTCTTTCTTCGGGCTCTGCGCGCTCGCTCCGTGGGCTCTCGCCGTGCACACGTTTCGGCATCGTCACGACGTTCACTCGCCCACTCGCCGAGGAGTGACTGGCACCTTCGTCTCGACTCTCGCTCTCGGTGGGGACAACCTCGCGGTGTGGACCCCTCTCCTGCGCGCCGGAGGGATTCTGCACGGCCTCGTCGTTCTCGCCGTCTTCGCAGTGTGTCAAATTGCTTTCGTCACGGGAGCGCGCAGTCTCGTTCGCCACCCCCACATCACTCGCCTGAGTGACCGGGCCGGTCAGTGGGCCCTGCCCGCCGTCTACCTGGCCCTCGGCGTGGTCATCCTTCTCGAAACCGGAGTTCTCTAGGTACTACTAGCCTGGTGAGGTGGATGCAGCGTCGCCTCCCCGGACGCTTCGACGTCTCACGGTCATCGTGGCTCTCCAGTGGATGGGCGCCACCCTCGGACTGCCCCTTCTCCCCCTCTACCTGGAGCATCGCGGTGGTTCGCCCCACGTCATCGGCCTCATCATGTCCTCCTTTTTCGTGGCCGGTGTCCTTACCCAGTACGTGCTCGGGCACGCCAGCGACCGCCTCGGGCGTCGCCCCATCATGGTCGGAGCCCTGATCGCCTACGGGGTTGCCTCGATGACCTTCGTTCTCCCTCTCTCGGCTCTCTGGTTCACCGGTTCTCGCCTCATTCAAGGAGCCGCCGCCGGCGCGTTCGAGGTGACGGCCCTCTCGGCGGTCGCCTCCCTCTACCCGGAAGCTGAACGGGGCCGGGCCGTCTCACGTATCCTCGCCGCCCAACTTCTCGGAATCGCCATCGGACCGGTCGCCGGGGCGTTGACCTCGGTCAACAATCTGGGGTGGGTCTTTGTAGGAACCGGGGTCGCCAGTTTGTTCGCGGCCGCCATAGCGGCGCGACTCTCCCTCGGTGACTCCTCTCTCGAGCGAGGACCACTTCCTCGGGTGACCTGGTCACCTCGACTGATCGGGTCTCTCGTCGCGGCCGCGGCGGGGGGGCTCACCGTCGGGGTCTACGAAGCGTGCTGGACACTGCTCATGAACTCCCACCACGCCACCACGCTCGAGATTCGTCTGAGTTGGACCCTCTTTTCGATACCCTGGCTCGTCCTGAGTCGGCTCGGTGGCTGGCTCGCCGATCACGCCAACCGTCGGGTCATCGCTCTCGCCGGGATGTGGAACGGGGCCCTCTTCTTGTCCATCTACCCGCATATTCACAACAACGTGGTCATGTTGTTCGTGGGATCTCTCGAGTCGATCGGTGCGGCCGCTTCCGTTCCCGCTATCGCGTCACTGCTCACCCAGGGGGCCCACCAAGACGAGATGGGTCGTCGTCAGGGCCTATTCGCGACGTCCCAGACCCTGGCCCTCGCGATCGCCGCCGGGGTCTCGGGATTCCTCTTCACCCGCTCGCCCGCACTGCCGTTCACCTTCGCCGCCGTCCTCTCGGCACTGTTAGCCGGCACGACCCTGTGGTGGTGGCGCGACACTCCGGGACGCATCCTCGACGCCCCTCGCTAGAGAGGACTAGTCGCCTTCGGAGGATCGAGAGGAACTGTCGTCGTGGTAGGAACTACCCACGACGTGGAAACTCGGTGTCGTGGCGGTGGACGGTTTGGCCGACGAGGTCGTGCTCGAGGCGGCCGCGGAACTCGACGCTGACTTGAGCGCGACCGACGATGAGTGGGTCGCCGACGGCCCGAAGGCGAGGCGACCTAACCCGAAGGCACTCAGTAGGGCGACCACGGCGAGACCAGCGTTGGCCCACCCCTGCACCTTTTTCTTGACTGGACGATACATGGGTCCTCCTCGTGACCTCTTCAGTCTCGCGGCCCGAATTGAGGGGGGCGTAGGGGAGAATTAAAGCGCCGGTAACAAAAAGTCCGAACTTTTCGCTCTCGGTAAGAAATCCCTAAGCGTTCGTGTTCCACAATGGTGGGGTGCAACTAACCCCTCACAGAGTCGCACAGATGATTCACATCTATTAGGGAGGAAAAGAGTCAGTGTCAGTTACGTCAGTCCACGATGGTTCCAGCGGGGACCAGGTCTTTAAGGTCGAAACCCACGGAATCGACTACATCCCCGAGTCGGAGCGTTGGGCCACTCCGCGCAATATCGGAGCGATGTGGGCGGGAAGCGCCATCAATATGGAGTACTTCATCTACGGAGCTCTCCTTATGGGATTCGGGTTCAGTTTCTGGACGGCCGTCTCCATCATCGTGATCGGGAATCTCTCCTACCTCCTCTTGGGTGTGGCCTCCTTGCAGGGCCAAGAGTCCGGGACCACCGCCTTCACCATCTCGCGGGCGGCCTTCGGAACGAGGGGCTCGAAGTTGGTCTCCCTCTTTAACTGGATTACCCAGTTGGGATTCGAGACCGAAGGTCTGATTTTGATCGTCGGGGCGGTTCTCGTTCTCGCCCAGTACGCGGGAGTCACCATCAATGGACCGACCAAGGTCGTCGTGATCATTCTCGCCGCCGCCACCCAGGCGGTGATGCCCTACCTCGGTCACGCGACGATGGTGCGAGTCCTACGCGCGCTCATCATTCCCTTCGCCGTCATCTTCGCGATCTTCGCCCTCTTCGAGGTCGGACACGCTCACCCAGGTTCGGTCTTTGTCTTCGCTCACGGGTGGGAGCCCTACAGCGCGGGTCTCGCCTTCACCATCGCCCTCTCCGGTCTCGGCTGGACAGAGTGCGGCAACGACTACACCCGTTATCTCCCGCGAGACACCAAGCGATCGGCGGTCGTCGGGTGGATCTTCCTCGCCACCGCCCTTCCGGAGATCGTGATGATGATTCTCGGAGCCCTGGCTTACTCCTACCTCTCGACGTCCGCAGTGTGGAATAGCGCCAACCCCTTCGTTGCGCTGTACCACCAGAAGGGTCTGCCGAGCTGGTTCGTCGTGATTTTCCTCCTCTTCGCGATCGTCCAACTCTTCGGAATCAACTCCCTCGACCTCTACTCCTCGGGAGTCTCCGTCCAGGCCCTCGGCCTGCGACTCAAGCGATACCAGGCCGTAGTCCTCGACTCCGTGATCGCCTGCGGACTAACGATTTGGGCCGAGTTCGGCTCGACCTTCTCGCTCTACATGAAGGACTTCGTGGGGGTCATCATCGTGTGGATCGCCCCCTGGTTCGCCATCTTTACCGTGGACTGGCTGCTGCGGGGCCGTAAGTACGACCCCCAGGCCCTGCAGAGCACCGAACCGGGAAACCGCTACTGGGGTGCGGGAGGTTTCAACTGGAACGCGATGATTGCGTTCGTCGTGGGACTCGTGCTCGCGACGACGGCCTTCTCGAAGGCGCCGCCGCCCGTCAACTTCCCCCTCCACTGGATGACCCCGTTCTCCAACCACTACGGCGCCTTCTACTGCAACGGGACATCGGCCGCGAACTGTGGACCGGCTGGTTGGTTCGGTGGCGCCGACATGTCCGTCTTCTTCGGCATTATCTCGGCGGGTCTCGTGTACTTCATCCTCGATCGCGTGACCGGTTACACCCGGCGCACCCGAGTGAGCGCCACCTCGTAGGAAGGGTGATGGAGGACTGGGGGTTAACCTTCCCAGTCCTCCATCAAGCCCTCTGTCTGGGGATGGAACACGGGAATCGCTCCGAGCGCGTGAACAAGCGCCGCGTCCTCACCGAGGGACTGACGCCAGAGATTGGCTTCGGTGACGAGAGTTCCGACCGCCACCACGTCCGCACCCACTCGACGCAGAAGGCGAAGCGCCGCCCCGGTCGACGCCCCGGTCGACACGACGTCGTCGACAATGGCCACCCGCCTCCCGGCCACCGTCGCGATGCGCTGGCGATCAAAGAGGAGCCGCTGGTCGACCGCGGTCGTGATCGAGCGCACCGGCTCAGACTCCGCGTCACTGAGGTGAATCTTCGGGGTCTTGTGCAAGACGACGTACTGGTCCAGTCCGAGCGCTCGCGTAACCTCGAGGGCGACGGGGATGCCCATCGTGGCGACGGTCGCGACCACTTCGACGTCGAAGGGTCGAAGCAGGTCGGCCAAGTCGCGGCCGGCTTGTTCCATAAAACCCACGCCTTGATCCACCGTGATGAGAAGCGCGAGAGTCAGCTGGTCGCTCAGGGCGACGAGGGGGAGATCGATCCGCTGGGATCCAATGTCGACGGAGTAAACGTTATCCTGCACGAGGCTGGAGCATACTGACACCGTGGAGTTTGCGCCTCTCAATCCGACCCTCGCCCGTCACATGCTCGAGGTCGCCCTCGACGAAGCCCGTCAGGGACTGGCGGAGGGAGGTATCCCCATCGGGGCGGCCCTGGTCACGCGCGACGGCGAGGTCCTCGGCCGGGGCCGTAACCGTCGACTCCAGGACAACGACGCCTCGATTCACGCCGAGACGGACGCCTTTCGACGAGCCGGTCGTCGTCGCCACTACCGCGACACCGTGATGGTGACGACACTCTCACCGTGCTGGTACTGCTCGGGCCTCGTTCGTCAGTTCAATATTGGCGCGGTCGTGATTGGAGAGTCCCGTACCTTTGAGGGGGGTCACCAGTGGCTGGCCGATCTAGGTGTCGAAGTCCTCGTTCTCGACGACGACGCGTGCGCCACTCTCCTCGCCGACTACGTCCACGCCCATCCCGATATCTGGAGCGAGGACATCGGGGAGTGATCTAGCGAACGGGGGGACCAAAGAGCCGGTCTCCGGCGTCACCCAGTCCCGGGGTGATGTAGCCCACCTCGTTCAGCTCTTCGTCGAGAGCCGCCGCCACGATGCGCACGTCGGGGTGTAGGTCACGAACTGCGGTGACCCCCGGTTGGGACGCGATGAGACAGAGTGCGGTGATCGGCCCGGCGCCTCGACCCTTCAACATCGTGACCACCAAGTTGAGAGAGCCCCCCGTGGCGAGCATGGGATCACACAAGACGACCGGACTTCCCTCCAAGTCCTCGGGCAGTCCGTCGAGGTAGACGTCGGGCTGGAGCGTCTCTTCGTTTCGTCGTAGGCCCACCAGGCAGACGCGGTGGCGGGGCAAAAACTCCTGGACCGCGGGAATCATGCCGAGCCCCGCGCGCAGAATCGGGACAATGACGAAGGAGGTATCGATGCGCACCGCCGGGGCCGCGAGGGTCACGGGAGTGTCAACGGTGGTCTCGACCACCGGAAGATCACGAAACGCCTCGTAGGCGAGAAAGCGCGAGACCTCGCTGGCGAGACGAAGAAAGTCCGCGTTGGGGGTAGTGCGGTCCCGCATTTGGCGAACTTTGTCGTCGATGACCGGATGAGAGACGATGAGGGGAACTGTCACGTGGTCAGGTTACGTCGTCGACCGACGTGCGGTGGGTCGCCAGTACGCTGGACCGGTGCAAAACCCCGCCGATCGGCGCCCCCGCGACGATCAGGCGAATCCCCTCGGGGGGGTCCGCTCGCGATATCCGGGGCCCCGGGCCGCCATCGCCGCCGAACCGACCTGGCCCTGGTGGAGACGGGTCCTGCCCGTCATCGCCAGTCACCGGTTGAGTTTCTCCCTCGCCGTCTCGCTCACCCTGGTCTCCCTGGTCTTTCAAACACTTGTCCCTAACGTCCTCGCCCGCGCGGTCAACGTGATGGTCACGGGCAAGGGTTCACTCGCCGGAGCGGTCGAAGCGACACTGGTCTTCGGTATTCTCGCCGGTGTCACCGGCCTGGTCTCGCGCCAGTACCTCTACCGGACCGCCTTCGAGGTGGAGGCCGACCTACGAAGTTTAATCTACGAGCACCTCACCTCTCTCTCCTTCTCCTTCTACGACCGGGTCCAGTCGGGGCAACTGATCTCTCGGGCCAACAGCGATATCCGTAGCGTCCAGATGTACTCGACCTTCGCGCCACTCATCGTGGTCCAGAGTCTGATTGGCGTGCTGGCCTTCTGGTTCATGCTGAGGATCAACGTCGTCTTGGCCCTCGTGGCGATGATCGTGATGCCCATTCTCTACGTCGTGGGGCTCAAGATGCGTCGAGTCCTCTTCCCCATCTCTTGGGTGACTCAGGCTCGCCTGGCCGACGTGGCCACCATCGTCGACGAGAATCTGAATGGCGTGCGCGTCGTCAAGGCCTTCGCCCAGGAAGAGGCCGAGATCAATCGACTCGCCGACGCCGCCGAGCGGGTCGCGTGGGCCTACGTCACCGACGCCCAGATTCGGGGTCGGTGGTCGCCCTGGGTCCAGAACCTGCCCCAGGTCGGAATCGCCCTCGTTCTCGGCGTGGGTGGCGAAATGGTGATTCACGCCCAACTCACCGTCGGGGACATCCTCGCCTTCACCGCCTACCTCGTCATGCTGCAGGCCCCCTTCATGATGCTCGGTCAATTGGTCATGATGGGTCAGCGCGCGAAGGCCAGTGCGGAGCGCATCTTCGAAGTCCTCGACGAGACCCCGGACGTCACCGAGCGAAGTGACGCCCACGACCTCGACACGGTGCGCGGAGAGATCGATTTCGACCGGGTGAGCTTCGCCTACCGTCGCGACGTCCCGGTACTGGCCGACTTCTCACTCCACGTCGGGGCCGGCGAGCGCGTCGCCCTCGTCGGAGCGACCGGGTCGGGCAAGTCCACTCTGGCCCGTCTGCTCAGCCGCTTCTACGACACCCAGGACGGGCACATCCTCCTCGACGGACACGACATCAGAGAACTCACGCTGGCGACGCTGCGCCACCACGTCGGAGTGGTCACCGACGACGCCTTCTTGTTCTCGCTCTCGGTGCGCGACAACATCGCCTACGCTCGCCCGAGCGCCACGGACGATGAGGTGGTTGAGGCCGCGCGCGCGGCGGGGGCCGCGGAGTTCATCGATAATCTCCCCGAGGGCTACGCCACCGTGATCGGGGAACGGGGCTACACCCTCTCGGGGGGCCAGCGCCAACGCTTGGCTATCGCGCGCACCCTGCTCACGAACCCCCCCGTGCTGATTCTCGACGACGCCACGAGCGCCATCGACGTGCACGTCGAGTCGGCCATTCACGCCGCGCTGGAGACCTTGTTGCGACAGCGCACGACCTTGATCATCGCCCACCGGGTCTCCACCATCGCCCTGGCCGACCGGGTCGTCTTGCTCGACGACGGGCGGGTGAGCGCGGATGGGTCACATGAGGAGCTCCTTCGAACGAGCGATCTCTACCGGCGAATCCTCGCCCAGGCCGACGACGGAGTACTCCGATGAGTTTTGGAGTCGGTGGAGGGGG
>VFSW01016691.1_pt1 | contig 10002 bp, 5 predicted proteins | sample 5358111 | NCBI WGS metagenome assembly VFSW01 (sample SAMN11554181, study PRJNA540505) | mine drainage metagenome | isolation source: sediment from site ElyBrook_90M | place: USA: Ely Copper Mine, Vershire, VT | collected 2017
CAGCGTCGCAAGGATCATCCGAGTTTACCAACAGTATCATTCTCGGACTTGACCCCTCGACCAGGGGATCCAGCCGTTGACACAAATCAGACACCGTCGATTGGGAGAACTCTTTGCCGCACAATTCCTGGGTGATGGCGGCGACCTTGCGCGTGGAGACGCCTTGGATGACCATTTCCATCATCGCCAGCAACAACGCATGTTCACGGCGTTGATACCTCAAGAACAGGTCGGGCGTGAACGAGCCATCGCGTACTTGGGGAATGAGGACCTGGACAGGTCCCACTCTGGTGGTCAGTCGGCGCGTTCGTGTGCCATTGCGGTAGCCTTGTCGTTGAATAGTGCGCTCATGGGGTTCCGCCTGCAGATGCTCAGTGACTTGGGCTTGCAGGACTTGATTGAGGATCTGTTCCAGTAACGTCGCCAGATTCCGATCTTTGCTGAACAAAGCTCGCAAATGCTCACTGCTCACGGTAAGCTGAAGGTCAGACATGGGTGTTCCTCCCGGTACATGATGTTTTCCAATAACCAATCTACCAGGATGGTCCAGCCATCTCAATCTTGTCCAATTTTACAGCACTTTCTGGACGCGATAGCGGCGCCTACGTCACCACACGTACCTTTTATGACGGGATGGGTCGCTACGGCGCGCCTTTGGTGTGCAGGCCGGGCGACTGCATGCGGACACAACGTCCTTTTCGGTCCATGGGCAATATGTGCGTGAGGATGAGGCAGGCGATGGAGCACAGGTGATTGCGGTGACACATGGCTACTCGCGGGATCATCGAGACGATCTCAAACAATGGATGCTGGCGATGATCACTTCGGGCGACGGCGTGCCGCTGTTCGTGCGCCCCCGTGATGGCAACGCCAGTGACAAACACACCCTCCTCGTAGCCGTCATACCGCTCATGCTTATTGCGATAGGATCGAGATGTTTCCTGTCGTAACGTGCACGCTCAGTGAGCTATTCGGGTGGGAGGCTGTTGTACCCGATGCGCTGGCACGGGCGACTTGGCGATTCACTGGAATCGCCCACCCCTGAATCGTGACATTGCCCACCGTCGCGTCCGCGCTGACGCTCGCCGACGTGCTCGCGGGCAGACGTAGCGTCGCATTACCGGTCACGACTCTGGCGTCAAGCGTGGCGCCCGACGCCAGCGTGCCATTGATGGAAAGGTTGCCCGTGGTGACGGAAAGATGTGATGTCCCTTGCAACGTCGCATGTGTGAATTCCATGTCGCCGGTGGTGTCCGTCGCGCTCACCGCCCCTGAGAGACCATCGACCGCCAGCGAGCCGACATCCATCGTGATGGAGAGATTCGTGGCGGAGGGTGTCGTGATCACCAGATCGACAGACTGCATGGTAAAGGGGTGGTCGTTGCTCGCCGCCGTGCGGATGGTGATGGTGTCACCGCTCTGATCGAGCGAGGCGGTCATGGTCTCAAGCGAATGACGAGCATTGTCAGCCGAGACATCGCTGGCGTGTTTTTCAACGGTGACGATGACCTGGCCAGGCTGGCCGGTGGCGATGGAAATATTCCCAACATTCTGATCGATCACGAGCATGGGCGTGCCGCTCACGCTGAATGTTTGAGTGGTCGTGGTCGTCTGGGTGACCTGATGCGTGACCCAAAATGCGGCAAACCCACCGATGGCTACCGCGGCGACAGTACAGAGCACTAATGCCATGATTGGAATGCCGATCAGCCACCAAACAAAGGCGGGTGTGCGGTTCCGCTGCGGTGGCGTCGCGACATAGGGTGGAAACGATGGGAGAACCGATCCGTGGGATTCTCCCTCATCGGTAGTCGTATTCATAAAGACCTCCTGTGACCTGGCCATTCCTGATGAGTCGCGCAGCGTGCCAACGCCGGTTGCGCGCATAGCTCGGCGGGAATGCCCACAACAAGCGACGCTCCGAGTCGAAGCTCTTTGTTTTACTGTATGGACCAGAATACACATCGGGGTCACAGGGCATTGGTTTCTTATCACAAGCCCTTCTCATCCGCTTGCGCCGCTCTCTCGGCAAAGCGCTGCGTCATACCAAATCCGCTTGATTCAGTACCTTTTTGGAGGAGGAGGAAAAAAGAGTAGTGGGGACACCCCACACCCCGGCAAGGCGGGCTGCGCCCCCTTGCATCCCCTCCTCTCTCCATTGCGGAGAGTGTCGTACTGGATTTGGTGCCATTGGATTGCGATTTGCGAGTTTATTGACGTATTCTTGGAGATTCGACATTGATGGGTTGCTCCATGTGGTGTATGATGCGTGGTAGTTATTTGGCATGGTGTGGACGCCGTGCGCCCTGACATCTGCCAACAAGCGAACCCCGCAAGGGTCAGATACCCCACGCCTGGAAGGCGGGGGCTTGAGTGATCACGCCTGGATCTGACCAGACTCAGGGGGAAGCGATCTGTCAGCGTCAAAACGCTGGTAATCCCAAAGGTCGTGACAACCCTACGTTAGGAGTGAATGCATAGGTACCCTGGGATGGCGTCCCAGTCCCAGGCTCTACGGGCAGCGGTTAAACAGAGAAACGGGGTCTACTCAGTGCTGTTGCCACCTGAAACCACTCCATAACTTTGTCGAGGGAGACATAACCGCACGGGCAACTGTGCGAGGGGGTTGGCTGGCTCCCATTACAAAAAAGCCAGCCCCCGCAAGGGGTATCACACAAAAGAGAGGTCCGCCTACGGGCGGGCGGCGCTTCCTCCCCACGCCTGGAAGGCGGGGGTATCCGCGCCGCGACTTTTGATGAAACCGAGCCGTCGCGCATAACATATCCGGTTCCTCTAGAAAGGTCACTATGTTCAAGACACTCGCCCAGGCATGTACGCCGCGCCAATCGGTCTTCGACCCGTCGATTAGCGATACGGTTTATAACATCGATGAGCTGACCCACATCGATGCCACGCGATTCTTTGCCGAAAACTACGTTACCGAAGGGATGCGCATTCTGCTCACCGAAGCCTTCAAGCGACTTGAAGGCAGATCGCCGAGCAGCTCGGGCGCCTTTCTGCTGAGTCAGGCGATGGGCGGTGGCAAGACCCACAACCTGATCGCTTTGGGTCTGTTGGCCATGCATCCCAACTTGCGCGCGTCCGTAATGGGAGGCTTCTACGCGCCTGGACCACTGGGCACCGTGCGCGTCGTGACGTTCACCGGGCGCAATACGAATACTCAGATCGGGCTGTGGGGCGAGATCGCGAAGGGCTTGAACCGGCAAGATGCATTCAAAGACTTCTATACGCCGCTGATGCCGCCCAGCGAGTCCGCCTGGGTGGAGCTGCTGCGCGGCGAGCCGGTGCTCATCCTGCTCGACGAGCTGCCCCCTTACTTCGAGGCGATGCGCGCCAAACAAGTCGGCGCGACGACGCTCGATACTATTACCACCATCGCCCTGGCGAACCTCCTCAACGCCATCGCCGATGGGAAGCTGCCCAATGCGTGTCTTGTCATGACTGACCTGCGCGCCTCGGCTTATGGGGCGGGCGCCGCGGCTGTGAACGCCGCGCTGCAGAACCTGGAGGGCGAAGCCAATCGCGTGGTGACGCGCATCGATCCGGTGCGCCTGAACTCCGACGAGCTCTACTATATCCTGCGCACACGGCTCTTCCAATCGGTCGCCACGCCGGATGAGATCGAAGAGGTTGCCGTCGCGTATGGACGCGCGATCGCCGAAGCGCACGCGATGGGCATCACCACCATGACCGAGGCGCAGGAACGCGCCGGCATCAAGAATGCCTATCCCTTCCATTACGACATCCAGGATCTCTTCGCGCGGTTCAAGGAAAATCCTCGCTTCCAGCAGACGAGGGCGCTCATTCGCATCATGCGGGCGGTCGTGGCGCGGCTCTGGCAGACGCGGCGCGCGGAACGACAGGCGCTCATCGGCGCGGAAGATATCGACCTGCTGGACGCCGCGATCATGAGCGAGGTGCGCCAGATCAACAGCACACTCGATACGGCGCTGGCGTACGACATCGCCAAAGAGGGCGGTCAGGCGGTCGCCCAGCGCATCGACGGCAATGCCGCAACCGACGCCCGCGACGTGGCCACGCTCATCTTCCTCTCTTCGCTCTCCCAGGCCATCAATCCGACGCTGGGCCTGACTCGCTCCGATATCGCGTCCTATCTGGCCGCGCCGGGTCGCGATGTCGCGCGCCTGCGCGACGCGATCGACAAGCTCCAATCTCAGGCCTGGTATCTGCACGCGACGGCGAGCGGCGCGCTCTTATTCAAGAATACGGAGAACCTGATCGCCAAGCTGGAGACCTACGCGCAGGGCATGCTGACCGACCAGCGCGAGACCGAGCTGCGTTCGCGCCTGGAAGAGATGTATGCGCCGAAGCTCAAAGCCTGCTACGGTCAAGTGCAGGCGTTGCCGGCGCTCGATCAAGTCCAGCTGAGCGCGGAGAGCAACACGCTGGTGATCTTCCGGCCCTCGCCCCGCGCGCGCGCCGAGATCGAGCAGTTCTACGATCATCTGCAATACAAGAATCGCATCCTGTTCCTCACCGGCGACTCGGCGACCTATGACCGCGTCTTGGAAGGCTCGGCTTACCTCCGCGCGATCGGGCTGATTATCGCGGAATTGCGGCGCGATGGGATGCGCGAGACCGATCCGCAGTTGCTCGATGCGCAAGGGCTGCAAACCAATCAAATGTCAAGGTTCTACATCGCCTGCCGCGAAGCGTTTCGGCAATTGCTCTATCCGTCCAGGAACGGCCTGACGGATCTGGCGGTGGAGCCACAGTTTATGGGCAACGACTTCAAAGGCGAACAGGCCATCATCGATGCGCTGAAAGACGCATTCAAGTATGAGTCGAACGCCGGACCCAACGACACCGGCTTTGTCGATCGCATCGTCAATAGGCTATGGCAGGGAGCAAAGGATATTCCCTGGAATGAGGTAAAGGCGCGCGCGGCGACCGATCCCTCCTGGGTGTGGCATCACCCGCGCGCGCTGGATGACGTGCGCGCCGAGATGATTCGCCGCGACCAGTGGCGCGACATCGGCAACGGCTTCGTGCAACGTGGTCCGTTCCCGCCGCCGCGTCCCGCTGTCCAGGTGCAAGTGCTCAGCCGCGACGAGCAGACCGGCGAAGTGACCCTGCGCGTCAAGCCGCTGCATGGCGATACGGTCTATCAGCAAGGCGCGAATGACTCCCCTGGAGTCCGCGAAAAGCTGGAGTCGTATGACGTGAAGACGCGCGACCTGCGGCTGGCGTTCACAGCGGAGAATTCCGCTGAGGGCGTCGCGGGTGAAGCGGAAGCGTGGACTAACACGATCAGCCTGAAATACCGGCTCTATGACGGGCCAGGCGGGCGGATGTGCGAATTGCGGGCGCTGCCTTCCGGGGCGATTCGCTATACCACCGACGGTGCCAGCCCAACCAACAGCGGGCGGATCTATGCTGAGCCGTTCCGCGTTCCGGCGGGCTGCTCGATCATCCTGGCACAGGCCAGCGCGGACGGCGTCGCCTCGGATGTGCTGCGGGTGGACGTTCCCAAGGAAGAGGCTGGAACCGGCGGTGAGGTTTGGCGTGTGGACCCGGCCAAACCCGCGCGGTGGCTCAAAGCGCGCAAGCTGGACGCGACGAGCGAAGTCTTTACCTTCCTGGATCATGCGTTCCAGCATGGCGCTTTGATTGCCGGCGTTCATCTCGTTGCCGCGAAAGACACCCGTTGGGCGGAATTTACTTGTGACAGCGCGATGTTTCTCGCCAGCGAGACGGTGCGCGATCAGGCGACACGGCTCCGTGACCTGGTGACCGGCGCGAATGTGACGCTGGAAGTCGTTGCGCTCTCGTTCCAAGAGGGGCAGCATCTGCTCGACCTGGCTAGCGATCTGAAAGAAACGCTCGCACGCGACGAGGTGAAGCAATCCTGATGGCGAAACGCAAAACGCGCGACACCCTGGGCTTCGGCTTCGATCCGGCGCAGTCGCCGCATCACTTCGCGGTGATCCTGGAGCGCGGCACAGGCAGCGTGGCCATCGAGGAGCGCTTCGTCTGGGGCGACGACCACGATGACGAAGAGGCGGCGCCCGGGGCGAGCCGCAAGGCGATCCTCGACCCCTATCGCTGGTCGCGCGTCGCCCCGACGGCGGCGGAGGTCTTCAATACCCGGCTGCGCGCCGCCGGCCTCTCGACGGCGACCTGGGAGGCCGAATCGACGCTGGCGCCCCACCTGGGCAAAGAGCTGACGCTGCTCTTTTGGGCCGTGGAGGACGCCGACCCCACGCTGCTGCCGATGATGCTGGCGAACTGGGCGGGGCTGGCCCCCGAGGAGCGCTGGTGGCTCTATACGACGATCAACGCCACCAGCGGCCACCCCGACCACGGGCGCGACCGGGGCTGGCGCAAAGCGATCAAGATCGCCTTCGCGGAGAATCCGATCGCGGCCGCCACGCCCTCCGCGCTGCTCGCCGGGCCAGCCAGGCCCCCACAGAAGCGCCCCGCGCGGCGGCGCGCCAAGGACGCCTTGCCCCAGACACAGACCGAGGAAGGGCAGCTGACGCTCTTTTGATGGCATGCCCCGCGCCCAGAACATCAACTCTGACCATATAGAAGAGGCCCTCATGAGCGAGCAGGTCGTTTCAGCACACGAGTCAGCCGAAGCGCGGCAGCCAACCGCGCGTTCGTTTATCGAGACGCAGTGGCCGGTCAGCAAGCTCTCCAAGGAGAGCTATAAAGAGCGCAAGGCTGTGGCGGGCCAGACGCTGACGGCGCTGGGCAAGTGGTGGGGGCGCAAGCCGCTGGCGCTGGTGCGCGCGATCATCCTGGGCCTGTTGCTGCCCGCGAGCGATGACCCCGGCGCCGACCGCGCGACCTTCCTCGCGCTGATGACGATGGACGACGACGGCTTGCTGCGGCGGCTGGACGGTGCGCTCCCCGCTCAGGTCGTGTACGAACACTGCACGCCGCGCGAGCGACTGGCGTACTTCACGGAGGCGAGCGGCAAGCCCGCATGGCGGCGCGAGATCGGCAAAGACGACCGCCAGAGCCTGACGCGCCGCGCCTTCCTGCGCATGAGCTACGACGAGCGGCTGGAGCACTGTAAGCGCCCGGAAGAGATCGACGGCCCCAGCCCCGAAGCGTGGGAGCGCATCAATAACCACCTGGGCACGCGCGCGGCGAGCCTGCCCGAGATCGTGGCTGAGCTGGGCGCGCGGCGCTTCGGCGGCGTTCCGCGCGTCGGTGATGTCTTCAGCGGCGGCGGCAGCATCCCCTTCGAGGCGGCGCGCCTCGGCTGCGAGGCCTATGGCTCGGACCTCAATCCGGTGGCGGCCCTGCTAACCTGGGGCGCGCTCAACGTCGTCGGCGGCGGCGAGGAGGTTGTCGCGCGCATCACCGCCGCTCAGGAGCGCATCTTCGACGCAGTGCGGGCGCAGGTCGATGCCTGGGGCATCGAGCGCAACGAAGAGGGCTGGATCGCCGACGCCTATCTCTATTGCGCGGACGTCCTGGACCCCGCGACGGGCTGGCGCGTGCCGCTCGCCCCGTCGTGGGTGATCGCCTCCAAGCCGAATGTCGTCGCGCGGCTGGTCCCCGACCACGACCGCAAGCGCTTCGATATCGAGATCATCCAGGATGCCAACGCGGCGGAGGCTGCGGCGGCAACCGCCGAAGGCACGTGGAGTGACGGCGTGCGCTGCCCGGTGGATCGCGACGGCAACTGGCTGCCGCCGGCCCAGCGCCAGGCCACCAGCGCCGAGCGGCTGCGCGGCGCCAATGGCTTGCGGCTGTGGGAAAACGACGATGTCGTCCCGCGACCCGATGATGTCTTCCAGGAGCGCCTGTATTGCATCCGTTGGGTCGATCCCAAGACGAAGCGGCGCTATTACCGCGCGCCCACCCCGGCTGATCTGGAGCGCGAGCAGCGCGTGCTGGAACTCTTGCGCGAGCGCTTCGCCGCCTGGCAGGCTTCTGGAGCGCTCCCTTCACGGCGCATCGAGCCAGGGGAAGAAACCAGCAGGCTGATGCGAGAGCGCGGCTGGACCCACTGGCACCATCTCTTCAACCCCCGGCAGTTGCTGCTGACCGGGCTGTTTGCCGAGCGGCACGTGCGCGCGGCCCCAGACGATGCGCGGGCACTCTTACTACTCGTTGGCAAAATGCTAAATTTCAATAGTCGCTTGTGCGTTTGGGCACATACTCAAGGAGGTGGAATAGGAGGCGGTATTATGGCATTCTACAACCAAGCATTAAACACACTTCTTAATTATAGCTGTCGTCCTATGGTGTCGTTGACATCCACTTACCTTGCAGCCTTTACGGCCTCCGCTATCAACGGTCCGCATAGTATTGGTTTACTGGATGCACGTCAGATTAATTGGAGTGCCGACATCTGGATCACTGATCCTGGCTATGGCGACGTCATCCACTACGATGAGCTTTCTGAATACTTCCTCGCATGGTACGACAAACAGTTGCTCAAACTTTTCCCTGGCTGGTACAGCGACAGCAAGCGCGCGCTGGCCGTGAAGGGCAAGGGGGCAGAGTTTCGCGTCACACTGGCCGAGTGTTACCGGCGCACGGCCGCATACATGCGCGATGACGGCTTCCAGGTGGTCATGTTCAACCATCAGAACCCTGAAGTCTGGGCCGACCTGACGCTGGTGCTGTGGGCGGCCGGGCTGCGCGTCTCAGCCGCGTGGACGATCGCGACGGAGACAAATCCAGGTCTCAAACAGGGGAATTACGTGCAGGGCACCGTCATCCTGGTGCTGCGCAAGCGCCGGGGCGACGCGCGCGGCGAGCTGGCCGACATCTTCCCTGACGTCCAGTCCGAGGTGCGCCGTCAGGTGCGGACCATGCTGGCGCTGGACCCCAAAGACGACTCCAACTTCGGCGACGCCGACTATCAGCTCGCCGCCTATGCCGCCGCGCTGCGCGTGCTGACCTCCTTTAGCGCGGTCGGCGCGATCGACGTGGAGCGCGAACTGCGCCGCACGCGGGCCAAAGGCGAGACTGCGCCCGTCGCCGCGCTGATCGAGCGTGCCGTGCGCATCGCCTCCGACGAGCTGATCCCCGCCGGTCTGGAAGCGACCGTCTGGCGCAAGCTGGGGCCGGAAGAGCGGCTGTACCTCAAGGGCATCGCCGTGGAGGCCAGGGGTGACAGCCGCGAGGGCGTCTATCAAGAGCTGGCGCGCGGCTACGGCGCCAACGACTACCGGCAGATGCTGGCGAGCAGGACGGCCAACAAGGCGCGGCTCAAGACGCCCTCGGAGCTCGCGGCGCGCGATCTGCGCCCGCCGTTGCAGGGCGAGTTCGCCGGATCGCTGCTGCGCTACGTGCTCTACGCCGTCTACACCGTCGCCAAAGACCCCGAGCAGGGGCCACAGGCGGCGCGAGCCTACCTGCGGCAAGAGCTGCCCGACTATTGGAGCGCGCGCGCCACGATCGTCGGCATGCTGCGCTACCTGCGCGCGACGCCTGCCGCCTTGCCCCACTGGACAGCGGACGTGAAGGCGGCGCAGCTATTGCTGGGCGGCATCGAGAACGATGCGGTCTGAGCGCTGAGGGGAGGAATCGCCAGTGATCACGCGCTACTCGTCGCGCCGCGACCGGCTCGATCGCTTTCTGCCGCGACTCTTGCCAGGCGCGACTCAATACGACCGCATCGCCGGCTATTTTCGCTCATCCATCCTCGAGGTGGCCGGCGACGAGATCGAGCGCATGGCGGAGGGGGCCTGCGCCCGCGTCATCTGCAACTCTGACCTGAATCCGCTGGACGTCGTCACCGCGCGCGCCGCCAAGAACGCGATGTATCGCGAATGGCGCCGCGACCTGCCGGAGGATGTCAGCCCGGCCCTGCGGGAGCGGCTGGCGCGGCTCTACGCGCTGCTCTCGAATGGTCGCATGCGCGTGCGCGTGCTGCCTGATGGGCGCTTTGGCTTCGCGCACGGCAAGGCCGGCGTCGGGGGGCGCGCCCCCCCGGCGCCGGGGGGGTTAAAAGGCACCCCCAACCAAAACCCCCCCGCCGGGGCGCGGAAT
>VFSW01016692.1_pt1 | contig 10002 bp, 10 predicted proteins | sample 5358111 | NCBI WGS metagenome assembly VFSW01 (sample SAMN11554181, study PRJNA540505) | mine drainage metagenome | isolation source: sediment from site ElyBrook_90M | place: USA: Ely Copper Mine, Vershire, VT | collected 2017
CATCCCGCCAAATTTTCCAATCGGTGTTCGTACCGCGCTGACTATGTAGACCGCGTTTGCCATGAGTGCCGCCTTTCCCGGTAAGCATAATTGCTACCCCGCACACACGCAAGGGCGGACCCAAGTATTTCACTTCGCACGGCCGGGTGAAGCGCAGGCTGCCGCGGACATCGCCTGCACAGTTTGCGGAAAGAGTCAAAAACGAGCTTCAGGGGTTAACAGGGTGCTGTACGTCGGAGCTGAAGCTCCGAGCCCCTAGCATTCGCCTTCATTCCGAAATCTGTACGGCCATTTCCGTTTCCTCCCGCCGGTGCTTTCGGGTATTCTGCTGAAATCATGCTGGACCTTGGATATGTGCGGGAGCACCTCGACGTCATCGAAATGATGGCGCGGGACCGCGGCGCGACGATTGACCTGGCGGCGTTCCGCGCCATCGATGCCGAGCGCCGCGAGCGGATCACGTCGGCCGAGCGAAAGAAAGCCGACCGGAACAAGACCAGCGACGAGATCGCGCGGCTGAAGAAATCCGGCCAGGACGCCTCGGCCATCCTCGCGCGGATGAAGGATGTTTCCGACGAGATCAAGCGCGACGACGAGCGCGTGGCCCAGCTCGACGAGCAGCTCAAGCAGTTCATGCTGACGCTGCCCAATGTCCCGCACGCCAGCGTGCCGGTGGGACACCGCGCCGAGGATAACGTCGAGGTGCGCCGCTGGGGCACACCGCCCACATTCAGCTTCGCGCCGCGCCCGCACTGGGAATTGGGCGAGGGCGCGGGCATTCTCAATCTGCCCGCGGCGATCAAGATGTCCGGGGCGCGCTTTGCGGTCTACCAGGGGCTGGGGGCGAGACTCGAGCGTGCGATCGCGAATTTCTTCCTCGACGTGCACACGCGCGAGCACGGCTTCACGGAAATTCTGCCGCCGTTCATCGTCAACACGGGAGCGCTGACGGGGGTGGGCCAGCTCCCGAAATACGCCGAGGACATGTTTCGTCTGGAAGGCACCGACCTGTGGCTCACGCCGACCGCCGAAGTCGAGCTGACGAGCCTGCACCGCGAAGAAACGCTGGATGCCGAACGCCTGCCCATCAAGATATGCGCCTGGACGGCATGCTTCCGTTCCGAAGCCGGCGCGGCGGGAAAAGACACGCGCGGGATCAAGCGGCAGCACCAGTTCCAGAAAGTCGAGCTGTTCAAATTCACGCGGCCCGAGCACAGCTACGACGAACTGGAATCGCTGGTGCGCTGCGCCGAAGCCGTCCTGCAGAAATTGGGGCTGCACTATCGCGTGGTGCTGCTCTGCACCGGCGACATGGGATTTGCTTCGTCGAAAACCTACGACATCGAAGTCTGGTTGCCCTCGGCGGGCGAGTTCATGGAGATTTCTTCGTGCTCGAACACCGAGGCGTTTCAGGCGCGCCGCTCCGGCATTCGCTTCAAGCCCAAGGGCGGCAAGAGCGAATTCGTGCACACGCTCAACGGCTCGGGCGTTGCTGTAGGGCGCACCTGGATCGCCATCGTCGAAAATTATCAGCAGGCGGATGGCTCGATCGTCATTCCCGAAGCGCTCGTCCCGTATATGGGCGTGGATCGTATTCCAGTGCAGGGGTGAGGGATGTGGGGCGAGGGGCGAAAGGTGAGGGACGAGGGGTGAACAACATCCTAACTTCTGAACGCCGCATATCATGCCGTGTGGCCTGATCCGTGTGATTTTAGGCCATAGCTTCAGCCAGACCACCAGCCCGTCCCATATCTCTAAGTTATTCATTTACATGGAGTTATAAAGCTGCCTGCGGGAGCGCAGCCGGGTATCGCCAATTGGCGGGCTGCGCAATTTAGCCTTTTGTGACTGGTTTTCATTGACATCCTGAGCGGCTTGGCTAAACTTCGACTCTTGCAGGACTTACGGGCGATCGAGTCATTGCAGAACCAGCAAATCGACGTTCGGTAGCGTGAAGCTTGTAACCGCAGGAGGAAGGCACGATGGCCAGCATCGCCAAGGCGGCTCCCCAGCCGATACCGCGGATTGCGCCGCGCGAGGATTTGAATCCTCACCGCATTGCGCAGATCCAGTTCGATATCGCCGCTGAATACCTGAAGCTCGATCCGGGTATCCGCCAGATCCTCCGCACGCCGAAGCGCGTTCTGGAAGTGTCCATTCCGACGAAGATGGACAATGGCCAGATCAAGGTGTTCACGGGGTACCGCGTGCAGCACAACGTGTCGCGCGGCCCGGCCAAGGGCGGCCTGCGCTACCATCCCAGCGTCACTCTCGACGAGGTCAAGGCCCTGGCCACGTGGATGACCTGGAAGACCGCCACGGTGAATATTCCCTACGGCGGGGGCAAGGGCGGGGTCATCTGCGATCCCAAGCGCATGAGCAAGCCCGAACTGGAGCGCATGACGCGGCGCTACACTTCGGAAATCCTTCCGCTGATCGGCCCCGAACAGGACATTCCGGCGCCCGATGTCTATACCGACTCGCAGACCATGGCGTGGATCATGGACACCTACTCGATGACCAAGGGATATTCGGCGCTCGGCGTTGTGACCGGCAAGCCGCTGTCGATCGGCGGTTCGGAAGGGCGCATGGAGGCCACGGCGCGGGGATGCGTGGTGGCGACCGAAGAAGCGTGTAAGACGAAGAAACTTTCGTTGCGCGGCGCGACGGTGGCGATCCAGGGATTCGGCAACGTCGGGTCGCAGGCGGCGCGGCTTTTCACCGAAAAGAAAGCCCGCGTGGTGGCCATCAGCGATTCACGCGGCGGGGTTTTCAACTCGCGCGGGATCGATCCGCTCAAGGCGATGCGCTACAAGGAACGCTCCGGGACGGTGGTGGGGATGCCCGGCACCTCGCGGGTCTCGAACGACGACCTGCTGACGATGAAGTGCGACATCCTGGTGCCGGCCGCCATGGAAAACGTCATCACGCTCAACAACGCCGAGCAGATCAAGGCCAAAATTGTCGTTGAAGCCGCCAACGGCCCGACCACGCCGCACGCCGATGAAGTGCTGGCGCGCAAAGGCATCCTGCTGCTGCCCGATATTCTGGCGAATGCCGGGGGCGTAACGGTCAGTTACTTCGAGTGGGTGCAGGACTTGCAGAGCTTTTTTTGGTCCGAGGCGGAAGTGAACACGAAGCTGGAATCGGTGATGCGCCGCGCGTTTCAGCAAGTGCAGGAAACCGCGCGCAAGCATCGCGCCCACCTGCGCACCGGCGCCTACGTTCTCGCCGTCGGCCGCGTGGCCGACGCCACGCTGGTCCGCGGACTTTTCCCGTAATCCTCACGAGGCAGCCAGCGTGCCCGCCTCAGGGCTAAAGGGCCTGCATGGCGGCTGGAATTTGCGTCCCTCAGCGGCTAAAGCCGCGTTCACTTTGCAGCAGTTGCAGCACGGCTGAAGCCGTGCCCTGACGGAAAACCGAGATTGCCACTCAGATTCCAGATTCCCATTTGATTTTGCGCCTGACGTCGCGACTTTTTGGGGCAGCGCGCCTGTAATTGAAATCTTCTCGGTGATCGTTCGCTCCCCGAACAAGATTGTAGTTGCGCGCCGAGCGACAAGGCGCGTACATTTCGTTATGCTGGCGCGCCGCGCGACACGGCGACGCCGGCCTTGGTGCCTCGCGCGGAGGGCGCGTTTCGTTGAGCGTTCACACCAGCCAGCCGGGAAACGGACAGCATCCACCCATCCTGCTTACCATCGCGGGATTCGATCCGTCATGCGGCGCGGGCGTCGCGGCTGACCTGAAAACTTTCGCGGCGCACAATTGCTACGGCGTGGCCGCGGTGACGGCGCTCACCGTGCAGTCGACGCAGGGCGTGCGCTCCGTGCAGGCCACTCCGGCCGCCACGCTGCGCGGGCAACTCGACGCGCTGGCCGACGACGTCACGTTTGCCGGCGTGAAGATCGGCATGCTGGCCAATCGCGCCAACGCCTCGGCGGTGGCCGAATTTCTCGACAGCCACAAGATCGCGCACGTTGTACTCGATCCCGTGTCGCGGCCCACGGCGGGAGCCGCCGAACTGCTCGACTCGCCGGGCCTCAAGTTCCTGCGCGACGAACTGCTGAAGCGCTCGAGCGTGATCACGCCGAACCTCGACGAAGCCGAGTTGCTGACCGGCATGGAAGTGAAGGACGTGAACGCGATGAAGGCCGCGGCGCAAAAGCTGCTGGAGATGGGCGCGCGCGCCGTGATCATCACCGGCGGGCATCTGGAAAAGCCGGTGGACGTGCTGCTGTGTGAAGGCAGCGAGATGCTGACGTTCGGCGGCGAGCACGTGAAAAGCCCGAACACGCACGGCACGGGCTGCACGTTTTCTTCCGCCATCGCGGCGCAGCTGGCCTGCGGCCTGCCGCTCACCGAAGCCGTCATCCTCGCCAAAGCGTACGTCACCAAGGCCATCGAGAAATCCTACGCCATCGGCAAGGGCGCCGGCCCGCTCAACCAGCTCTTCCGCTTCCATCAGGAACCGCCGCCGCGCGGCGTCCACGAAGTCCCGCAGCACGGCATGCATCCCGCCGCCGAACCCGCCACCCACTAGTCGCCGCAGTCGGCCACAGAGACGCAGAGTCACAGAGAAGAAAATAGAAAAGAGAAATTGGAAAATAGGCGCAGCGGGCCGCTCGCCTATTGTCGGTGTTTAAGGCGTTTCCCTCGGTGTGTCTTGCCTTCCCGCTTTTCTTAATGACTCTGTGTCTGTGTGGCTAACGTTTGAATGCGACGCGGCCGGCTACGATGGTGGCCATGGGGGCGCCGCGGAAGGCGCGGCCGTCGAAGGGCGTGTTGCGGGATTTGCTGGCGGACTCCGAAGCGCGGAAGGTCCACTCGTGAGTATCCGAGAAGACGGTGAGATCGGCGGGCGCGCCGGGGGCGATCTTCCGCTCGATGCCGAGAACGCGCGCCGGGCCGGAGGTGAACAGATCGACCAGCCGCAGCAGCGAGATTTTTCCGGGATGCACGAGTTCGCTCAAACCCAAGGCTAGGGCGGTCTCGAATCCCGTAATGCCGAACGGCGCGCGGTCAAATTCGACGTCCTTGCTGGCCGGATGATGCGGGGCATGGTCGGTGGCAATCGCGTCCACGGTGCCGTCGGCTAGCCCGGCGATTAGGGCGTCGCGATCTTGGCGCGAGGCCAGCGGCGGATTCATTTTGTAATGCGCGTCGTAGCGGACGTCCTCATCGGTGAGCGTGAAATGGTGCGGCGTGACCTCGCAGGTGACGCGCAAGCCCTGTTTCTTGGCCGCGCGGACGTATTCCAGCGCGCCGCGCGTGGACATGTGCGCGATGTGCAGGCGCGCGCCGGTGAGGCCTGCGATTTCGACGTCGCGCCCCGCGCAAATGGACTCCGATTGCGCCGGAATGCCCGCGAGCCCGAGGCGCAGGGATTGCGCGCCTTCCCGCATCACGCCGCCGGCGAACAGCGATGAGTCCTCGCAGTGGTCCATGACGGGAAGATCGAGCGAGTTGCAATAATCCATCACCTGGCGCATCAGCCGGGCGGTGGCCACGGGCTTGCCGTCGTCACTGACGGCCACGATTCCGGCGGCCTTCATCGCGGCGATTTCGGCGAGCGCCTCGCCCTGGCTTCCCATCGAGGCGGCGCCGATGGGCCATACGCGAACGCTGGCCGCCGCCGCGGCGCGCTCGACGATCCCGCGCGTCACCGAAGCGCTGTCGTTCACCGGCTGGGTATTGGGCATGCAGCAGACGGCCGTGAATCCCCCGCGGGCGGCCGCGCGCGTGCCCGTCTGAATGGTTTCCGACATTTCCTGGCCGGGCTCGCGGAGATGGCAGTGGAGATCGATGAAGCCAGGCGCGACGATCAGCCCCTTCGCGTCGAATAGTTCCGCGCCGGGGGCGGAGAGATTGGCGCCAACCTTGGCAATGCGCTCGCCGTCGAGAAGCACATCGAGCGCCGCGTCGGTCTTGCCGGCCGGGTCGAGCAGGCGGCCATTTTTGATCAGAAGCATTCGATCATTCCTTTGTGGGATGGGGCGCGTCCGCCGCGGCGCCGCTGACCAGGTGGTAGAGCAGGGCCATGCGCACGGCGAGGCCGTTGGTCACCTGCTCGAGCACGCCGGATTGCGGGCCGTCGGCGACGCTGGGATCGATTTCCAGTCCCCGGATCATCGGTCCGGGATGCAATACCAGGGCATCGGGCCGCGCCAGCCCCAGTCGCTTGGCCGTGAGCTGATAGCCCAGGATATATTCCTCGGCCGCCAGGGCGGGTTCATGGATGCGCTCGGTCTGCACGCGCAAGACCATGACGACATCGGCGCCTTCGAGCGCTTCTTCGATGCGCGAGGTGCGCCGCAGACCCGGAGCCAGGCGATCGAGGTCGCGGGGCAGCCACATGGCGGGACCGCACAGCGTGATGCGCGCGCCGAATTTGCTCAGCAGGAAAATATTGGAGCGCGCCACGCGGCTGTGCAGGATATCGCCCAGAATGGTGATGTTCCAGCCTTCCAGCGTTCCCTTGCGGTCGCGGATGGTCAGGGCATCGAGCAGCGCCTGCGTGGGGTGCTCGTGCGTTCCATCGCCCGCGTTGACTACGGGGACTCCCAGGCGCTCGGCCACGAACGCGGGTGCGCCGGAGGAGCCGTGGCGCATCACGATGCTATCGGGCCGCATCGCTTCCAGGGTGCGCACGGTGTCAATCAGCGATTCGCCCTTTTTGAGGCTGGACGATTCGGCTTGCAGAGGCATGGTATCGGCGCCGAGCCGCGCCGCCGCGGTCGAAAAGCTGATGCGCGTGCGGGTGGAAGGCTCGAAGAACGCAAGCGCCACGGTCCGGCCGCGGAGGGTCGCTAGTTTCTTCAGGGGATGACGCTGAAATTCCTGGAAAGGCTTGGCCTGGTCGAGAAAAAAAGTGATTTGCTCGCGTGTGAGGGTTTCGATTCCGAGCAAGTGTGGCAAGAGCACTGTTTCCCTTTACTTCCCGCCTTCTGAAAATTCCCCGACGACTTCAGGGAACGCGGTCCACCAGCACGACGCGTTCCTCGCCATCCGTCTCCTGAAGCCGAACTTCCACGATTTCCGTGTCCGCGGTCTGCACTCCGTAACCGATGAAACTCGCCTCCACCGGAAGCTCGCGATGTCCCCGGTCGATCAGGACGCATAGCCGGACACGCCGCGGACGCCCCAGGTCAAACAGGCCGTTCACCGCGGCGCGGGTGGTGCGCCCGGTGTACAGCACGTCGTCCACAATCACCAGTTCGCGGTCATCCACGGGAAAATCAATTTCGGTGGACTGCACCACGGGATGCGGCCCAATCGTCGACAGATCGTCGCGGTACAGCGTGATATCCAGCGTGCCCACGGGGACCTCGGCGTGCGTAAAGCCCCGAATCAGTTTCGCCAGGCGCTCGGCCAGCGGCACCCCGCGCCGCCGCACACCAATCAGGGCCAGGTTGCCGGCCCCACCGCTTTTTTCGACGATCTCGTGGGCCAGCCGCTGAAGCGTCCGGCTGATTTCTTCGGCAGAGAGCAGTTGTCGCTTTTCGACGACGCGCATGGGGCGCCTCATCCTAGCACAGACCACGCCGGGTACGCAGCGGCGGAATGGCGGGTGGCTATGCTTTTCCAATGCCCTGGTGGCTGCGGGGACAAGGCTTGACGGCTATGGTAGACTCTTGGCAGTGAGCTCGCCCGAGCCGGCACGCATCTCCGAACGGCCCTCGGCGGTTGACCTCCGAGTTAGCGTCGGGACCCTTCACCTCAAAAATCCCATTATTACCGCCTGTGGCACCTTTGGTTACGGGATCGAGTTTGCCCACTTGGTGGACCTGAACCGGCTGGGCGGGATCGTGGTCAAGGGGCTTTCGCTTGAGCCCATGGCCGGGGCACCCTCCCCCCGGATGTGCGAGACACCCAGCGGAATGGTGAACGCCATCGGGCTCCAGAACATGGGGGTCCGGGCCTTCGTGGCCGAAAAACTCCCCCAGCTCCGGCGGTATGACACCGCGATCATCGCCAACGTCTTCGGCCACACGATCGCGGAGTACGCCGAGGTAATCCGCATTCTAGAGGATTCAGAAGGGTTAGCGGCCTACGAGCTGAACATTTCCTGCCCGAACGTGGACAAGGGAGGGATCGAGTATGGTACTAACCCAGCTTTGGCGGCTGAAGTAGTTAGTACTGCCAGAAAAATTTCCAAGAGACCTCTCTGGGTAAAACTATCACCAACTGTTGGAATAATAGGAGTTATGGCAAATGCCGTGGAATCTGCCGGGGCCGATGCCGTCGTAATCGCAAACACTTATCCTGCACTGTGTCTAGATGCCCACACTCGAAGGTCACGTCTCGGTAGTACGGGTGGAGGGTTGTCAGGCGCAGCCATAAAACCTATAACCATGAGGCTGGTGTACGAGGCGAGTCGGGCTGTAAAAATTCCGATCGTGGGGCTCGGAGGAATCGCAAGCCCAACCGACGCAGCTGAGTACATCATAGCGGGTGCCTCGGCAGTTGAAGTTGGGACAGCACACTTCGTGGACCCACGGGCATCGGAAAAGCTTGTGGGAGGACTCGAGGCGTGGTGTATCGCTGAGAACGTGCTTGTAATCAGCATGTTACGTGGCTCTATACAGTCATAATTTGATTGCTTTATAGGGCCTTAAATTGGTACAATACGCTGATTCAAAAAAGGTTAGGTGCATATGAGAGCTAAAATTTTCGTGCTGGTAGAGTCGGTGTTCTTATGTCTGGGTCTTCTTGTTCTGGTGCCATCGGTCAACCCCAAGGCATCCAGCATGGGAAGTAACCTTCCACAGACGACATCCGGACCCCAAGCGATACCCATGAAGAGCTCAAAACCATCCGGCCAGCCCAAACCGCTGGCCGTCTGGGAGTGTACCACCAGCTGGTATGGCGAAGATTTTGACGGACTTCCCACGGCAACTGGGGAAACCTATGACATGTACGGTGCGACGGCCGCTCACCAAACTCTGCCCCTGGGATCCATCGTTCGGGTCGTGAACCCAAGGAACCATCGCAGCGAGATAGTGCGGATTAACGACCGGGGTCCGTACATCGAGGGCCGCGAACTCGATGTGTCCTACGAAGTGGCTCGCAAGCTTGGATTTGACCAGCGGGGCCTGGCGAAGGTCCGCCTGGAGCTTCTTGAGGTGCCTACACGAACCCTGGCTCATCACAATTAATCGTCGCCCTGGATGTTGACCGGCTGGGGCCAGCATGCGCCCTGGCGCGGCAACTCCGAAACGCTGCCGGCCTGTTTAAGGTCGGCAGCCAGCTTTTTACGGCCGAAGGTCCCCGGGCCGTCGAACAGCTGGCCCGCCTTGGCTTTGGAGTCTTCCTGGACCTGAAGTTTCACGACATCCCCAACACCGTGGCAGGGGCCGTGGCAGCCGCCGCGAGCCTGCCCAAGGTGCGTCTCATTACCCTGCACGCCTCGGGCGGAGTGGCCATGATGCGGGCCGCGCGCGAGGCCGTGGCCGGCAAAAAGACCCGTCCGGCGCTGCTTGGCATTACCGTGCTCACCAGCCTGGATGCGCCCTCTCTTCGCCACATTGGAATGTCGGGATCTCCCGGGACCCGCGCCCTGGCGTTGGCACGTCTGGCCAAGGAGGCGGGACTGGACGGGGTGGTCGCCTCCGCGCACGAGGCCCAGGCGATTCGCATGGCCTGCGGACCGAAATTCCTGATCGTGGTTCCCGGTGTGCGCCCGGCCAACGCCTCCCTGGACGACCAGTCGCGCGTGGCCACACCCGCCGAAGCAATCCAGGCCGGTGCAAACTACCTGGTCATCGGCCGGCCCATCACGAAAGCCAAAAATCCCCGGCGCGCAGCCATGGACATCTCCGAAGAAATCGCCTCCGCGCAACCCTCGGCCCGATAACCCCTGCCTGGAAGACGTTTGACCGCCCCCGCGCGCTCGGCTAGCATCGTCGTGCGAGGAGTCGGCTGCGCATGGATACGGCCAGGCACATCATCGTCGGCACGGCAGGCCACATCGACCACGGCAAAAGTGCTCTGGTCAAGGCT
>VFSW01016693.1_pt1 | contig 10001 bp, 14 predicted proteins | sample 5358111 | NCBI WGS metagenome assembly VFSW01 (sample SAMN11554181, study PRJNA540505) | mine drainage metagenome | isolation source: sediment from site ElyBrook_90M | place: USA: Ely Copper Mine, Vershire, VT | collected 2017
CCAAAAAACATGCAACCGGCCGGAATGGGCCGCCCCCCCCCGCCCATGAGTGTCCGGCCCGCCGGCCCCACGCACTCTGGCGCCTCGTCAGCCGGTAGCATGGGGCCGGACCCCCGCGCGTGTCAAGTCCCCTGTTTGGGCACCCCTAGAGGCAGGCGGACCGGCTGGGGGAACTCGACCTGCCGCGGGGTCCCGCCGGCGAAGTCCAGCACCACCTTGCCGGTGTACTTGGCGGTGTAGAGGCGCTGGAGGAGGTCCGGGAAGCTGGGCGGGGCGAGGCTATCGAGGGATTCCAGCCCGAGGACGTCGATCAGGTCGGCTTTGGGCACCTACTTGGACTCCGAGATGGTCTGGCGGGGTGCCCCGCTGGCATCCTTCTTCTCTTCGGCCTTAGGCGGAGCCTCGCCAGACGCCTTGCGCCCAGCTGGATTTGCCTGCATCCCCAGCCCGATCTGCGCCTGCGCCATCAGCCGCTCGGTCACGGTTTCCGGGACCCGCACTTCCATGATCTGCCCGGTCGGGCCCATCAGGTACTTCCCGTCCTGCGCGAGCAGCGACTGCTTCACCAGGTTCGGGTCCGGCGGCGTCACCGGCGGCAGCGGCATCGCCGGGGGGTTCCCGATGTTGGGGATCTCCAGCGACTCCATGAGGGACCAGAAGTCGTAGTACCCCATCCGGGCCAGCTGCAGGCGCAGCATCTTCTGCTCGGAGGCGTTCATGGCGAGGATGGAGTTGGGCGCCACCGAGAACACGAACAGCTTGTGGAAGAACTGCGCCCGCTGCGCGCGGGGGACATTCTGGTCCATCTCGGGGGAATAGCCGGGTTGGCCTTCCTCCATCGCGGGGACCAGCGTGCCTGGGTCGAAGTCGAAGTCGGCCAGGGTCATCCCCGCGTCCCCGAGCAGGGTCACCCGCTTGGCCTGGGACTGGTACTGGAACGTGTTGACCTTGAGCATCTCGGCCACGTCGCGCAGGGCGGCCTCGATCATCCGGCCCTCAGCGCGCAGCTCCGGGGTCATGGCCTCGTAGTACTGCCGGATGGTGTCAGCCCCGGGCATCTGGCGCAGGCTGAGGAGGGACTGGAGGTTGGCCACCCCCGAGAGGTCCTGGAACTTCTCGGTGAGGTGCTTGATGAACTCCAGGTTGAGCTGGAGCACGGCCGGGGCCGGACCGTCCAGCTGTTTGAACCCGTCCCCGTAGGTGGGGTTGGTCTTGACCTTGGCGCCCGGGCGGCGCGGGTCGTAGAGCCGCATGAAGGTCTCCGACACGGCCTGCCGGTCGTAGACCGTCTTGGGGTCCATCCACTGCTTGATGCCGTTCCGCAGGTCGTTGCTGTTCTCGTTGATGGCGTCCTGGACCGGGATCAGGTCGTTGAGCAGCGAGACCCCGAGGAACTGCCAGGGGACTTCCCAGAGCTTGAGGCGGCTGAAGGGCAGCATCCCGTGCCAGAAGGGGGAGGGCCCGTCCCAGATCACCGCCTGCTCGGTCGAGATGATGCACCGCTTGTAGGGGTACACCCGGCCGTCCGGAGGCACCACGTAGGACCAGGAGGCCCCCGGGGGTCCCATGGGAATGGGCTTGCCGGTGAGGTTGCGCGAGTGATCGTCGAGGACCAGCCGGTAGGTCAGGACATTGCCCGACTTGGACTTCACGTTGTGCGAGAGCGGGGACAACCCCGAGAGGGTGTCGGCGGCCGGGGACACCAGGCGCGAGGCGGCGGTGCGGAAGCGCCCCATGAGGGTGCCGAGGATGGAATCCGGCGAGGGGATGAACAGCGGGGCCTTGGTGGGGTACATGCCCCGGAGCACGTTCACGGTGTACTCGTCCCGGAAGATCACCCCCTGCCAGTCCTGGACCGAGCGGGAGCCGGGGGCGGGGCGCCACGGCAGAGTGTCCCGGAAGTCGCGCGCGCGGATCTGGTGGTCGCCCCCGAACCGGGCGTGGGGGTTCCACTCCACTTGGAGGTCGGCGGTGCCGGTGGCGGCGGCATACTTGACCCAGTTGCCGAGCTCCATGTCGGCCAGGGTGTTCAGGTACCACGCGATGGTCAGCTTGTCAAGGAGCTGGCCCTGGGCCTGGAACAACGGGTTCGAGGGCTTGTAGTTCCAGACCGGCTTGAGATCGGTGAGGACCGAGGCGTGGGCCTGAACCACCTTGCGGGACTCGTTGATGGTCATGCGGGACAGGTACTTGACCTTGGCCGCGTCGGGGTCGATCTGCTGGTCCCCGACCACGTAGCGCATGCCGATGTCGGCGCGCTCGTAGCTGGGGTCGTCGCGGTTGATGCGGTCCCCTTCCACGACGGCCTCGCGGATCCAGGCGACAGTGCGGGGGTCGCCGCCTTGGCTGAGGGTGTCGGCGGTGAGGAGGGGGAAGCCTTCGACGCCCGAGGGCGAATAGTCCATGGTTACGCAGCCTCACGGGACGGGTTATAGCCCTTTGGTACCGGCACGCCCGCCTCGGACAACGCGATCAGATCACGCCGGATCGTCCGCGTTGAGACGTGGTACTCGGTGGCCAGCGCCTCTAAGTCGGGTCGGACCCGACAGCCCTCTAACCGTCGCATGAGACGGAGACACCGGATCAGGGCTACGTTCCGCATCTAGTCCTCCACCGTCCCGTGGTCGGCGATCACCGGATCCCCCTTGCGGGTCAGGACCGGCTGGCCGTTGGTGAACGTCTTGCTCGGCTTGAGGCTCGGGTCCTCCCCCAGCGTGTGTTTGTCGGCGTTGGTCCGGTCCTGCGCGTAGTCGCGCCAGACCATCCGGCGGCCCTCGCCATTGCGTTCGGCCTGCTCGGACTCGCGTTCGAGCCGCCGGATATCCGCGAGGGACCCCACGGTGACCTCGCGGAACCCGCCGCCAGGCGTCTCCACCTGGATCTGGGCCTTGGTGAAGTCCCGGGATCCATTCCTCGGGTCGGCGTCCCGGAACACCGAGAGGCGGAAGGCGGGGATCGGGGCCATCCGCACTGTGCGCCCGAGGTCGGCGTCGCAGCAGGGGCAGGCCACAAAGGCGCCCGAGGCCCCGAGGGTCACGGGGACATTCACATCGGCCTTGAGGGTGCCGCAGTCCGGGCAGGCGTAGTCATGCAAAGCCAGGTTATTACCCTCTTCTTACCGGGTCGGAATCCCGTTGAACAGCGACTCCTGCAGCTGGGCCACGAGATCCTGCACAATCGATTCGGGGGTCTTGCCCTGCTTCGCCGCCCGGTCCACGATCTCGGCCTTCTGGCTGGCAGTGAGTTCGATCTCCACGGTGCCCAGCGTGACCTTGGCGTAGTCCTTGACCTTGGCCACCAGCGCCGCGGCGGATTGGATCTGGCCCAGCCCGAGCCGCTTGTCCAAGGCCTGCAGGTCCGCGCTGGTGAGTACCACCACGCGGCCCCCCAAGGGGTAGTCCTTGAACCGGGTGAGCTGGCGTTCGAGGTAGCCCGCGACCGGGGCGGACCCGGCGAGGGCTGTGTAGTGCGCGAGCAGGTCGTCGTCGAGCTTCACCAGTCCCATGGGCTCACCTCAGAAAGGTCGGGCTATACCGGTCATCATACAGGTTCTCGGCGACTTCATCCGGATCGGCCATTTCATGGGCTTCCTGCGAGGTGCAGCCGGTGTTGCGCCAGTCGCGCTGCCCCACCAGCCCCTGGCCCGCCGCCGCCTTGGCCCGGTCCTGCTGCTCCTGGTGCCGCCGGGCGCGGCGCTCGTTCAGGGGTTCCTGCTCGCCGCCCTGCAGCCGCCACGCCACCGTGTGGGCGATCGCGCAGGCCAGCACGCAGTCGTCGTGCGCGCCGCGGGCGGCTTCGGCTTCCCAGAGGGCGCCCTCGGTCTGGAAGTCGGCGAGTTCCTCCAGCAGGAGCTTGGAGTGGACCACGAGGTCGGTGGCGGTGGTCATCGGGTCGATCGTGGTCAGCGCCGTGTAGAGCTTGTCCAGCAGCAGGGGCCGGGTGGCGGGGGTGGTGCTCCACCCAATCCGGGTGGTGAACCGCCGCTTGGGGTCCCCGGCGTCGAGGTACTCCCACCGGTAGAAGTGGGTGTACCCCAGGTGCAGCTGCAGGGTGTCCTGCACCGACAGGCCGTGGTTGTTGATCTCGATCGCGGCGAGGGCCTCGTAGCCGTCATAGTCCGGGTACAGCCGGCCAATCGCGTCCACCACGTAGGCGAACGCCGAGGGGGGCAGGTCGTCGCTGACAAACTGCGCGACTTGCTCCTCGGGCTCGTCCAGCGTCCCCATGCGGTGGACATCACAGACCGAGCGGTCCTTGCCCACGCCGTCCCCGACATCCACCCCGAGGATGTAGCGGTACTGGCCCTTCCGGGGCCGCGTGGTGCCCTCGGCGAACTGGCGCCCGGGGGGTTCCCAGATCACCAGGGTCCCGAGGGTGTCGTAGCGGGCTTGGATCTCGGCGAGGGCCAGGCGGCGGAACCCATACGCCGGTGGCAGGGTGAAGCTGTCCCCCACTAGCGGACCTCCGCCTCCACCGGGCTGCGCACCGTCAGCTCCGCCAAGGTCTTGGCCAGCCGGATCTGCGCCAGATCCGCCTCCCGCTGATCCTGCAGTTCGCGGGCGAGGCTGACCGCCAGGCAGTCGATCATCGGCCGACGTTGGCGCTCCAGGTAGGCCAGTTGATCTGGGCTGAAGATGGAGCGCCCCGAGTGCTGGAAGCACTCCTCCGGGTCGGCGGCTTGCTCCTCCAGAAACTTGTTCAAGACCCCCTTGCGGAGGTAGTCGCCCCGGGTCTGCTCGTACCAGAACAGTTGCTCCCGGCGCAGGGTCACCGTGCGCCCTAGCCACTTCGGCCCCTCACGTTCGGCCTTGATCGCATGTGCAGCCGTATCATCATCCGGTGTCCAGTCTACAGGCGCCGGGAGCCAGTTGGCCTGCAGGGCGTACCAGGGGAGGAAGATCGCCACAAACCGCCCCCCGACCGCGCCGTGGCCGTCGCCCCGGACCGCTTCCAGCCAGTCCGCGTGGTGCCAGTTGTGCCGGCCCTTGGCGGTGGATTCCTTGAGCACGAGAGTCCGGGGCGAGCGGGGGATCGCGGGTAGCAGGCCATCGTCGATCTGCTCGGGGCGCTCCCAGGTGGAGAGCTCGGTCAAATGCGCCACCGTGAAGGTGTTATGGGTCAGGATACCGAAGCGGGTGGCGTAGAGTTGGTCGGTAGCCTCAACCGCGATGCACTGCGTCTCTGCTAGCCCCTCTAGCGTGACAGACCGGATCGCACGCCGTGGTGGTCCCTGTCGGCGCCGTAGCCGTGCGAGCTTCCGAGGAAGTCGGAAGGGGATCACCCATGCTGGGAGTCGGATGTCCAGTCGATACGCCCGTGCCCGCGTTGTCGTGTAGCCGTTACAACTAGCAGTTCCCCCCAGCAGGCATACCAGCGCCTGTACATCCTGTGCGAGCTGTTCCGAGGAGGTACCGAATAGTACTCGGCCATCCCGTGTAGACCAGCCATCAGTATCCAGCAAGCCCTGAAGAAGAGCAACACGATCCTCCAGACCTGCGTGCAGATATGCAAGGGGGATCTGCTTCGCCGTAGACTTCTTGCCCATCAGTCCAAGCTGGCGGAGTGCTAGTGTCCACCCGTTCCGTTGTCCGGGCTTGGCGCTAATCCCGTAGTCGCACCCCTTCCGATGCTTGAGGATCAACTCAGGGGGAAGCAACTGTCGGAGTTCATTAAGAATCGCCTCGTCTACGCTAGAGAAGTGGATCGCATGCGTCAGTCCCCCATCCCCGATCAGGAGTCCGAGCGCGTACGCCGGGATCGGGAGCGATCCCCGCGTATTGAGCTGAACGGGTTCCAGCATCGGGATGAAGTAGCGGTAGCCGTACTGGGAGGTCATCCGGAGCTGCGTAGCCAGTTCGCGGAGTGGCTGGGTCCGCCACCGCTTTTCCTTCCGGAGCTGGGGTGTCTGGACCGTCCACAGGTGATTCTCCGAACAGCGCGTCCACGATCCGTCTGTGAACTCAACGCGGTACACGGGTTCGATACCCTGCGGGTAGATTCCGACGATCCGTGTCGGTTGCCCCGTGCTGCCCACTACGTAGTCACCAACACGTAGGCTACCCATAGGTCGCCAGCCGTCCGGAGTAAGGACAGGCTCATCCAGCGGCTGACTCTTGCTCCGCCCGAGGTTCCCCTTGACCGACCCCTGGTCCTGCAAGCCGCCCTTCATGGACTTCCCCGACTCCACCGTCATCCACGAGCCGTTGGCGAACACCCAGTGGGTGTCCTTCTTGTGGAACTTGGTGGCGGGCTTGAGGTACCACGGCAGGTGCTCAATGATCAGCTCGAACTTGCCGAACTGGCCTTCCGAGCCGGAGTTCTCGGGGACATCGGAAGCCGTCATGGCGTTGACATGGGTGTGGGTCACCACCCGGTGCGCCACCAGGGCCTGCGCTAGAGTCGATGCCCCGTGCTGACGGGCCTTCAAAATATTAACGAGTACTCCATCCGGGTGCTGTTCCTCCACACGCTGCATCTGTAACGCTGCGAGCCGGCCGAGAATAATCTCCTGCGGCTCCCACAGCGGGTACAACGGCTGCAGCCCCTGCGCCCCCCGGATCTGGATATACCGCTCCCCCATGTACCTGAAGTCGATCTTGGTCAGCAGCCGCTCGTTGGCCACAAAGGCGTCCTCCTCGGGGGTGAGGCGGCGCTGCGGGACCCCGGCCGGGTTCACCGCGTTGGCGAGGCGCTGGGCCATGGTGTGGCAGACGGCCACGGGGTACCGGCGGAGTCCTTGGGGGAGCGCCGCCTGATACACCCGTTCCAACCTCGCTTGGGCCTGGGCGATCAGGGCCGGCGCATACATGGAGCTACCCTAGCCCTGCCGGCCACCTCAGCCCTGCGTCGGCAGCGACTGGTTCGGCGCCGGGGGGTGCGCGGCCAGCCACGTCTCCCCGATCTGCTTCCCAACGGTGGTGTCGGTGATCAGCTTCTGGAGGACATCAGCGTCGGTGAGGGGCTGGCGTGCGGCGTGGCGGGACCGGAGCCAGGCGGTCAGTTCCGGGAGCGCCACCTCGTTGATCAGCACCGCGAGCAAGGCCGGGTTCATGGCTAATTGCCTCCCGTGGCCGCGAGGACCACATCCACCGCGTTGATCGCCGCCGAGATCGCCGGGTTGGTGATCACGGGCAGTCGGGCCTTGGTCTGCGCCCACGCCGTCCCCACGGTCTGTGGCCAGCCCGCCGGGGCCTGCGCCAGCGTTTTGTCCGCCGCCACGCAGAACTGCACGATCGTCCGGGTGGCCGCGGTGGTCAGCACCGGCGGGACCGCCGCGTTGGCGGCAATTGCCGCGTTCATCAGTTCGTTCACCCGGACCACCACTTGGTCCGCGGTGTAGGCGGTCTTGCCCGCTTGGGTCACGACGGTCGGGGGCGGGGCACAGGCCGTGGGGAGCAGGCTGAGGGCGAGTACAAGCACCAGGGCTTTCATCGAGGATCCTCCAAGGGCGTGGTGACGGTGATGCCGGCCGCGGGGGCGGGATGCCCCAGCGGCACGGTCATCACGGGCGCGGCGGCTTTCTGCTGGACGGCGACGGCGAAGATGATCTGGTTCAGCGCCATCTGCTGGGCGAGGTCCCACGCGGCATGGGCCACGACCCACACGGGGGGAATCATCAGGGTGATCACCCAGCCCTCGGTGCTGCTGCCTTGGGCCGCGCCGTGCATCCCGAGGGCGGTGGCCCCGGCGCCGATCGCGGACATCAGGACGTGGACCTGGCTCTCGGCCAGCGGGAGCCAGGCGGCGAAGCGGCGGTACAGGACGGTCCCTTTGAGGAACTGGAGGGTGTAGACCACGAGGGCCGAGTTGGTCACATGTGACAGGACCGAGACTTCCATCAGATCCCCCTCCCCTCCGGGGACCGCGCCCCGTTGCCGAACCCGGCCACCTCGGGATAGCCGAGGCCGTCGTTGTCGCAGTAGAGCAGTTCCAGCCCCGTGAGGCACCCCTGCTCTTCGGTGCAGCGGCCGTAGAGCTGGGCTTCGGCGCGCAGCTCAAACGCTACGGTCAGGAAGGCCGGGTCCGCGCGGCCGAGAATCCGGCGGGCGTCCCACAGCTTGGCGCCCATCAGGCCCGCGGGGGCGTTGGGGTCGGCCTGCCAGCAGAGTCCCTGGAGCTGCCCAATCCACTGTTGCCACCACACGACCGCCGAGGCATCGGTCCGCGGGTTCGGCGGGTAGTCGGCGTAGTTGCTGGTCAGATGCAGCCAGGTGGGCACGCCCACGGGCGTGGTGCGGGCACAGACCCCGCGGATGATAGCGTCGGCCCCCGCCGGTCCTGGCGGGCAGCCGTTGTTGAGTTCCTCGCCCGGGAGCGCGATGAACCGATCGAGCACCCGCTGGCCGCGCGCTTCGAGCACATCCAGAAAGGTGGTGATCCGCGGCCCGATCGAAGCCCACCCGCGGCTCCGGTCGTCCCGACTCCCTGACAGCCAGCACGACGTGAAGAACCCCCACGACTGGACGTAGGCGATGAGGTCCACGAACTGTGTGTCACTCAGCCCCGCGTCGTCGGCCTGCGAGCGATCCAGATGGAAGTGGGAATAGTTGCGCTCCGCGTGCGCGGTCAGGAAGGCGTCGATCTGCTTGACGCCGAACTGTTGGTATTTCGGCAGCAGGAAGCTCATCGTCATTTCGGGCGGCGTGGTGTTGCACCCCGGCACCCACGGCGGCGCGGTCGGCAGCATGACCCCGCCGAGGTCGCCGCGCCAGAAGGTGCGCGTGTACCCGGGGGGAATCACCAGGTCCGGCGGGGGCGTGCGGTGCACACGCCCGCCCGGATCGTCGGCATCAAATGGAGGCAACGGCCGTTGCCGGACCGGCCGTGGCCTTAGACGAAAGGGACGAGCACGACCGTGATCGGCTGATCCGCGGCCGTCACGATCAGGGCATCGCCTTGGACCTGCCCTCGGAACCGCAGTTGCGGATCCAGCACTGCGAGGGTCACCCGCTGCCCCACCGCCGTGTGGCCGAGCATAGCCACATCGGCGTAGCCGGACCCGTCGGTGGCCCGCGAAAAGCTCTCGCCGGTGATCTCGTTGTTGGCGGTCACGAGCAGGCCGGCGATTCCCTGCCCCTGTCCATCGGTGACGGTCGTTTTGAAGGTCATCTGTGCCCCCTTATAAGTGTAACAACGCCTTGATCACGAAAATCCCCGCCGTGACCAGGATCGACGTGAGGCTGGTGATCAAGACCGTGCGGTCCCGCTGGTCCTGTTTGCGCGTGGCCAGGATCAGCTTCTCGGCCTCGCGCTCGGTTTTCAGCACCAAGAGCTTCTCGGAGTGGGAGGCGAGGCGCTGGGCCTGCTCGTCCTGCTTGGCGACCACCCGGAGGAAGCCGAGCCGGGTTTCCTCCTTGAGTTCGTTGAGGGACTGGCGGACCCGGCCGTGGCTCTCGTCCACCCGTGCCTCCATCTGGGCCATGATCTCGATCAGGAAGCTCTGGGACACCGGAGTGGGCTCCCTCATGGCTTCGGAGAGGGCTGGAGAGGCAGCGCAGCGGTAATGGCCACCGCGGTGGCGGCTTGGGCCAGCAGGGCCGCGCGCTGCTCCGCGTCCGCCAATTGTTGCTTCAATCCCTGAATCGTATGCTCGTCCGCCGTACGCTTGGCCGCCGCCGCGGACGCCAGCCCATCGACGTGCCCCTCAATCTTGCTAGTATGCAGCGCCGTGTAGAGCGTGCCGATCGCGGTGAGCAGCATCCCGAGGGCAATGAGCATCGTGGACAGATCGATCGGTTGAAAGACCAAGGCGACAGTCCCCAGCGTCCCCGTCACGCCGGACACGGCGGACAATAGCACGGGTTTCGTCACCGGGCTGGAGAGCACTGCGACTTGGAGGCGATCGAGGATCATGCGGATTGGGCCTCCCCGAGCACCGCCAGGATCCGCTCCAACAGCCAGACCTGCTGGCGGTCGGCCGGAACCAGATCCTCCAGTGTCCGACGCACCCCCGGGGGCAAGGCCCGGCTCACCCAGGCGTCCACGAAGGCGTCGTGATCGCC